>Ga0116185_1003593_pt1 | contig 13251 bp, 11 predicted proteins | sample AD_JPNNA7_MetaG_FD_89754 | JGI IMG/M metagenome (GOLD analysis project Ga0116185, IMG submission 89754) | Active sludge microbial communities of municipal wastewater-treating anaerobic digesters from Japan - AD_JPNNA7_MetaG | ecosystem: Engineered > Bioreactor > Anaerobic > Digestate | place... | reverse complement strand
TCTGCAGGCACGATATAGGCGCGGCATGCAGGTGCGCCCTCGGGGATGACCGCCTCGAGGAGCAGGCGGGCTCCCATCATGCGCACGCACTGCCTGTCCCACTTGTTCGTCGCCATGCAGAGCTTTACGTCATCCCCGCTTGTATAGCCGATGGGGCACTCGGTGATCCTGAACTGCACGCAGTCGTCGTCAACATTCTCCACCTCGATCTTGAAGCCGAAGAGGTCGGCTGCGGTGAAATACCTCGCAGCTGCATCCCTCACGCCGGTCTTCCCGTTATCGAGCCCGAAGAGCCTCTGCCTTCCGAACAGGCTCGCGAACGATTGCATGGCAGCGCGCACGATGAGCCGGCTTAAGGGTCCGAGTATTGCGAGCTTCTTGGCTATCAGGCCGATGCGCCTGAAGTTGCCGGTCAGCCTGCGGTATTCCTCTTGTTCGCCCGCCTCCTTGTTCCCGAGGCTCAGGAGCAGGCCGAAAGCCCGGAGCATGAGAGAATCCGCGAGGCGCAGGCCGGTTGGCCCGGAGAGCTCGGGATGCCCGCGGATATACAGCGTCTTCGTGAGGATGCCGTACTTCTCCCTCTCGGAAAGCTTCTCCAGATTGAGCCGGTCTTCACTGTCGACAACCGCCATGCGAAAGCCTCCTGTCCCCGAAAAATGACGGAAGGTGAGTGCATCGAGCCTTCGAGCCCCTGGTATTAATGTTAAACGAGGCAGGAAGGAAATATCAAGACCCATCCAGGAGCCTGCTCGTAAGGAAAGATTGAGGAGGAGCGGCCTGTTTCCGGGAAGGTCCCGGGCATGGGTTCCGCGCCCGGATCTTCCCGGTCATCTGGTCCCTTCAGTCGTCCGATGTCTTGAACTTCCGGACATCTTCAGTGAGGACCTGTGCAGCGGTGCGGAGATTTTCGAGGGTGCCGGCGAGCTCTTCCACGGTCGAGGCATTCTGCTGGGTGGTGCCGTCTATCTGAGAGATGGCCCGAGTGAGCTCGCCTATGTTCGAGGTCTGCTCCATGCTGGAGGAACTGATCGTCTCCATCATGCGGAAGAAAAACTCCATCCTCGTCATGAGCTCTTCCAATGAGGAGGATGTCTTGTCCATGACCTCATCGCCGGTCTTGATCCTCTCGACGGTTTCTTCGATGAGGAGTTTGATCTCGCTCGCCGCCTGGGCAGAGCGCTGGGCAAGCGACCTCACCTCGCCGGCCACCACGGCAAACCCTTTTCCGTGCTCTCCTGCCCGGGCCGCCTCCACAGAGGCATTGAGCGCGAGCAGGTTCGTGTGGAAGGCCACCTCGTTGACGGTCGATACGATGTCCCCGATCTTCTTCGAGTTCCGCGATATCCCCTGAGTGGCGTTCATCAGCCGGCCGAAGACCTCCTTGCTCTGGTCTATGAGCTTGGTGATGGCGCGGGAGGACTCTTCCCCCTCACGGATGAGGTCGGAGTTCTGCCGGACCGACCCGTACATCTCTTCGATGGACGCGGAAATCTCTTCCACGGAGGCTGCCTGCTCCTGGGTGGATTGCGAGAGATCCTGGGAGCCGATGCTTACATCCTCGATAGCCTGATGGAGCTCGAGAGAGGTCTCTCTCACATGGCTCACGATCCGCTCGATATCGTTCATGAATGAGTTGAACCAGAACGCGAGCTCGCCCACCTCGTTCAGGCCCGTCACCTCGAGCCGCTTGGTGAGGTCGCCCTGGCCCCTTGCCATGTCCTTGAGCATGAAGGACATCCTGCCTACCGAGACCTTGAGACTCTTCATGATGAGATAGCTGTTCAGGAGAGTCATGATGACGGTCTGGACGATGATCAGCAGGAAGGCAAACTGAATGGACTCAAGCTTCAGTCCGGAATTGATGGAGAGATAGATGAGGCCGAGGAGGTTCCCGATGGGGGGAACGGCGATCAGCAGGATCGTGAGAAGGAACTTCCTGTTCAGGCTCATGCGGAACAGGCCGGAGCCTTCGTCGATGATACCCTTGAGATCGTTCTGCATGTAGAACGGAAAAAGGCTGTTCTCAGCGGCGAGGTAGTAAAAAGGGGCGATCGACAGGGCCGTCATGACCAGGGCGTTTGCTCCGAAGAGCGCTGAGTTGAGGTCGATGAAGTCCTGCATGTAGAAAGGCACCACGCACATGATGATGGCAGTGAGTGACCACCTCAGGAATACGATGATCGCTTCAGTCAAAGGCATGATCGACGCCGAGCGGGCTGCCCCCAAGAGCTGATCGGGATCGGGCGATCCTCTGTCCAGAGCCTCGACGGCCGGCTTTACCAGGATGTACTTGGCGAGAAAGCCGAGCACGAAGCCGACCGCACCCGTCGCCGATGCGTAGAGGGCCGCTTCAAGAAGGTGATCCTTGAATCCGGGCACCGCATGCATGAAGAGGAAATAGATTATGGGGATGAGAACGAGTGCGGAAATGATTTCCTGGAACGTGAACGGTCTCAGGAACAGAACTCTTGCGTTGTCGGTCATGTATATCTCTCCTTCTCGTAGATGTGGGTCGCGTATGCTTTCAAGAGAGTCTTAAAAAACACTATCGGAAATTAACGATGCGGTCTTGATTGTTATTGAGAATACAATCAATTGATATTTTATCCAATATTAACTTTCTCACACATCGGGTGCACATGCAGGTGCAATGAACGGGCTATCTGGGACTTCTCATTGCCGGCCGGGTCCGTCATTCTTATCATTAGGAGAGCAGGAAACCTTTAAAGCGGAGGGTAAGCAATGGATGTACTGACGCTGTCCAGGCTGCAGTTTGCGATCACGAGCATGTTTCATTTCGTCTTCGTGCCGCTGACCCTGGGACTCTCGATCCTCGTGGCTTTCATGGAGTGGCGCTACGTCAGAACGAATGACGGGATGTGGCTTCGGATGGCCAGGTTCTGGGGCAGGCTCTTTCTCATCAACTTTGCCCTGGGCGTGGTCACGGGCATTACCCTGGAGTTCCAGTTCGGCATGAACTGGGCCGAATACTCGAAATACGTGGGCGACATCTTCGGCGCGCCCCTGGCGGTGGAGGCGACGCTGGCCTTCTTCCTCGAGTCGGTCTTCATCGGCGTTTGGATCTTCGGCTGGGACACGGTCTCGAAGAAAGTCCATGCGTGGGCGATCACGATCGTTGCCTTCGCCACGAACCTCTCCGCCCTGTGGATCCTCCTGGCAAACGGCTGGATGCAGCACCCGGTCGGATCGAAGCTGGTGCAGATCTCGGGCAATCCTCTCATCAAGGAGCGTGCCGAGATGGCCGACTTTCTGGCCGTGCTCACCAACCCGTACGGAGTGATCAAGTTCTTCCATACCGTGCTTTCAGGGTATGTCGTGGCAGCCTTTTTCGTAACCGGCATCGCTGCGTGGCACCTGCTCAGGAAAAACGAGGCAGCGTTCTTCTCGCGTTCCTTCAGAATCGCAGCCGTCTTCGGGCTCGTCTCCGGACTCCTCGTGATGGCTACCGGCGACTTCCACGGCGTCGAGATCGCAAAGGTCCAGCCCTCGAAGCTCGCCGCCATGGAGGCGATCTGGGACACTCAACGGGGGGCGGGCATGAGCCTTATCGTCGTTCCGAACAGCGCGGACGAGAAGAACAGCATTGAGCTCTTCACCATCCCGAAGCTCGCGAGCTTCCTCGCATACCACGACCTGAACGCCGAGGTGAAGGGGCTGAAAAGTTTTCCCCGGGAGATGCGGCCGCCGGTCGGCCTCACCTTCAACAGCTTCCGGTTCATGGTGGGTTTGGGTCTGCTCATGTTCCTCCTGTCCGCCGTCGCCGTGTGGCTCTCGATAAGGGGCAGGATCGAGTCGTCTCCGCTCTTCCTCAAGATCCTGGTGCCTGCCATAGCGCTTCCCTACATTGCGGGCCAGCTCGGCTGGATCGTGGCCGAGGTGGGGAGGCAGCCCTGGATCGTCTATGGCATGCTCAAAACTTCGGATGCGGTATCGCAGTCGGTGACCGTGACGCAGGTTCTCATCTCTCTCATCGCGTTCACGGCCGTATACGGGGGCTTGGGCATCGTGGATGCGTATCTGCTCGTGAAATACGCGAAGATGGGTCCGGAGCCGGAAAAGGCGATCGGAAAAGAGGAATTCCTCATCAGCGGCAAGGGGGTGTGAGATGGATGCCTTGAATCTTCTGCAGGTCGTATGGTTCATCCTCTGGGGTGTGCTCTGGTCGGTCTACTTCATGCTGGACGGCTTCGTTCTCGGCACCGGGATGCTCCATCCCTTCCTGGCAAAGAGCGAAAACGAGAAGCGGGCGATGGTCGCCACTGTCGGGCCTGTATGGAACGGCAACGAGGTGTGGCTCATCACGGCAGGCGGTGCAACCTTCGCAGCCTTCCCCACGACGTACGCCCTCATGTTCAGCTACCTCTACATGCCGCTGCTCCTCCTCCTGTTTGCGCTCATCATCCGCGGCGTCTCGATGGAGTTCAGGCACAAGGATGAGGGCGCGGGATGGAAGAGGGCGTGGGATGTGGGCATCTTCCTCGGGAGCTTCCTGCCCGCCCTGCTGTTCGGGGTGGCCTTCGGCAATATCTTCAAAGGCCTGCCCATGGACGCTTCGGGCTATCACGGAAGCCTGCTCACGCTCCTCAATCCCTACGGGATCCTCACCGGTCTCCTCTTTGTGAGCCTGTTCGCGGTCCACGGCGCGCTCTACACCTCGATCAGGACCTTAACCCCTTTAAGCGACCGTGCGAAAACTTTCGCCGAAAAGGCCTGGCCGGTGCTCCTCATCATTGCCGGGGCATTCCTCGTATACACGGCCTCTGCCACGAAGCTCTATCAGAACTACCTGAGTATGCCCGTGCTCCTCATCGTACCCGTCATTGCCGTCGTCTCCCTCCTCCTCGTGAGGGTGCTCTCCGGAAAGGGAGTTGTTCCCGCAGCCTTTGCCGCCTCGTGCGCGGTGATCCTGACGGTGTGCGCCACGGGAATCATCGGGCTCTTCCCCAACCTGATCCCTTCAAGCCTCGATGCGGCCTACAGCCTGACGATCGGCAACTCATCCTCGAGCCTGCTCACGCTCTCGATCATGACCGCCATAGCCCTCGTGTTCGTCCCCATCGTGATTGTCTACAAGATCTGGGTATACAGGATATTCAGCAACAGGATCTCCCCCGAGGAGGCAGGCGCGGAAAAGGCTTATTAGTGATTAAAGGCTCCCTCTCCTCGGACAAACTTATTTAGGTGTATACGTCTTGCAGTCGGCGTGGTCGGAATGCTTTCCGACCGAGATGAAATCGGCCTTGCACTCGAGGGATTCGTTGTATCTGCAGTCGTCTGCCCGGCACGCGCCGACCCCTCCGTAGACACCGAGATCGCCTGCTCTCTCGGCCTTGTGGGTGAAGGTGTCGCACATGGGGCACGATGTATCGCCGACCGTTATGGCCATCGTGTGACAGCCGCCGTCGCCCCTGTTGTAAGAGCAGTCGAGCACCTCGCAACTTGCTATCTTTGCCATTATAGCCATGACCGCACTCCTTTAAGTCGAAACCTTTTGCCTTAAGGCAATGATATGACTCTGCCGCCGTTATTCAAGAAGCGCCGAAAGCGGGCTGATGAGAGGGGGGGGCGGCAGCGATCGGCGGGGAGGTCATGCTGAGAAGATCGCTCTCTTTCTCTCCGGGGTCGCCCAGATGAGATCGGTGTCTTCGTAGAGCTCTTTGAGCCTCTGCTCGACGAAGAGGCGTTTTTCCTCGAAGGATTCTTCATCGAGCCCGGAGGGGACGTAGATGGGATCGCCGAACCGGATGATGACGCGTGAGAAGGGCTTCGGAACCATGAACCTGTCCCAGCTCCTGAAGACCCACGTGTTTTCTGAAGATGTGATGGTGGGGAGGATGGGCAGCCCGGTATAGCTCGCAATGGTGATGAGCCCCGGCTTCACGACGCCGAACGGCCCCCTGGGACCGTCCACGATATGGCCGACCTTGTATCCTCTGGTTCCCAGGTCCTTGAGCCTTTTGAGCCCCTCGCTTCCGCCTCGTGAGGATGAGCCCCTCACGGGCAGCCACCCGAGAATGTCCACGATGCGTGCCATGAACTCGCCGTCTTTGCTCTGGCTTATCATGATGGTGATGGGCTTGCGCTTCGCGAAAAAGGTGATTCCGGGAAAGAAGCGCTGGTGCCATGAGGCATAGATGAGGCTGCCGTTCTTTTCGAGAATCCCCTTTTCATTGTGGGAATCGACGAGCTTGAGCCGGTATGTCGAGGAGAGGAGCTTCACGAAGAGGAGCCCCGCGTAGGGTATGCAGTAGCTGTAGAGGAAACGGCGGAATGAACGCTTCATCACTGCTCCATTGTGTGTGCGTTGTTTCTTTAAGAGAACCGAGATGCCTGCCGGTTTCTTGTAAGGCCGTATTGAAAACCAAATCATGAAAAAAAACAACCGTTAAAATCTCGAGAATGGAGCCCCTTTCCTCTCACGATGCGTTGTCCGTCTCCACCGCCTCGCTGAGCCGGTCCTGGAAGTCCGGGATGGCCGCACTGATCCTCACCCACGCGCTCATCATTGGAATGCCGACCGGATCGGAAACGTACTTCGAAGTGGCATTCTTGAGCGAGCATACAAAGGCCTCGGTGGCCTCGATCTCGCTGTGAGGGTCGTAATTGAGCCCGTTCAAGAGGGAAAGCGCATTGTACTTCTCGATGGCGAGCCTGGCTTCTTCGATGTAGGACGTGAACATTGTGCGGAAGAACGACTCGCTCAGGACCATGCCGTCCTGGCTCAAGATTCGGAGCAGGGCCTCGGCGATGTCCGTGGCCATGCGGTTCAGCCCCACGTCGGTGCTGTTCTTCTGGAGGCCCTGGTGCTTGTGCTCGTAGTTTTCCGCGATCTCGACCTGGCAGATGCGGTTGGGCGAGGTCCGGTTATAGACCTCGTTGAGCATCGAGACCTCGAGCCCCCAGGTGGGAGAGATCCGGATGCCGCGGGCGATGGTGGAGCGCATGGCAAACTCTCCCGAGAGGGCATAGCGGAACGAGCCGAGATACTCGAGGAAGGGATTGTGGCCCATGATGCGCTTGAGGGTGTTGATGATGGGCAGGTAGAAGAGCCTCGTGACCCGGCCGTAGAGCTTTCCCGATACGCGGGCGTAGTAGCCCTTGCTGAAGTCGTAGTCGAGCGCGGGGTGCACCACGGGATAGATGAGCCGCGCCAGGATCTCCCGTGAATAGTTTACGATGTCCGTGTCGTGCAGGGCAATGGCATCCACGTCCTTGTCGGCCAGGATGTACCCGAGCGTCATCCATACCGAGCGTCCCTTTCCCGGGAACTCCAGCTTGAAGTCGTTGCCGCGCAGCTCCTTGTAGAAGGCATTCATCCTCGGCCCGTCGTGCCAGACGATCCTGACCTCGGTCGGGAGCTCGGACATGATCTGCTTGATCCGTCGGAACTGGGCTGCATCGGCACGATCAAGGGAGAGCACGATCTTGTTGAGATAGTTTACCTTTTTGAGCTCTGAGAGGATTTGCGGCATTGCCGGGGTATCGAACTCCGAAACCAGGGCGGGCAGCAAGAGGACCATCTTGCTTTTTTTCGACCGCTCACACAGCTCGTTCTCGAGGTCTTCCACCGGCCTGCAGCGCAATTTCTGCAAGGTGGCTATCATGCCGTGCTGATAGAAATCCGCCATGGTGCTCCTCCTTCAACATTTTTTAAGGGTTCCTGTGGATCTTTTTCATGCCCTCGACGGATTGGAATCGATCGCCGGGGCGTGCTTCTGCCGCTTTGCAAATAACCTCCTGTCCCATGCCGATGACCTTTTCTCGAAGCGGTGAAGCTCGGTGAACTTGCAGGCGCTGCTGTGAGCCTTTTCATACCTGTCGAGGACGGTCATGAGCGCGTCGTTCCAGCCCCTGCTCCCGGGGAAAGGGGCATGGATGAGACCCGGGAGGTTGACCTTCTCGTACCTTCCGTCAGGATGCGGGATGAGAATCGGGATGTCGACCTGCTCGAGCATGGGCAGGTCGTTCCGGCTGTCACCGAGGCCTACGATGACCGTACTTGTCTTCCGGTTTCTCTCGAAGATCGCCGTGACATGCTTTACGGCCTCGCCCTTGTCGTTGCCGCGGCCGATGAAGTGATAGAACCTTCCCCCGCGGGTGATCCTGATCCCTGCCTCGGATGCCGCCCTTTCCAGATCGGGCAGCTTCTCATCGTCCTCGATGATGAAGGGCTCGGTGAATTCCCTGGCCCTTGCCGATGCAGCGATCTCGGCCGGCAGGCCGGTGAGATCCGCAATCTCCTGCTCGGTCATGTCGCCGAATCCCCTGATCGAGTATCGTGCACCTGCCCGCTTCATGAACGCCCTGATCCTGACATAGGGGATGCCGAGCGGGATGCATTTCGCTCCGCGGATGCCCAGGCTTTCCTCGATCCGGAAGCCCCGGTATGCCGAAGGAAAGAAGATCCCACCCCCGTTTTCCACGATGAAGGGCTCCGACAAACCCATGGTGCGCTGGAGGATTTCGACTTCCCTGCGGGTTTTGCTGGTGCACATGATGAGCGGGATCCGGCGTGACCGGATCTTTTTCAATGCAGGCAGCGCCTCACGGTAGGAGTAATCCCGATGGTTCAACAAGGTTCCGTCAAGGTCGGTAAAGATTATCATCCCAGTGCTCCTCATCTTTCCCATGCCTCAAAGGCATACGCAATCGAACGAACGATGTACTCGCAAAGGCGATCTAAAAAATCCGTGACAGCCTTATAAGGGCTCGAGCCGAGGTTATCCTGCCGTCTTCCTCGGGCTAAAGAGCAACGAGCGTACCAACATTTTACCTTGAGAAGGTCCGGGAATGCCGGGATGAGGGATAGCCTGTGAAAAAATTATAGAAAGTCCTGTAATTGCATCTAGACCGATCGACATACGCCGGATGTGTAAATCTTTTGTTCCTTAAAGCTCAAATTCGCGGGAAGACATCGAAACGTCTGCGCGGCAATCTGATTCCTGTATTATTTCATGATACTGGCCGATGTGCCGGAAGGTGCGGCACATGGATGGATGCCCCGGAGCGCCGATTCGATCTTGAGATGGGTGAACTGCCCGGGCAGAGGATATCTTCCCACATATCCTGCGGTAATTGTACAGGTGATTGCCAGAATTGTAACAGGGGAGACGTCTGTCTAGAGGCTGTTTACATACTGGTAGAGCATCTCGGTGAGCTCTTCGATGAGGCGCTCCTTGTTCATGGGCGAATCGAGGAATTTTACCGCGTGGGCGATGTTCTCCACTGAGCTGTGGATGACCTTCGACACCTCCTGCAGGTCTTCGGGTTTTCTCTTGTGACAGTAGGGCTCCACGAGCGAGCTGATGATGAGGATCTGCTCCTGCTCGACCTCATCGAAGAGCTTCTTCACCTCGGGGTCCGAGAACTTGAGGACGAGGGCCTCCTTGTGGAAGGAGGGGTGGAGGTCGAATACCTTAAACGCCTTGCGGATGTGTTCTCTGATGTTGTCCTTGAGAGAGATCGTAGCATCCGTCTGCAGCGAGTAGATGTCCGTAACGAAAAGCTCGAGGTGCTCGCGGAGGATTTCGAGGAACAGGGTTTTCTTGTTTTCGAAATAGCTGTAGAAGGTCCCGATGGAGACCCCGGCCTGCCTGGCGATCTCGTTTGAGCTCGTGCCGTTTATCCCCTTGCGCGCAAAGAGATCCCGGGCCGCTTCCATGATCTTGAGCCGTCTTTCCCTGCTCCGCTGCTGCCTGGGGATACGAATCCTCATGAGCGCCCCGCGTATAAGAGACAGGCCTTCACTTCCCTCATGATCCGCACCTGTTGTTGCCTCATATGATTGCATCTTTCTCCATCAGATTTATTATTAAGAGAACTAATACCAGGACGAGGATGTGTCAAACATAAAGTGAGTAATTGCTCATGTTTAGCCTTGACAATATGAGCTTTGACTCATATTATGGTTTTTGCTCAGGATCCACGGCGATTGTCCGGTCGTTGAGAACTTGACGTGAGGCTTGGGTCTCTCGAGAAAGCCGGCATTTCTCTCTTTAGCCGGGCAGATATGAGGAGGTGGATATGAAGGCACTGGTTACCGGGGCAACCGGGTTCATTGGCTCGGTTCTCACGAAAGACCTCATCGGGCAGGGACATCAGGTGAGGGCCTTGGCCCTCCCGGGCGAAAACACGACAGCGCTTAAGAAGCTCGGGGTCGAAGTTCTCGCCGGTGACCTCCTGAAGAGAGAGACCATCACAGGGATCTGCGACGGCATCGACACGGTCTTTCACCTTGCCGGGCGCGTCACCGACTGGGGCACCAGGGAACAGTTCTACAGCGCAATCTACGACGCCACGATGAACCTTCTCCAGGAGGCGGCAGGCAGGGCCTCGAGGTTCGTCTACATAAGCTCGATTGCCGCGATCGGCTTCGGCCGACACATGAAGGGCATCAGGGAGACCGATCCCGCATTCAAATCCGGCATCCCCTACAACGACGCCAAGCTCGATACGGAAAAGCTCGTGAAGAGCTACCACGACGGAGGCAGGATCGCCTGCACCGTCATCCGGCCGTCTAATGTGACAGGCCCGGGCAGCGTCTGGGTGAGGGACATCGTCGAGAAGATGATGAGCATGCCCCTGCCTCTCATCGACGGCGGCCGGTACAGCTCCAGCTTCATCTATGTCGACAACCTCGTGGACGGCATCATCCTGGCAGGGACGCTCGACGTCGCGAAGGGAAAGACGTATCACCTGCGGGATGACTGGAATGTGACCTGGAAGCAGTACATCGGCGATCTCGGGTCGTTCGTCGGCAGGAAGCCCATAGGGAGCCTTCCCTACGGCCTGGCCCGCGCGCTGGGCATCCTGTTCGACCGAGTCTGCACTCCGCTCGGGCTTCGGCCGCCGATCACGCGGATGGGCATCGAGATCATAGGCCGCGACAACGATGTCGACACCTCTCTGGCTCGGAGCGAGCTGGGATGGAAGACGAGGATCCCGTATCCCGAGGCTATGGAGAGGATAGGGGCCTGGGTAAAAGAGACCTACGGGAAAGGATGACGGCCGGGGCCTTCAGGGGAGCTGTCTCCCGAGGGCCACGGCTGCACACATTACGATCGAGGAGGTATCCATGCAATTATCACTGCTTCTCTACATCTTATCGTTGAAGCTCCAGATTGCTGCAAAGATGAACAAGGCCTTCCGCAACTACATCGGCACCGTCCAGCTCAAGATCCTCATCAAGACCGCTGACGGAAAGTGGGGGAGGCTCTTCGTGTTCGACAAGGGGAAGGTGACCTCCATAGGCGGAGGCAATCACAATTGCGATGCCGCGCTCGTCTGGTCCGATCCGGGGACCGCCTTCAAGACCATGGTCAAGGCAAGCGACGAGGCCACGTTCTATGCCGCCGCCGCCGGCAAGGTGAAGGTTGAGGGCATGGCATACTACATCCAGTGGTTCAATGACGGGGTCAAGCTCACCATGTAGCTTCACGTATCGTCGCTTTTCGCTCCGGTGCGGCCGCGAGCCGCATAAAATCACTCTGAGGGGGATACATATGACACAGATACTCGGCGGTCACCTGGTTGGAAAATATATGAAGGAAGTCGAAAAGGTCGACACGGTCTTCTGCATATCGGGAGGCCACATCGAGGCGATCCTCGACAGCTTCACGGAATACAGGATACGCACCATCGACGTGCGGCACGAGCAGGCTGCCGCCATGATGGCCCAGGCCTGGTCGGTCTACACGGGCAGGCCCGGCGTCTGCCTGGTGACGGCCGGCCCCGGCTTCACCAATGCGCTCACCGGCATCGCGAACGCCTATCTCGACAACGCGCCGCTCGTGGTGCTGTGCGGCAGGCATCCCTTAAGGGACGATCTGAAAGGCGCGCTCCAGGAGATGAACCAGATGGACGTCGTAAAGCCCATCACCAAGTGGGCCGCCACCTGCTACGAGACGAAGCGCATCCCCGAGTACCTCAACATGGCCTTCAGGCACGCGGTCGAGGGCAGGCCGGGGCCTGTCTTCCTCGAGCTGCCGCCCGACATCCTGAACGTCAAGGTCCCCCTCGAGAGGGTGCCCATGATCACCCGCATGACGCGCAAATATACGGTCCACCCGGACGACTGGGACCTCAGGCAGGCCGCCGACATCATCAACATGGCGAAGCGGCCCCTGTTCATCGGCGGAAGCGGCATCGGCTTGAGCTGCTGCAGCGCCTCATTAAGCCAGTTCATCGACAAGTCGGGGATTCCCTTCATCCTCCTGAACTACGGCAGGGGCGAGCTCCCGGACAACCACCCGATGTCCCTGTGGGATATCGGGAACGTGGGGATCCAGCTCGGCATCACCCAGGCGGACGTGATCGTGGCCGTGGGCTTCCGGTTCAACTGGCTCCTCCAGTCGGGCGCCATCATCCCGCCCCAGACCAAGGTCATCCGCATCGACATCGACCCGCACGAGGTCGACCGCAACCGGGTCGCCGACGTGGGTCTCGTCGGGGACGCCTCTTCGGTGCTGAGCCAGCTCATCCCGCTCATCAAAAGGGGCGAGCACAGCGAATGGATAAAGACGCTGCGCGCCGCAAGCAACGCCTTCCTCGACCCCGAGCTCAAATTGCGGGTTGCGCCCTCGAGCCCCATCCACCCGATCCGGCTCGTGGCCCAGATCCAGAAGTTCGTCGGAGACGACGCCATCTACGTGGTCGACGGCGGAGACACCCAGTATTTCGGGCTCACCGGCTTCTTCTCGAAAGAGAAGGCAGGGGTCATGGCCACGGCGGCAGGCCTGCTGGGCTGCCTGGGCACGGGCATCCCCTTTGCCATGGCCGCCAAGCTCGCCAGGCCGGACAAGAAGGTTGTGCTCCTCCAGGGCGACGGCTCCTTCGGGTTCAACTCCATGGAGTTCGACACCATGGTCCGTCACAACATACCCGTGGTGTGCGTGGTGAACAACGACACGGCCTGGGGCATGATCAAGCACAGCCAGGAGCTCTCCATCGGCTGCGACCGGCTCCAGTGCGCCGAGCTCGGCGAGCGGCACTACGAGAAGATGGTCGAAGGCCTGGGCGGCTACGGCGAGTTCGTCACGAAAGACGAGGAGATCATCCCGGCGCTCGAGAGGGCTTTTCAGTCAGGCAAGCCCGCCTGCATCAACGTCATGACCGACCCGACCGTGACGAGCCCCGCGACCCCGCTCTTCTACCAGTCGCTCAAGATGGATTGACGCCATGAAGGCCCTGACGTTCAATGTAACCGTCCCCAATTTCCTGGTGCTCCAGGTG
>Ga0116185_1003592_pt1 | contig 13253 bp, 9 predicted proteins | sample AD_JPNNA7_MetaG_FD_89754 | JGI IMG/M metagenome (GOLD analysis project Ga0116185, IMG submission 89754) | Active sludge microbial communities of municipal wastewater-treating anaerobic digesters from Japan - AD_JPNNA7_MetaG | ecosystem: Engineered > Bioreactor > Anaerobic > Digestate | place... | reverse complement strand
TGATTTCGAGCAACAGCACAAAATCGTCAATCCGTTCATTCTTGATGGTCAACTCAGTAGTAGTCATCCTCTGAGTGTATCAGCAAATTCACGATTTCGCTATCGATTTCAGCGAATGAACAGTTGAGTTTCTATATAAACAAACATATAGAAGGATAGGCGGGATGAGAGAGAAGGAGGGTGGAAAAATGAGCAAGCACAAGATTCCTCTGATCGTTGTTGGAATTGTGACCATAATTCTTTCGGGAGGCATATATCTAACCTCTTATGCGATGGTAGGCCCCCGAACTACAGGGGTGGTTATTCAAAATCTCGGGTCCAAACCGGCCAATGTGAAATTGGAATATTACAATCTTTCGGGAGAACTTGTTGTTTATACAACCACGACTGTTCAACCGGTTTCGGCGCTTGGGTTCGGAGCTGGGTCCCAGCAAGGTTTAGGTAATATGTTCGTGGGTTCTCTGGTCGTGATGGCAGATCAGGATGTCGCGGCGATTGGAAATGATACGGATAGTGATAGCATGGGAATGTACAGCGCCGTTTCTGAGGGAGCAACAACAGTCTATCTTCCCGCTGTCTATCATGGCTTTGGCAATTGGGAGAGTGAGATCTGGATCCAAACCACAGAGACAGTGCCGAGTGGTGCCCAGGCCACAGTTCAATTCATAGACCGGCTGGGCCAACAGACAGGTTCTATCAAGTCTATTCCACTGAAAAGCTGTGCTACGGTCATGGTCTCACCAGCACACTATGAAGCAGGAAACCCTGATATTCCTGGCGGAGACATTCCTTACGGTTGGGCTGGCGGCACTGTTATTCAATCCGCATACAAGATGGCCGTAATCGTGAAGAATGTCCGCCCGACGAGCGAAGGGAGCATTGCCGAAATGTACAATGGCTTCGCACAGGGTGACACTACCGTCTATATTCCGGCTATGTACAAGTATTTTGGCCCCTGGGACAGCAATGGTATCAACGTGCAAAATATCGGCGATGCTCCTACTTACGTGATGATCGATTTTTATGATCGCCTGGGCACACTTGTACATACCTACCCTTTTACGCGGAGCTTTGCAGCGAATGGCGGCGCTCAAGCGATTAACACGAAAAATATCCTTGAGTTGGCTGAAGGATATGCCGGTACCGCTGTAGTGCGCTCTCTATCCGGGCAACCGGTGATTGCGGTTGCGGATGTGACCGACACAGATACGGGAAAGGGAAATGCCTACAATGCCGTCCTTGCATCGGATGGCGCTTCTGTTGTCTATCTCCCTTCTCAATATAAACGCTTCGGCGGTTGGCGTTCGGGGGTGATCGCTATGAATGTCGGCACTGCACCGACGACGATCACGTTTGAGTATTATGCTCGCGGCGCAAGTACGATGAGTGCTATAACGACCTCAGCCGAGATCAGCCCCAATATTGCATTTGCCAAAAACACTCTGACTCCGGATATTGCAGCGCAGTTGCCGGATGAATGGACCGGGACTGTAATTGTACGGTCCGGTGGCCAGCCGCTGGTCGTTGTCGGTAATGTCGATGGTGGTTACGATACTTTGACACCGCCGCGTAACCAGGGCAAAGCAGCTATGTATATCGCTTTCCCCCAAAAATACTAGGAAAAAGACCTTCCGTCAGTATAACACCAAAGGAGTATTGATTTTTGACCAAACATGGGCATAATGAGTAAAGATCGGGTCAAAACTAGATACACACATCTATTTAGGAGGATAGTCATGAAGAAGAGGTTATCTGTTTTAACTGTTTTACTTGTAGTAGGTTTGTTGACAGGATTTTCCGTTTCCACTATTCGCGCCACTGGTTCGCGCACTACCGGCGTGGTTGTGCAGAACTTAGGCGATGAGGCTGCGACAGTTCGCTTGGATTATTACAATCAGGCGGGCAATACTGTAGCCTATACTGAAACCGTGGTCCAACCGGCCTCGGCGGTCGGTTTTGGAGCCAATAATCAGGCTGGCTTGACCGATGGTTTTGTCGGCTCATTGGTGGTGAGTGCAGATCAGCCCATTGCCGCAATTGGTAACGACACCGACAATGACAGTGTGGGGTTCTACAGCGCCGTGACTGAAGGGGCAACCAAGCTCTATGTCCCTGCACTTTACAAGGGCTACGGAAACTGGCTCAGTGAAATCTGGATTCAAGCTGTTGAACAGGTGCCGACGGGCGCTACCGCTACGATCACTTTCCGCGATCGGTCGGGTAACCAGACTGGCACCGCAAAGACCGTCAATTTGACCACCTACGCGACGATCAAGGTTTCCCCCAGCGACTATGCCGATATTGCCGCTAACTGGGCCGGCGGTGCTGTGATTGAGTCCAGCTACAAGATGGGTGCAGTGATCCGCAACACCCGTGACACCGGTGCTACGGGTATGATTGCAGAGGAATACAACGCCTTTGCGACAGGTGATACCCAGGTTTTCGTCCCGGCAATCTACAAGAAATATGGTGCTTGGAACAGCAATGGCATTAACGTGCAGAACCTGGGAACCCAAACCACCACCGTGTCCATTGATTTCTATAACCGCGATGGACTTCTCGTTACCACGTATAATTTCGCCGATGCGTTTGCGGCCAATGGTGGCGTGCAGGCGGTCAATACGAAGAATATTACAGAGCTTGCAGACGGCTTTGCTGGTACTGCGGTGATCAGGTCCACTGGCGTGTCATTGCAGCCTGTTATCGGTATCGTTGACGTGACTAGCACCGATCAGGGCAAGGGGAACGTCTACAATGCCGTTCTGGCGAGTGACGCTGCATCCACAGTGTATTTGCCTTCACAGTACAAGCGCTTTGGCGGTTGGCGTTCCGGTGTGATTGCGATGAATCTTGGTGCAACGCCTGTACAAATTACGATTGAGTTCTATGCGCGCGGTGCCACGACCCCGTCTGCAACGGCATCTGCTACGGTGAATCAGTATATCGCGTTTGCAAAGAACACCTTGAATACGGACCTGCTGTTGGACGATGGTTGGAGTGGAACCGCAGTTGTCCGCGCTCCGGCAGGATCGTCTATAGTCGTGGTTGGTAATGTGGATGGTGGCTTTCCCACTCGCACGGGTCTGGCTGGCATGTATAATGCCTTCCCTAAAAAGTAGTAATAGTCTCTAGTTGAGGACCCGATGTAATAAAGATGGCGCTTTTAAAAGCGCCATCTTTATTCTTACAAGGGTGTCAGACTATGCAAAAGTTGAGTCATGTGGCAAAGCCTTTGGATTCTTGAAGTGATTTGTGTTATAGGTTGAAGCCTCGCAGCCCCAGATCTGTTTTAAGCTGCTTTCGCCGAGGGAGAAATTAAGGCGTAAGGATGAACCAGCGAGGGGAGAAGGCTTGTCCACGATTTTTGGGCAAATAACGCATGACGAGTTGGGTGTGTCCACGGGGAAGGACGAACGCCAGGTAGCCTTCGATCGTCGTCGCCCGGTCCAGGTAAGCTTTTAGCTCGTCGGCGACAATGACGGTGAGCGGATAGCCATAGACAGTGCCAGTTTCATCCATAATGTCGAAGTCGAACGAGAGAAGTGTAAAAGGTTCAGGCGGCGCCTTGGGTAGTTCAACCTTTGCGCGAATCAAAATAGCTTCCTCATTTGGGTTAAACATATTGAAGGGATTAATACTCACTAATTCTTCTTCGCTATTGCGTTTGGCCTCTACGACTGTTATAATGAGTCCATCTTCTGTCTTGACCGGCGCTCCGATCGGCGCGGGTTGATCTTGCGATATCCCGTATTCGATAGAACTATCGAAAGTAGGAGAAGCGATAGGTGACATCGTGGGGGAAGCGATAGGCGAAATCGCCGTATTCGTGCAGCTTGCAGACAGGACAATAACTATCCCCGTGATGATCAAACGGTCGATTTTTTGACAGATGCGCATAATGAACCTCTTTTATTTATCTTTCGCAACGGGTATTAACAAGTTGGGCCATGATAACACAATCTAGCCATCAATCAAGTTTTCTATTCATCGGACAATACTTGGATTCGATGCCGTGTATTGTTGTTGAGAATGATTCAGAGGTGTGCCTGCTTCCTCACACAAGAAGTGGAATGTGGTCGATATGACAGATATGGCAAAGATCACGGTTGATCATCTTCTTCATCATTCTCTCGACAACAGCGCCTCCTCCGCCCTCATCCGCCGCGCCTACGACTTCGCCGCTGCCGCGCATGACGGCCAGTTCCGCAAATCCGGCGAACCCTACATTGTCCATCCTCTGAATGTAGCGTATCTTTTAGCCGAAATGCACTTCGAGCCGGCGGTGATTGCCGCCGGCTTGTTGCATGATGTCCTGGAAGATTGCGATGTCCCACGCCCAGAGTTGGAGGCGCAGTTTGGACGGGAAGTCCTCACGCTGGTCGAGGGCGTGACCAAGCTGGACCAGGTCGAGGCGCGCGCCAAAGAAGACGGTCAACGTATCCGCGACCTTCAGGAGCTGGAAAGCCTGCGCAAATTGCTCCTGGCGATGGCACTGGATGATGTGCGCGTGATCTTCATCAAACTGGCCGATCGTCTGCATAACATGCGGACCCTGGCTGCGTTACCTGCCGAAAGCCAGCAGCGGATGGCACGTGAGACGTTGGAAATCTTTGCGCCGATCGCCAATCGGCTCGGCATCTGGGTATGGAAGGCCGAGCTGGAAGACCTGGCTTTTCGCTATCTCAACCCCGCGATGTTCGATGAATTGAACCGGCTGTTGAACACGCACAAAGATGAGCGCGAAGCCAGAGTGGCCGAACATATCGCCATGCTGCAAGCGGCATTGACCCAAGAGGAAATCCCTGCCAGGATTAAGGGCCGCCCCAAACACATCTACAGCATCTACAACAAGATGCAGCGGAAAAATTTACCCTTTTCACGTATCTATGACGTTGAAGGATTGCGCGTGTTCGTGGAAAGCCCTTCCCAATGCTACCAGGTGTTGGGAGTCGTGCACCATTTATGGACACCGGTGCCGGGGGAGTTCGACGACTACATTGCACATCCCAAGCCTAATGGATACCAGAGCCTGCATACTGCCGTGATCGGCAAAAAGGGTGTGCCGCTGGAGATTCAGATCCGCACGTATGTCATGGATGAAATCGCAGAGTTTGGCATTGCTGCCCACTGGCGTTATAAGGAGGATAAAGTCCCCCTGAGCGAACAGGTCATAGAGCAGATTTCTAGCGTGCGTCAAAGCGTCCGAGAATACACGGAGGAGGCCGAGGATGCGCGCGCTTTTATGGCCTCGATGCGTTCGGATGTTTTCCGCGACCGCGTCTATGTATTCACGCCCCGTGGAAAGGTGATTGACCTGCCGCTGGGTGCCACACCATTGGACTTTGCCTATGCCGTGCATACCGAGGTCGGCCATACATGCCGCGGCGCTAAAGTGGATGGACGCTGGACCCCGTTGCATTACCAGCTCAAAACCGGCGAGCAGGTGGAAATTATCCGCGGACGTAAGGGGGGGCCGAGCCGCGATTGGCTCAACGGTGAACTGGGGTACATTAAGACGAACCACGCTCGCCAGAAGATCAAACAATGGTTTAGACGACAGGGAAAAGAACAAAACATATTCCAGGGGCGCATGGTGATCGATAGACTCTTGAAACGTCTGGAATTGGCCCTCTTCGTCGAGGAAGTGGCGGAACTTTTCCACAAACGCTATCCTAATGCGGATGACTTTTTTGCAGCGGTGGGCATCGGCGACCTGACCAGCGAGGCGATTGCCAAGCGACTGGAGAGTTACGTTATCAGCCAGTCTGCCGAAAAAAAAGAGAAACCGAGCGAAGAAGAGGATCTGTACAGCGCTACCCCTTCACCTCCCCCGGAAGTGGTGACGGACGGCATCAATGTTCGTGGCACCGGTGGATTGTTGACGCATTTGGGAAAATGCTGCAATCCGCTTCCGGGGGAAGAAATCGTGGGTTATATCACCCGCGGCCATGGGGTCACAATTCATCGCCAGGATTGCCCTAACATCCTGCGGATGGGACCGGATGACCTGGAACGTCTCATCGAAGTGGATTGGGGGCATGAGAGACGTACATTCCCGATTCAGATTGTGATCACGGCGCACGATCGTCCTGGATTGCTTCACGATGTTACAGAAGTGATTATGAACAATGATATCAATATGGCTTCCGTAAGCACCGGGAAGCGCAGTCGCTACAACATTTTGCCGGTCTATATGACGTTGGATGTGCCAGACCTGGTAACACTGACACGGGTGTTGGCAAAGATCGGCCAGGTGCGCAATGTGATAACGGCGAAAAGGTTGGTGACATAGCCTTCAAGTTAAGTTCTTGGTCGGAAATCTAAAATCGCTACGCCCTTCCCCATTTCTCGTAGGCTTCCTGGAACGACATCCCTTGCGCAAAATCCTCGCGCATGCCCTGCTCACGAACCTCGATCTCCTCGGCCTTTACCAGGACTTCCAGTGCTATCTCCTGCGGAACAACGATGACGCCATCTGCCTCGGCGACGATCCAGTCACCGGGACGCACGCGCACCATACTAGTAAGCGTGCCGGGCATCCCGATTGGGACGTTGACCGCGGTGATGCTCCAGCGTTTGGCCGACTCGATGGGCGACGTTCCTCTGGCGCAGACTGTGTAGTGGGGGATAATTTCCAGCCCCCACAGGTCGCGGATGAAGCCGTCGATGACAATGCCCATCGCGCCGCGCTGCTTCAGGTCCCAACTCGTCATCTCGCCGAACTTGCCGGTGTGCAGTTCGCCGCCACCATCCACTACGACCACACAGCCTGGGAAAAGACATTCGTGCAGAGGCGGCCCGCTTACCACAGGTTTGCCCTCCGCTTCCGCCTTCTCCAACGCCGCTTTCTTCTCCTCCCAAGTGGACGGGTCGCGGCTGCCGCGCACCGTCACGGCCATCCCCGCCAAATGCTGGTGAGGGGACAGCGGACGGATGCCTAAATCGATACATTGATCGCCATAACCCATCTGGTCCAGCGCGTCGTAGAGATTCGCCACGCGAATCTTGTCCCAGCGGGCCTGTAATTCCAAAATCGAAGGTTGTTGATCGTCTGACATGATGTTCTACTCCCTTGAAAATAACCCCAGAGAAAAGCACAAATTCTTTGTGCCCTTCGGGGTGAAAAGTTTTCATTTCCCCTTCACCCCCCGGCAAGGAGAGCTGAAGAGTTACCTGGGATGTCTGGCTATGCCGGGGCGAATTCGGCGTTGGCCCGCTCGACGAGCGCCTTCATATAGCCGATGCTGAACGCCGTCCCCACTTTGTGATCCTTCGCCATCAGGGGGATGTGATCAGCAATAACGACGCCGTCGAAGTTCACCTCGCGCAGGGCGCGCATCACCCGGTACATATCCATGTAGCCGTCATCGAGAAAAGTCTCCACGAAATAGGGAAGCGGCCGGTTGACATTGCGGAAGTGAATCTTGAACAGTTTCTGCCGCTCGCCGAAGTACTGGATCGTCTCAAAGACGTCCTTGCCCATCCAGGCGCCGCCCTCTAACCAACAGCCGACGCAGAGACACAGACCTACGTTAGGACTGTTAGCCATCTCGATAGCGCGACGATAACCCTCGAAGTTGCCAAAGATACAGCGCGGAATGCCGCCCAGTTCCGGCACAGGTGGATCGTCGGGATGAATGCCGATTTTGACGCCGGCCTCCTCGGCGACGGGGACGACCTGCTTGATGAAATACGCGAAGTTGTCCCAGATTTCCTCTTCGCTGTACGGACGCCCGTGCGTGAAAGGCATGGGGTACTGCCGGCCATGCCAGTGACCCGCTTTGGCCTTCTCAAGGTTGAATGCCCGCGCCGGCGCGCCGCCGCGTGTCAACTCTGGCTCGGTGCTCCAGATGCCGTTTGCCATGTGCGCATAAGTCGTGTAGGGAATCCCCGCCTGGCCCAGATGGCGCAAGTGCTGCTTGTACTCCTCGATCTTCGCGTCGCGATTTTCCAGGCCCAGGACAATGGCGTCCTGATTGTGAACGTCGCTGTTGCCGAAGCCGTAGACCTTGAGGCCGTGATCCTCGAACAACTGGCGGCGGCTGGCGTAATACTCATAGCTCGATTTTGTGGCATCGGTCCACAACACCACGTAACCCACCCCCATCTGTTGGATGAAGGCAAGGTCATCCTCTGTCGGTTCCGGTGTGACCTGCGCCGCAATTTTGATGCCCGATTCAATGTCGGGTCGGTCGATCAACATAGTTTTTCCTCCGCGTGTGAATGTGATACTGGATGCTTGATTTATGATGGCTGATAGCTCATGCAATGATGCCCCAACTTATACATCCAAATTCCCATCTGGTCAACTCCATACTGCAAACCTGTGCTCCCGGGCCGGCCATTTGTCAAATCTACCTGATGATGATATTCTTTCCTCTACAAGGTGAGTCACTATTCAGCCATCCTTACCAGGTGGCGAACGGGACTTTGGAGAGAGTGCCTAAGGGGTTGGCACTTCTGACCCTCTCATCCCCCAACCCCCTTCTCCCCCGCCAGCGGAGGAGAAGGGGGCAAAAAAGAGGGGGTGTGGCGGGCGGCGAAGCCGCCCGCCACACCCCCACCAAAAATCCCCCTTCCTGGGGGGAAGGGGGGTAGGGGGGATGGGCTTATAGAAATGTCATACAGAAGCACCTGGCCTACCAAAGTCTACGCCAAACCTGGCATAGGGAATAAGTGGCTTAGTCAGGTTGACTGGCCTGAATAGATACCTTTTCTCTATAAGGTGAAAGGTGTGACGCGCAGTAAGCAGACACGACCCACGATTGGTGTCATTGCCGGATGGCAGGTGCATGCCGGGACGCCGGATAGTTTCTTACAACAGGTATTTCGGGGCATCCACGCAGCCGTGCAGGATCAGGACTGCAATCTGTTGCTGGCCTACGGCATCGGTTCGCCGCGCGGCGTTGGCCTGGGCCGTCCGGCCTGGCCTATGTTGATCAAGGAAGCCGATTTTGTGCCGGTTGGTCCGTGGAATACAGACGGGCTGATCGTCGCGCCTCCCGTTGTGGCTTGCGACAAGGGCACGCCGTATTTCCAGGCCCTGCGTAGCCAGGGGTATCCTGTCGTCTTCGCCGGTTCCGGTGAAGACGGTCCCTCGGTCGTTCCCGACAATGAATTTGGGATGCGTCAGGCGTTGGAACATCTGCTTGCCCATGGCCATCGACATATTGCATTTATCGCCGGGCACAAAAGCGAGGTTGCGGGGGACAGCGTGGATCGGCAAAGAGCCTACCAAACGTTTCTCGCCGAGCACGGCCTGGAGTCGCCCCCGGCGCTTCTCGCCTATGGTTCTCATACCACGCCGGGGGGACGAGAGGCGATGAAGCAGATTTTGCGCAGCGGCGTCCCCTTTTCGGCGGTAGTTGCCAGCAACGATCTGTCCGCCGTCGGCGCATGGGAGGCGCTCCATGAAGCGAAACTCTCCGTGCCGCAAGATGTCGCGCTGATCGGTTTTGACGACCGCGTCGAAGCTCGTGCCCTGGCGTCACAGCTTACCACGGTGCATTATCCCATTTTCGAGATGGGGTATCAGTCTGTCCTGCTCTTGCTCGAATACTTGCGCGGGCAGCACCAAGATGTTGTGATCAAGCGGGTTCCCACACGGCTGGTCGTGCGTGAATCGTGTGGGTGCGCGTTTGGAGAAGCACCCGGCCTGCCCACCGTCTGGCCGGCCGGCAGCGATGCTTCCGGGAATCCGGACGCCGTGACAACCGCCTTGACCGAGGCGATTTATAATGACACGCAGTGTCTGAACTGGCGCGAAGTGCAAACGTTGAGCGAACGTTTGACGACGGCGTGTCGGGATAGCCTGCGCCAGGGCGAACCGCAGATTTTTCAACGCGCCCTCCGCTCCATTCTTGACCTCATAGGGGCCAGGGACGATCTCCACCAGGGATGGCAGGCAGCGCTTTCCATCCTGCGCGAGCGGCTACCGGATTGGCCGGAATATGCCTCCACCCCCATGAGCATGCGCCAGATCGAGGATATGTTCCATGCTGCCCGGGCAGCCGTCAGCGCAACAACGCAGGGGCAACACGCACGCTATATAGTGCAACAAGCCAATGCCAACTTTCAGGTCAACGAAATGACGGCGCGTTTCCATGTCGCGCAAGAAGAGGCCGACGTTTTCGCCGCATTGATGGACATATTGCCCCCCCCTGGGGATTGCTCATGCCGTCGTCGCCTTTTACGAAGCGGAAGGGAGCGATCCGGTGGCGTGGAGTGTGATCCAGGCTGCGCCGGATCACGCGGCGGTCTCCCGTCGTTTCCCCACTCGCGCCTTTCCACCGCCGGGCCTGTATCCTGCCGACCGGCCCTTTCATCTGGTCTTGACCCCGCTACTGCTCCAGGAAGAATGTCTGGGTTTGGTGGCTTTCGCCATGGCGAACTCCGAACTATACGGACACATCGCCATGCAGTTGGCGGCGGCACTGCGTGGAGTGCGACTCTACCGCGCCGCCGTGGAAGGCCAACGGCTGGCAGAAGAGGCCAATCGTCTCAAAAGCCGTTTCCTATCGATGGTGAGCCACGAATTGCGCACACCGCTGAACCTTATCTCTGGCCTGAGCGATCTGCTACTGCGAGAATCCGATCTCGATAGGGGCCCCACCAGCAGCCGCCACGAAGACCTGGAGCGCATTTACGTCAATGCCCAGCACCTGGACGGTCTGATCCGCGACGTTTTGGACCTGACCCGCATCGAGGTAGGGCAGTTGCAGTTGAGTTGTGCGCCGCTCGACATGGCCGAAGTGCTGGAACCGGTCCTCGTGATCGCCCGGCAGCTTGCCCAAGACAAGAAACTGGCATGGCGGACCGTCATCCCGGAGACACTGCCCTGTGTGTGGGGAGATCGCCTGCGCCTGCGGCAGGTAGTATTGAATCTGGTCAACAACGCCATCAAATTCACTTCACAGGGCGAAGTGACCCTGAGCGTCTCCGTGGACGCCGATACCATGACCATCGCAGTGTGCGACACCGGCCTGGGCATTCCGCTGCAGGAACAAAGCGTTATCTTCGACGAATTCCGCCAGTCTGAGCGCACCACCGCGCGCGGGTATGGCGGCCTGGGACTGGGGCTGGCGATCTGCAAGTTACTCGTCGAAATGCACCAGGGTAGCATCGGCGTTCACTCCTCCGGCGAGGAAGGCAGTGGCTCCGAATTCTACTTCACACTGCCGATCATGAAAGATGTCCCTCGCCTCACTGCATCGGACTCATCCGCTGAGGCCACACCGTCGCAACAAGTCTGGCTGTTCGTTGAGGACGCCGCCCAGGGACAACTTTTGCAGGAGCACTTCACCCGCCGGGGCATGGAGATTGTCACGCGGGTGATCGACGGGGAAGAGGATTGGCGGGCGGCGTTGCCCGGCCATGCGCCGGATGCAGTCGTTTTGGATCAAGCCGTGACGGCTGCGCGGGGGTGGGAAATCCTGCGCCTGTTCAAAGAGAACCCCCAGACCTGTCATATCCCGGTCTTGTTTTACACGTTGGACAGAGACGACGATACCGGTGCGCTTTTGGATGTTGATTTTCTGACCAAACCGGTCAAAACGGCGCAACTGGCCGCCATGTTGAGCCGCCGGGGGTTGTTGGAAGAGCCAACTGACACAGCGGACGCCAGAAAGATTCTCATCGTAGAAGACGACGCCAATATCTTGGATATGCACACGCGCATCGTGCAAACGCAATTGCCTCATTGTCAGGTGTTACAGGCCCGCCATGGATTGGAAGCGCTGCGCATCATGGATCAGGAGCGTCCTGACCTGGTGTTGTTGGATTTGATGATGCCGGAACTGGACGGCTTCGGCGTGTTGGAGGCGATGCGGGCCGAACCGACAACTCGCAACATCCCGGTGGTCATTGTCACAGCGCAGGTTTTGACCGAAGAGGATATGGCGCGGCTCAATCGCGGTACGGTCAGCATCCTGAGCAAAGGATTATTCAGCGCTCAGGAAACCTTACAACACATCGAGGCGGTATTGACGCGCCGCCGCCGGACTGTCTCGGACATCCAGCGGCTGGTCCACAAGGCGATGGCTTTCATCCATACCCATTACATGGAGCCTCTGACGCGCGGGGAGATTGCCGCCCACGTCGGGCTGAGCGAGCGCCATCTCACCCGTTGCTTCCAGCAAGAAGTCGGGGTGACGCCGATAACCTACCTCAACCGCTACCGTATCAGGCAAGCCAAAACACTGCTGGAGAGTGGCGATAAGGGCATTACCGAGATCGCCCTGGAGGTGGGCTTTTCCAGCGGTGGATATTTCACCCGTGTTTTCCACGAGGAAATGGGCATATCGCCGCGCGCTTATCAATGTGGAGACCCCGGAAACGGCAAATTGTCCGAAAAATGCAAGAAGTCGTCCGAAAAGTGAAAGACTTTTGCCGTATGGAATGCTACAGTAGAAACATAGGCAAAGCGTAAGGCCCCTTAACAAGCTCACGCATCATGCTTTACGTTTTGGGAATCACGTTTCATGAATGGATGGCGAGGATGGGATGTCCTCATTACTATCACCCCTGATGGTTGTCGGCGATGACGCGAGTTTCTGCTATCTGATGCAACGCTATGCACAGAAGATCGCCTATCCTGTGGTATTGGTGCATTTTGCGGAAGATGCTCTGGGTATTGCCTTGCAGGAAACCCCCGTTGTGGTGATCGTCGAGCTAGACGCCCCCGGCGGCAAGGGATTGGAAATCCTGAACGCGCTCAAAGCGCATCCTGTGACGCGCCCCATCCCCGTCATCCTTTGTTCCTGGACCGAGGAAGCCGAGTATTGCCTGGACGAAGGCGCAGCGCTCTATCTGCGCAAGCCCATCCTCTACGACGATTTCCAGGCCGCCTTGACCGATGTGGGTGTTGACTTAAGCATCACCGAACCCACCCACCCCCGTTAAGATTCGTGGCTCTCGGGGACTTTGCGTGGTGCTGGAAAAACGGCTTTGATCTTTGCCACGGATGACACGGATTGCACTGATTCTTTATACGTAACTATTCAGCCACCCTTGCCAGGTGGCGAACGGGACTTTGGGGAGGGCACATAACAGGTTACCCCTTCGGCAGGTGCTGACCCTCTCATCCCCTAACCCCCTTCTCCCCCGCCAGCGGGGAAGAAGGGGGCAAAAGAGGGGTGTGGCGGGCGGCTTCGCCGCCCGCCACACCCCCACCCAAAATCCCCCTTCCTGGAGGGAAGGGGGGCAGGGGGGATGGGCTGATAGAAACACGCATATCTTGTCATACAGAAGCACCT
>Ga0116185_1003590_pt1 | contig 13257 bp, 9 predicted proteins | sample AD_JPNNA7_MetaG_FD_89754 | JGI IMG/M metagenome (GOLD analysis project Ga0116185, IMG submission 89754) | Active sludge microbial communities of municipal wastewater-treating anaerobic digesters from Japan - AD_JPNNA7_MetaG | ecosystem: Engineered > Bioreactor > Anaerobic > Digestate | place... | reverse complement strand
CAAAGCGACAACGCAAACATACCCGGCGGAAGCATTGATGCAGGGCCGCTAAAATACAATATTAAAACAGGTGACGGATACGCAGGAATTGACGACTTAAGGAAGACCATTGTTAAAGCAGGGAACGGAAGTGTCATTCACCTTGAGGATGTTGCCAGCGTGAACTGGCAGGAAGAGGAGCATAAATATACAGGCAGGTTTAACGGACAAAAGGCAGCTTTTGTCACTGCCAGCATGAAAAAAGGGTACAATATAAGAAAGGTCCGCAATTCAATTTACTCGGTCCTCGATTCCTTTGAGAAGGAGCTCCCTCCCACTCTGAAGATTGAACGGGGCTTTGACCAGTCGGAAAATGTAAAAAGGAAACTCAGCCGCCTGGAAAAAGATTTTTTATTTGCATTCCTACTGGTAATAATAACGTTAATGCCTCTTGGACTGCGGGCATCGGGTATTGTGATGGTTTCAATACCCCTGTCTGTCCTTATCGGTGTCACAGGGCTTTATTTCGCAGGATTAAGCATCAACCAGCTTTCGATCGTGGGCTTTGTGATTGCCCTTGGACTGCTTGTTGATGATTCTATTGTCGTTGTGGAGAACATTTCCAGATGGGTCAGGCAGGGCTACTCGCCTCTGACAGCAGCCATAGGTGCGACAAAACAAATAGGGAACGCCGTTCTGGGATGTACCGCCACCCTTATCCTTGCATTTCTTCCGCTTATGTTTCTTCCCGGGATGGCAGGCAAATACATGCGTTCACTACCCTCAACAGTTACTTTTACTGTGCTTGGTTCACTGTTCGTAGCTCTTACCATAATCCCCTTTCTGTCCGGTCTTGCATTCAGAGGCAAAATCCATCCTGAAGGAAATGCTGCACTCCGTGCACTGAACCGGGCCATTGAATTTACTTATTCAAGGCTGCTTGGGTGGGCACTCTCCAATCCCTATAAAACAACCATCGGAGCAGGCATTCTTTTCCTCTCTTCCCTTCTCATTGTAAAAGCTATCGGCTTCAGTCTTTTCCCGAGGGCAGGAATACCTCAGTTTCTAATTACTGTCGAAACGCCAAGGGGTTCGTCGCTTGCAGAAACCGACAAGGCCGTGAGGTTCGTGGAATCAGTGCTTCTTTCAAAACCTGAAGTGAAATACTTTATGTCCAACATCGGGAAGGGAAACCCAATGATATTCTATAACTCTTTTCAGAAAAGCGGACAGTCATCGCTGGGAGAGGTAATGTGCGAGATAAAGCCGGAATTCCTCGGGGAGATGGAAACTTTTCTGAAACGCCTCAGGGATACTCTGAACACCTGCCCAGGAGCAAGGATTTTTGTAAATGAGTTTGAAAACGGGATGCCGGTCGACGCGCCTGTTGCATTCCGTATCATCGGCAACAATCTTGACACACTCAATACGCTTGCAGGCAGGATGGAAAATTTAATAAGGCTCACTGAAGGGACAACATATATCAAAAACCCGCTCAGCCAGTCTCTAACGGGAATAAGACTTGAAGTCAATCATGAAAAAGCCGGAATGCTGGGTGTTCCCTCTGCAGAGATCGGACGTACAGTAAGACTGGCATTATCGGGGATAGAAGCAGGAAAAATCAGAACACCCGAAGGAAAAGAATACAGTATAATGGTGAAGCAGTCAGCCCCCGGTAAGAATGAGCCCGGCTGGCCTGGTTCGATCTACGTACATTCGCTCAGCGGAGCCGCAATACCTCTTTCGCATATTGCCACTCCCCTGTTCCGCAAATCACCTACCCTTATTCAGCATTATAACCGTGAAAGGTCAATCACTGTTGCCTCATCGGTAAAAGAGGGATACAATACGGATCGCGTTGCAAAAAAAATAATTTCCGAAATAAAAAGAATGAAGCTGCCTGAAGGTTACAGGATCATTCCTGCAGGCGAGATAGAGAGCAGAAGGGAGAGCTTTAAAGGTATATGGTCGGCTGTTCTTATTGCCGTCTTCGGGATTTTTGTAATTCTCCTTATTGAATTCCGCACCTTCAAAGGCACCCTTGTTGTTCTTTCAGTCATTCCGCTCGGAATCACCGGCGGTCTCCTGATGCTGCTTCTTACCGGCAACACACTTTCGTTTGCCGCAGCAGTGGGTTTTGTGGCACTAATAGGTATTGAAATTAAAAACTCCATCCTGCTTGTCGATTTTACCAATCAGCTGCGCGAGCAGGGTGAGCCGCTTGAAAGTGCAATACAGAGGGCCGGGGAGATAAGATTCCTTCCTGTTATCCTTACCACTCTTACCGCGGTGGGAGGACTGATGCCTGTAGCACTTAGCGGTTCGGCTCTTTATTCACCGCTGGCTCTTGTAATAATAGGAGGTCTTATTACCTCAACACTCCTTGCACGTCTCGTCACTCCCGTTATGTACAAACTGATACCGCCCGACGTAAAATCAAAGGATACTACCGGAATTCACGCGTGAAAATTTGTTAAAAATCATTACAGCCCGAAAAATCTCCTTCATTTAAAACAGTTTTTAGTAGATTTCAGCCAGATTTCAAAACCAAACAGTATGAACAGCAGAATGAAGTTTTCATCAGTAGTTATTATTTTATCAATTTTTATATCCGGATCCTTTGCCCAAACGGACAAGGTTGTAAAGGAGATAATCCGTCTGGGACAGACCGACAACAGAACCATGGAGCATCTTGATGTTCTTACTAACAGGCTTGGAGGAAGAATAACCGGCTCCGATGCATACGACAATGCGGTTAAGTGGAGCGCGGAACAGTTTAAAAAATGGGGAATGGAGGTGGTGCTTGATGAGGTCGGCACCCTGCCGGTAGGCTTTAACAGGGGGCCATGGTTCGGAAGGTTGCTGAGCGAAAACGGCATGATACTCCACTTTGCCACCCCGTCTTATACGTCGGGTACAAAGGGAGTGCAGAGAGGTCACGTGCTTATGGAGCCGAAAACGAAAGCGGAATTTGAGAGGATGAAAGGGGCACTTAAAGGCGCCTGGGTGCTGATAACCGGCACAAATACAGGTTGGCCCATTGACTATTCCCGTACAGGCGATTCAATACGGGCTGCAGTTATAAAGGAAAATGAGGAAATAGCAGCAAAGAACCGGGAGATAACCCTCGAGAACCGGAAAAACCCTCAGGGTGAACAAAAGCCTCTTATCCCTCTTAAAGACGAGCCGGCTCTTTTTTACAGGGAAATGTGCGAAGCCGGAATACTCGGTATAATACAGTCTTCTACTGTTCCGATAAGGGTCCTGTACGACCGGAAAAACATTGAGAAGATGTCATTCGACAACCTGCCGACAATCCCCGACATTAAGCTCAATGAACAGCAGTACAGGATAATTGAGCAGATGGTAAAGGAGAGACGGTATTTCCAGCTGGAATTTGATATACGGAACCATTTTCGTCCCGGACCGGTTAAATATTACAATGTGCTTGGTATCATCAGAGGGACCAAATATCCTGACGAATATGTGATAATGGGAGGCCATCTCGATTCATTCGACGTAGCTACAGGCGGCGTTGATGACGGCTCGGGTGTAACACCTGCCATGGAGGCAGCACGTCTTATTATGGCGGCGGGGGGTAAACCTAAACGCACAATAATTGTGGTTCTCTGGGCAGCAGAGGAATTCGGCCTTTGGGGCTCAAAAAGCTGGGTGGCCAGAAACAGCGATAAACTCGATAAAATTTCCAATTACTTTAACCGCGACGGTGGTCCGACTGTTGCAAACAGCCTTACCGTTCCGGAAGCTATGTATGATGATTTCGTAAAAATTTGTGAACCGCTTAACACTATTAATCCTGAATTCCCCTTCAGGCTTAACAGGCGTACAACCCCGCCGGGACCTCGACCCGTCACCGCCGGCGGCTCCGACCATGCCTATTTTGCCATGAACGGCGTTCCGACACTCGCTTTCGGAACAGAAGATACAAAGGGTTATAATTTCAATTACAATGAGATCTGGCATACTGAACGCGATACATATAACATGAGCATTCCCGAATACCAGAATCATACTTCGGTAGTGCAGGCAGTGGTGGTCTATAACCTGGCTAACCTGGATCATCTCCTGTCAAGAAAAGGATTATACCAGGAACCCGAGGCCAAAAAATAAAACCGGCTTCACGACGTTTATTATCTGCCGGCAGGGTTTTTGCTGTTCTAATTAATATTTCCGGAGACCAACTTTAATCTTATTTATGCAATGAGAAAAATAAATTTCGCATTATTTGTGTCGGGATTACTGATAGTGGGAACTTCGCGGTTGTCTGCCCAGCAAACCGACACGCTAACTAACCTGCCAAACCTTCTGCTGCCAAGGTTTACGGCCGGTATCGTTAAACTCAAAAGCGGCCTGGTAAATAAGGCCATTCTCAATTATGACCTTGTCAATCAGCAAATGGTTTTCCTGCAGAGAAAACTTACACTGGTGGTCGATGAACCGGAGAAAATTGATACGGTTTTTCTTGCAAACCGTATATTTGTACCCTTTCCGAAAGGTTTTTATGAAGTGCTCATGAAAGAGGGGAACGTTACGTTGTTCAAACAACATAAAGCTTACGTCGAATCGCCCGGAATGCCTGTGGGATACGGAGCAAAATCGCAGACCGCAGCACCTAATTATGTCCACCAGATTTACGGCCCTACCGGTGTCATTAAACTCAAACTTCCCGATGATTTTAAAGTGACAGACGACAGTCAGTACTGGATCCGTATCGGGGATAAAATGTCCTCGTTCGAAAACCGGAAACAACTTCTGAAGATCCTGAAGGATAAGCAAAAAGAACTTGAAATGTTTATTGCCGGCAATAAAACCGATTTCAAAAAGTCCGAAGATGTCAAAAACCTCATCATCCATTATATCAGCCTGAAATGAACAAACAACGATTTTTCCTGATCCTGTTCATACTTGCAGTTGGTCTGCTTTTGTTCGAGGGATGCAAAAAGAAAAACAGCGAAAACGGTGATCCTTCGGCACCGGTAGCTACAACGAGGTATGCATCAAACATTGGCAGGGGCTGGGCAACTCTTTACGCAACTGTGGATCCAAAAAACCTTGTCACTACTGTCTCTTTCGAGTTTGATACATCCACGGAATACAAAAATTCTGTGGCAGCCGTTCCGGACTCAATCACCGACAACAAGGTCACTACAGTTCTGGCTAATATCAGCGGCCTCAATCCCTCAACTGAATATCACTTCAGGGTGAAGGCTGTCAACGGGACCGGAACAACTTACGGAAGCGATCAGACCTTTATTACCACCTCACCAAAAGAATTCATTATCAATTTCAAAGAGGGCCTCAGCTACGGATCGGTTACCGATTATGAAGGTAACACTTACAAGACTGTTACGATAGGCACTCAGACATGGATGGCTGAGAACCTCAGGTCGTTGAAGCTCAATGACGGCACAGAAATTCCATTTCTGCAGGATTATAATTCATGGGCATCAGCCGCCGCTCCCGGCTACTGCTGGTTCGAAAGTGATTCCCTCGGTTATGGCGCTCTTTACAACTGGTATGCTGTTAATACCGGCAAATTATGTCCCGACGGTTGGCATGTACCCACCGACGAAGAGTGGACAACCCTGGTATCTTTTCTTGGAGGAGTAACCCTTGCGGGCAATAAACTTAAAGAGGCTGGCACATCACACTGGTCTCCTCCCAATACGGGAGCCGACAACGAGTCGGGCTTTACTGCACTTCCGGGAGGTTACCGTGTTACATCAGGAGCTTTCAGAAATATCAAAATGTCGGGCTACTGGTGGACCGCCACCGAAGCTTTATCAACCGATGCATGGTACCGGTCTTTGAACTATAATTACAGTAATATTGACCGTACCGGCACCGGAAAGAAAAGCGGGCTCTCTGTAAGGTGTATTCAGAATTGATTATCCCGCTAAATTGTTTTCAATGAAGCCTCAGCCGAATTCCTGAGCTTAGGGGCATTCCTGGTCTGAGACCTTAATCTCCGCAAATACCGTCGTAAAATGTTATTATCATTATCATAATAACTTATGGTAACTGATTTTTATTAATTTTATTCCAAATCATTTTACCGGTACCATCCTTGGAAGAAAAAAAATTATATAAAATCACCGTTAAAGGCAGGGTACAGGGAGTCGGGTTCCGTTACAGCACTCTAAGAGAAGCGCGCAGGCTGGGCATCTGCGGCTATGTCCGAAACATGCCCGACGGTACTGTATATATTGAAGCAGAAGCTCCAACCGATGTTCTGAAAGAATTTGTAAAATGGTGTGAGAACGGACCCGGGTATGTTTCTTCTGTTCATGCATCCGTGTATCCTCCGGCCGGATATTCTGAATTCATCATAAAACATTAAATATCTTTAAAATAACATAAATGAAAACCGGAATTCTCCCATTAAGGGAAGCATCCAGATTCATTCCGCCTCTGAAGTGGATAAAAGGATATACGGCCTCAACTCTGGGAAAAGATACTGTTGCAGGTGTCACGCTTGCCGCTTATGCCATACCGGTATCACTTGCATATGCCACTCTGGCCGGACTTCCTCCCGAGTATGGTATTTACGGATATCTTATCGGGGGTTTATTCTATGCAATGCTTGGTACAGGTTTGCAGCTTGCCATCGGGCCGACATCTGCAATTTCCATGCTGGTCGGTGTGACACTTGCCGACCTGTCCGGAGGTGATATACAGAGATGGATCGACCTTGCCTCGCTCACGGCCCTTATAGTAGGCTGCATAAGTGTTCTGGCGTACGTACTCCGGCTGAGCAGCGTTATAAACTTTATCAGCGAGATAGTCCTTACAGGGTTCAAGGCCGGTGCTGCAGTGGCCATTGCTCTTACCCAGCTGCCGAAACTTTTCGGAGTGCCGGGCGGAGGCGAGAGTGTTGCCGACAGGTTTGTTATCTTAATCCGCCAGCTGCCGGATACAAAACCGGCGGTGCTGGCTTTTGGGCTTGCCGCTATAGCCCTTCTTTTTGCCGGAAATAAATTATTTCCCGGCAAGCCCGTAGCACTGGTCGTTGTTGTGCTTTCAGTACTGGCAATTACCTTCGTCATCCCGGGGTCTGCCGATTTCAGGACAGTGGGTCTCATACCGCAGGGGCTACCCGACTTTTATCTTCCTTCACTCAATCTTAAAGATGCCGGGATGGTCACTCCTCTGGCATTTGCCTGTTTCCTTCTTGCCTACATTGAGAGTGTATCCGCCGCAAAAACCATTGCACAGGAAAACGGATATGAGATAGATGCCAGGCAGGAACTTCTGGCTCTGGGGATCGCCAATATTGCTACTGCTCTTGGTCACGGCTATCCTGTCAGCGGAGGACTTTCGCAATCGGCGGTAAATGAAAAAGCCGGAGCAAAGTCTCCTGTATCGCTGGTCGTTGCTTCATTCACAATAGCTCTCTGCCTTATGTTTCTGACCGGCCTTCTGAAGAACCTGCCGACAGTGGTGCTCGCCGCCATAGTTCTGGTGGCTGTAAGAGGTCTTGTAGACATAAAAGAACTGAAGCGCCTTTTCAGGGTTAACCGTTTCGATTTCACTATTGCCATTATTGCACTCATCTCAGTAATTATATTCGGGATACTGAAAGGGGTACTGATTTCCGCACTCTTTTCGCTTACCCTTATTATAAGAAATGTTTCCAATCCGCATGTGGCATTCCTTGGAAGGATACCAGGTACAAACAGATACACCGACATTAAAAGGCATCCCGACAATGAACTTCTTCCCGGAGTGTTGCTTTTCAGGGTCGAAGCAACTCTTGTGTATTTCAATGTGGCCACAGTGTACAACCGGGTCTGGAACAAAGTTCTTGAAATGGGATCGGACCTGAGGGTTGTGATTTTTGACCTGAGCACTTCAGCCACGATCGACTCCAGCGGGGCAAGGCTGATCAGGAGGCTCCACCAGAATCTTAAAGAAAGGGGAATTGAATTCAAAGTGGCGGAGGCCCATTCCGAAGTCCGCGATATTCTCCGTCTCGAGGAGGTGGAGCATCTGTTAGGACATGTGAGCCGGCGCGACACATTACATGAAGTGGTGGTTACGGCCATCGGCGAGAAAGAACCCGATATCAAAAAGGCTCCGGTGAAACCTAAAACAGTCATGCCGCCCGAGATTGTAGCTCAGATAATTCTTGGAAATAATTACTTCACGCAGACTCACCCCCGTGAGTACTTTGAAATGTTTAAATATGAACAAAAACCATATCTTACGCTGGTTACGTGTTCCGATTCACGCGTGCCTCTCAACGCCCTTATGCCCGACACGTCAAACAAGGTATTTTCTATCCAGAATATAGGAAACCAGATATTGTCGACAGAGGGTTCGGTTGACTATGGAATATATCATTTAAAAACGCCCATGCTTTTTTTCCTGGGCCATTCAGATTGCGGAGCAATAAAAGCCTACCTGAAAGGCTTTGAAGAGGAGATTGACGGTATTAAGCATGAGCTTGATTTTCTGAAGCCCATTATAAGAGAACAGTCGCAGGGTAAACCGGACGAAAATATGCATACACGGATCATTGAAAAAAACCTCGATTACCAGGTTAATGTTGCATATAAGAAGTACCGTGATCTTATCGAAGCCGGCAAACTTGTAATACTGGCAGGATTCTACGATTTCAGGGGAGAATACGGAAAAGGACAGGGAGACATAGTGATTGTGAATGTAAACCGCCTGAAAAAAGCTGATGAATTGAAGAAACTGCCAATTTTTGACATACTATCTGACAGCCAGAAAGATCTTCATATCGGAAGATTCAATTCATGATTACAGCACAAAGAGTCTTCTGGAAATATCCGTAAATAAAAATCTATAGCTGCCAGATCTTCAGGCAAGAGTATAGATTTTCTGATTTTTTATTCGTAGAATGCAAGTATCTTTTCCCCGTAAACCGGGTGTCTTTCTGCTGCCATCATCAATATCTTTTTCAACATCTTACTGTATGAATAATTGAGAACTTCGGCAGCCATGGCAAAACTTGCATCAAAGCTTATATCGCTGTTTGGATTTACATCAAGCAGGTAGAGTTTGTCGTCGCGCAGACGAAAATCAAAACGGGCATAATCCATGCAACCGAAACCTTTCCAGGCTTTCAGGGATTCCCTTTCCATCTGTGCATAAAGTTCATCATCAATCGGGGCAGGGACAAGGGACTCAATTTTTTCATAGTGTTCCGAACCCGGGGTAAATTTGGAATCGTAAGTACAAAGTTTTTTATTTGCCTCCCGGAATGCCGAGAAATCCATCTCCACAGGGGGAAGCATTTCAGGTGCCTGGTTATTCCATACCGATACATGAAATTCGCGCCCGTCTATGAAATCTTCAACCAGAGCGGGCTGTTTTAACTCCTGGTTTACTTTCCTGATCTGCTCCTTAAGGGATTGGGTGTCATAAACAACAGATTTCTCGGTAAGTGTAAGGCTGCAATGTTCAAGCGAAGGTTTTACAATGGCGGGAAAAAGGGTCCATTTATCAGCCTGCTGCAGGGACAGAACGGCGCCGTGCGGGACACTAACACCGATTGAACTGAGAATCCTTTTTGTTTTCTGCTTGTTGTAACTAAGGTCAATAACTTCCGGAGTGTTGCCTGTGTATGTGAACCCTTTTCTTTCGATGATCTCAACAACTTTCTTCTCACTTAACTGAATGCCCGGCAGCGTTTCACAAAGATTGAAAACTATCGTGTCTTCCGGATTGTACTTGTCGAGGATTTTGTCAAGATCAGGCCTGGTTACCTCTTCAATAAACGTTTCAATTCCCTCGCTTTTAAGCGATTCGTAAAGCATCCGGTTTGAACTCCGGGCATCTTTTATTTCTTTTTTGTCCCACTCGGGATCGAGATCGTATATTACAAGTACCTTCAAATACTGTTGTTTTTCACGAAACTAAAACAAAAGATTGAAAAAAAATTTATGAAAAATAAAAGTTGTAAACATATCTGTGATAGTTTATTAACAATACGGTTTCAGATTGAAATATTTTTTCGCTGAGAACAGGCTCTCAGCATTCATATATTGTTAATTATCTTTACTTTACGAAAGGTTTTAGTTTTACGGAATTTGTCGCGCAATCCTTCATCTAATTTTTTAGTTATAATGATTTTTATTCAACAAGAAAATATTTTTCAGGAGTGGAAATTAAAATCTGTTTTCAGATTATTTCGTCTGAAAAGAAGCTTATGGTTTTTGCGTTTTTTGTAACCCTGTTTCAGGATAAAATAAATTGTCATGTCCTGAAATAGGTTGACAAAAAATATCATTAGAATCCGGATAAAAACCCGCAATCCGATAAGTAGCTGTTCCTTATTACTCCGGTTCAACACGAACTCACCCCCTCAATCCCCCTCTCTACGGCGTAGAGAGGGGGAAGCCTGAGCCTTGCGAAGGCAGGGGGTGAGTACATGAAAAACCAGAAAATGGCATTCGAATTCAGACTGACGAATATTTCGATTTCATACCTTGCTACTATGATAGTTATACAATTAACTATTGATTAGCATCTTATGAGCCATTTGGAATTTTATCCGGACACTACTGAAAATTAATCAATATCTGCTCAGGTGCACGGATTGAAAAATAAATAACCGGCACCCACAGGGATGCCGGTTACCTTATTATAATAATTATTCGGATTTTCAGGAGTGGCTTTCCTTGATTATTTCGTCATCAACCAGTATTCTGCCGCAATACTCGCAAACGATGATTTTCTTTCTTGACTTGATATCCAGCTGCCTCTGAGGAGGTATCTGGTTAAAACAACCGCCGCAGGCGTCACGCTGTATTGAAACCACGGCAAGGCCGTTTCTTGCATTGCCTCTGATTCTTTTATAAGCTGCAAGGAGTCTTTCTTCTATCATAGACTCTATTTTTTCCGATTTCTTCAGAAGTGTTTCCTCTTCCTTCTGCGTATCTGAGGTTATCTCCTCAAGCTCCGACTGTTTTGTTTCGAGGTCCGATTTTCTTTCCGCAAGCTGGGCTTCGGAATTGGCAATAAGTTCTTTTTTCTCCTCAATCTGAGCAGTGAACTCTCTTATTTTCTTATTGCAGAGTTCTATTTCGAGTGTCTGGTACTCGATTTCTTTCGACAGGGAATCGTACTCCCTGTTGTTTCTTACGTTTTTCTGCTGTTCTTCGTATTTTTTAATGAGAGCCTGGGCTTCAGTAATTTCATTGTTTTTACCCGAGATTGATTTTTCCAGGTTACGGACCTCATCCTTCAGATTATTCAGTCTTGTTTCGAGCCCTGCTATTTCATCTTCAAGGTCCTGGACTTCAAGCGGCAGTTCACTTCTGAGGGTTTTGATTTTATCAATTTCCGAATCAACAAGCTGGAGGCTGTACAATGCTCTCAGTCTTTCCTCAACTGAAATTTCTGTCTCCTGTACCTTAGATTTTTCCATATCTGTAATGATTTATTGGATTTGTTTTTACTCCTGAAAACCGGAGTGCAAATGTAGGGAATTTTTTGATAATTAGATCATGAAGTATTTCAAGAGATGAAATTTCGCTCTCATAATGCCCGATATCAACAAGAAAAATGTTCCTGTCATAGTCGAGAAAGTCGTGGTATTTAAGGTCGCCGGTTACAAAAGCATCCGCTCCCTTTCTGATTGCCAGGGGTATCAGAGAGGCTCCTGCTCCCCCGCACATTGCGACCTTTCTTACAGGCTTTCCTGTTAAAGATGAATAGCGGATACCCTCTGCCCTGAATTTTTCAGCCAGCATTGCCAGAAATTCCTGTTCACTGCAGGCTTGCACGGTTTCACCCATGCAGCCCATTCCTGCAGTTGCAAAAGCGTTTGCAAGGGGATAGAGATCATAGGCCGCCTCTTCGTAGGGGTGCGCTTCAATCAGCGCTGCTACAACCTGCCCGGAAATATATGAAGGCATTATTGTTTCTATTCTTGTTTCGGGTTCCCTATGCATTTCTCCTTTCCGGCCGGTGAAAGGATTTGTCAGTTCATTTCCTCTGAATGTCCCGTAACCTTCTACATTGTAGCTGCACATATCATAATTGCCTATCACGCCCGCACCCGCTTTGAAGATGGCCTCCCTTACTTTTTCTGCATAATCTGCAGGGACAAATGTCACAAGCTTCACGAGGGAGTTTTCAAGCGGTTTAAGCACCCTTATGTTTACCAGGCCTGCCTTCTCAGCCATTTTAATGCTGACACCTCCGGTTCTGGCGTCGAGGGATGTATGTGAAGAATAAACGGCGATATTGTTTTTAATGGCCCGGGCGATAATCTTCTCGGCCTTTGTGCGGCCGGTTAATGATTTAACCGGGTGAAAGATGACAGGGTGATGTGTTATAACCAGCCCGGAGCCAGTACCTGCGGCTTCCTCAATCACCTCCTCTGTTGCGTCGAGGCTGAGAAGCGCAGATTCAATTTCGGCGTCAGGGTCTCCCGTCTGGAGACCGGAATTATCATAGCTCTCCTGAATTGAAAGAGGAATGGCGCTATCGAGGTAGGAGCAGATTTCTTTCAGTTTCATTTTCAGGGGTTAAATATTGTTTCTGAGGTCAACAAGCAGTTCCCTGATTTCGAGCAGGGATTCCCTTATTCTGAGCCTGAAGTCGGTCTCGTCCGCCTTTTCTGCAAGGTGTTTTTTTGCGCCGGCTATTGTCATGCCCTGTTCTTTCAGAAGGTAGTGAATCTTCTTCAGGTTCTGCAAATCCCCCGGCATAAAGAGCCTGTTGCCTTTCTTGTTTTTACCTGGTTTCAGAATTTCGAACTGATTTTCCCAGAACCGTACGGTGGATACCGGTACATTAAGAATTCTGGACACCTCTCCTATTGTATAGTAGAGTTTTTCAACCGGTTTTTCCCTGTATGCCATTTTATCGAGGTTTTATGTCTCCGTTATCTGAAATGAAAGGACCTGTTTCTGGGAAATCGAGAAGAGTAAGCTCACGGATCTTCCCTGCGGCCCTGTTTAGCGGGTCATATTTTACAGGTCCTTCGTAAGTCTGCTGAAATGAATGAATTGTTCCCGACACGAATCTGCCTTCAGTATCGGTATTTATAACAACAACCGGAGCAAGGCCGTTTGGCCCCGATATATTCATACGCCCGTAAGTAAAGAAATTTCCGAGGCTGTAGCAAATAAGGCGTTCCCTGTAAACTTCGATGGCTCTGGGCACATGAGGCCCGTGGCCGAATATAATATCTGCGCCGGCATCTATCATTCTGTGTGCAAATTCGTAAACATTTCCCCTGTTTTCACCGTAAAAGAATTCAGGCCCCCTGACAACCCT
>Ga0116185_1003583_pt1 | contig 13269 bp, 7 predicted proteins | sample AD_JPNNA7_MetaG_FD_89754 | JGI IMG/M metagenome (GOLD analysis project Ga0116185, IMG submission 89754) | Active sludge microbial communities of municipal wastewater-treating anaerobic digesters from Japan - AD_JPNNA7_MetaG | ecosystem: Engineered > Bioreactor > Anaerobic > Digestate | place... | reverse complement strand
AGATCTGTGAAAAAGACCGTCTGTCTGAATGTACTTTTACTCGGACTTGTCATCTCTCTCGGATTTAATGAAAAGATTCGATTACAGAAGTTATCTGAGTGGTGATCCGGAGAGGGGGCTAATTTTTTTTATTTATTCCATTTTAGAATACATTTTTCCCTTTTCTCTTATCCCCTATCATATTTACAATGCGAATTATTCATATTGATATAATCCTTATTGGATAATATAGGGAAAAAGAATGAAAAGGCGTAGTTTTCCCAATGTATATCTTATGATTCAGGCGATCAAGTTTCTCGGTGAGAATGGTCCCAGTTCAAAAGAAAACCTTTTTGATTTTTTAAGAGACTTCGTGGACAAGGAAAAATTGGAAAAAAAGAAAAAACTCGAAGGATCTACAGATGATGTCCTTTTTAATTTAAAAGTTTTACAATTTGTAAAGGAAAAAGATGAGAAGGTTGCACTCACGCCACAGGTCATACATTCTCTTATTCGCCTCTATTCAGGTCAACAGATATACCTCGCTTATACCCGGCATGACATGACGAACGTCTTTGATATGATCCAGACGAATTCCCTTTTCTTTTCACCTGAAATCAGGGATATTGCGGCCTTTATCATTAAGAGAGGGTATGAGGCCGACAAGAATACCATCCGACACTATTTTACTAAAAGGACGGTCTTCAATCACACATTCAATTCATTCACTATTGATACATCTCTTACCCAGTTGGAACGTCTTGAAATAACTCGGAAAAAATCACTCGAAAATGGAAAAACCTCGGGGATAGTATATAAACTTGAAAAATTCCACCCCCTTATTTTTACACAACTGCTTATCGAAGAGTATCTTGCATTAAAAAGTGATGATTTAACGGTCCATAAACCTGCAATCCAGGAACATTTTTCTCTTAAATACAATATAAATTACAAAGAATTTGATGACCAGTTTTTATTCCTGAAAACTACCCTCATTCCCGCATTAGTTATTCCAGGGAGTTATGAAAAATTTTCATTAAACATGGAGGTTGCGAAGGAGTTGAATCTGTATGAATGAAATTACCTTATCAGACATGGGTCTTGACTTTAACCCTTTTGATCTTACTATCGCGGAAGAAGAGAGTATTAAACGCTATACCCTCTATGGTAGGGAAGATCAGATTACCAGAATTGAAAATTTCGTCAATCAGGCTATTAATAAGAAAAAAATGCAGAAGATTATAATTCGTGGTGAGTACGGTACAGGAAAAACTCATCACCTCCTTCGTCTCCGAGGAGAAATAAATAGCGGAAAATATGGCAATCGGGTATTGGCAATCTACATCGGAAATCTTGGTGTCAGCATAAGGCGATTCTATGAAGTATTCATTGAACAGTTGAAAGAGGGGATTCCTGAACTGAATGAGTTTATCATTTCATTACCTGAAGTAGAACCTCAAGAAAGTGTGGATCCTGGATATAAGAGGGAAAAACTTCGTGATAATATAATCAAAAATCTTTCAAGTCTGATAATTAAATTGCAATATCTCAACTATGAAGGAATTTTTCTTCTTGTGGATGAGGCAGAAGATATCGTTCAATCAAGGGATAAAGATGAGATCCAGTATTTTATCCAGTCCCTTGTCCATATAGTGAATAACCTCGTGTCTTATCCTCTTCACATAATATTGGGGTTCTCACGGGAAGCATTATCTAAAATCAGTAATTTGGACATGAATGAACCCACAGAGAGTAAAATAGGAGATGCCTTCTTCCAGCGGTTTCAACAACATGAGGATATTGTTCTTGGATATCTCTCTGAATCCGATACAAAGGCCATGATTCTCGACAGGTTGAACAGTGCCCGTACTGTTCGTTCCGATTCTTTTTATCCCATACATGAAGGGGTAATCAGCGTCGTGAATACAATCACAGGAGGTCATCCAAGGGAAATCCTTTCCATTATGAATAAGGGGATCGAGAATGCTCTCATGCGAGGAGTCAAAGAAGTTGATGGGGAATGCATTCTCCAGGTACTTGCGACACACGTTCAATATTTCAATAAGGAGGTTGTTCTTGATTTTCACAGTCTCGATAGGATTTCTGCGAAACTTGGTGAAATAGATGATCAATTAAAGAGTGATTTTGAACGATTACGCGGGAAATTAATTGGGGAGAATGGTATTGTTTCAGCTTCAGATTTCTCAAAGAAAAAATTTGCTGAAGATCTCACGCAGCCTTTGGACGGAATTCGCATATTGGAAAGGCAGACAAACGATGTGGGGAAGACCTTTTATGTCGTGCATAACGATCTGAAGGCCGAGGTCTTCAAAGGAAAAAGGTACTCTTCAAAGATTGAACAACTGCTTGATAGTGAAATTATCAAGATTATTCAGAGTCCCGAGAAGTACCAAAAACAACTTGTATCGGGATTCTGGCGATTGATTCAGGAAGAATGCAAGGGAGAATTCAAACAAAAAGTGGAGATTGAAAATAGTCCAATACAAAAAGAAATCATTGTTGGAAAAGTGAGAATGCCGGCATCATCCTCAAACGTCAGTGTCGCATTTACAGTATTTAAAGGTCATGAATTTCCCACCGATCTATTTAAAAAATGCATTTCTCTGATGGAAACGAAAATTGCCCATTTCGTATGCATAATTTATGATGGTCCAAGATTTAGTGCGGATCCCCATTACAACCGTCTTAAAAACGAGCTCCGAGAGAAGAACAAGAGGAGTTTTTGCGAGAACATCGTTGTTATCAAGACCAGTGATGTATCGAGCGATTCCAATCAAGTCATGGGAACACTCATGCTTCTTGGAAATCGGGAGGTTAAAATTGATGAAAAAATTGATACCTCCGAATTGTTGCAACAGTTAAAAGTTCTGGAAAAAATTGAGACACTGGTCAACAAGAAGGCCCTTATCTATCCTGAAGAAGAACTGGCCAGGAGAATTATCTATCATCTTGCAGCACATTCTCTGGACACATTTTCAATTACGGATTTAAAGAATAAACTAGACTCTCAATATATTAACAGATATTATCTGGAGAATCTTGAATCTCAACGATTTATTCTTAAGGAGGGAAATAGGTGGAGAATTGCTACATTAGATCATGATCCCCCTTGGAAACCACTCTATAATTTCATCAGTAAGCAACGTGATGTCACTGCAGATCAAATCCTGCAGTATCTCAATGAAAAATACGTCCTCCAATGTCCTCCAGGAAATGAAGAACATATGGTACAGTGGTATCTTGAGATTCTGATGGTTCAGAACATGATTATACCTACCCGAAAAGATGGGAAGAATCACTATAGTCTTGTGGATTTTTCTGAGAAATTGGAGGTACATCTTAAAAAATGCAATGAAAAATTCAAAGAATTGGAAGAATCGATAAAAGAGGCCGGAAAATTAAGAATTGAGATAGGGGATTTTAAAATAAAATTAGGGGGAATTAAAAATAAAATTGAGAGGCTTCAAGATAAAATTGAGATAGGGAGTAAGGAGTTAACTGAATGCACTGAGTTACTGACTGAGATAAATACCTTCCATAAAGATATTAATAAATCTATCAATCAGAAAATAGATGAATATAAATCTCTCGTTCATAAAATAGAGGGGTTACAAAAAATTTTCTTAGAAGAAATAAAGAATGCCTTCTCTGAAGGTTTTATTTCAGAAATCGAGCATGAAGAATGGAGATCTGAAATAATAAAGCAATTTGACCAACTAAATACACATTTTCTAAAACCGGATTATTCCACTCTGGATATTGATGCATCTAATCTTGAAAAACAAATCAATCAATATCGAACAAATGTCAAGGAGAGAAAGGAGAGTAAGGTACCCTGTACACAATTAGCAACAAGATACACAGATCTTGCCAAACAATGTCTCAAAAAATTAGAAGATCTTGCTAGGTTAGGATACGAGGGGAAAGTCCAGGATGGAAAGACAGTCAAAGATTTAATGGATTCTCTTCATGCTTCTTTCCAGAGTGATTATACGAACTTGTATAATTCCGGGAAATTTGATTCCGCTAGGAAATGTATATCCAATATTTATTCCAAAACACAGGATATCTATAGTCAACTCAACCAGGCATACAATACCTACAAGGGATATGAGCAACGCATCACAGGCCTTGAGGCATGTGTTCACAATGAGGCTGACTTGAAAAAAATACTGGACGAGGCCCGTGAAGAATTGAAAAAGTGGAATTTTGCAATACTTGATATAAAATTAAAAGAATTTGAGGAAACCCGGAAAAAGAAGACTGATCAACCCAAAACCCCTGAAGATCAATTCCTTGAGTCTTTTAAGACACATGATACCCTCACAATGCATGAGGTATTGAAAAACTACTCCGTTGAAGAGACGTTTACAATCTTAAAAAATCTCTATCTGGCTGGAAAAATCAAAGATATTAATATTAAATTGAAATGAGGCTGGACCTGGATGAATCTTGAGACCTATAGTGCGATGGTATATAAGTGGCAATCTCTCTCTCCAGAACAGACTGCGACGGTTGAAAAAATAAAAAACAATCTCTTGGAATTCATTGAGAAGAAGAATGAGATTGATATTAATTCTGGAATCTATGATTGTTCGGTTTCCGTTGCGGATTTAATTAACCACGTTTTTGTCACATTTCCCGGGGAACTAAAGGTCTTACGCAATGAATTGACAGGATCTAGCGACGTCTCGTCTTTTCCCCGTGAGGAAGAGTGTGTGATTGTCACCCAGTGTATCCGTGAGATGGTCGAAAGCGGAGTTATCTTTTATATTTACGACAAGCAACGGGTTCGCAGTCGGATTGCCGAATTGGTACGTTACCTCTCTTATCTTAAGCAGAGAATGGACGAGGACTATAATCAAAGTCCAGGTTTGATTCAAATGGTTAAATTGCATATCAAACCTCGAATGCGACCGGAACGTACCGTTCCCCTTCCCAAGGTTATCCACAATATCTTTGAAACCAAGAATTATATAACCCTGAATGACTCAATTCGTGTTCTCCTGAAGGAACCAAATCAGTATGAGTCTGCCTTCAAAGATCTCAAGGATATGATATGTACATATTTTAAAAGGAACTCCAAAGATATTTTTCTCTCCAATTTCCAAGTAGAGGGATTTAGAGAGATATTCAATGCAGCAATTTCTGATAATTTCAAGTCGAATCGACTTTCCTTCATTATTCAATCCGGAACAGGATCCGGAAAGACTGAGACATTTCTCTTTCCAGTTCTCCTCTACTCCCTCCTTATGAATAAAAAAAAAGGGACTAAGGCCCTGTTGATATATCCCCGTATTGATCTTTGTAATGATCAGCTCCAACGCCTTGTACGATACGTCCTTATTCTGAATACACAGGAAAAGTCTGGTTTCCATAAACTCAAAATAGGAATCCAACATGGCAAAACAGATACGATCTCCTTCAATTGCCCGTACCCCGAATGTGAAGGAAAGGTTGCCCAGATGGGTTCACATGGGATATATGTCTGTGATCATAATGATACCCATATTATCGATTTTATCGTGAACAAACTCTCCACCGCAGATATCATCATTACCACTCCCGACTCGCTTCACCGGCGCTTAATGGACCGGGAGGGAAAGAAAAACATCTGGGATGGAAAAGCGACCCTGCCTAAGTTTGTCGTCTTTGACGAGGCCCACCTTTATACTAACCAGATGGGCATGCATGTCGCAAATATTGTAAAAAGACTCCGTCGCAGAATTCAGAAAGGTAAGGTTGAACCCGTGTTCATTGCCTCAAGCGCTACTATCGGAGCACCGGCACTTTTTGCAAAAAATCTCTTCTCAACGGAAGATGCCATCGTGATAAAACCCGAGGAACGCGATCTTGTGCAGACAGGTCGTGAATATGTGATTTTCCTGAAAACGACGAATCCAAGGAAAGTGACAATTAAAAAACCTCTGACCGTGAGAAAAGACGGAGAATCAAGTGAACAGGAAGAAGACAGTACGACAATTGCAACGAATTTATCGGCCATGATCCAGACGGCTTTCTGCTTTTATCATACGATGCTGAAAATGCCGGGAAAAGATCGCATTATTGGTTTTGTCGATTCTATTGATATCATCAAAAGACTCGGTGAAAAATTATGCGACGCTGAGTCTAATAAACAATTATATCGCCTTCGCATTCCTGACCAAAAACTTGACACCGCATTTAATCGCCAATGTCCTCATGTTCCCTGTAACCAACTTCCTCCTAATCGATATATCAACCCGTGCAAGGTCTATTCCGACGGGGAATGTTGGTGGGTGATGAAACCTGAAGATTGTGACCCCTCTCGCATACATATCCATAAATCTGGGACTACGCAGGATTGCCGGGGAAGCAACGTGGAGACTGATGATTGGAATATGATGATTACCACGTCTGCGCTCGAGGTAGGTTTTGATCACAGTGCCATCATCGGGACATTCCAATACATGGCTCCTATGAATATCCCCGGTTTTGTGCAGAGACTTGGTCGGGGGGGGCGATCCCCATTGGATATGCCGATTGCAGTTGTGGTGCTCGGTTCCCGACCTCTCGACTCTTTTTATTTTCATCATAATTCACTCTTGACCAATCCAGATCCCTCGAAACTGGAAATTTCTCTCGATCCGGATAATGCCTATGTGAAGACGATGCATATCACATCCTTTATTTATGACTATATCAGCACCATTGGACCTTCTGAGTATGTAGAGAGGAATTATTACCAGATGGATATCGAAGAGACAAGACGAATCATCATTCAAAATAGCCAGCATCTCATTGAAGAGATTACACAGACATTCCAGATTTCTGATTCAGATGCTTCAAAAATTCTTAAACAAATATATGAATATTTAGGGACCTGGCTGGAAAAGGTCGATTCAGAACCTGATAACGTGCCCTTAATCGAGAAAATACGATTTATCCGGAATGACCGGTCGATCGAAGAGATAAAAACAGATATCCTCCAGACCATCGTTCTCCTCGGAGGGAAATTATGAATAGGGAGACCCAGATCGCCCGGTTAAAGGCAGCGTACAAGTATTGGAGTCAGTATTCTGATCAGAACGCAATGATGGCACATTTACATCCTCCGGATCTTTGTGCATTGGATCCATTTGTGATAAAACCATATCTCATCCCTGCAGGATTTATTCCGGAATATGTAGGGGGTTCGATGACCGTCATACAGAGAAGCAAAGGGTCACTAAAAACAGTCGATCAGGAATCGAAAGAGTTTATCATGCACAATTTTCTCCCCGGAGGCTTCAAGAAGCGGTGGGAATTCAAACACTGGAGGACAGACTGGAGACCAAGTCAGCATCTTCTCCGGGCAGCTGATATTACAAGAACGTTTGATTATGGTAAAACTGTCCCCCTTGAAGAGATCTATTCAAGACCTTTTTTCTCTCCTCTTTCCTTTCCCACCTCAAATACATGGGTTTATTTTCCAGAGACGGTGTATGTCGATGAGCTCCCGCATGCCAAAAAATTCTACTGGAATGACTCGTCTTATCTATTAACTCTAACCCGTGAACCTGGCACTACTCATGAGATTATGCGGGATCCCCTCTCCACTCCACTCTTTGAGAATCTTATTCTCAGTGCACAAGTGCAAAATAATGCATGTCTAGATATATTTCAGCAATCTTTCCTTCGTGATCTTTGTTTTATAGATGATTTTAAAGTAGCCCGATGCTACTATGCCAATTGCCTTGAGATTTTCCCTAAAGGGCAACCTCTCACCCGAATCATCCGGTTTTTCAATGACCGGGACAACGTCCATGCCATCATTGCGACGGAGCATATATCCCAGGCTGTGGATTTCATCATTGATTTGAATAAGATCCGCGTGGCTGCGATGGAGGTTCTTAAAAGAGATGATAGACTCTGTAATGATCTGCGCTTGCAGTGCATCAGGGTACTAATGTACCGGAAATTGTTTTACGAGCAACAGTTACTTGAATCCTCCTATGATGTTGAATGGGTTTGTGGAATTCTCAACGCTCTTGATTACTGGATGAGAATAGAAGACCCCGGTTCAGATATCCGCCGCTTTTTCAGGCTTGGAAGCCAGGATCAACAACGAATTCTCAACCAAACAATTCCATTGGAATCAGAGATCCGGCTTCGTTTAGCTGGATATACTACTGCTCATGTGGAACAGTTTAGAGAGCTGATATCATCCCCCCATAGTGTTCTCCCTTCATTGATTCTTTTAGCGTATGATGAGCAGGAATTTGGTAAATTTGTAGACGATGTCATCTGCTCTACTATTGAAAAAACTATCCAGGCCTGGGCCCAGTGTGTCTTTAACGAAGTGGCCGAGGGATTGGTCTTCCTCCATTCTCTATCAGACGATGGAAAAACTCTCCACGTGTATGCCTATGATACTATACAGGGTGGCACGGGTATTGCTAAAGAATTCTTTAGGAAAATGAATGAAAAGTTCAAAGAAGGAATGCAATTCGAGGATGGACTAGCGGAGGCTCTCCAATGTGAAGTAGATATCTCGGATGCAGTGATTCACATTATCTTTTCTTCATATGATACGCACTTCCTTGCGGGAGTCTTTTTAACAGATGATCGCACGAGGGACCAGGTTATTCGAAATGCCCTCAATAAAGTAGAAAAAACACATGAAATAAAATTAACAGAGAAAGTCAGAGAAGACATTATCACTTTCACCAAACACAATTGTGCACGGTTATCCTCATCGGATGACCTTATCGTACTCTACCATGAACTGACCAGAAGTTATGCTGAACTGCAGCAGATACTGCACAGGACCCCCACAATCATTGATCTTCTCCTCTTCCAGGAAGCTCACCGATTCTCCGATCCTCGGGCTATCGGGGCATTTGAATATTTTAAGACAATGAAAAAAGGGGATTTATCAGAGATTTATTTGAGGATATCAGAGGTTCTGCCAGTCTGTATCAATGCGTGTCCTGAATGCCTCGATATCGAGAATCATTATAATGGAACATTGTTCCAGTCGAACCTCCTCGAAAAACGACTGTTCTATAAGATTATAAAATCCTGGAGAGGATGACATGACAGGCTCCTTTGTCAGCATGAAGGATCTCTCGGAGCGCCCCTCCACATACTCAAACTTATGGATACAAAGCGTTGCTCGACTGAAATCAAATCCCTATTATTCGTGTATTCATGGGGGTCCCAAGTACATTATCCGTCTTGATTCTCCGACTGACGTGGAAATCAGGCTGGCTATTTGGGAAAAAACACCAGACTGGTTGCCATTCCGGTCTTCTTCGCCTGAATTATGGGCTATCCTGAAAGGTATTGATAATGAGCACAAAGAAATGCAGCGGTTGTTCCATCAGGGTGCAGAAGTTTTTTTCCAGGGGTATGCAAAATATTCCCAGGAGATTCTTTGGATAAATATCAAAGATATTCTCATTGCCGAGCCTACTATTCCAATCGGGCCTCGCGAAGTGATAGGGGTATTACAATGCGAAAGGATTTATTATTTGAACTATGTCAAGAATATAACTCAAAAGATTCTCAAAATTCCTAATAAAAAAATCAGCAAGGGAAACCTGGTCCATTATATAACCCAGCACATCCTCGTGGACAATGAATTAAGAGATTTTTATCAAACCCCAAAATCAGAACAGGATAGGATAATACGGGCGCGTATCAGGAAGGAGATGGAAACGACCTTCAGGATAGATGCTGCGCTCCACCACCTTGCACAGACCCCTCTTGAAGATGTACAGGAAGAAACCTATAACCAATTAAAAAAACTTTTTGATGATCCAGAGGTTCTCTCCTTTTTTGAGGGGAAAAAAATTGAGGCCGAGCAACAGCTGAACCAGATTTATGGCTTCAACGGGATCGTAGATTTCATTCTTGATGGTAAGATTCCTGTTGAAATGAAAACCTCCTGGAACGTAAACAAAGACCATATCCTCCAATTGAAAATATATTTACTGGCCAGTTTTCTCGAGTCAGGACAGCGGACGGGTTATCTCTTCTACTCACAAAAAGCAGCACCTGATGGTGAAAGTCAAAGACGTCATATCCACGAGATCACACTCTCAGATGAGGACATCACGCAAATTCTCTATGCAAGGCACAAGGCTCTCCTCTTAAGAAAGAATCTCTCTCTCCCAACGACGCTTGGCCGGAACTGCACAAAATGCAGATTCGCCATTGAATCCGGACATTTCCTTCGAAATCTCTATCCCCCCTGCCAGTTTTATTGCCAGGTGGAACGGTACTGGGATTGTGCTGAAATAGGGGAGAACGGGAAAATAACTTCAAAATGTCAATTGTTTGACAAATGTCCCGTAAAATTCTCCTATTTTGATACCGCAATTCTTGACCGTTATAGTAAAATGAGGAAAGCAATTATGGCAGAAGGTCAGGAACTAGAATTTCTCTCCCAGCAAATCCAGACCTTGCCAAACGAGGTACTTATTATATGTGGTCAACGGGTCGACCACCTCATCCTTGACGAGTTCAAGGGATACATGGGAATTTTTTCCTGTACAAGCGCAATCCCCTCCCTCGATGTTGTACCAGGTGATTCAGTCATTATCTCAACACCCGATCGCAAATTCCAGTACTTGGGGATATTGATGGAATATAACATCAATAAGGTGACAATTTTGTTCAGTGGTAAATTTCACAAGGAGTTCTTTTCTTATGCGGAATATTCCCTTGTTAAAAATTATCACGAAAAAGGTGTGTTCCGATATCTCCTTAAGGCCATTGATTATACTCAAAGAAACCGACGTAAAGAGATTTCAGATAATAATTCGAGGAAGCGGATGCTCGAGAAGCGGAACGTGCATCCATATAACCCGGAAAAAATAGCCCATGATCTGAGAAAGAAAAGGGTGGTTGCACTCCATTCGCCAGGGCAGGTGCCTGATACAAAGAAGTGTGCAGAAGTGGTATGTTCACTTCCCCGACCTTCGACATCGTTGGTTATCCTCAAGAATCCTTTAGAGATCGAGGAATTTCTCTCCTATTACCCAAAAAACCACGAGATCCTCATCTTAAACAGAGTGGAAAATTTCCCCCACGATCCACGACCTTTTGAGATTGGCGAGAATGATCTTCCTGAAGATATCGCTGCGAAATTTGAAAGATCTCCCGTAATCGTCACTGACGTGAATTTTTTAAAGTTCTCACATCTCTTTGAGTTCCTAAAGCATCCCCAAAGGTCGGTCTTTTTTGATTATGTCATTATAACCGGGGCAGAACAGTATTTTGAACCGTTTTTCCTTTACCTGCGGAATTTTGGTTATCATACTCTTATGATTGGAGATGCCTACCGGGTCGCATACCCGGTAAGGAGTCAGGAAGCCCGTCACCTCGGACTTTCCTTTGGGCCTTTTGAACGCTTGGTAACGTATGACTCGTACTTTGATTCTTCCGAGTTTTCGGTTTATGGAGAACCATTCAAAACACTTCCGCTCCCGGTGGCCGAGGCACTTGCTCAAAGCGAGATTGATCTCAAAATTCAGTCGTATAATGGATCGGTTACCTTCATCGATGTTGCTGGTATTGAGTCCCAAATAAAGAGCCTTACGTGCTCTTTTTCCCTTAAAATGGGCGATTCTTCTCTTCTCTATGCACTCGGGATTGCACCTGAGCAACCTCTCGATTTAAGTTCGATTGAAAGTCTCCTCAATGCCCTCCGTCGCGAATCGATCCACCAGATAAAGGTCTCATCTCTTATCCGGGTGGGGACATTATCATTCACAGTTGTCTCAAAAGAACCCCTCGGTAATACTCCAGATTCTGGAGAGAATGTAAACCTTGTGATACACATGCCTGTGCAGTTCTCTGAGACTCTCCAGGAATTGTTATATTCGAATGAGCAGGAAGTCCAGACCGTGATCAACCTTATAAAGTCCGATACACGGTTCCTAAAAGACACCGCGGTCATCACCCCCTTTATCAGTCAAGCGTCCCGGCTACGGGAAGCCCTCTTTAAGGAAGGTGTGACAGATATTCCCGTTATGGTTCCTCTCCAGGCCAGTGGAACGAATTATCGGACTGTGATTGTTTCACTTGTGAATGCTAACGAAGAGCGGATTTTGCGGTACCCCCTTACCGATTTGAAAACACTCTATACCATTCTCACAAGTGCGACCGAAAACCTCATTCTCGTCGGGAATAAGAATATGCTCGAACAAAGCCGGATATTTGCACGTTTAATCCAATCTTCTCATTTACAGGGACAGATATCACATGGATCGTAGTGATGGGAATGATATTCCACTTGATCATCTCATTGCAGATTTACGAATTATCTGCAATAATAAGATTGTAAGAACTATTTCAGAGTGGGACCCTACAAGTTATCGGATTCTCCAGGAACCCATCGATGAATTGATTATATCTGATTTAATAGGCGGTCCGTGGACCGTTTCAGAATTATCTGAAAAATATGGAATAGAGAGGGACGAGATCGATGATATTTTGCATATTATGAGAAAAAATCAGGATTTACTCGAATTTGGGTATGTTGCCCGGCGGGTTGGGTGGAATTCAAGTCCGGGGCATAATAGGGACGTGCGATATTCATTAATACCAATCCCGTTTGAAGCAAGAATATATGACCTTTTTTTGGGCAACAGTCTCCTTGATTGGCATTCAGACATCCTTTCAGAAACCAATGTAGTCCCTGTTGATAGGGGAGAATTCACCGCCATCCTTCAAAAATTATGCGAAATATGGCAAATGCCTCTCACGAAGGTTATGGAGTCTCTCGAAGAAAAAGACTCTCACTCTGTTCAAAGTATATATGGTCCTATACCATTCTCTACAGATCCTCAAAATTATGAAAATATACGGGATACTCTTTCTGAAGACCCAAATTTATTGAGATTTAGTTTTACCAACTTGAATTTCCAAAATTTTATCAATGATGTGAAAACTTTGAACCGTAGAAAAATCATGTCTTTATCTGTTTTTGATATCCAGAGATATGTGATCATGTTACATGATGCTATTGTATATTGTTCGCATTTCGGGCAAACAGATTTTTTAAAAAAACTATTAACACAGAAGAGAAGATTATTTACTCTTTTATTCCCAAAACCGACACAGCAACGCTAATTATCCGGGAGCTTACCCGTTATGCATGACGCGACTCTATCCACATAATACAAGGATGCGATCATCAAAATTCTCCGGGTCATGAGGGTTCTTCCAGCACTCCCCTTTTTTTGAGGCAGAGGGGGAAATCATCCACATATCCACCATGGTATTTCCCAACCGTTCCTT
>Ga0116185_1003582_pt1 | contig 13272 bp, 9 predicted proteins | sample AD_JPNNA7_MetaG_FD_89754 | JGI IMG/M metagenome (GOLD analysis project Ga0116185, IMG submission 89754) | Active sludge microbial communities of municipal wastewater-treating anaerobic digesters from Japan - AD_JPNNA7_MetaG | ecosystem: Engineered > Bioreactor > Anaerobic > Digestate | place... | reverse complement strand
TTATAAAATGTTTGATTAAGATCTGCTATTGCGACTAAACATCATCCATCTATACAGGCTCGAAGCCTATGATGTCGCTTTCGATGTAAGACTGACCGTTGATTAAATATATTAATCATATGTACGAGCTCGAAGCTCATGCGTCTAAACAATCTTTCATCGTACTTAACCAAACTTGGTTCAATTATAACCGCTTTAGCAGATTTAATCAATACTTTTACCTTAGCATCATATGTGTCAATTTTTTATCAGGGAGTAGCCGCGGCGCATATAGCCCCATATGCGTCAAATTTTATGCGACAATTGTTTATTTTAAATTTTGACATCGCCGTTATATTCTGTTATAAAATATTCAATGAAGATAGAAAATTTTATCGCGCTCAGGTATATTATTCAGAACAGGAAAAACAGGGAGATAGCCTCTTCCTCCGTCGTCGTATGCGCGGCGATTGCCAGCGCGATAGTTTTTTTTATAGCGGCGGTGTCGATAATGAACGGCTACATTCGGGGAAGGATGCAGATTCAGTTTGAAGTTACGTCGTTTCATCTTGCTTATTTTGATATAAACGAAAAGCGCGACGCCGATTTTATTGTCGATAAATTGAGCGGGGATAAGGAGGTTAAGAGCGTTTTTATCTATCGCGAAACCAAAGCGTTATTATCGGCTAACGGCGTTAACAGCGGATTGGTTTATTTTAGGGCGGTTCCGAGGGATATTTTCTCCTACGACGAGGGGTTTGCGAATTATCTTAGGTTAGAGGGCAAGACTTCCCAAATCGGCGACGACGAGATAGTTCTTTCAAGGAAAACGGCGAGTAAGTTGAAGGTATCGACGGGGGAGTATATTTACCTGACGGCGATGGCTCTTGAGGATAAGGCTAAGATCAAATTCAAACGGCTTAAGGTTGCCGATCTGTTTTCTACCGGATTTATTGAACTCGACGAGCAGATGTCTTATATCAATCTTGAGACTTGCGAGGAGATTTTCGGAAGAGACGTCGACTATTCGGTCGCCGTAAAATTGAACGATTATAGAGATACGCTTAGTTTCGCCCGAAATCATAAATTTAACTCGTTTTCTTATCAATCGACGTGGATTGAGGAGAATTTCAACGAATTTACCGCTTTAAAGTTTGAAAAAAACGTTATAGCGTTTATCGTGCTTTTGGTCGTAATCGTCGCAGCTCTAAACGTCTTGACGGCGATACATATAGCGGTTTTGGAGAAGATCAAAGACGTGGGGATATTGAAGGCGACGGGCTATTCTCCGAGAAATATTATACTGATTTTTTTGTTGAACGGGTATTATATCGGTTTTATCGGATTATTTATCGGCGTTTTTATCGGGCTTTTTGTTATGAGTAATCTCAATGAAATTATTGTCTTTTTCGGTTATTTGATAGACTATTATCAAAACTTTATATATACTATTTTAAAGAATTTTATCGATATTGCCCGTCCGGAGAATGTAGAAATATTTTCAAAGGATTTTTATCTTGATAAAATATACACGGATATCTCTTTTTGGGAGATAGCGCTCGTCGGATTTGTCGCGTTGCATTTTTCTCTGATAGCGGCTATTATCCCTTCCGTCAAGGCGGGGCGAGTTAAACCTTACGAGGTAATTAGAAATGGTTGAAGTAGTTAAAACAAAAAATCTTACTAAAATATACAAAACCGCCGCGGAGAGTCTTTTGATTTTAGATAATATCAATTTTGCGTTGAACGAGGGGGAGTCCGCCGCTATAACCGGAGAGAGCGGCTCCGGCAAATCTACGTTTCTGAATATGATCGGCGGACTTGATGCTTCCAGCGGCGGTCAGACTTTTATCGACGGCGTAGATATAACGGAGCTCGACGAGTACGAGATGACGGTCTTTAGAAATCTCAAAATAGGATTTATTTTTCAAGCCCACTATCTTTTGGAAGAATTCAACGCCGTCGAAAACGCGATGATTCCGTTTTTGATGCGCAATTTTAATAAAAAAGAGGCAAGGGCGCGCGCGCTTGAACTTCTGGATTACGTCGGGCTTAGCGGAAGGATCAATCACTATCCGTCGCAGTTATCCGGCGGAGAGAAGCAGAGGGCGGCGATAGCGAGAGCGTTTATAAATAATCCCAAGTTGATACTCGCCGACGAACCGACGGGTAATCTTGACGAGAAAAATTCGGGTAAAGTTCTTGAGTTGCTATTTAACATAGCGAAAGAAAAAAAACAGTCTCTTGTCATAGTAACTCACTCGAAAGCTATCGCCGATCTCGCGGATTACAACTACCGTCTTGAATTTGGCGCTTTGAATAGGATTAGATAAAATGGTCGTTTTGGGATTGCTTAAAGTCGTAGCGATAATCTTTTCGATTTTTTTTATAGCGGCGTTGATAGGTTTTGTGAAAAATATTTTTAACAAAAATTGGGAGGAAAACTATTGCATCGGATGCAAGTTTTATCAAACGGACGAATGTATAGGCGACGGATTTAATTGTTTCAGAAAAAAAAGCTTCTATAAAAAGTAAAACAAAAATAAAAAAATAGATCATAAATTGGTAAATATTTGAAATTCATATAACAATAAACTAAATATTATGATACATTTGCGGTATAAACATATCTCAAAAAAAGGAACTGTAATGGCTTCGTTGAAAAAGGTTTGGTTGAAAAAGATTTGGATATTACTTTTTACTCTCGTCGCTGCAAACGCGCTTTACTCCGACGTTTTCGAGGAGGTCGTAAGTAAGATTAAAGATAAGTCCTTGCTGGAGCAGATACTCTATCTTGACAAATACGTCGAAGAGGGCTCGGACGTCAGATTTTTTATATTGAAAGCCAAGAATGAGATCAAAAGCGGGGATTTTATAGGAGCCGCTAAAACTTCTCTTTTAGCTCAAGAGCGTTTTGGCGATAGTTCCGAGATTCTCAATCTTCTGGGATTAAGTTATTTTTACCTGAACGATTATGAAAAATCGTTTCGCTGTTTTAATAAATCTCTCGCTATCGATAATGAAGATAATTTTGCTAAAGGTTATCTCTCCATAATCGATCCCTATACAAAGCCGTCGTATAAAAATATTGAGAATACCGAGTCGATCGATATAGCGGGATTGTTGGAAGAATTTAACGCTAAATACGACCCGGTCGATCTGAAGAATAGCTACGTCTATCTGTTGAATGAAAAAGAGGTAGAGATTATCGATTCCGGCAGATTCAACTACGTCGTCCATTGCGTCGTGAAAATTCTTTCAAACGACGGAGCCGGGATGTTTCGAGATTTCTCCTACTCTTACAACTCTTACGAATACAAAGCCGACGTTTTGCGAGCCGGCTCTTATTCGACGGATCTTGAATTTAAAAGCATAAATCCAAAAAATATCGTGAATATAGACAAAAACTCTTCGTCGGAGAATTCTTTTTATTCAAATAGAAAATATGTCGCGTTTCCTTTTCCCGATTTACAAAGCGGCAGTCTGCTGGAGTTTAAGATTAAATTCAGTTCGACGGGAAAAACGTTATCGCCTAAATTGTTCGATCAATATCTGTTTTCGTCCTCGGTTCCGGTTTCTACCGCTCGATATAAGATAACTTACCCCGGCTATTTGAAGCCGAACATTCGCGTTATAGGCGGCGACGTTTTGAGAAGCGAGTCGACCGACGGCGAAAAAATTTCGGAGGTATTCGAGTATTCATATCCGCCGGTTTTTAATCTCGCTTACGAATCGGTTTCAATTTACGACGTATCTCCTCAGGTTTTAGTCGGATTCTACGATTCGTGGGACGAGGTGTCGCTGTGGTATAACGGCATTTTTGAAAGAGCGGTAAGCGCTAGAGACGGCGATCTGGACGAGGCTCTGCTTAAAGAATTGGCGATATACGAGCCGGATAAGTTGAAAACCGTTGAAAAAATTTATCAATACGTTCAAAAAAATATCCGATACGTCGCGCTCGAATTGGGCGAAGGCGCTATGGTTCCGCATACGCCAAAAGAGATATATAAGAACAAATTCGGCGATTGCAAAGACCAAGCGGTTTTTATGGCTTACATTCTAAACCTTTTTGGAATAGACGCCAAACCGGCGCTGATCTCTACGATCGATAACGGCCGCGTTAACGAGGAAGTTCCTTCGCCATACTACTTCAATCACGTGATCGTCTATATTCCCGTTCAAAACGGCATATCGTCGGAAATATTCTGCGACACGACAAGTTCGGTAACTCAGTTTCTCAATCTCCCCTCCGTCGATCAAGGGGTAAGGGGTTTGGTCGTCGATAAGGGCGGCGCCGGATTTTTTGCGACGACTCCCGTTATAGCTCCCGAACAAAACCGCATTGTCGAGATTTATAAGGCGGCTCTCAATCTAAGCGGTTCGGGGGAGATATTTTATAGCGAAACGTTTTCGGGGAGTTATTCCGAAATTCTCAGATATTCGTTTATTAATAGAAGCGAAAAAGAGATAGAAGGCTATCTGCTGGATATTCAAAAGAAAAATTTCCCGCAACTAAAGCCCCAAAATTTTTCTTTAAAAGGCGCTAAAGAGCAGTCCGGACCTATAGAGGCTTCTTACAGCGCGTTTGAAAAGAATCTCGCTTCGGTTTTCTACGACGGCAGGTTAAAGATAAAATATACCGTCGGCAATTTAGCCGGCTTTTTAAACCTGCCGGAAAAATCAAATTTTGATCATAGGCGCGATTTTTTGAGTTCTTATTATAAAATGATTGAATATAAAGCGCCCGAGAATTACGATATAATAGAAGGGGAGGTCAGAAATTTTTCAAGAGAAAACGAATATGTCTATCTCGATTTTAAAGTTGACAAAAAAGAGGTTAATACTTTAACTTTTGAATTTGAACTTAAATTTAAAAAGAGAACTATTCCTAAAGAGGATTTGCCGGAACTTCATAAGACGCTAAACGAATTTACTTCCGCTACGACGTTTGAGCTAACTTTGGCAAATACCAAGGATTTTGATCATATCGGATTTTACGAATCGTTAGTAAAAGATTACGAGCTGAAAGAGGCGTATGAGAATTATATAAGAAAAATGATCGAATTAAGAAATTATGATAAGGCGATGGAGGTCTCCAATAGAGCTATATCAAAATTCAAGGATCATATCAACTTTTATCTTATCAAATCTTCTATCCAATTTGACAGAGGAGATAACAAAGGCGCTGAAAATACCTTATTAGCGGCTCTTTCTGTTGATTCAAAAAATGTCGAAATATACTATTATTTAATCGATTTGTATAAAAAGAGCTCGAACGATATGAAACTTGAGAAAATTCTTTTGGAAATCAATGAAAAAATCCCCAATAATCCGGCTTTTATCGGAGAAACGACCTCTTTTTATAACCGAATCGGCGAGTATCAAAAAGCGGTTGATTTTATCAAATCGGCGATAGAAAAAGATAAAAATAATTCCAACTACTACTCGGATCTTGGCTACTCTTACTCTCTTATGCGGAATTTTAGCGAAGCCGAACGGGCTTTTTTGAAGTCGATAGAGTTGGATAAAAAAAATCATCCGGCTCTTAATAATTTGGCGTGGCTTTATTGCGAGAATAACGTCTTTATTAAAGAGGCGATCGGCTATTCGATCAAAGCCTGCGAATTATCGCCGCTGAACGACGCCTATCTTGACACTTTGGCGGAGGCGTATTATCTTGATAAACAGTACGATAAAGCGATAGAGACGATTAATAAAGCGATAAAGATAAATCCTAACTATACTTATCTTACTCAGCAACTTGAGAAGATCAAGAAAGCGCGCGAAGAGATGGAGAAGAATAAGTAAAAACAGCTTAATCCGGCTTTATAAAGATTGATTTTTTTTTAATTTAATCATATAATCCGGTAAAAAATTTTTATGTATATTTTAATCTTGGAGGATTATAAATGAGCAATAAGTATGTCTATTTTTTTGGCGATAAAAAGGCGGAGGGCGACGGCAGTATGAGAGAACTGCTTGGAGGCAAAGGCGCCGGGCTCGCCGCGATGACAAAAATAGGTTTGCCGGTGCCGGCGGGATTTACGATAACTACCGAAGTATGCGATCTGTATTACAAAAACGGTAAAGCGTATCCGGACGGGTTGGATAAACAGGTAGACGAGTGTATCGAAAAACTGGAGAGATCGATCGGTAAAAAACTTGGAGATCGCGACGATCCGTTATTAGTATCGGTAAGATCCGGCGCGGTTGTATCGATGCCCGGTATGATGGAGACGATACTGAATCTCGGTTTGACCGACGAATCTGTGGAGGGGCTTGCCAAAAAAACCGGCAATAAAAGATTTGCTCTCGACGCTTACAGAAGATTTATAATGATGTACGGCTCGACGGCGATGGGAATCAACCGGGAGAAATTTGATCATATATTCGACGCCGTTAAAAATGAAAAGACGAGAAAACGATTAAATATTTCCGCCGATAAAAAAGTTAACGACACCGACGTCGACGATAACGAATTAGGCGAGGTAGTTAAACTTTTTAAAGAACTTTACAAAGAAGAGATTGGCAAAGATTTTCCGCAAGATCCAAAAGAGCAACTTTGGGGCTCCATTTCGGCGGTCTTTAATTCGTGGATGGCTGAAAAAGCGGTAACTTACAGAAGAGTTGAGAATATAAAGGGCGTCGTCGGGACCGCCGTTAACGTTATGCAGATGGTTTTTGGGAACAAAGGGGATACGAGCGGAACGGGAGTCTGTTTTACAAGAGACCCCAATACCGGCGAGAACATTTTTTACGGAGATTATTTGATAAACGCTCAAGGGGAGGACGTCGTCGCCGGAATAAGAACCCCGATAAAACTATCGGATTTTGAAAAAGCCGATAAAAAGGCTTACGATCAGCTGGTAGGGGTGCGAAAAACGCTTGAAGAGAACTACAAAGATATGCAGGATCTTGAATTTACCGTTGAAGAGGGCAAGCTCTATATGTTGCAATGCAGGACGGGTAAAAGATCGCCGTTTGCCGCTTTTAAGATTGCGACGGATATGGTAGAGGAGGGGTTGATTACAAAGAACGACGCTATCAGAAGGATCAAAGATAGAGATATAGAGGGGATATTTTACCCGATAATCGATCCTTCTCAAAAAGACGAGTTAAAAAAGAAGTACCTGGTAAACGGTATCGGAGCGGTGCCGGGAGCGGCTACCGGTATAGTAGTCTTCAACGCTAAAGACGCCGAGGATAGAGCCGCCGAAGGTAATAAAGTAATATTAGTTAGAAAAGAGACCAGTCCCGAAGACGTAGGCGGAATGCACGCGGCGGCGGGCATACTGACCGCAACTGGCGGTAAAACGTCTCACGCCGCCGTAGTCGCAAGGGGCTGGGGGAAATGCTGTATAGTCGGATGCGAGAGTTTAAATATTGACTATAAAAAGGGAGAGTTCAGCGTCGGCGACGTAGTCGTAAGAGCGGGGGATAGTATAACGCTTGACGGTACTTCCGGCGACGTGTATATCGGAGAATTAAAACTCAAAACGTCTGAACTGCCCGATTCGTATCAAAAAATAATGAAATGGGCGGATGAGATAAAAAAAATCAAGGTAAGAACAAACGCCGACACCCCTTACGACGCTAAAAAAGCGATTGAATTGGGAGCGGAAGGGATAGGACTTTGCAGAACGGAACATATGTTCTTTGATACGGAAGAGAGAAGATTGGCGATTCAGGAGATGATTGTTGCAAATAAAGTCGAGGATAGAGTAAAAGCGTTAAATAAACTTTTACCTTTTCAAAGAGAAGATTTTGTCGGTATATTCAGAGAGATGAACGGCAAACCGGTTACGGTAAGACTAATCGATCCGCCCCTGCACGAGTTTGTTCCTCACGACGAATCGAAACAGAGAGAGTTGGCGGCTAAAATCGGCGTGAAATATGAGACCGTTAAACAGAGGGTAGATCAACTCCATGAAGCCAATCCGATGTTGGGACATAGAGGATGCAGGTTGGCAATAACCTATCCTGAAATATTAGATATGCAGGTTAGAGCTATTATCGAGGCGGCTTGTAAATGCAAGAAAGACGGGATAGACGTTAAGCCGGAGATTATGGTTCCGTTGATTATCGACTACAAAGAGTTTGGATTGATTGAAGAGAGAATCAGAAAATTATCCGATGAAATTATTAAACAGAACGGAGCCTCGGTAACTTATATGGTAGGAACTATGCTTGAAGTTCCGAGAGCCGCTCTTCTTGCCGATAAAATTGCCGAAAGGGCGGAGTTTTTCTCATTCGGCACAAACGATCTTACGCAGATGACAATGGGAATATCGAGAGACGACGCCGGAAAATTTTTACCGGATTACGTAGACGAAAGGAAGACCGGAATATTTATGAACGATCCTTTTCAGTCGTTGGATACGGAGGGCGTCGGGGAGTTAGTAAAGATTGCCGCCGAGAGAGGCCGAAAATCCAGACCTAACTTGAAACTTGGCATATGCGGAGAGCACGGCGGAGATATCGCCAGCGTGAAGTTTTGCGCGAGCGTAGGGCTTGATTACGTTTCATGTTCGCCTTTTAGAGTTCCGATAGCGAGATTAGCGGCGGCTCAATATGAAGCTGAAAAAAAATCGTGATAAATTTAATTGAAAGTTAGAGAAATACCGAGATTTCTATTAGTATGTTAATATAACGACGGCGAAGGACCGCCGTTGTTATATTAATTAAAAAAAATTATTTTTTTGTTTAAAAGTATTTACTTTCTTAAAAAAATAAACTACAATAACATTGTTTTAAGAGGAAAAGATGGGACAAGAAGAAGTAATTGTAATAAAAGATTCGCTAAGAATATATCTGGAAAAAGATAGCGACGACGCTTCTATGTTAACAATGAATCTAAAGGGGTTCCTTGATACTTATAATTCCGCCGATTTTCAAAGAGAGGTCAATAAGGTTATTGAAAGCGGATTTATTAAAATACTGTTTAACTGTAGCGAGTTAAATTATGTTTCTTCGACGGGAATAGGGGCTTTTACGGCGTTTTTGAAGACGTTAAAGCAGAAAAATGGAGATCTTGTTCTTTTATATCTACAACCGAAGGTGTTTGAGGTTTTTCAGCTTTTGGGTTTCTCCAAATTTTTTAATATTTCTTCAAATTTAGAAGAAGCCAGAAAGAGTTTGAGCGGCAAAAAGGAAGAAATTTCCAAAAGCGTTTTTCCTAAAATATTTAAGTGTCCGATATGTAAGAAAAATCTTAAAGCGGTAAAATCGGGAAGATTTAGATGTTCCGAATGTAAGACAATATTAAACGTCGACGAAGAAGGTCGCGTATATTTTGGCTAACCGGTAATCTTAGGTTTTTCGCGAACGTCGGATGAAAAGTTATCAATCGTATTCTAAAATAAATCTGTTTCTAAACGTAACCGGAAGGTATAAGAACGGCTATCACTCTATAAAGAGTCTGTTTTGCCGCGCTACGTTGTTCGATAGTATATCCTATTCTCTAAACGATACAAATAAAATCAAAATTATAGACAAAAAAAATATATTACCGGAGAATAATCTTTTAAAAACGGCGGCAGATAAAATTATTTCGAGTTTGAACGGTAGAATTCCTTTTGGCATAGATTTTACAATCGAGAAAAAAATACCTATAGGCGGCGGGCTTGGCGGCGGCTCTTCTAACGCCGCTTCCGTTTTAAAAATTTTAAATAAAGAGTGGCGGCTAAATTTCGGGGTTGAAAAATTAAAAAAAATCGCGCGTCAAATCGGAGCGGACGTCCCCTTTTTTATCGAGGGGGGGACGCAAAAAGTTTTCGGCGTCGGGGAGATAGTCAAATCAATAAAAACGGGAATTCCCGTTTTTTATTTAATTCTGGTTTTCCCGGAAATTCAGGTATCCACTCCCGCCGCTTATAAATTGATTGACGACAATAATATGGCTTGCGAATCTTACGAAGAGCGAAAAATGTTTAAAAAATTAATCGAAGGGTATCGCTCTAACGATTACAAAAAAATAATTTCTAATGTTTATAATAAATTTGAATATCCCGTATTTGCTCAAAACAAAATATTATCTGATATAAAAAACGGCGTTCTTGACAGCGGAGCCGACGCGTCGGTTATGTCTGGATCCGGCTCGACGATAATCGGCATATACGAGACTTATGAAAAAAGAAAAATGGGAATCGAGCGTTTACAATCTTATGGATATAACGTCGAGCCGGTAGAAATATTTTAGAAAAATTGGACGCATATGCGTCAAATTTATTTTGACACATATGGAGCTATATGCGCCGCGCCGCGCGTCCTGATAGAAATTGACACATATGGGTCTCATAGCCGCCGCACCCTGATAAAACCGGGAATTCCCGTTTTGAATATACTAAAATACTAATACCATCTTCATATCGGGACCTTATCGGGGCTCGCGCCGCTCCCCCAATAGAATTTGACACATATGGAGCTCCATACGCCGCGTCCCGATAGAAATTGACACATATGTGTCAATTTATTTTCGGTATCATATGCGTCATTCCCCAAAAAAGACCGGCGGGGCGCGATAAAATTTATTTAATTTTTGACAAATTTATAAATAATTAGTATATGTAGGGTATTAACGTTGGATAACCCAAATGGGAGGGGGATGCGGATATGTCTTTTGTTAAAAATATGATTAGCCGGAATTTTATCGAATTTGCCTCTTACGTCATTAAGGACAGGGCTATTCCGGATATAAGCGACGGCTTGAAGCCCGCGCAGAGGAGAATATTTCATTCGTTAAATGAAATGGACGACGGTAAGTTCAACAAGGTCGCTAACGTTATCGGCAATACTATGAAGTATCATCCTCACGGGGACGCCTCTATCTCCTCGGCTCTTATAGTCCTTGCGAATAAAGAGTATTTCATTGAAAAACAGGGAAACTTCGGCAATATTTATACCGGCGACGAGGCTTCGGCGGCGAGATATATAGAGTGCCGGTTAACTTCGTTAGCCAAGGAGACTATGTTTAACGACGAGTTGACCGAGTATGTCGATAGTTACGACGGAAGAAACAAGGAGCCTGTCTCGCTTCCTACTAAAATTCCGGTTCTTTTATTATCCGGAACCGAGGGGATCGCTGTAGGAATGTCCACAAAAATATTATCTCACAATTTCAACGAGTTGTTGAAAGCTCAGATTGCGATCTTAAACAACCAAGAGTTTGAAATATATCCCGATTTTTTTCAGGGGGGGATAATGGACGTTTCGGAGTATGCTAACGGAAACGGTAAGGTTAAAATAAGAGCTTTAATAGAGAAACCAAACGATAAAACTCTAATTATTAAGGAAATTCCTTACTGTACTACGACCGAATCGCTTATAGAGTCAATTGATAACGCTTCGAAAAAGGGTAAAATAAAGATCAGCTCAATAAACGATTTTACTACGGAAAAAGTAGAGATCGAGATAAAGGTATCAAGAGGCGAAAATTCGACGGACGTAGAAAAACTTTTATACGCATATACGGACTGCGAAGTAAGCGTTAGTTTGAATTGCATAGTTATAAAAGACGGCAGACCTCATGAATGCGGGGTTAGCGATTTATTAAGATATAATACTGAAAAACTCGTCGTAGACTTAAAAAGAGAGCTTGAAATTGAGAAGGACAAGCTAACCGAAAAATTAAACGATTTGACTTTGGAGATGATATTTATTGAGAATAGAATATATAAAAAGATAGAAGAGATAGCGGTTTACGACGAGATTATCTCTACCGTTATTAAAGAGTTAAATAAACATAAAAAATTATTTATCAGGGAACTTAAAACCGAAGACGTCGAACGGCTTCTTGAAATAAAGATTAGGAGAATATCAAGATTTGACATAGAGAATCACAAAAAAAATATGGACGATATAGTTCGCCGGCTAGACTTGGTTAAAGAAAGACTTAAAGACGTAGTAAAATACGCGATCGAATATATTGATAATTTGATAAAGAAATACGGCGGCGCTTATCGCCGGAAAACGAAGATAAGGAAAATTAAAACTCTATCGGCAAGCGAGATAGTTCAGCCCGACGTAAAAGTTTATTGGGACAAAAAAACGGGGTTTTTGGGAACCGACGTAAAGAGCGACGAGCGATTTACGGCGTCGCCGATCGATAAATTCCTTGTAATATCTAAGGATTGTTCTTATAAAGTCGTTTCTATAGATAGCAAGACGTTTATTGATACAAAGGTAGAATATTTAGCTAAATACGACGATAACGTTACTTTTTCTCTTATATATACCGATCTGGAATCTAAAATTTCTTACGCAAAAAAATTTAAAATAACGAAATATTTAACCAATAAAGTTTATAATTTAGCTTTTTGCGAAAAGGGAAGAGTCGACTATTTAAGCGTAAATCCTAAGGATAAGGTAGTAATAGAGTATGTTAAGAAGCCCAGACAAAAAATAAACAGCGAGATTTTTTCCTTTTCCGAAGTCGAAATAAAGTCGTCGTCGGCAAAAGGAGTAAGAGTCTCTACAAAAGAGTTGAAGAAAGTTACAAAAAAATAGATAGTATGATAAAAAATATCGACGACGCTTACGATTATATATATTCGTTTATTAATCTCGAAAATAAAATTGAGAAGAAATATCTGAATAAAGAGTATTCTTTGGACAATATTAAAAATATTATCCGATATTTCAATATTGATACCGAATCATTTAAGATATACCATGTAGCCGGAACAAAAGGGAAGGGGAGCGTAGCGTATTTTATTTCGCAATTTTTATACTATTCCGGACAGGATTGCGCTTCGTTTTTGTCGCCTCATTTGATAAAACCGAACGAAAGGATATTGTTTAACCTGAAAGCTATTGGCGACGAAGAGTTAATTGATTTATGCTCGGAAATTAAGGATAAATTATTACGATCAAATTTTATGCCTACTACTTTTGAACTGTTTTTTCTTATTTTTCTTTTGTATTCGAAAAAGAAGGGCGCTAAGCGTCTTGTCGTTGAGACGGGACTCGGTGGGCGGCTCGACGCGACAAACGTTTTGAAATCTAAAGTTTCGGTTATTACTCCTATAGGTTACGATCATACAAATATATTGGGAGATACCATAGCCGAAATCGCCGAAGAAAAAGCCGGAATAATCAAGAATGATTCTATAACCGTCGTTTCAAACCAGTATTACAGATGCAAGGAGGTATTCAGAAGAAAAGCGAAAGAAAAATGCGCTAAAGTTTATTTCTTAGACGATTATTTTGATTTAATAAACGCGACGCCTACAAATTTTGGATTGAACTGCGATTTTAAGTTTAATAGAAATAGATATAACGGTATTAACTTCAACT
>Ga0116185_1003581_pt1 | contig 13274 bp, 14 predicted proteins | sample AD_JPNNA7_MetaG_FD_89754 | JGI IMG/M metagenome (GOLD analysis project Ga0116185, IMG submission 89754) | Active sludge microbial communities of municipal wastewater-treating anaerobic digesters from Japan - AD_JPNNA7_MetaG | ecosystem: Engineered > Bioreactor > Anaerobic > Digestate | place... | reverse complement strand
TAAAGAGACTACAAAGGTGACCGTGGCTCCGAACTTAGCAGGGATGGACAACCGCTCCGCTGGCAGCGCTTCCATCCTGGTTCATGGATCCAAAAGGCGAACGATAAGGTCCATACCCCTAAGCGCACTGCGCGCACACCGATTGGCTTCGGTAAGAATGCCTGTCAGATCGTCTGTATTGCCCGTGAAGCGCGAAACGATTGTTCCCTTCTCCCAGGTCAAGTGCCGGTCAACATAGGAGCCTAATTGCGCCATACCGAGCTTTTCTCTGTCACGACTACTGATGGGTTTCCCATCAGGATTCCGATCATTGGTTACGGTCCACGTCGGTTCGAGTGAGGCGTCTACTCGCAATCGCACAGTCAGGACCAGTTCGTCGCCTTCTTAAGGTTCATCGTGGATTTCTTTTCCGGTGACGTCCCAGCCGCGTGCTTCCAAGCCAAACTTGCCCTCAAGGAGCAGCTCATCTGGGACGCCGCCAAGAGTCGCCATGATTTCAATGACCGTCGTCGAGTCTCCGTTGGAGAAGTCAGAGTCGTCGAAACTTGGATTCCATCTCGGACTCAGCACCAACTCGAGCGCTTCGAGGACGGTCGATTTTCCTGCGTCGCCCGGCCCGACTAAACATGTGATCGGACTATCCGGAACCCAGTCCAGCTCATCTATGCCTCGAAAGTGTCTCATTCTGAGTTCACGTATCTGTAAAGGTGATCCCTCTTCGTGACGACGGCACATTCCGTACAAATAGGGTCGAACGAACTGTCAGCCTCGACTGCCTCTATGGGTTTCTAACGATCACGCTCGCAATATGGGACAAAGCGGAGCATACTTCACGCGCCATTACGTCGCGTTCCGGTCTCTTGAGCCAAGAATTCTGCGCTCCTCCTTTTTCATCATACGGGTGCGAACCAGGGAGTTTGCTGCGTCGTTCGTGGACTTTGAGTAAACTCGCGCTCACGGCGGGAAACGCCGTCGCGAAAATGCCGCCAGGTTGAAGCAGGTTTCCGTACTTTACCAGCCGCCCGTCCTTGCCAACGGTGCCCTGAGATCCCCCCGGAAGCCCACGCTGTCTCAAGTACAGAATAAGAATCCTGACAACGGCATCATTGAAACTGTCTTGAAGCTGAAGCCAGCTTGCTGGAGCTATTTCGAACATGGCGTCGGCTTCGATCAGAATCTGTAGCGCGTGTTCGTACTCGGCACCCAGCAGTTTGCGCCAAATGGGAATCAAGCTCCCGTGGTATTTCTTCTGGAGTCGCTCCGCAATCCAATCTCTCGCCGTTTTGCTGATTCGACGGATGACTCCCAACGAGCGCAGTGAGTACCGACAGACCTCGGACAGTTCGCGTTGCCTAAGGTTCAGCCCACTCAAGGTGATGTTCCGGGTCTGAAGTTGCCGAGCAGCAGCCAGTTGTTCTTCCAATGTGCCCTTGAGCATGGATGCTACTACGCGCCCTGGCGCAAACTCGGTCTGCGGGATCCTCGTGGACAGGAGCGCTCGGCTCAGCGGGGATTCTGCCTGCAGCCGCGTGCCGATGCGGCAGAGTCTTTCTTCTTGGCACCGTATAAGAAAACTCATCACACCCCAGGACAACCCCACGCACTTCCGTCGATCCCGCGCGTCGGCACGTGCCATGCACAGGGCCTCAGCGAGTTGCTCTGGGCTCCCCATTCGTGCCAGTAGATGCCATAGCTCGCCCCGTACGTAAGGATAGGGATGACCCGATTCAAGCACCTCAAGCAGCCCTTCAACGATTCGCCTGCTCTTGTCGTAATTACCAAAGTAGGCCACAAACGTGTCGACATGTTCTGGATGTCGCGGCAGCAGGAGCATGACTTTGCCCAGGATTCTGGTGGACTTTGGCGCTCGATACATTACATATCGAAATCGCGACTTATCCGTAACGCGCAGCGGTTTGCCACGGACACAGGAGCGAAGAAGGCGCAGCGCTTCACCATCTGTCATTGTCTCTCGTTCTTCATCTTCTTCAGCGGGCGGTATACTCGGAAGACTTCCCAATGCCTCTTCGGGGCTGCTTGCCCGCGACACTGCGAACTTCTTGCCCTGGGGGATTAGGCCCCGGTCACGGCAGAGCCACTCCAACAAAATCCCGGCCGTCCTGGCGTCGTTTTCGCTTGCACCGAATAGACGGATGTCATCAACGTAGCGTATGTACTTGATACCTTTCTTTCCGATCTCCAGGTCTATGGGAAGGAAGAATGCTTCCGCCAGGAAATTCGAGGCGACAGGTCCCTGCGGAATCCCATGTGACGTTATTGATTGTGGTTCAGCCGACGACCAGACCCCCAACCATTTCTTCACCCGATTCCACGTTTCTGGGTGTGCTTCTTTGGGGGAGATGTTTCGGCAGAGCAAGTCGTGTGAAATCGTGTCGTAGAACGCGGCCAAGTCGAAGTGGGCAATCCAATGGTTCCCTTCAGCAAAGAGTGTCCGACACTTGTCTTGAAATGCGTTGTATGATTCCTGCCATGGACGAGTAAAGAAGATCGAGTTCGACGGTTCCGCAAGAATGTTGCTGAAGACAGTGCTGAGTTCTACGGTCTTGCGCTTCTTAGCAAGTTTGCGTGCAAAAACGTTGGCAATAGCCTGCAAGACAATCTGGTCTTCCACACCAAGCAGCGAGATCGGCCTCTGAAGGCCGGATGGTTTCGGAATATACACGCGCTGAGGATGTGACGGAGTCCAAGCATGCGCCAGCAACTGCTGTCTGAGCGCTCGGAGGTTCTGGTCGAGCGCTGTTTCGTAGACCAGGTAGAAATCCCTGAAGAACCGCTTGTGCTGGAGATTGCGCCCCGTATTGATGCGCCGCCACGCTAATCGCAGGTTCTGGACGGACACAAGTGATTCCCAGCGCATGGTCTACTATTTCACTCCTCACATACCCCTCGGTAGCGCATAGACGGTTCCTGTATTACTCGATGCATAATCAACACATCCTGTTATGACTGCAGCAAACAAGGTCATTCTCCGTGTTCGTCATACGGCAAGAGCCAGGTCCGTCCAGCTACCACGCGGATTCCGTCAGCCTGATACTGGGCCACGCACGCAAGAGTGGAGTTCAAGGAGCCGATCATGCAGCTAGCGCACTTTACAGAGCACATCAGTGTGTTTTCCGTTGTTTTGTTGTTTTCGTTCATTTTGGTTCCTCCGCTCCGTTCGGAGCACTGGGTTCTACGAAGGGAGCGAGCGACTGTTGTGCCGTGCATGCGCGGCAGTACCTGTTGCGCAACTCCCCGTCTTTGAGCTTGGCGAAACATTTCGGGCATAAGGGCATGGTGTTCACCTCCAGGGCATGGGCTTGGCGTACCATCGGCCGCAGTCTGTGCACTTTCTGCGGTGGACGACGCCGTGTTTGCGGGTGGTGCGGTAGCCTTGCCACTGGCCGTGCTGGCCTGTGCAGCGCGGGCATGTGAGGTTGGTGTAGGAGGCTCGGTACGCCTCCATGAATGCGGCGAGTTCGGCCGGGCTGGGCCCTTCAAAACCGCCCTCGTCCGCGGGTTCGGGCGGGCATGCGATGTCATTCTCGGTTTGGTGTGCGATTTCGGCTGGTGTCATGGTTTTCGGTCCTCCGGGATCCTTCGTCCCATCCCCTGGGGCGAAGAATCTTGGGCGGCGTTCACTTTCAATCGCTAGAGGGCTATTGTTGGTTTGCTGTTTGGTCCGTTGTCGTGGGACCCGGGCAGGTGGGAGCAGAGTTTCTTAGATTCTTGGTAACCGTCCCGTGAAGGACAGGGCACTTTACGCGCCAGCTCGCCGGGCAGGTGAGGATGCGCGGGGGACGAGCTGACTTCAGGACAAGATGCCGGGCTTCCAACGATCGGAAGGAATTGCTAGAGATTCGATCCGGGGCTGGGCGGTCAGATGGAGGAGCGTGTCGCGGAGGTAGCGGAAGTGGTCGAGTCCGTGGCGTTTGGCGCTCTGTATGAGGGTGTAAGTGCTTGGACCGACTCCCGATGCTAACACAAGAGCGGGTTGAGTGTGACAATCGTGGACAGTTCCCGTAATACCCGTCGGTCGAGGGCCTTCGCTTTCAACACCAGTCGCCGACGCTGGTTGTCATTCAATAAGACGCGCCCCTTGCCCAACTTCTCCCGGAGCACTTGGTTCCCCACCTGTAGATACTCGATGATCCGTTGCTGTTCACGATTGAGTTGAGATGCCACGAACAAAATCAGCAAATGCCACGGCCTCAGAATGAACTCCAACATGCGGTCAAGCACTCCTTTCCGGACAGAAAAGAAACGTGATGACCGCACATTCAAGTCCAGTCAATAAGCACAGCCTACCACCCAAAGTCCAAGCGCAAACCGATTCAGGGCAATTGGTTACGACCTCGATCGAATACGTTGACCACACGGGATCGGATCGTTTATTTTGCCTGGGGTTTTACTACAGCTGACTGGATGGCCGATATCAGCTCCCGCATGTGCGGCTTTGTCGTGATAACATACCGCTCCTGCACTGTAGCCAGCGTGAATGATAGCGGTCCCGGCGGCTGTGTGCCTTTGGGCCAAACGACCGTGCGCCACTGATTGTACCTCGTGCACTCCTTCTGGCTGGCCGTGAGCGGCACGCCGTGAGGCCAGACCGGGTCGCCCTGCTTGGTGATTACCGCGAATATGTCGGAGTTGAGCCGGAGCTCGATAGGCCGGTGGTCCAGCCATTGGGGCGTCAGACAGGACCGAAAAAACGCCGCGCACCGGCCATCGGTCAGGTCAAATATGTAAGCCTGCACATCGCTGTTAGGGACCGGCACGTTCTGGACAAACTCGGCGTTAAGGAGGAAGGGCGCGTCGGGCGCACTCATCTCATAGAGCAATTGCGTGGGCGTTTTCAGGCCAAGTCCCCCCGCAATCGCACTGCCGAATCCTGCCGCACAGCCTTCGAAAGACTGCCCCCAGATGAAACTCTTGCAGGTTATGCGATCGAACGTCAGCCCCTGGGTGGCTATTTGTCCGGAGATCTCCTGGTTGATGCTCTCGTAGTAGTCTTTGAGCGAGTTTGGATCTTCGGGCGATATGATTCGACAGGGGATGCGCCGAACGCGCCCGCTGCCCAGGCGATCGATGAATGCCTTATGAAGTTTGTCTGCGCTGAGACCCTCCGACGAGAAGTCTACCTGGATAACAAACGTGGACTGGGGCAGGGAAGGAATTGCGTCAAACCAGCGCTGGCAGGCTGCACGTTCAAGTACCCGGTAGGGATCGGTGTCAGCAGTGCCCAGCGCCTCGTAAGGACACGGATGGACAAGAATGACGAATTGGTCAATCCCGTGAACCGGCGTCTCGGCGAAACCGGCCTGTACTACAAGAAAACCCGACAAGGCCGCAACAAGAGAAAGGCACTTCGTTTTCATCATGAATCTCGTGAACATGTCTGAAATGTCCTTCCGCAACGCGTATCCAGCGCGAGGGCGCGAACAGACATGGTATACCACGCAATCCATGATTTGGCACCTCTTGGAAAAAAGGAGTTGCGGCAACGCGCGGCGAATTCCGCCGGGGTCATGTAATCCAAGCTGCTGTGTGGACTGGCGGCGTGAGGTCGGTGCCCGTGGGAGCGGCAGTTCGGAGTGAGACGCACCGTGGGGCCCGGGTGGGCGGGGAGTGTAACGCCTCACACTCATACGTGCACAGGTGGGTTTCGCTGGTCACCCGGTAGGGCTTTCGTTAACTGGGAGTTGTGTGAAGCGCAACATAACTCCCAGTTCGGCGATTCCACCCTCCGGTAGTAAGCAAAGTCTAAGTAATCCCGGGTATCCTTCCTATGGAACATGGTTCAGAAAATGTCCCATGGAAACGCTGCGTTCGCAGCCGCCAATCCTACAGAATCACTGATCCGAGACGCGTTTCTGGTCTCCGCCTCCAAGCGGATCACGATCAACCCCGCTTTCCTGGATGATGAAAAACTTCCGGAAGGCGAACGCGTCGCCGTCCTCAAAGAGGTCTTTCACCGCAACATCCGCCTGAAACAACTGGAACGCTTGGCGCGCTGCCTCTCGCTGGTTCTGGGAGGCGTGCTGCCTCCCAACGTGCTCGTGTACGGGCCCAGCGGGATAGGCAAGTCCGTGAGCTGCCTGCACTTCCTGTCCGCCCTGCACGCGTTGTGCCTGCACGAGGGCATTTCCTTTCACTATTTCTACGTGGATTTGACCACGCCGCACACGTGTTTTGGCGCGTTGAACGAGCTCGCGATCGCCCTGGACGGCCGGGTGCGGCGGTACCGTAAGGGTATTGCCTTGGCTCATATGGAGGAGACAGTGATCCGGGCGTTGGCGCCGTTGGACGTTTTTGGCGAAGACGCTTCCGAAGAAGGTGCAGGCGCGCTTGTTTTATGTGTCGTTGACGAACCGGCTGGAGTGGGAAAAGACCCTCGACCCGCGGATCATGTCTATCCTTAACAAGTCGGATCTGATTTTTGAGCCGTATGGCGCGCACAAGACAACGGGAACGCGGACGGATTGGCAAGATGTCTTTGTGATATACTGAGTTTCTTATCTCCACTTGTGTAGGTGATAATGCAGTCAGGCAAGAGGATTTGGATCCAGGGGTGCGCCAGATCGATGAAGACTGCTGATATCCCACGGTTTGCGGACCTTGAACACCGGCTGGCGTTCGAAACCCTGATCACGGACCTTTCGGCCCGTTTGGTGACATTGGCGTCCAGTGAACTTGATCAGGGGATTGAGCAGGCGCTTGAGCGTGTGCGGCTCTTCTTTCAGTGTGATCGGTGCGGGTTGCTGAGCCTAAGCGAGAGTCGCAGAAGTGTGTTCGTTACGCACGCCAGTTATGACGAAGGTATTGAGCACGTTTCCGGGGATATCAATCTTGCCGAGGTCTTCCCGTGGTCTTACGAGCAGGTGGTGGCGCGACGTGAACCCACCATTGTGGCGAGAGTACGGGACCTACCTCCGGAAGCACAGCGGGACCGGCAATCCTATGCCACATGGGGAGTCCGTTCGACGCTGGACATTCCGCTTCTTGTCACGCAGAAAGTCTGTTACATCATAGTGATTCAATCTCTGCGTACGGAGCGTGACTGGCCTGAGGAATATGTGCCACGGTTGCGTTTGTTGGGGGAGATTCTCGTCAGCGCACTTGAGCGCAAGAAGGCTGACGAGTCCCTGCGCGCGAGTGAGGAGCGTCTGAGGTTGACGACAGAGTCCGCAGAAATAGGCCTTTGGGCGATGGACCTTGACACTCGTTCGGTCTGGGTCTCGCATATAGCCCGCCTCATGTTTCATTTCGACGGAACAGAAGAAATCCATTATGAGAGCCTCCTGAACACGATCCATCCCGATGACCGACAGAGGGTCGACGAAGCCATAGAGCAGTGCTTGAGTTCCGGAGGGGACTTTCGGGTCGAGCATCGGATCGTGACTCCCGCGGGGGAGATTCGCTGGATAACCGCTCGCGGACGTACCGAACACGCAAGGTTGGGGAATTCAAAACGTCTGATGGGAATATGCATTGACACTACCGAGCGCAAACGACGCGAGATCGAGACGGCCGAGTTGCGCGCCGAGCTTACGCATCTTAGTCGGGTGATGGCAATGAGCGAACTTTCCACTTCCCTGGCCCACGAGATCAACCAGCCGCTTGGGGCGATTCTGAACAATGCGTCGGCTGCCACAATCCTGCTGCGTCAAAAGGAGACCAGACAAGAGGAGGTTGACGAGATCCTGGCGGACATCATCCAAGACGCCAAGCGGGCGGGCGACGTTATTCGTAAGATTAGGGGAATTGTCAAGAGAACCGACGCACAGTTTGAGCCATTACAGATGAATGCTTTGGTCGAAGAGGTCGTTGTGCTCTTCAATACCAGCTTCAATATGAACAAGGTCTCGCTTTCTCTGCACTTGAGCCCCGACCTTGCGGAAATCAGCGGAGACCGGATCCGTCTACAGCAGGTCTTGGTGAACTTGATGACGAATGCAATGGCTGCTATGGAGCTTGACACCTTGAAGGAACTATCGATCCGCACTAGCATGGAAACTTCAGAGCGAGTCGTCGTGAGCGTCAGTGATTCGGGCAAAGGTCTCCCTCAGTTCTCCAAAGACAGAGTGTTTGAGCCTTTCTTTACGACAAAGAAGGATGGGTTGGGGATGGGGCTTCGAATTTGCCAATCGATCATCGGGGAACATGACGGTCGGATCTGGGCGGAGGACAACCCTGGGAGGGGCGCTACGTTTTCGTTCTCTCTTCCGGCCCGGAGGCACGAGGGCCCATGAGCGCACAGAAGGCATTGGTCTATATCGTGGAAGACGCCCCCTCGTTTCGCAAAAGTACCGAACGGCTGCTCCGAGCGTCGGGATTTGAGACTGTCTCCTTTGACTCCGCGAACGCCTTCCTGGCTCTACCCCATATCCGGCGGCCGGCATGCCTTCTCCTGGATGTAAGGCTTCCGGATATCGACGGACTTGACCTTCAGCAAGAGCTTGTCAAGCGAGGCAACCGTCTTCCGATTGTTTTCATGACCGGACACGGCAATATTCCCCTGAGCGTTCGTGCCATGAAACAAGGGGCCGAGGATTTCCTGCCTAAGCCGTTTAAAGCCGAAGTTCTCCAGAATGCCATTCTAAGAGCTCTTGAGCGGGACACTCAGAACGTGGAAAAGGAGATCGAGGCGGCCCGAGCCAAATCGTTGATTGAGACCCTGACGCCCAGGGAAAAGGAGGTCCTACGTTGGGTCATTGCCGGCAAACCCAACAAGCAGATCGCTTTCGCCCTGGGAACAACGGAGAAGACCATTAAGGTCCACCGCAGCCGCGTTATGCAAAAGACCAAGGTTTCATCCGTGGCGGAACTCGTCCGCTTGGCGGAGCAAGCCGGTATTTCTCCCGCTGTCTGACCCGCTTTCCGCGGTTCTTTCTCCTAAATCGATCCTCGCTTGCCCGTTCAATCCTGGTCTCCGGCGTATTGGACCAAGGTCCAATAGACGGATTTTCTTTCTCTTTGCACAATACAACCTGTGGGAGGGTCTATGAACGTACATTCAGCCCGCTGTTTTATCGTGGATGACGACCTATCATTCGGCAAATCACTCAGGCGACTGCTGAATGCCGAGGGGATCCCCGCGGACTACTTCGTGTCAGCGCAATCTTTTCTTGACTCCGTTCATCCCGGCCAACACGGATATGTCATCGTGGACATTCACATGCCTGATCTCGACGGATTTGCGTTGATGGACAAGATGCGCGAGCTGCGTTACGTAATGCCCGCGATTGTGATCACCGGGCAGACGCAGGCTGATACCCGAGATTTGGCTTTGAACAGGGGTGCAGTGGGTTTTCTGCAAAAGCCGTTCAGCGTGGAGTCCTTGATGGAGGTGATGGAAGGAAACGCTAACGGTGCTGGTACTTCAAACGGCGATTGAGCATCCGAATCTGGAGGAAAAGCAAGGTGCCGCATTCGGGGCACGGGTTAGGACGCTCGGGTCGTATTAATGCCTGGAACAGAAGGAGAAAAGATCATGAAACGGTTTTGGTGCGATGCTTCGGCGACAGGGGTATTCGCCGGCCTTGTCGCGGTAGTTGTTGTGGCGGGCCTCATGGTGGGGTGCGCGTCCACCAGTCAGGCGCGAAAAACAAGTACATCAGGCTTCCTGCGCGATTATTCCCAATTGAAGCCGGGAGAAAAGGACCAGGCTCTATTGGTGTATGTCGATCCCGCGGCGAAGTTCTCGGAGTACAACGCGATCCTCATGGAGCCGATAGAGGTCTATGCGTCTGCGGAAGACAGCAACTTGGCCAAAGTTCCCGAGAACGAGCTACAGGAACTGATCAACTACTTTGACGCCGCGATTCGCGAGCAACTCGCCGGAGACTACGAACTCGTGACGAAGCCCGGGCCCGGGACCATGCGCCTGCGCATTGCGCTTACCGAAGCGAAAGGGGCGAAAGTTGGCCTCAACGCGATTTCCTCCGTGACGCCCGCGGGTCTTGCACTGAGTGGGATGAAAAAGGCGGTCACGGGCGCAAGCACGGGGGTTGGCTCAACCGGTGTCGAAATGGAGCTGCTGGACGCGCAGTCGGGCAAGCGCCTCGCCGCGGCCGTGGATGAGCGCGTCGGTGGAAAAACCAGCAGCTTCGGCAAATGGCAGTCCGCCAAGGATGCTTTTGACTTCTGGGCCCAGCGTCTGAAGACCCGTCTAGCGGAGTTCAGGGCGAAATAGCTGGAAAAGCAACTCTCTTCCCCAAGAGCGGGTTCCGAGAGATTGTCGGGGCCGTGGCTTCCGACTGGGAAAGGACTAGCGATGAGAACCTCAATCTTAATGACCTTCTGTGCGATCGCGCTCATACCGGCAGGGTGGGCTGGAGCAGCGCCAGCTCAGCACAGCCTGGACCGGACGGTCCTGCCGATCGCGGAACCCACACGACCGACCTATACCGAACTCGAGGCGCGCAACGTCACGCCGCCGCCACGATTCGACGTGAAGGCGCCGGAGGGTGCGCCAAACGTTGTGATCTTCTTGATTGACGACGTCGGTTTCGGGGCGGCCGAAACCTTTGGCGGTCCAATTGCCACGCCGACGCTCGACCGGCTGGCAAAGCAGGGACTGCGCTACAATAACTTCCACACCACGGCGCTCTGCTCTCCGACGCGTATGGCCCTCAAGACCGGGCGCAACCACCATTCGTGCGAGACAGGCTCCATCATGGAAACCGCAACCGCGTTCCCCGGCAACACGGGCCGGGTGCCGAACAGCGTGGCGCCTGTGGCGGAGATGTTGCGCCTCAATGGCTACAGCACCGGCGCCTTCGGCAAATGGCACGAGACGGCCGCGTGGGAAGTGAGCGCATCAGGCCCGTTCGACCGGTGGCCGACCCACCAGGGCTTCGACAAGTTCTACGGCTTCATCGGAGGGGAGACGAATCAGTGGGCGCCGTTCATCTTTGACGGAGTCCACCAGGTCGAGCTTCCCGACGATCCCAAGTACCACTTTTTGACCGACATGACGGACCAGACGGTTGCCTGGATCAAGTACCAGCAGGCCCTGACGCCGGACAAGCCCTTCTTCGTCTATTACGCGCCAGGCGCCACGCATGCGCCGCACCACGTTCCCCAGGAATGGATTGCGCGATGGAAGGGTAAGTTCGACCAGGGCTGGGACAAGCTGCGCGAGGAAACGCTTGCACGACAGATCGAACTCGGCGTGGTACCCAAGGGCACCAAGCTGGCCGGCAAACCCGAAGCGATTAAAGAGTGGGACGCGCTTTCGGCTGACGAGAAACGGCTTTTCACCCGGCAGGCCGAAGTGTACGCCGCCTTTCTGGAGATGACCGACCATGAGATCGGCCGCGTGGTTCAGGCCATTGAAGATCTGGGCGACCTGGACAATACGCTGATCTTCTACATCGTCGGTGACAACGGGGCGAGCGCTGAGGGTGGCATGAACGGGCTCTTTAACGAGATGACGTATTTCAACGGCATGGAAGAGAAGGTACCCGACCTTCTCAAGGTGCTGGACAAGTGGGGCGGGCCCGAAACCTATCCGCATATGGCCGCGGGCTGGGCGGTGGCGCTCGACAGCCCCTTCATGTGGACAAAGCAAGTGGCCTCCAATTACGGCGGCACCCGCAACGGCATGGTGGTCCACTGGCCAAAGGGAATCCAGTCCAAGGGCGAGGTGCGCAGCCAGTTCCACCACGTGATCGACATCGCCCCCACCATTCTCGAAGTAGCCGGGCTTCCGGAACCGAAGAGCGTGAACGGCACGCCGCAGGCGCCCATGGAAGGCGTGAGCATGGCGTACACCTTCGATGATGCGAAGGCGAAGGACCGTCACATCACGCAGTACTTTGAGATCTTCGGCAACCGCGGCATCTACCACAACGGCTGGCTGGCGGGGACCGTGCACAAGGCGCCTTGGGAGGCCGAGGTGCGTCGTCCACTGACCGAAGACGTTTGGGAACTCTACGATGTGCGGGCCGATTTCAGCCTGGCGAACGACCTTGCTGCCAGCCAGCCGGAGAGGCTTGCCGAGCTGCAGGCCGTATTCATGAAAGAGGCCGAGAAATACCACGTCCTGCCTATTGACGACCGCCTGTTGGAGCGTGTAAACGCCTCCTTGGTCGGGCGTCCGGACCTGATGGGCAGCCGCACGTCGCTGACGCTCGCCGAGGGCATGACCGGGATGACCGAGAACGCGTTTCTGAACATCAAGAATAAGTCAAAGACCATTACGGCGGAAGTTGAGGTGCCGGAGAGCGGAGCGAACGGCGCGATCCTTGTGCAAGGCGGCCGTTTTGGCGGCTGGGCGCTCTATGTAAAGGATGGCGTGCCCGCATACGACTACAACTTCCTCGGGCTGAAACGTACGACGATCGCGGCGAAAGAAAAGCTCAAGCCCGGCAAAGCGACGATCCGTTTTGATTTTGCCTACGACGGTGGCGGCCTAGCCAAAGGCGGAACGGGTACGCTTTTCGTGAACGACGAGAAGGTGGGCGAAGGTCGAATCGAATACACCCAAGCCATGATCTTCTCTGCGGACGAAACGGCCGATGTCGGGATCGACCTGGCAACGCCCGTAGTGGAATCGATTGGGTCCGAGGCCAAGTCTCGGTTCACTGGGAAGATTCCGAAGGTTACAGTCGAGGTGAAGGAAGTGAAGTAATTAAGTGACTGTACGCGGGCCGCTCCATTGGGGCGGCCCGCAAACGGCGCATACAGGAGCAGAGATAACGATGAGACGATGCATTGTAGGTACCATAGCCCTTGCGGCCGCGATGGCCGGCAGTTTTGCCTCGCAGGCCAAGGCCGCTCCCACGATCAGCGAGACCGACGCCTACGCGATCGGAGTCGAAGCCTATGTCTATTTCTATCCCCTGATCTCCATGGACATCACGCGGAAGGTGACGACCAACGTACCTGCCGGGGCCAAACCGGGCTTGGGGCCGATGGGCGCCTTCCAGCATTTCAAAGCCTACCCCACTGCCGACTTCCGCGAGGTAGTGCGTCCCAATTTCGACACGCTCTACTCGATTGCCTGGCTTGACCTAACCAAAGAGCCCATGATCGTTTCCGCTCCCGATACGGCGGACCGCTATTATCTGTTACCGATGCTTGATATGTGGTCGGATGTTTTTGCCGTACCGGGCAAACGAACGAACGGGACAAAGGCCGCGAGTTGGGCCGTGATCCCGCAGGGATGGACCGGCACGTTGCCTCAGGGCGTGGAGCGTATCGATGCACCTACGCCCTATGTGTGGATCATCGGCCGGACGCAGACCGACGGCCCAACAGACTACGAG
>Ga0116185_1003569_pt1 | contig 13308 bp, 14 predicted proteins | sample AD_JPNNA7_MetaG_FD_89754 | JGI IMG/M metagenome (GOLD analysis project Ga0116185, IMG submission 89754) | Active sludge microbial communities of municipal wastewater-treating anaerobic digesters from Japan - AD_JPNNA7_MetaG | ecosystem: Engineered > Bioreactor > Anaerobic > Digestate | place... | reverse complement strand
GAATCTTGGTTGAGATTTAAGAATACGGGTAATTAATAAGGCAGTGGAAGGTAAAGACCATCAGAGAAAATATTTACGGAAAGTAATTAAACGTGACTGAAAGACAGCATGTTTTTTGAATAAAAGGAAATGCAAAATGTATTTAAAAAAAAATGCTAAAAAAGTAATAAAAAGATTTATTCCAAAATCACTAATGAAATATAGAAGATATCGTCATCAAATACGATTCGTAAAAAACTATCAAAGTAGACGGAAAGTTGAAATACCAAAGTATGTCAAATCAGGGAAGAATATTTGTCCACCTCATGGTATAAAAGAGAATTATGTGGAAAAATTTGCAAAAGAATTTGATATAAATATCTTAGTGGAAACTGGTACGTATCTTGGCGAAATGGTTTATGCCATGAGGAATAATTTTGAACATATTATCTCTATCGAGCTTGATAAGGAACTGTACGAGAATGCGTCTAATTTTTTTAGAAAAGATAAGCATATAGAAATTATTCAAGGGGACAGTAGCAAGGTTTTACCTGAAATTCTTAAAAATATCAATCAGAGTTGCTTATTCTGGTTGGATGGACACTATTCTGGTGGGATTACTGCAAAAGGGGAATTATCTACGCCAATAGTAAGTGAAATAAGTTTTATTAAAGAAAATGCAGTAAGTAACAATATTGATCATGTTATTTTAATTGATGATGCCAGAGATTTTAATGGAACCGATTGTTATCCAACAATTAAAGAGTTTGAGAAATTTGTCAATGAATTATTTCCTGATTATTTATTTAAAGTTCAGGATGATATCATTGTTATTCACAAGTAGTTATTTATTGCAGTGGTATTGAAGAATGGATATTTATAAATGAAAAATCTTGTTAAGAACACAGCAGCCATCAGTACCACAGAATTTCTACTTATTTTTGTTGCAATAATAAGAAATAAATACTTAGCAGTAAATATAGGTCCTGAGGGGTTTGGCATCTATGGATTACTTACTTCATTTTTTGGTATGATTTCTATTTTTGCTGGAACATGGCTTGGAGCAGGTACCACTAAATATATAGCGGAATATAGTGGAAAAGATGACGATAAGAAAAAAAATCAGATTTTTACTTTCACATTTTTTTTTGTATCTATTATTTGTGTTTTTCTCACTATTGTTTTAGTTGTATTTAGAAAATTTTTTATATCTCATTTCCTTTCAAAAGACGTATTAGAATCTTATTATTTACTATTTGCCGCTGGTTTTATAGGAATGAATTTGCAAACTATATTGCTTTCTATTTTACAGGGTGTATTGCAGGTTAAAATGGTAGTTAAGTCACGAATACTCATTTCTATCGTAGATGTATTACTTATCATTAGTTTAGTTTATTTATTTCATCTTCTCGGATTTTTTATAGGTATTCTTATCTCATCATTATTTGCCGCTGGAATATTGTACTTTTATGTTTATAAAGAATGTGGATTTAGATTTACTAAATTTTCTTTTAAAGAGGATATTGTAAAAAAAATGATGTCATTTGGAGGAGTTAGTTTACTTACCGGGTCAATAAATCTTGGCTCTGTTTATCTTCAAAGGTTTATTTTAGTGCAAAGAATGGGTATTAGCTCTGTAGGTATTTTTCAAGCAGGATATGCGATAATGAATCATATAGGTTTGGTAAATAGAGGGAGTAGTTTTCATTTATTTCCTACAATGTCAAGAGAAATGGAAAATGTCAACCGTGTTAAGCAGCTCAACGAGTACTTGACTTTTATTTTACTTGTAACTATTCCAATAAGTGTTGCGGCGATACTATTTGGAAAGATAGCGATACAAATCTTATATAGTAGTGAGTTTTTACCTTTGTCTTCATATTTTTTTTGGTTCATTTTAGCACAATTTGTCATAATTATTATGACATCATTTCAAACAACAGTTATTGGGATGGCAAAGCTTAAAATTCATACTTTTGCAGTATTCGTAATTTATAGCCTTTGGGTAGTTGTTCCATTCTTTTTGATTGGTAAGTATGGAATTGCTTCCCTTCCTATTGGAATACTGGTAGGACAGGTTTTAGGTGGTGTTATCTATCTCGGATATCTTTGGAAGAATATTGATTTTCGTTTTAGCAAAAGGGTAAACATATTGTTAGCATTCGGGATGATTGCTATAATATTATCTATCTTATACCGAAATATTTCAATAATTTGGCAAATTATTTTTATATTAGCCGTTATTGGAGCTACAATTTCTTTTTTAAATAGAGCAGAGCGGATAAAAGTATTAGATGCAATTAGGAGAAGAAATTTCTTTTTAAGAAAGTAATAATTTTAATGTAATATGATAACACTTAAATATCTTGTTTTAATATTTTTTGTTTTATTAGACTTTATTCTTGTTTTATTAAATAAAGACAAGATTGCTATTGGGATTTTAATGGCAACTATTCCATTTGCCGCACATCCTCTCGCAAATGCCAAGTTTCCAATTTTATTAGGTCTTAATGCCTTTATTATATGGAGTATATGGTTAGCACAAATAGTAAAGAAAAATTTATTTAATATTAGATTCACCAATTGGAATGTCATATCCAAAAAGTTAAGATTTTTGTATTTTTTCTTAATAGCAGGTTTACTGTTACCCCTTATAAAAAGTAATTATGTAAACTTAAATCTTGGTAGATATACTCCCACAGAATCTATTTTTAATTTTTCTTTATCAGTCTTTACTTTAATCGCATTCATAAAAATAATGGTTAATTATAGATATGATTTTGAATTTCAAGATAAATTGATGGCTATTTTTATCCTTACATCTTTTTTACAATTTGGGTCTTTTCTTTTCAACTATATTGGTTATGGACATTTATTACCTAAATTTTTAGTCACTACAACAGAATTTAGTGAGACATATTATCGGTTTTCAGGACTTTTAGGAGATTATGAACTTATTGTAGATTATTCAATGGCAGTAATTGGATTTGCTTTAATTTTAATTATTAAGAAAAAATATATTTTTTTATCTATGGTGTCAATTTTTACGGCAACTTTAATTGGAATTTTATCTGGTACCCGTTCTTTCTTAATAATTTTAGCAATATTTATACTTTTTGTTTATATTTATTTTATAATTAAGCTTCATTTATATAGAAAAACTTTCAAGTTTATTCTACAAATTGCATTTATTTCTTTTATAGTTATTTATGTTATAGAAAACCTTTTGCCAGCATATACTATTTTTACTCGTACTTCTGAATCTATTGAATATCTAAGAGAAAGAAATATTCCTGCGGCAATAAATCGAAATTTAGTTAAAGCTTTTCCCGTAATATTTGAAAATTCTGGTTTTTTAGGTAACGGTTCGATTTTAATATACCAAATTGAAGGCGATGGAACAGTATACCATAATTTATATTATGCAGTCTATGCAAACTTTGGAATTATAGGTCTGTTTGCACTGCTTTATTTAATATTTTCATCTACCTCTTTATTATTTAAAATTATTAGAAAAACTAAGAATATGAATTTGTCTCAAGAGTCTATTATTTTGTTAGCGCTTCTTATTTCTTTATTTGTCCAACAAATGAAGATAAGTGCTACTAGATACATATCAAGTATGTTGATTTATGCTTTTATATTTTTGAATGTGTATTATTATAAATTAAAGTTTAAGAAGTTAAATGAAAAGTCCAATTATTAGCGTTGTTATGTCTGTTTACAACGGAGATAAATATCTCCGTGAAGCGATTGAGAGTATATTAAATCAAACTTTTAAAGATTTTGAGTTTATCATTGTTAATGACGGTTCTACAGATAAAAGTTTAGAAATCATAAAATCATATAATGATCCGCGAATTGTTATCATCGATCAAGAAAATACAGGATTAGCAAAAGCTCTTAATAATGGAATTAACATAGCAAAAGGAAGATACATCGCTCGGATGGATCAAGATGATATATCTAATCCTGAAAGGTTTGAAAAACAGATTGAATTTTTAGAAAACCTTTCTGAATATGTTGCTATTGGTTCTTGGTCGAATCATATATCTGAGCATGGAGAATATTTATACACTTGCAAGATGCCTATTGACTCTTCTACATTAATCAAAGAATTCCACCAGGCTTGCCTCGGGGTAGTTCATTATAGATCTCGGTTATGTTTATTCTAAGAAATGAAAAAATAAGGAAATATGTCAAGTAATATAATAATTTACGGTGGCGCTGGTTTTATTGGTTCTTATATTGTAGAGGATTTGATAGAACGTAATTTTAATGTTACGGTTTTTGATAAAAAAAGATATTTACTAGAAGATAATAATTTTAAAGGTAATATTAGATTTATTGAGGGGGATTTTAATAATAAAAAAGATGTTGAAAAATCTTTAAAATATCAAGATTATGTGATTCATCTTGTAAGTTCAACTTTACCCGCAGATTCAAATGTTAATAAAAGATATGATGTTGAGACTAATCTAATATCAACTTTGGAATTACTTGATGAATGTGTAAAAAATGACATAAAAAAAATTATTTTTGCCTCATCTGGCGGTACAGTTTACGGCAGAGCTAATAGCAATCCTATTACTGAAGAACATTCAACTAATCCGCTATGTTCTTATGGAATTGTAAAATTAGCTATTGAAAAGTACTTAGAACTATATAGAAATCTTTATGGTTTGAATTACACCATACTAAGGTTTTCAAATCCATTTGGAGAAAAGCAAGATCCTGAAAAAGGTCAGGGATTTATCATAACCGCTCTTACTAAAATTGCAAACGGAGATGTAGTTGATATTTTTGGTAATGGTAACACAGTAAGAGATTATATATATGTTAAAGATGCCGTAAAATCAGTTTACCTTAGTATTATATCTAATACGAAATATAATACGTTTAATATAAGTAGCGGTAAAGGATACTCAATTAATGATATACTTGATATTTTTAGGAATATATTAAAACTTAACTTTGAAGTAAAGTATATAAGTTCAAGAAACTTTGATGTTTCAATAAATGTTCTTTCCAATAAAAGAGCCATTGAATATCTAAAATGGAAGCCAGAAACAAAATTAGAAGATGCAATTTATAAAATCTGGTACTACATAAATAAACAAGGAAAGCATAGCTTAAAATAGATAACAATAATGTTAGTACATCCATTATTTTTAAAAATTATGATTTCTATTTAACTGAGAAGATAAAGATGAATCCTGAAATTTCTGTTATATTACCGGTATATAATGGGGGAAAATATTTAAAAGAATCAATTGATAGTATTCTTAATCAAACATTTAATAATTATGAATTAATTATTGTCAATGATGGTTCGACGGATGAAAGTTTAGATATTATTATATCATATAAAGATGAACGAATAAAATTAATTAATCAGAAGAATACAGGACTATCAAAAGCATTAAATAATGGAATTAAATTGGCCAAAGGAAGATACATCGCTCGGATGGATCAAGATGATATTTCTAATCCGGAAAGGTTTGAAAAACAGATTGAATTTTTAGAAAGTTATTCTGATTATGTTGTAGTTGGTACTTGGGCGAATTATATATCAAAAGATGGGGAATTTTTATATACATCTAAAATTCCTTATAAATCAGAAGACTTGAAAAAGGGATTACCCTATATCTGTCCCTTTGTCCATAGTTCTGTAATGATGCGTGCAGACGCCTTAAAAAAAGTTGGAGGTTATAAAGACGTAGGTCGTTATTTTTATCAGGAAGATATACTTCTATGGATTGATTTATCAAGGATTGGGAAATTTTATAATTTACCTGAAGCATTGCAAACGTATCGCATTTTACCGAGTTCTGCTTCTCGAATGTCAAAAACAAATCATAAGTACCAGCAAAATATATATATAAAATATTATAATACCGGAGTTCTGGATTTTAATATGATAAAGGCTATTGAGTCTAATTGGTTCGAAGATTCTTTTAACAAAACATATTCAAACTATTTTTTGATAATAGGCAAAATATTTATAGAAAAAAATTTTAATAGATTATTATCCTTTAATAATTTACTAAAATCATTGAGATATGATTTTCTTAATTTTAAAACATATTATAACATTTTCTTATTATTATTTCCTCGTAAAATAATATGTAAAATAAAAAAATTACGAATTCATAATACATTGCAAGGTAGGTGTATATAAATGATTACTGAAAAAGTTTTAGTAACTGGCGCAGCAGGTTTTATTGGCTCTCATCTAACAGAATTATTAGTTGAACAAGGGTATAGCGTTAAAGCATTTGTTCACTATAATTCAAGGAATCACTGGGGATGGTTGGAAGATTCTAAATATAAAAATGATATTGAAGTTATTTCGGGAGATATCCGGGATTATGATTCCGTATATAATTCTATGCAGGATTGTGATACAGTATTTCATTTAGCAGCATTGATTGGTATTCCATATTCATATATTTCTCCACTTGCCTATATTAAAACAAATATTGAAGGTACTTATAATGTATTACAAAGTGCTAAAGAATTATCACTTGAAAATGTTTTAATAACTTCTACAAGCGAAACTTATGGAACTGCTCAATATGTTCCCATCGATGAAAAACATCCTATGGTGGGACAATCGCCTTATTCTGCCACAAAGATTGGCGCTGATCATTTGGCATTAAGTTTTTATAAATCATTCAATTTGCCTGTTAAAATTGTTAGACCATTTAATACTTATGGACCTAGGCAATCTGCAAGAGCAATTATACCAACCATAATAACTCAAATATTATCAGGAAAAAGAAAAATTAAATTAGGAAATTTGTATCCCACAAGAGATTTAACTTTTGTAAAAGATACAGCAAATGCTTTTTTAGAAATAGCAAAATCAGATAAACTTTATGGAGAAATTACTAACATTGGAATGAATGAAGAAATAAGTATTGGTAATCTGGCTACTTTAATTATTGAATTATTGGATGAAAAAGCAGAAATCATTATTGATCCAATAAGAATTAGACCTGATAAAAGCGAGGTGGAAAGATTATATTGTGATAATTCAAAGTTAATAAAAAACACGAATTGGAGACAAAAGTATAGTTTAGAAACAGGTCTAAAAGAAACTATTAAGTGGATTAAAAACAATTTGAATATATATAAAGCAGAAATATATAATGTCTGAAATAATCCCCCTATCAGTTCCCTCTATTCAGGGCAACGAATGGAAATATATCAAAGAATGCCTTGATACTGAATGGGTGTCGTCAGCCGGCAAATATGTAAATTTATTTGAGCAGAAGGTTTGTGAATTTACCGGCGCAAAATATGCAGTTTCCTGCGTAAATGGAACCGCTGCATTACAGGTTGCTCTTCAGATTGTTGGTGTAAAACCTAAAGATGAAGTAATTGTTCCTACTTTAACTTTTATTTCTCCAGTAAATGTTGTTAAATATCTCAATGCTGAACCAATTTTTATGGATTGTGATGCGTATTATAATATTGATGTCGATAAAACTATTCAATTCCTGGAACAGGAAACTGAAACGCGATCTGTTATTGCGAGGAGTGGAGCGACGCGGCAGTCTTACTTTTGCTTCAATAAAAAAACAGGACATCGCATTTCTGCCATAATTCCCGTCCATATTTTTGGAAATGCCTGCAATCTAGAAAAGCTTATTCCTATATGCAAAGAGCGAAATATTAGAATTATAGAAGACGCTACGGAAAGTTTAGGTACTTACTACACGAAGGTGAAATATAAGAATAAATATACCGGAACAATTGGCGATATTGGCTGCTATTCTTTTAACGGAAATAAGATTATCACAACCGGCGGCGGCGGAATGATTGTTACAGATAATAAAGAATATGCAGACAAAGCAAGATATTTAACTACTCAGGCAAAAGACGATGAAGTAAGATATATTCATAATGAAATCGGCTATAATTTTAGATTGACAAATATTCAGGCAGCGATGGGTGTTGCACAGTTAGAACAATTACCGGAATTTTTAAAAATAAAAACACAGAATTTTGAATTATATAAAGAACAAATAGATAAAATTTCTGGTTTACATCTTGCAGAATCTCCTGATTATGCTAATAATAATCACTGGATGTATCCATTGCAGATTGATAAAGATGTTTATGGAAGAGATAGAGAAAAGTTAATGAAATATCTTTCTGAAAATAAAATTCAAACACGACCTGTTTGGTATTTGAACCACTTGCAGAAACCTTATAAAGATTGTCAGAATTATAAAATAGAAAAAGCAATAGAATTTTGGGAAAATACGCTAAATATACCATGTAGCGTTAATTTGACAGAAAAACAATTAGATAAAGTTTGCAATATTTTAAAAACTAAGGAAAAAATAAAATGAATGTTTTAATATTAGCCGGCGGTCTTGGAATGAGATTACGCCCTTATACAACAGTTTTACCTAAGCCATTAATGCCGATAGGTGATAAACCCATATTAGAAAGATTAATTCTTCAACTAAAAGGATATAACTTTAATACAGTTTATTTTTCGGTGGGTTACCTTTCTTCGTTGATAAGAGCGTACTTTGGAAATGGTGAAAAATGGGGATTGAATATTAATTATATTCAGGAAGATAAACGTCTTGGTACGGCTGGCCCTTTATCATTGTTGCCAGAAATGAATGAACCATTTCTTGTATTAAATGGTGACTTAGTAACGAATTTGAATTTTGAAGATATTGTAAATTACCATAATAGACAAAAATCCATATTGACCATTGGCGTACATGAATTGGAATATCAATTACCTCTTGGGTTTTTAGAAATAAATGGAAACAGAGAAATAGTTGATTATATTGAAAAACCTGTAAAAAAATACAATATGTCAATGGGAATATATGTTTGCTCACCAAAAGTTTTATCTTATATAAAGAAAAACGAATATCTTGATTTTCCTGATTTGACAAAGAAATTATTAAAAGCAGGAGAAAAGGTATCTGGATATTTTAATAATTCTTATTGGTTAGACATCGGTCGTCCAGAAGAATATGAAAAGGCACTATCATTATTTAAAAATGAAGAATAAAATGAAAATTTGTTTTATAATAAGTGGTAATAATATATTCTTTGATAGGATGGGAGAATATTTCGTTAAGAAAGGGAATGAAATACATGCTGTAACCTTACATCACCCTGAGAATAAAATTAAAGGAGTCAATTATCATTTTATCGGAGAGATTAAACCTAAACATATTTTTTCTAATTTTTATAAATATCTAACAATTAAAAGATATATTAAGCAGTGTATTAAACCCGATATTATATCTGCTTTTTTTATTACACAATGTGGTTGGCTCGGAGCATTTATTGGGATACACCCTTTTATCCTTCATGTTATGGGCTCTGATTTTCTTCTTGCTCCCAGGGAAAACAAATTAAAAATCCCTTTTAATAATTATGCTTTAAGAAAAGCAGATGTGATCTTGTCTGAATCTGGTTTCTTAAAAAATGGAATAAGTAAAATAAGGAAAACAGATAAAAATAATTTTGTAATTCAATTCGGTGTAAAATTAGATTTATTTAAACCTAATTTGAATATCAATAGTTTACGAAAAGAATTAGATATTGCTAATGGTTATGTAATCATAAGCCCCAGAAATAATAAACCTTTATATAATCACGATATCGTAATAAAAGCTTTTTCTGAAGTAAGAAAGAAGAAGCCAAATGGTTATCTATTGCTAAAAGCTCAAAATGCTAATAAAAAAGAAGAATTAGAAAATATTGCGCGGGAATATGGTGTATTAGACAAAGTTAGATTTTTTGGATTTGTTCCTTTAAAGGAACTACCTCTATACTATAATTTAGCTGATGTATTTGTATCTGTACCATCTTCAGATAGTGTACCAGTCACATTACAAGAAGCAATGGCATGTGGTGTCCCGCCAATAGTAACTGATTTACCAGCAGTAAAAGAATGGGTTCAAGATGGTATAAATGGGTATGTTGTACCAATTAGAGATTCAAATTCCTTGGCAAATGCAATTTTAAAAACATTAGATTCAAAAAATAATAGAGAAGAATTTATTAAATATAACTTAGAATTAGTAAAAGAAAAATCAGATTATTTTAGAAATATGTCTAAAATAGAAAATATTTATTATGGCCTTTTAAAATACAAAAGTATTGATAATTAAATAAGTAAAGGAGTTTGTTAATTTATGAACTATTTCAAAGTAATATTAAAGTTTGTCATCCCATATAAATATCATTCAAAAGTAAAATATAGTTTTTTCAGATTACGTTCATTACTCTATATTGGGACAAAAGTTACTTGCCCATGTTGTAGCAGTCATTTTCGTAAATTTTTATCATACCGAAGGTCAAGATTAAATGCAATTTGTCCTAGGTGTGGAGCAGCTGAGCGTCAAAGACTTTTATGGTTATATCTAAAAAATAAGACAAATATTTTTAATAATAATCTAAAAGTTTTGCATTTTGCCCCAGAGTATAATCTACAAAAGAATTTTAGATCTATGGAAAACCTTGATTATACTAGTGCTGATTTGTATTCTTCAGTATCAATGGTCAAAATGGATATTACAAATATTTTATATAAGGAAAATTCTTTTGATGTTATTCTGGTCAGCCATGTGTTGGAGCATGTAATTGATGATAGAAAGGCTATGAGAGAATTATTTAGAGTTTTAAAGCCAGGAGGATGGGCAATTATTCAATCACCAATTGATCTTAAACGTGATCAAACTTACGAGGATTTCACCGTAACATTACCTGAGGATAGGGAACGAGTTTTTGGGAATCCAGGTCATGTAAGAATATATGGTCGTGACTATAAAAATAGACTTGAAGAAGCTGGATTTAATGTAAAACTTGATCCTTATGTTAAAGAGTTTTCTGATGATGAAGTTATAAAATATGGTCTTGATAAGAGTGAAGACATTTATTTTTGTACTAAACAGGAAACAAATTATGTATAAAGATAATAATACTTGTAAATATTTAATAATCACTGCCGCCAAAAATGAAGAAAATTATATTGAAAACACCTTAAAATCAGTTTGCCAGCAAACAGTGCTTCCAATTCAGTGGATTATTGTTAATGATGGGTCAACAGATAGAACATCAGAGATTGTAAGAAAATATACGAAGAATTATTCATGGATTAAATTGATAAATAATGATAATTATAATGAAAAAAGAGCTGGTGGAGCTAAAGTTGTAAGAGCATTTTATGTGGGATACGATTCGCTATCAAGCCACGATTATGATTTTATAGTAAAATTGGATGCAGATTTAACTTTACCCCAGAATTATTTTGAAGAAGTTGCGAAAGAATTTAGAAATAATTCTAAGGTTGGTTTGTGCGGTGGGTATTGTTCAATAGAGAAAAATGGCAAATTGGTGAAGGAAAGTTCAGCAAGTTATCATTTACGAGGACCAATTAAAGCCTATAGAAAAGAATGTTTTGATCAAATTGGTGGTTTAAAACCGATGTTAAATTGGGATGGAATAGATGAAATGACAGCAATGTTTAAAGGATGGGATGTCAAGATTTTACCGTTGCAAGTCATTCATCATAGACCAACAAGCACTGAAATAAATAGAGGAATAAAATCATTAGTATTTTCTGGTAGAGTGTATTATAAAAATGGACATGATTTATTATTAGCGCTACTGAAAGCTTTTCACATAAGTGTAAGAAAGAAACCATTAGTATTAAGTGGTCTAATATTCTATTTTAATTTTATTTATGCTATGATAAAGAATGAACCTAAAAATGTAGATAAACAATTAGCAAAATTCATTCGAAATTTTCAGTATAATAGAATTTTACGACAATTACATTTGATAAAATAAATAAGGATACATATAGAATGGATAAAGTTATTAAAACTTGCAAAAGATGTATTTTAAATTCAACAGTACCTAGTGTCACTTTCGATGAAAATGGCATTTGTAATTATTGTAAAACTCATGATGCATTCGAAAAAGAATTTCCTTTAAATAAAATAGGAGAAGCGCGGTTAAATCAATTACTAGAGAAAGTAAAAAAGGTGGGTAGAAATAAAAAATACGATTGTAATATTGGATTAAGCGGTGGTGTTGATAGTACATATTTATTGTATTGGGCCATAAATAACGGATTACGACCTTTAGCTGTTTCGTTTGATAATGGTATGGGAACAGATATTGCAGCAAATAACGTTAAAAACGCAACTAATATATTAGGTGTGGATATTATTTATTGTTGCAGATTGGGAAGAGATGATGGACTTGCAAAAAGCATTTCTAAAAGCTTCTGTTTCAGATGCTGATGCACCAGATATTACTTCATTTGATCAAAAAGATATTGCAGAAAAAATTAAAATGGCACTTGATTTCGGCAAAAGAACAAATGGCAGAGAAAATATTAAACATTTGGAGATAAATGTTATTGCTAAAAGAATTATTGAAGTTTACAAAGAGGTTATAAATGGTCAATAAAAATACGATAAACATTGCAATGATAGCCTATACAAATCTTAGCACAGATTCTCGTGTTATTAGAGAAGCTCTAGCAGCCAAAGAAGCTGGTTTTAATGTATATATTTATACCTTAAAGGAAAGAACCAAGTTTTCTTTGGATAGTATTAATATTTTAAGTTCAAAAAGAAAACAATATAAGGGTAACAATAAGTTTAATTTTATATTGTCTTATCTGTCGTTTTTTTTCTATCTTCTTATACATTTTACAAAATCTCCAAAGAAATACAAAATAATTCATGTAAATAACATGCCTAACTTTTTAGTATTTTGTTGTATTATTCCAAAATTATTTGGGACTAAAATTATTTTAGATATTCATGACCTTGTGCCAGAAGTATTTGCAGCCAAGTTTAATATGTCTTTAGATCATTTTTTAATCAAGTTATTATATTTTGAAGAAAGAATATCTGCAAATTTTGTAAATGAAATAATTTCCACTAACCGTTTTCACACTAAACGACTCATCAAGAATGGAATTAAAAAAAAGCGATTTACAGAGGTTATTAATGCGGCAGATCCTGGAATTTATAAACCAGTTGAAAAGCGTGACTTTTCATCGAAAGATATTACAGTAGTTTTCCCAACTACAATAGCGAAACATTTAGGGATAGATACATTAGTTGATGCCGCCAAAAAAATAAAAAATAGGAATGTAAAAGTTACTTTTAGGATATTTGGTGGAGGTGAATATAGGAATGAAATAATTACTAAGGTTGATAAGATGGAACTTAATGATTATATAGAATTTTCAAAAGGTTTTATAAGTCCCTCTGAATTATCCAGAGAACTAGATAATTCGCATATTGGTATTATCCCTTG
>Ga0116185_1003567_pt1 | contig 13313 bp, 9 predicted proteins | sample AD_JPNNA7_MetaG_FD_89754 | JGI IMG/M metagenome (GOLD analysis project Ga0116185, IMG submission 89754) | Active sludge microbial communities of municipal wastewater-treating anaerobic digesters from Japan - AD_JPNNA7_MetaG | ecosystem: Engineered > Bioreactor > Anaerobic > Digestate | place... | reverse complement strand
ACGGTTACAGGGCAAACCAGATGCGCGTCGGGCCCCCCGGTACCCGGCGTAATCCTGAGTGTTGTTCTCGCCGACGACCAGATGGAATCGCCCATCTGGCGCACCGTTACGGGTCCCGATGGCCGCTTCGAGATCCCCTCCGTCGTCCCGCATGTCCAGTTGCAGTGCATTGCACAGTCGCCGGGCGGCAATGTGAAATCTCCCCCGTTCCTGCTCGCTCCGGCCGCCACCAAGGACATAGGAGAGATAACCGTTCCTGAGTCCGCGGCGGGGGTCTCCCTGCTTCAACAGCCGCTCAAATGGCGGGATTACGCTAGAATCGCGGGGCCCGAGGTGTCCGGGCTGGAGAAGGGTACGGCCGTGCTCGCCTTCTGCCAACACGAGCAGGTCTCCATGACGATTGAAGGCTGGGAGCACGCCTCGAGCCTTCTTGCCGAACCAACGATCAGCGTTGTCGTCGTGGCTGACGCTCCCATTGCGGCCCCGATAGAATCTCAAATCCCGGTGCTCCAAGCATCGAAACCGGGTGCGGCCACTACGTACCTTATTTCTTCTGAAGGGAAGGTCGTCCGGGAGACTTTCGGGATGCCTCCAGTCTCGATGCTCCGGCAACTGCGAAGCGGGTCCCAATGAGACAAAGCGCCATTGTCATCCTCACCGCCTTGTGTCTGGCTGCAAACGCTATCGAGATTCAGGGCCGCGTGCTGGACCCCGAGGGCAATCCCGTCTCAGGGGCAGATGTGTGGTTGTCGCGTGAACGTATCGTAACGGCTGCCAAAACCAGCGAGACGGGCGAGTTTCTATTCCACGGCGCGCAGTCGGGAAGCATCACTCTCGCCGCGCGAAAAGCGGAATTCGCTCTGACCGGATTGAGTGGACATGTCTTTGACGATCTGAATGTCGATCTTCGCATGGCAACCCCCGACACGGTGCGTATCCGCGTAATTGACCACGTCGGCAACCCCGTTGAAGGAGTGCGGGTCAAGCGCCTGGTCATTGGCGGCGCGTTCGAGATCTTCACGGAGGACCTCGTCCAGTACGGCTTTCCCTCCATACGGAGCGATGCTGACGGAGCCATGGCCATTCTTGGCATCCCCCAGGGAAGCTATGTAGCGGTTACCCTCGAGCACCGGAAGTTCTGCGAACTTTTTCTCCCGTATCTGGTTCCACACCCGCGTCAACACCCCGCCCAACTCTATCCGGGACAGGTCCTGCGAGGACACATCACTGCTGCCGATGCAACGGGGGTAGCCTCTGCCCGCGCCCTTGTCTTCCGCGAAGACGACGGCCAGCGCCTGCTCATGTACGACATATTGGCGGACGCGGAAGGTTATTATAATGCAACCATCCCGCCGGGCACGTACTCGCTCGAATTCCATCACCCCGGCTATCCCACGCCGGCCCCTCGTGAACTCCGGCTCAAAGACAGCCTGAATGATACGATTGTCGATGCCACCCTGCCGCCCGCGCATACGGTCGAGGGAACCGTGGTCGGTCCCAAGGGCAATCCCATGCCCGGCGTTGCGCTCAGCTACCTTGTAGACGATTTCGTGCAGGACCTGACCTACACCAACCGGCTGGGCAAATACCGGCTGACAGCGGCAGCAGGGGAAGGCCGTGTGCATGTCATTGCTCCACCCGGGTATATGCCCGCGGAACCCCTCGATATCGTGGTGCGCATCGAGAAGGTCCCTCTCACCGAGGTTCGGCCCATCCCCCTCAGCGAGCTGCCTCTGCTCAGCGGAACGGTGGTGGATACTGACAATGCTCCCCTGGAAGCCGTCCTGGTCAGTGCCTTGGACCTGAAAACGCCGCTCTATACGCTCACAGACGCCGAGGGAAAATTCGAGACGCCTCTCGATGTGGTGCCTGAAGAAAAAGAAGTGAAAATGCGCGCTGAACACGCATTGCGGTTCCTCCGGCGCGATTTCTCCATAAACATCCGCAAGAAAGAACACGACATCACTGTCGCCTTGCGGCCGTTCCAGCCGGACGTGCAACCCAACAACCCCAGGAACGCTCCAAATGACTTGAGCTCACTTGTAGGCAAGCCTGCGCCGCCTTTAACCTGCCAGGCATGGATTAATAGTGAAGAGCTTACCCTGGATGAACTTCGAGGGAAGGTCGTCGTGCTTCTCTTATGGGCGGGTTTCGACCCCTATGCCGCCAATGCCGCTCCACTCTCGGAGCTGCTCCTGCTCCACAAGGCGCTTGCCGACTCCGCCAGCGACGTGACCTTTGTCGGCGTCCATGACGATTCCGACCCGCCGAATGTCGTAAAAACCTACACTGCCCGTTTGGGCATGACGTTTCCCGTCGGTGTTGACACGTCTCCCATGGTCACCCACACCCGATACGCCGCTACAGTGCTGCCTCAGGTCGTTCTGATCGACAAGCAGGGCATCGTGCGCTACTTTGACGTGAAGGGACGTTTGCTGGAGCTCATTAAAGACTTGCGGCGCCATCCATGACAGTCCCCCGCAAAAGCCCCGCGAGCGGAAAGATCCACAAAAAACGCGCCCGGCCTCAAGAAGAGCCAGGCGCGTCCAACTCGGGCGCGCAACGCCTACGACTTCATCGCCGCAATATGTCTCTGCAAACGCGACTTTTTGCGCGCGGCGTTGTTCGGATGGAAAACACCTTTGTCAGCCGCCTTATCGATTGCAGATAATGCCACAGGCGCCAGTTCCTTGACCTTGGCTTCGTCCTTGGCTTCGACCGCCGATAAGACGTTCTTGATATACGTGCGTACCTTCGAGCGAACCGCTTGATTCTGTTGGCGATTACGCTCGTTGGTCCTAATCCGCTTCTTGGCAGATTTGATCTTGGCCATTCCTGAATTCTCCCAAACCTCTCACGCGACCAGACGTATTCTTTCTTCGCACAGGGACCATACTTTACCAAATGCGAACCGCCCCGTGCAACTTCCATCCCCCCGCCCCAATCGCCTGATAGGAAAGCCCTCGCGGGAGGGATCGTATGGCCTCCATAACGACAAGAACGAACTCACACGGAGACGCAGGCAACACGAAGATTGAATCCTCCGAAACAGAATGAGATAGGAAGTTTTATTGCGGATTGCGCGGCGGGGCTTCATCGAGAGACGGGTCACGGGCTGTTGAAAACAGTGTACGAAGCGGTTCTTGCGCAGAATTTGGAGGCCCCGGGTCCGCGCGTGGCACGGCAAGCTCCCATCCCCATCGAGCTTGGCAGGCGCCATTTCCTCCGCGTCCTTCGTGTCTCCGTGTGAGTTTGCCCAGTCGTCGTGTTATCGGATTTGGGCCCTCGCTGCGAAGACGGACGCGCCGCGACAACGCCAGGGTCTTGTTGACGCGACTTCCCCCCATTGTCACGAAATGCGCGTCAGCGCTCTTTCGCAACATGGAGGGGCCTGCTCATGACCAGCGCTCGCTGGCCTCAGCCGAACACATTCGTTTGTGTGAGACACGCCAGGGTGTCAACATATGGCCTGCCGCAGGGTGAATAACCTGCGGCGGGCGGGACACAGATCCCCCCGCCCCGCGAGCAGCGCTTCCTTTCGGGAGGAGGGCCGCCCGCTGTCATAATCCAAATCCCCTGACCCTCTTGCGCTCGAGAACTTACGCGCGCTTTCTGCGAACGTACCGCGCTGCCGACAATCCCGCAATCCCCACCCCCAGCAACGAAACCGTGGCAGGTTCGGGGACTATAATATTAGGCTCGGACGGGCTGGTTCCGTACTGAAAGTTTACGTTCGATATGTCACTGGTGCTCAGAGAGCCGGTGAAGTTGAACAGAAACTGAACCGAGCCACCAACAATAACGGGGTCCTTCGTGGTACCAGGTTGCGCAGTTCCCGAAATCGCAGAAGCCAACCCAAAGTTGATGCCATCCGGATCCGCCGGCTTGTAAAGGACATTGGAGGGTTTCGTAGTGTCAAAGCGGTCATCCGGGGCGAAGTAACCGAACCCGGCGGATGCTACGCCGTATTGAGCACCGTGGAAATCCGAGCCAGAGAGATCTCCGACAAAAGCGAATTCGGTCCCCACGTCAGGCAACAAGTCTTCGTACCCGGACGGCGGCACGAAGGGCAGCAGCACTCCTCCTTGCGTTTGCAAAACCTGCCAGTCGCCAACCAACGTCGCCGACACGCGCGTCAGGGTATTCGCATTAGCCAGGTCAAAAAACAAGCCTGTCAGCACATCTGACGGAATTTCCGCGGCTGGACCTGTGTTCGTAAGGGTGATGGTCAGCTGGGAACCAACAATTTCAAACACGGCGTTGGCTTCCAACAGACCCGCACTTCCAGTAGCGGGATTCGTGCCCTGTGCGGTGAAACTGATCGAGTCGGCAAAGGCGAACCCTGCCACCCCGAGTACCGCCAGGAACACCAATAGTGATTTCTTCATAAGCCTGCACCTCCTATTGTTTCTGCACCCTGCTGGATAAACAAGCGTATAGTGGTAAACGTGTTTTCCCGATTCTCGCCCGTTATTAATGAGCACAATTCGTGCCAAGAAACACGATGTTCTAGGCAACTAGCGCTACTAAGATACCGCTCACGGTTATCCGGTCTGGTCATTCCTCCTTGAAAAGGCCTTAAGTTTTCCCCCAACAATTACTTGCAATGACTCCGCCATCTAAGACCCAAACACAGCTCAGTCGAGGGCAAATGTCAAAACTAGCAGACTCTGACAAGGGATTACGAAGGCCCACAGCAGACGGCCTTCTGCTGCCTTTGGGTGTGGGCACGAGGAGTTTGTCACGGCTGATAATTAATTGTGCTCATATATTAGTCAAGACTGACTAACCGCGGTAATGTTTTGGCGCGATGGCTGGGGCACAGACGGGATGTGGGGACTTGGATCCTGGCCGGGATGATGGGGCTTCCTCGGTGTGTCGACATGCCCCCCAGGCCGCTGGAAAACATCACCTGCACGCTCAACGGCAATCAGGGCCCGTGAAGACGAACGGATAATGAAAAATTGGCGGCGCCTCTCCCTTTGAGAAGCGCCGCTCACAGTCACAGTCTAAGTCCGTTGACTCTCTTGTGCTCGCGAATTATGCGCGGTTCTTGCGAACACGCCGCGCTGCCGCCAATCCGGCAATCCCGATACCCATCAACGCAATCGTGGAAGGTTCGGGGACAATGAGATTTGGATCGGACGTGCTGGTTCCGTACTGGAAGTTCACGTTCGAGATGTCGCTGAGGCTCAAAGAGCCCTCGTAGCCGAACACAAACTGAACTGAGCCACCAACAATAACGGGCACGCCCGTGACCTTCGAATTCGCAGTGCCCGAAATCGCAGACGCCAACCCAAAGTTGGCGCCATCCGGCGACGCTGGCGGGGAAAGGACATCGTCGGGTTTCGATGTGTCAAAACGGTCACCCGGCCCGAAGTAGCCTAACCCGCTGGCCTCTATACCATATTGAGCACCACGGAAGGCCGAGCCAGAGAGGTCCCCGAGAAAAGCGAATTCGGTTCCCACGTCCGGCAAGAGTTCGTACCCGGCGGGCTGTACGAAGGGCGCGCCATTCTGAATAACCTGCGCCCCGTTAACCAACGTCGCCGACACGGGCGTCAGAAGATTCGCGTTAGCCAGGTCAAAAAACACGCCTGACAGCAGATCTGACGGCACTTCCGCGGCTGGACCCGTGTTTGTTAGGGTGATGATCAGCTGGGAGCCAACAATTTCAAACACGGCGTTGGCTTCCAAATCACCCGATTGGGGATTCGTGCCCTGTGCGGTGAAACTTATCGAGTCGGCAAAGGCGAACCCTGCCACCCCAAGTACCGCCAGGAAAACTGGTAGCGATTTCCTCATAAGCTTAAACCTCCTCTTGTTTCTGCAGCTCCTCCACTCCACAAACGCGTAGTAGTGGCGTGGTCTACACCTCACTCCGATTGGTCGCTAAATAGGAGCATGATTCGTGCCAATTATCGGGCTGCGGGCTTTCTCCGGCTGCCCCGCACGGGTATCCTGCTCTAACAAAAGGCTTAGGTTCTTTTCTATCAAGTACTTGCAAGAAGATGGGGTTTCTTTGGCGAAACAGATAGCTATGTCGTACTAATATCACTCCAAAGAACAACGTGACAAGAGAAAACCAGGAACCACCGTCGGGCAGCGCGTAGTTTGCTGTTCTTGATGCTCACGAAGTTTGTCACGGCTGACAACTAATGGTACCCATATGTTTATCAGAAGTGACAAACTATGGTGCATTTTGTAGGGGTTTCCCCCTCAAATGAGGTAATCGATAGAACAAAATCAGGCGCAGGGTTCAACAATGTCTGGCCCCTTATTCATTGAAGGAAGCCGCCGGGGTTCTCCCGCCGGCCGAGTTCGGCCGAAGCATGCGGGGGCAAAACTCAGGGATAAAGCCGCTGCGCGGACCACCCAGCATCCAAGGCTTTTGTGTAGAGCACGCGGTCGTGTAACCGATTGGGCAACTCTTTCCAGAATTCGATTTGAGCGGGTCTCAAGCGGTAGCCCGACCAGAAGGGTGGTCTGGGTACGTCCCGGCCCTGATACTCCAGCCCGGCCCGGGAGAACCGCAGTTCGAGCTCCTCTCTGCTGGACAGAACAGACGACTGGGGCGACGCCCACGCGCCGAGCTGGCTTTCCCTTGGACGAGTCGCGAAGTAAGCGTCCGCCTCCGCGCCGCTCACCGGGGTTACGCTGCCTTCTACGCGCACCTGCCTGCCGAGTTCCGGCCAGTGGAAACAGAGCGCAGCCCGCGGATTGGCCTTCAAATCCGCGGCTTTTCGGCTATTGATGTTTGTATAGAACACAAAACCATCACTGTCAGCGTGTTTCAGCAGAACCATTCGGACGGAAGGCTGCCCTCCGGGCGCTATGGTAGCCAGGGCCATGCTCTCGGGCAGAGGCACTCCGGCCTGGCGGGCTTCGCGCAGCCACGTATCAAAAAGCGCGATTGGGTCGGATACGTCAGGTATCAACACAACAAAGCCTTCCGGCGCTGCTCAAGGTGCGCCAGCGGCCAGTCTACTTGACCAAGGCTGCCCTTTTGGAGTTTGAACTGCGCGATTCCTCGACCAAGCGCCCTGTGTCGCTTGCAATAACCGATTCCTCGTCGGTGGGAATGACGAACACGCGAACCCGGGAATCGGCGGCCGAGATATCCGTTTCGGAACGGTCGTTCTTGCCGGCGTCAATTCTCAGTCCCATATAGCCTGCGTTCTGGAGAATCCGCGCCCGCATTGCGGCGCCGTGCTCGCCGATTCCGCCCGTAAAAACAATGGCATCCACCCCATTCATCACCATGGTGTAGCCGCCAATGTAGCGGGCGACGCGATACGAGAACATATTCAATGCCAGCGCGCATTTCTCATCGCCTTCAGCGGCAAGGCGCTCGATATCGCGGACATCGGCCTTCCCGCAGATGCCCTTGAGCCCGCTGGCTTTGTTAAGGAGTTCGTCGACCTCCGCGGCGCCCATCCCAAGTTCTCGGATGAGAAAGAGGGGGATGGCAGGGTCCAAATCGCCGGACCGCGTCCCCATGATGAGGCCCTCGAGAGGGGTCAGGCCCATGCTGGTATCAACAGCCTTTCCGCCCTTCACGGCGGTAATGCTGCACCCATTGCCCAGATGGCATGTGATAACCCGGGTCTCTTCAGCGGGCTTATCCAGCAGTTCAATCGCCTTGCGCGAGACATAGCGGTGCGACGTCCCGTGGAATCCGTACCGTCTGATGCGGTGCTCCTTGTAGTAATCCATCGGAAGGCCGTACATGTACGCGTTTCGGGGAATGGTGTGATGGAACGCCGTGTCAAATACGGCCACTTGCGGCGTGTTTCTGAAAAACTCCGCACAGGCCTCGATTCCCAGGATGGCCGGAGGATTGTGCAGCGGGGCCAGTTTCGCGCATTTTCGAATGCCGTCCAGCACGGCATCGTCGATGATCGTCGACCCGGTAAACTCCTCTCCCCCGTGGACCACGCGGTGGCCTATGCCTTCGATCTCGGCGATATCTTTAAGAAGGCCGCACTTATCACTCATAAGAATCTGGCAAATGGTGTTGATCGCATCGGAGTGGTTCTTTACCTTCAGCCGTTCCGGGTTCTCCAATACTTCGTGGCAGGAACAAGACTCCCAATGGGTAAGCCGGCAGCTGCAATTGATGCCAGGTCCCGTCAATCCGATGCGCTCGATAATTCCCTTTGCAATTGGCTCCGGCGTCTGACCATATTCGTATACTTTGTATTTGACCGACGACGAACCACTGTTAAGCACGAGTACCTTCATAGAATCCTTCTCCAAGTCCGCAAACGGACTGCGCACCCGCAGGCATTCGCAATCAGATAGTCATACGCGTTCTAACTCAGCAACTGGCTTTGCACCACGGTGACCGCGGCGACCCCGACAATGTCTTCCGGAACACAACCACGCGACAAATCGTTAACCGGGAGACGTGTCCCCTGGATGATTGGGCCATAAGCCTCGGCGCCGCCAAGGTACTGGACCAGTTTGTACGCGATATTCCCGGCATCCAGATTCGGGAATATCAAGACCCTTGCGCGCCCTGCCACCTCGCTGTTGGGCGCTTTCTTGCGCCCGACTCGCTCGGCCAGGGCAGCGTCTCCCTGCAACTCGCCGTCAATACGCACCTTTGAGTCAGCCCCGAACACTTCCTTCGCCCTCTTCTGGGCAAGTTCGGTAGCCTTGACCACCTTCTCAGTGAGGCGGCTCTTGGCAGAGCCTTTCGTCGAGTATGAAAGAAGAGCGACCGTGGGTTCGATGTCGAAACCGATGGCCGATTGTGCCGTGGCGATTGCGATCTCGGCGAGCTGTTCGGCATCCGGATCCTCGACCAGACCGCAATCCGCGAAAAGATACGTTACGTCTTCGAAGGCCATGAAGAAAAAGCTCGAAGCCAGTTTCACCCCGGGCGCGGTCTTCAGAATCTGGAGCGCCGGCCGAAGAGTATCGCTCGTGGAATGCGCGGCGCCGGCTACCAGGCCATCCGCCTTCCCTTTGTGCAGCAACATGATTCCGTGGGGAATGCAACTGCTCATCACGGCTTTGGCCTGCTCTTCCGTGACCCCCTTGTGCTTGCGCATCTCAAAATACTCGTGGGCGAAATCATCCGCCCACGGCGCCTTGACCGGGTCAACGATCTCGAATCTCTGGGTGATGCCGAGGCTCTTCAGGTTGCCCAGTATGCTGTCTGGTTCACCAACAAGCGTGACCGGCCCGATGTTCTTCGCCTGGATTTCCCCCGCGGCTTTCAGCACTCGTTCATCGGCGCTTTCCGGAAGCACGATCCTTCTCGGACTGCTCTGTGCTTTTTCGATGACCCATTCAGCGAACCCCATTTATTACCCACCCTTTCCTAGTGACAGCCCTCAGGCAGTATACGCAGAGTGATGCTCTTGTTGAAACGTCGAAAAACAATACATAGGACACCGCATGCGGGCAACGCATCACGGCTTTGAGCGATTCTTGATTCGTTGATGTCGCTTCCCAAGGGCAGTCTGTACTCGACGTGTCGCAATTGGCGGCCAACACGCCGTAGTCTAGAACAACGGTCAAAGCGGTGTCAACGTAACGTAACCTGACAATCGGGATAGCCGGGACTTCCAGATATTCGAGACTGCCCCCCCGGTCTGGTTCAATGCAAACGAGCGCGCTGCGGCACGACCGGTTCCCTTTGAGCCTTCCGCCCCGCTCCGTATTTCTACCCGGTCCGAACCACCCGCGCGACGTGCCTCAAACAGCGCAAATGGTCCACGGGCGAGTGGACCAACGAGCTGCACAGGTCGCGGAGAGCCTCATCGCCGATGCGGTCAAGCCGAAGCGCTTTTCGCTGGTCCGGCGCGCGAAAGGCCCAGAGCAGTTCTCCGGCATAAGGAGGCCGCACTACCTCTTTCTTCGGTTTTCCACGCTTGATCTGGCTTAGGACCTTTTCGAGCCGTGCCTCTGAGGCGCCGGAAATTCCATTCACGTCCGCAAGGCCTTCATGAACCATGTTCACAACCGCGGGTTGCGTCAGCAGGGGCATCAGCCAGCGCTCGAGTTCATTCTCGAGAATGCCGCCCAGCAGAAAATCCTCGGGCGGGGTCTGGCCGCCGCTCTTCAACAACCGAAGCATCTGCTGGGACTGTTCCGAGAACCCATCCCAGCCGGGCAGCCATCCGTCGAGGGTCTGTCCCACACGGTCCGGCAGCAGGAGCGTGAACAGCATCCCGCTCTTCTCCGCCGCAGCATGCGCTTCGCCTCCGTGCATGTCGCGGACGCCCCTGCGAACCGATGCCAGATATACGGTGTCCCGAGGTTCGCATTGCGTGCCTTCGACCTCGATAACGATTGAAACCCTGCGTGTTGGCGCGTCGTAATCCGCCATGAACGAGACCCTTCCCCCGCGGGGACACAGGCGAAACGCGTGCTGAAGTATCGCGTTCCAGACCCTGACGAGCACCCGCCGCACAACTGCAATGGGAGGAATCGGCCTTTCAACAAAGACTTCAATCGCGATGGAACGCTCCGCGGCCTCTTGAGCATTCGCGGACACGGCATCGTCAATGGTCCGCCGCAAATCAGCGGGTTCTATTCGGATGTCGCCGTCCAGAAGTGAGAGAAAGGCGTCGACCTTATCGAGCGCGTCCTGCAATGCGGCATCCGATCTCGAACCGCCCTCCTTCACCCATCCGCACGCTCTCAGTGCCGAATGCAGCTTCGAAAAATCTTCTGCGAGCCGCAAGACGCCTTCGTCGGAAGGGCCCGGTTCGCGCATGCCCTTCAACCGGAGTTCCATTCCCGAGGGGGTTCGGTCGAGCCGGCCGCCGCGGGTCGCGACCGTCCATCGTTCGCACAATGTTTCAAACGCTATAGGCAGAATGCCCCCTATAAGAAGCCGCGCAGGGAAAGAGCCCGGACCATCCAGAATAAGGGCTATCCGCGGGACAGCGTCTTCCTCAAACAGTTCGGCGACCAGAACGGCGTCTTCAAAGAGTTCCACGCTGTGAATAAGCGATGAGAGACATGCCCAGGCTTGCGCGCGGTCAAACACGCAGGGAGACGCGGCGTCCAACAGGACAGAGCACCGCTCGTTCCGTATGTGGGACGCATGCTCCTTCAGCCATTCGGCGGGGTCGCATGCCGCGTATTCCGGCGGGCGAAAGATGTCAAGACACAGCTTAACGGACGCAAGGTCGTTCAGGACGTCGTCGAGGTCCTCTTGGGCGTTAGCCGGCTCGTCAATTCGCGCGGCAAGAAGCTCGCGAACGTGAGCGAGGGCGGGTTCTATCGTGGCGGCAACCGTATCCATACCGGCGTTCAGTGTACCCGTGCCGGCAGTGCCTTTCCAGAATGTTTTTGCACGCGCCGCGTCAAAAGCTTAGAGTATCGTGCAAACGAAGGATCGATCCGTGCGGAGGGAGTAACCATGGAAATCTACGGGAAAAAGTACACCACGAAAGAACTGCGCACGCGCGTGGGCAACATGGACCAGATCGCCGGCATCCGTACCGTGCAACTGGATGACGGCAACGAGCGGCCAACCCGTGCGGCCATTATTCACACGGGCACGGGCCTCGAATTGACCGTTCTGCTGGACCGGTGCCTCGACATTTCCGCCGCGTCCTTCAATGGCAAAGCCATGGGCTGGCGGTCCACCACGGGCGATGTAGCGCCGCAATATTTCGAAGCCGAGTGGCTCCGGTGGCTCCGCAGCTATTTCGGCGGCCTGGTCACGACCTGCGGCCTGATGAACGTGGGAGCTCCCGACGAAAAGAGCGGGCTCCTGGGAACGGGCCTTCACGGCCGCATCGGCAACACGCCCGCGAAGAACATCAAAATCACCCAGGAATGGCAAGGGAACGACTATATCCTCAGCGTTTCCGGAACCATGCGCGAGACGGTCGTGTTCGGCGAGAATCTGACCCTTACGCGCACCGTATCCACCAAGCTGGGCGAAAAACGCTTCTGGATCCACGATGTGGTGACCAACGATGGATTCAAGACGACGAAGTACATGTTGCTGTACCACTGCAACATCGGCTGGCCGGCCGTCGATAAGGGCTCGGAGATCATTTCCCCCAGCAGGTACATCGCCCCTCGCGACGCCGAGGCCGGGGACAACAAGCAGAACTGGTACAAGCTCGATCCCCCCACCCACGGCTACAAGGAGAAGGTCTATTACCACGACATGGCCGCGGACAACCGGGGCAATGTCACGGTGGCCATTGTCAACAGCGGCTTCAAGGGCAGGGGCGAGGGCTTCGGCGTCTACCTCAAGTACAATAAGAAAGAACTTCCGCGCTTCGCCGAGTGGAAGCAGATGGGCGAACAGGATTACGTGGTAGGCTTCGAACCGTGTAACTGCGGGGTCGAGGGACGCGCTGTCGAAGAGAAGCTCGGCCTCCTGCATTCTCTCCGGCCCGGCCAGAGTCAGGAAGTGCATCTCGAGTTCGGCGCGTTGACCAATGCGAAGGATGTCGCAGCCCTGCGGAACGCCTGCAGCAAGGTCGAGACGGAAATCGTCGACAGCTACAAGCGTTTCGTAAAGAAGCCCCGGTAACCGTCCAATCCTGAGTACAACAAGCGCCTCCCGTGTCCTGACAGGCGGGGGAGGCGCCGGTTTCTATGGACAGCTCAATGTTCCGCGCTCGCGACGGTGTGGGAAGCCCCGTCACCGAACATTGTCTCGAGGGCGCGAGCGGCGTTCCCGCGTGACCAGTTCCACGTGCGCCAGCCAGCGTCACGCAGTTGCTCCCATTGCTCCCCCAACCCGAGGCGCACCCTTTCAGCGTCGCGCTCGTCCAGCTCGCCGATAGCGGCAACGAGCCCGGGGACCGCATCAGCGCCCAGGGAAAGGGCATACGCGGCGTCAAACGGCTTCCCGTCGCGTGTCCGGGCGAGATTCCAGGAAACGATAATTCCACCCGGATTCACTGCGTGAAACGCGAGAACCAGCAGCATCCCGCTCACTACCATGCCCACCACAAAGCGCTTTGCGCGGCCCCACAGCGCCGTTACCGCGAACCACGCCAGCGAGAAGCCAATCCACAGCATGAAGGCCGTAGAATAGAACCGAAGCTGCGTCAGCCCGTAGGCGTCGATGTACAGGTTCATACGCATCAGGGCGGAGACCATGATTACCCCCACCAATAGCAGCTGAACCACCGAAAGCAGCCGGCAAACCACTTTCTCGTGGCGGCCGCGATCGCGCATGAGCCAATGGAAGAAGTACTGCAGAAGCAATGTCAGCGCCGTCACCGCGCACAGTTCGAAGAAGCCGTGGCGGGCGTACTCCGAGTACGTCAGGTCCGCAACGGTTTCGACGCGGCCGCTTCCGCCAAAAAAGTATTGAAATT
>Ga0116185_1003550_pt1 | contig 13349 bp, 11 predicted proteins | sample AD_JPNNA7_MetaG_FD_89754 | JGI IMG/M metagenome (GOLD analysis project Ga0116185, IMG submission 89754) | Active sludge microbial communities of municipal wastewater-treating anaerobic digesters from Japan - AD_JPNNA7_MetaG | ecosystem: Engineered > Bioreactor > Anaerobic > Digestate | place... | reverse complement strand
TCCGGAATGGGCTGGTTCAGCTTGATCTTGCCCTCTTTGATGAGCTTGTCGAGGACTTCGGTGTAGTGGTACACCTCGAAGTTGCCGCCGAGCTCCTTGTAGTCATACTTGAGGGTATTGTACCCGTGGGGGCACATGGTGACGATCTTCTTTACGTTGTAGGCCTTGAAGGTCTCGATGTTCGCCATGGCAAGGGCCTGGTAGATATACTCGTTTCCGATCTTCTTGGCCGAGTCGCCGCAGCAGCCTTCCTCTGTCCCGAGGATCGCGAAGTCGAGGCCGGCCGTCTTGAAGATCTTTGCCAGGGACAGGGCGACCTTCTTGTTCAGGTCGTCGAATGCACCGGCGCAGCCCACGTAGAAGAGGTATTCCGCGCCGCCCTTCTCCGACATGAGAGGAATGTCATGACCCTTTGCCCAGTCGGCCCTCACATGGGAGCCGATGCTCCACGGGTTGGAGTTGTTCTCCATGCCCTTGAAGACGTCCATGACCTCGGCCGGGAAGTCGGATTCCATCATGACCAGGTAGCGCCTGAGCTCGATGAGCTTCGGGAACTGCTGGATGTAGCAGGGGCAGGCCTCGACACAGGCCATACAGGTGGTGCAGGCCCAGATGGTATCCTTGTCGATGGCGTCGCCGATCAGTGCGGGACCGGTATACTCTTCATCCGACAGGATGCGGTAGTTGCCGTCCACGTCCAGGGCGAACTTCGCCTTCTGCTCGATGTAGTTGCGTATGTTCTGGATCACGTCCCTGGGCATGAGGGGCTTGTCCGTATTGAATGCCGGGCAGACCTCCACGCACCGGCCGCAGCGGACGCAGGCCTCGCTGTCGAACAGATCTTTCCAGGAGTACTCCTCGAGCTTGTGGATGCCGAATGTCTCGGCAGTCTCGAACATCTCGGGGGGCATCACCCTGATGGGCGCCGGATTGTTTGACGTGTTCCTGAGGAAGATGTTCACCGGAGTCACGAAGATATGGAGCAGCTTCGAGTATCCGATGTATACGATGAAGCCCAGCACGATGAAGGTATGTATCCACCACGTGAGCATGTGGGCGGCCCTCAATCCTTCCATGCTCGCGTTCCGGAAAGGATAGCCGAACAACGCGCCGCCGAAGGAATACCAGGCATACTCGTACATCGTGTCTCCGGCCTTGAGCTCGGTTGCTGCCATGCGCAGGCCTTCGAGCAGGAAGCCGGTAAGGATGATGGCAAGAATGGTCCACAGGATCACCATGTCTTCAGTTTTCTCGTCGAGCCATGCCGGTTTGAAGAAATATCTTCTGGCCATGGCCATGAGAACGCCGACGAGCACCATGAAGCCGGCGAGGTCGGTGATGACCGAATAGCCGAGGTAGAGGTTGCCCTCCATGAAGTGGACACCCCAGATGGGCTCGATGATATCCACCTGGAAGAAGTCCAGCATGGCACCGAGGAAGAGGATGATGAAGCCCCAGAGAATGAGGAAATGCAACGTCCCCTGGTAGGGCTCTCTCAAAAGCTTCTTGTGCCCGAAAACATCGATTATCGTATGCCAGAACCGCTCTCCGGGGTTGTCGAGTCTGTCGGTCTCGGAGCCGGTTGCCTTCATCATGACCTTGACGCGGGTGAAGAATCCGCTCTTTAGAAGTCCGCGTATGAGGAACAGAATCGCGCCGAGGGCGAGAATGTAAAGGAGAACCTGTGCTGTGGGAAAGGCCCCGGGAGTTTCCATGTTCCAAAAGATTTCTCTGGATATCTGTCCGTGCATAATGCCCCCTCGAATCGAGTTTTCAGCGGGATGGAGGGAATCCCCCATCCCGCACATTCTCCATCTTAACCTTTGAACTTCTTGATCTCGTCGATCAGTGCCGGAACCACGTTGAAGAGGTCGTCGACGACGCCGTAGTCAGCCTTCTGGAAGATAGGCGCTTCGGGGTCCTTATTGATGGCAACGATGACCTTCGAGGTTCCCATACCTGCCAGGTGCTGAATGGCGCCGGAAATGCCGCAGGCGACGTAGAGGTTCGGGCCGACGGTTTTGCCGGTCTGGCCGACCTGGTACCGATGATCACGCCACCCTGCATCGACTGCCGCCCTGGAGGCGCCGGTCGTTGCGGTGGGGCCGAACAGCTTGGCGAGGTCTTCGAGCATCTTGAAGTTCTCGGGGCCCTTCATGCCGCGGCCGCCGGATACGATGATCTCGGCCTCGGTCTGGTCGGGTTCGTTGGTCTGAGCGAGCTCGACGCTCTTCACGACCGTCTTGATCTTCGATGCATCGAGAGCTCCGGCGACCTTCTCCACAGCGCCGGCCCCTGCAGCCTCTTTCACGGCGAAAGAGTTGGGGCGGACGGCGATGACCTGCGGATCTGCAGCCGCCTCTACCATGGCATACGCCTTGCCCGCGAACACAGGCCTCTTGGCAGTGATCTTGTCGCCGTTCTTCTGGAGGTCTACGCAGTCGGAGATGGCGCCGACGCCGAGCCTGGCTGCCACTGCGGGAACGAAGTCCTTCCCCTGAGCGGTTGCGCTTGCGAGGATGACGGAGGGGTTCACGGTCTTCGCCACCTGGGTGAATGCCTGAACGAACGCCTCGGGAACGTAGTTCTCGAACTCCGGACCATCGACGACATATACTTTATCCACACCATACTTTGCAAGCTGGGGTGCGAGGCCCTCGACTCCTTTGCCGATAATGCATGCCGCAACCTCACCACCGAATTCCTTGGCCTTGCTTGCTACCTCAAAAGAGCCCTTCTTGATCTCGCCCTTTTGAACTTCCGCATATATTAATGTTCCTGGCATCTTACTTCCCTCCCTCTTAAACGATCTTCACGACTTCGTGGAGAATTCTGGCAAGCTCTTTCGCCTTTGCCGCTGCATCGTCACCGGCGATCTTCTGTCCTGCCTGGCGTGCCGGCGGCAGACTCATCTCTTTGATCACGGTCTTGGGGGCATCGGTGACGCCCAATGCCGCCGCCGTCTTCACGTCGACGGGCTTCTTCTTTGCCTTCATGATGCCGGGCAGAGATGCGTACCGGGGCTCATTGAGGCCCTTCTGTGCGGAGAACACTGCCGGGAGGGAAACTTCCAACACTGCCTGGCCGCCCTCGACCTCTCTCGTTACGGTCGCCTTGCTCTTGTCTGCTGCGACTTCGAGCTTGATGACCATGGTGACAACGGGAATGCCGAGCAGTTCGCCGAGCATTGCGGGAACCTGGCCGGAGTCGTCATCGATGGCCTGCTTCCCGACGAACACGGCATCATACTGCATGCCCTTAATAGCTGCAGCCAGGGCTGCTGCTGTCGCGGCCGGATCTGCCTTCTCGTAGTAGGCCCCATCGTTGATGTGAACTGCCGTGTCTGCGCCCATGGCAAGAGCGGTCCTGAGTGCCTCGATGGCCCTGTCCGGTCCGAGAGAAACCACCGTTACGGCTCCGGCTGCCATCTTTTCTTTCTGCCGCAGAGCTTCTTCGACAGCAAACTCATCGTACGGATTCATGACCCACTTGATGCCGTCCTGTACTATACCTGCACCCTGAATCTTGATCAGAGTCTCTGTGTCAGGTACCTGTTTAATACAAACTACTGTATTCACATTATCCTCCTTCCTACATATTTATATTAGCCTAGAGGCCTGTTTCCTTATCCCGCCCTATCCGATGCCCGATCTTTAAAAGGCAGCCTCACTTGTCCCTGAAATCCGGTTTGCGCTTGCCCAGGAACGCGCTCAACCCCTCTTTCGCATCGTGCGATATGGCCACACGCGCAAAGTTCTCGGACTCGATCAGGAGACCGTCCTCGAACGATACTTCGAGGCCTGTACTAATTGAATCCATGGCCGCCTTCACCGCAACCCTGCTCTTCGCCGCAATGGTCTTCGCAAAGGCCTTTGCCTCGTCCATCAGCTTGTCATGGGAGATCACCCTGTTCACGAGACCCATCTCATAGGCATCCTTCGCGGTGTAGTGCGCCCCCGTGAGGATCATCTCCATACCCTTGGCCTTTCCCACGATCCTCGGAAGACGCTGCGTTCCGGCGAACCCCGGGATGATGCCCAGCGTTATCTCCGGCAGGCCCAGGCGCGCCTTGTCCGAGGCGATCCGCATGTGGCACGCCATGGCGAGCTCGAGGCCGCCGCCAAGGCAGAAGCCGTTGATCACGGCGATGATGGGCTTGTCTGCATTCTCGACGGTGTTCGTCATGAGGTATCCCCGGTTTGCGAGACCGAGGGCGTCATCGAACTCCTTGAAGCCGAGCAGCTCGTCGATATCCGCCCCTGCCACGAAGGCCTTGCCCTTGCCCGTAAGAAGAATGACCCGCACCCTGGGATCGGAGGTTGCCTCGAGCACGGCCTTGACGATATCGGCCTTGGTCTTCCTGCCCACGGTATTCATGGGCGGGTTGTCGATGGTCATCACGGCGACGCCGTCTTCATCCACCTCGTACGTGCAGTTGTTGAAGACGCTGTTGTCCTTGAGGAGATAATCCATGAGATCGGCAGGCGGAGTAAAGCGCTCGGGACCGTACTCGCACGCGAGCGAGCAGAAGAGCTCGTTGATATTCGGCCAGTACATCTTCTCGGCATAATGGAGAGGGCCCCAGGCAACCTTCGTGGGGAAGTTCGTTCCGTAGACCATCCCGGAATCGATGTCGTTGGCTGACGCGATTCCGTCGGAGAGGGTCCAAAGGGCCTCGCGTATCTGCACGGCGAGGAGCCTGTCCGGTGAGAATGCGAGGTCGCTCGTGGGATGATCCTTCCACCAGGTCTTGAGGAACGAGTCGACTTCCTTCGACGGGACCTTGGTGCCTGACGAATAGTCGTAGAAGCCCTTGCCCGTCTTCTGACCGAAGCTCTTCTTTTTTACGAGCGCCTTCAAGAGCTCGGGGATGGGCGTCCTTCCATTGAAGGCCTGTTCGAGGGTCTCGGAGGCGTGGATACCCACATCCAGCCCTACGAGGTCCCACAGAGCAAAGGGCCCCATGGGCATTCCGAAGGAGGCCATGGCTTCATCGATCTCCTCCATGCTGCCTTCGCCTTCCATCAGCGAGAGCACGGCCTCGTTCATATAGGGAATGAGTATCCTGTTCACGACGAAGCCGGGGCCGTTCTTCACCTTGATGGGCTCCTTGCCTATCCGCTGGGAGAATTCCATCATGGTGTCGATGGTGGACCGCGAGGTGTCCTCGTCGTAGATGACCTCGACGAGCTTCATGACATTGGCGGGGTTAAAGAAGTGCAGGCCGCAGAATCGGGATTTGTTTTTGAGCTTCTTGGAGATCTCCGAAAGGGAGAGCGTGGATGTGTTCGTTGCAAGGATGGTCCGCTCCGGACACAGGCCTTCGATCTCGACGAACACGTCCTGTTTGATCTTCAGGATCTCGGGAACGGCCTCGATGACCAGGTCGACGTCGCTCATGAATTTCTCGTCATACCGGGCACCGCCCTTGAGAAGGCCCTGTGCTTCGTCGACCTTCTTCTGGTCCATCTTTCCTTTTTTCACGAGCTTATCATAGAGCTCCCGTGAATGCCGGATTGCATGATCAACAAACTTCTGGTCTATATCCTTGATGAATACTTCTACGCCGACGCTCGAGAGGAGATGGGCGATGCCTCCTCCCATGACGCCTCCGCCGATGACAGCGGCCTTTTTTATCTGAGCCATACTTATTATCCTCCTGTCTCTCTTTAGTTATTTGGTAACGAGCCCGTTGAGAAAGGAGTTGCCGACCATGGTTGCAGTCTCATGCACGTCAAACCGTTTTCTTCTTGCCGTCACGAGGTAGGTGGTCAATTCGTCAAGGGAGCCGAAGATAACCCGGGAACAGATGTCCGGCTTGAGGTCGGACCTGAATATTCCTTGCTGCTGGCCCTGAATGATGATGTCCGCGATGATGTTCAAATATGCGAGAAAGTGTTTATTCTTATACTCCCTCATGAATTTGTTCGACTGCCTGAGCTCGACCTGAATGACCTCGGCCAGAGCTCTGTCAGCCTCGACGAGGGAGAGATGATTGTCACAGAAAGCCACTATTTTCTCTCGAGGGTCTTCTATGTTCTCGAGTTTCGATTTGACTGTGGTGATGATTCTATTCAATTCTTCCTCAAAAAGCGAGATGAGAATATCGTCCTTATTCTTAAAATAGAGATATATGGTTCCATCCGCCACGTGGGCTTCTCTCGCAATCTCCGAGACCTTGGAGTTATAGAAGCCCTCCATAGCGAATACATGCTTGGCGGCGTTCAATATCATTTTATACTTTTCTTCGCCTCTCATCGGGTCCCTTCCTTACGATTATAAATCAACATGATAGCGATCTTTTCCAGTAATGATTTTCTTGTCGGGGTTCCGCACCGGGATGCGGAACCCCTGTTCGTTTCAACAACCTAGCCTAATTTCTTCCTGTTTGCCACGAGTTCGTCCACGACGGTGGGATCAGCCAGAGTCGAGGTGTCGCCGAAGTCGCCGAACTCATTTGCCGCAACCTTCTTGAGGACGCGGCGCATGATCTTGCCCGACCTGGTCTTGGGAAGTGCATCTGCCCACTGGATGTGATCAGGTGTTGCGATGGGGCCGATTTCCTTTCTCACGTGAGCGATGAGCTTCTTCTTGAGATCTTCCGACTTCTCCACGCCGGTGTTGAGCGTCACATAGGCGAAGATGCCCTGGCCCTTGATGTCGTGCGGGAATCCGACGACGGCCGCCTCTGCGACGTCCGGATGGGATACGAGCGCGCTCTCGACCTCTGCGGTGCCCATGCGGTGGCCGGATACGTTGATGACGTCGTCCACACGGCCCGTGATCTTGTAGTAGCCGAGCTCGTCTCTCTCTGCGCCGTCACCGGTGGTGTAGTAGCCCGGGAACTGTACGAAGTAGGTCTCTTCGAACCGCTTGGGATCGCCCCATACGCCTCTCATCTGCCCCGGCCACGGCCTCTTGATGACGAGGTTGCCACGGCCGATGCCCTCGATCTCTTTGCCGTCGTCGTCGAGCAGCGCGGGCTCCACGCCGAAGAACGGAACGGTCGCCTTGGCGGGTTTGATATCGATGGCGCCCGGCAGCGGGGTGATGAGGATGCCGCCGGTCTCGGTCTGCCACCAGGTGTCAACGATCGTGCACTCGCCGCGGCCGATCATGTTGTAGTACCATCTCCAGGCCTCGGGGTTGAGCGGCTCGCCCACGGAACCGAGAATCCTGATGGAGGAGAGGTCGTGCTTCTTGACCCAGTCGTCGCCCTCTTTCGCAATGGCGCGGATGGCGGTCGGGGCGGTGTAGAAGATGTCGACCTTGTACTTCTCGCAGACATCCCAGAACCTGTCATAGGCTGGATAGCTCGGAACGCCTTCGAACATGATGGAGGTCGCGCCGTTTGCCAGCGGCCCGTACACGATGTAGGTGTGCCCGGTGACCCAGCCGATGTCGGCGGTGCACCAGTAGATGTCGTCCTCGTGATAGTCGAAGATGATCTGATGGGTCAGCGCTGCATAGACGAGATAGCCGCCGGTGGTGTGCATGACGCCCTTGGGCTTGCCGGTCGAGCCGGAGGTGTAGAGGATGAAGAGCGGATCTTCGGCTTTCATCCTCTCGGGCTCGCAGTAGTAGGCTGCCTTTGCCATCTCTGCCTCGTACGATACGTCCCTGCCCTCTTTCATGGTGACCGGGGTGCCGGTTCTCTTCACCACGATCATCTTCTCGATGCTGGGGCACTGATCGGCTGCCTTGTCCGCATTTTCCTTCTGGGGGACGGCCTTGTTGCCGCGGTATGTGCCGTCGCAGGTGATGAGGATCTTCGCCTCGGAGTCAACGATGCGGTCCTTGAGCGCGTCGGAGGAGAAGCCGCCGAACACGATGCAGTGGATGGCGCCGATACGGGTGCAGGCGAGCATCGTGATCGCCAGCTCGGGGATCATGGGCAGGAAGATGCAGACCCTGTCGCCCTTCTTGACGCCGAAGCTCTTGAGCACGTTTGCGAACTTGTTGACCTCGCGGTACATGTCCATGTATGAGTAGGTCCTGTTATCGGACGGATCATTGCCCTCGAAAATGATGGCGGCCTTGTTCTTCCGGCCGTTTGCGATCTGGCGGTCGAGGCAGTTATAGCTGACGTTGAGCTCGCCATCCTCAAACCACTTCACATAAACAGGTGATTTGTACGAATAGTCCATGATCTTTGTGGGCTTCTTGAACCAGTCTATCCTCTCGGCCTGCTTGGCCCAGAAAGCCTGAGGATTATCAATGGACTCCTTCCACATTTTCTCATACTCTTCCTTGCTCTTGATGTAAGCCTTCGCCCTAACTTTAGGGGGAACTGGAAAAATTTGTTCACCAAAATCCTTCGTCTCATCAGCCATGTAACGCCTCCTAATAATATAATTTGCTGCGTGCTAACATTTATATCTAAAGTGATATCTAAGGTCAAGGAAAAATGAATAGTCATTCATAAATCGACGGCGACCCGCACGCTCGTTTTTCTTGTTCCAGCGCCGGGATGTGATATAATGAGTCAAAAGAATGCTCTGAGGAGTGGCACACTTATGAAGAAAATCTCATCTTTTGTCTTCCTGTTTCTCTTTCTCATCTCCGTACCGGCGGCCTTCTGCCTCGAGGTCGGTGTGGACATTAAAGGTCCGCAGGATCTCATGGCACTCAAAGACGGCATCGGCAAGACCATTACCGCGCGGTGCCTCGCGAGGAACATCACCGCCCCTAAAGGTACGGCCCTGAATGTCTCCATCACCCAGCTCGGAGACATCATCTCCTTCGATGCGATCCTCTCTGCCGAGCCCCCGAAGGCATTCCACCGCGACCTGAAGAGCACCGGCGAGCTCTCTTCCGCGATCGATCAGATGATCGCGGAGATCTTCACTGCAGCTGCAGCGAAGCCTGCGGCGGGGAAGGAGCCGCCCGTTCAGGCAGACACCGCTCAAGCGAAGCCGGAGTATAAATTCACCTTTGCCGCCACATCGATGGCGGTCCTGGACGGAACCCTGTTCGTGAGCAGCGAAGACAAGCTCTACAAGGTCGAAAACGGCAATGCAAAATCCTACTGGACTCCGCCGAGGAGCGCCAGCATATACAGACTCTTTCCCTATGACGGGTCGCTCCTGGCCGTAACGGTACAGGGGACTGCCTTCTTCACCCACAGGATAAAGGACGGCAAAACAGTCAAAAGCTGGGAGGGCTGCGTCGCACCCCTGAAGAACAGCCTCGTCAGATCCCGCATTTATTCGGATAAAGACATCTCGGATGGAATAAACCGGTGGTCAAAGGCTGAAACAATCGAAGGCGCTCCCCTTCAGATTCCCGACAACACGGACATTCTCTCGGTGTTCATGGGCGACATCTCGTCCTCTGCGGACGGGGAAGAGATCGTTTCCTTCGACAGGGTCAACCGGCTGGTCGCCTTCAACGGGAAAAAGACCGTCTGCGTCTCCGATACCAATTTCAGCACACTTCCTTTCTATCTGCAGGACAAGATCCCGACTTTCCATTACACCGCCCAGGATAATGCGGATGTTTCCGAGGTAAACCCTGTGAACCGGTATCACTTGAGGCCCAGGATCGTCTCTCAGGGCAAAGATATCATAAGCTTCACGAACGATGAAGGGCTGACGAAGTTCATCGGGAATCTGAAGAGGTACAGCGGGACACAGATCCTGGCCTGCACGCCCGGCGAATCGGAATTCGACGAGAGAACCCTCGGCACGTTCAAGGGTTACTACTGTACAGACATAGCCCTCGACAAGGGCGGTGTTCTGGCGCTTATCGTGAAGAAATCAACAAGCCTTATACAGCGTATCGACCTGCAGTAAACGTTAGAACTGGAAGGGGCCCTTCTTCTTTTTCCCGGTCTCTTCCGGTTTCTTATTCTGCTTCTCGAGCTCGGCTGCGAGCTCGCTGTCTTTTACCGTCAGGTCTCTGCTGAAATCGGGGCAGTGGATACCTGCGCCCTTATTGAACTTCTTCTTGCAATCCGCTCTCCAGGCACATATTGGGCATAGCGATCTGTCCATCGTCATACCGCACTTAATAAAATGCCGTGATGATATTGTCAATGACAATCCGGGATTACAAAAACTTTTGTTTATGTTTCCGTCAGGGGATTGTTTCCCGGGAATCGCTCGGCACAGATACTCTTCAGGGCCTCGACGTAGCGGGACGTCACCCCTTTCTGCACCTCCAGGAGGGCCAGGGCCTTCTCTGCCATGACCCGATGCTTCTCAGGATTCAGGAGAGCCTCCACGACGGCATTTTCCAGCTCCAGGGCATCGCCGACCCGGATCGTGCATCCCTCGACGACCTCGAGGGCCCAGGTGAAGTTGTCCATATGGGGGCCATGGATCGTTGGCACGCCCCAGGCGATGGGCTCGAGGATATTCTGGCCCCCCAGATTCACCAGGGAGCCTCCGACGAATGCCGCATCCGAAGCTCCGTAAAGCCGGAAGAGCTCACCCATGGTATCCACGATAACGAGGTCGGCCCCCTGCTCCATCCGGCTCTTGAGGCACCACGCGAAGGAGCTTTTCCTGGCCAGCTCGGCCAGGCAGCCTATCTGGCCGGGGTGCCTCGGCGCGAGGATCGCAAAGAGGCCGGGCACGCGCGACGCAACACCCTGAACCGCGTAGAACACCGCCTCCTCCTCCCCTTCCCTGATGCTCCCTGCGATGAAGACGGGTCTGTCTGCCGCTCCGAGGCCGAGCCTCATTTCCCGGCCCTTGTCCGGGTCCACCTCCGAGAGGCTGTCCAGCTTCAGATTGCCGAGGACCCTCACCTTCCCTGCCCCGAGCCGCGAAAACCTCAGGCCGTCGCTCTCTGCCATGGCCAGGACGTCGACCCTTCGAAGGATCTCCGATGCGAGAGGCCTGATCCTGCTGTATCGCCGGAAGGATTTTTCCGTCATCCGGCCGTTCACGATCACGACAGGCCTTCCCACGGCCTCTGCCGCGAGGATCATACTGGGCCAGATCTCGGTCTCGACAATGACGACGAGGGCGGGAAGCAGCTTCAGCATGTAGCGCCTCATGACCCACGGGGCATCGAAGGGAAAGGGGATCACGAGGTCCACGTCGGGGATCGAAGATGCGACCTTGCTGCCGGTTGCGGTCATGGTGCTCAGGCAGACAGCCATGCCCGGATTTTCATGCTTGATTGCCTTGAGCAGCCCGGATACGGCCTTTACCTCACCCATCGAGGACGCATGCACCCAGACGAGCGGACGGCCGCGGGGGGCTTCCGGAAGCTTGAGCCCGAGCCTCTGCAGGATGGTTCCGGCGAAGTTGGGATGCCTCGACAAGAGAATGCCCGCAGGCCACATGAGAATCGAAACGAGGATGCTGTAGATAGCGATCAGGATTCGCGCCATGAGGCCAGGACCCTTTCCTTGTCTTCGGGGGTGTTGATCTCAAGGTATTCGCCCGATGCGATGATCACCTTGATGGGAATGCCGTTCTCCAGTGCCCGGAGCTGTTCGAGCGACTCGGTCACTTCGAGCGGCGTCGGCTCGAGGCAGGTAAAACTCTGAAGCGTATCCATGGCATACCCGTAGATGCCGATGTGCTTTAAGGGCTGGATGCTCAACCCCGACCGGCTGCTCGGGATCGGGGCCCTCGAGAAGTAGAGGGCATATCCCCTCAAGTCGCAGACCACCTTGACGCAGTTCGGGTCGCCATACTCATCCGGACTTGCGGGCGTGGCGACGGTTACCATGGGGCATCCGGATTTAAGCTCGCGGGCGACCTCGGAGAGCGCCACCCGATCGAGCACCACCTGGTCTCCCTGGACATTGATGACAGCCCCTACAGGAAGGTCCCGGGAGGCCTGAGCCACCCTGTCCGTACCGGATGTGCACTCAGGGCTCGTCATGACCGCGCGGGCGCCGAAAGAAACCGCTGCGTCGAAGATGCGTCCGTCATCAGTGGCGATGAGGACATCGTCGATATCCCGGCACAAGCTTACCTGCTCATAGATCCGCTGGATCATGGGCTTGCCGGCGATATCGGTGAGGGGCTTCCCGGGGAATCGGGAAGACTCATAGCGCGCCGGAATGACAGCGATGACCTTCATATCACGAGATCTCCCCGCCGGCCTCGAGCTCTTCGAGCGCCCTTACGTGGGCATCGTAGGAGGCCGTGTCGTAGAGCACCATCCGCACGAGCTCGATGTTCGTATCACCCATGAGGTAGTCCCGGATGGCCATGATCGCTACCCGGGCCGCCTCTTTTACCGGGTAGCCGAATATGCCGGTGCTGAGCGCCGGGAACGAGATCGACCTCACCCCGTTTTCATCGGCGATTTTGAGCGAGTCGATGTAGCACGACCGAAGGAGAACGGGATCTCTGTCGGAACCGCTGTATACGGGGCCCACCGTATGGATGACGTACCTGTTCGGGAGGTTGTATCCTCTCGTGATCCTGGCCTCGCCCGTGCGGCAGCCGCCGAGCGTGGAGCACTCTTCCCACAGGCCCGGGCCGGCAGCCCTGTGTATGGCCCCGGCGACACCGCCTCCGGGAGCGAGCCGCTCGTTTGCGGCATTCACCACGGCCTCGGTGTCCTGTGCCGTGATATCGCCCACCATAAACTGCAGTTTCGATCTGCCGATTGATATCTCTTTCATCTCCTGACCCCCATAGGCATATTGTCCTGCACGGTGTTTTCCCATGGTGAAGATAGGCCTTTCTATCTATAACGGATTGGAGCGCTTTGCAATCTCAAGCTCGAGCAAGCCTTCGATCGTCTGCTTGACTTATCCGATCATCGGCCGTATCCAGTCAGCCAGGTACAAAGGAGGTGCACCATGGATATGAACGCCCTGATCGGAAAGATCAAAGAGCGCGACGATTATCACAAGGTAGGGATGATCCTGTGCCACAACGGTGTCGTGAGGGAGACGTCCCGGGACGGATCACCGGTGAGCTCGGTCCACGTCAGGGCCGACTGGCAGGCCATCAACTCGGTCGTCGCGGAACAGAAAACCCGGCCCGGCATCGTCGATATCCTCGTGGAGGTGAACGAGGGACTGCTCAATGTCGGGGACGACCTCCTCGCCATTGTCGTGGCCGGCGATATACGTGAGCACGTGATCCCCGTGCTGACGGACACCCTCAATGCCATCAAGGCAAAAGGGACGCACAAGCAGGAGAACCGGCAATAAAAGCGGGGACCTTCAATGGTCTTGACTCACTCTTCCCGATATGATAGCAGGTCAACGTTGCATGGGGCCGTAGCTCAGTTGGGAGAGCGCTTGAATGGCATTCAAGAGGTCGAGAGTTCGATTCTCTTCGGCTCCACCAGAAAAATCAAACGGGGCGGTCTCGAAGAGGCCGTCCCGTTTTTTGTGATGACGTAGAGAATCGAAGCTTAAGCGAGCG
>Ga0116185_1003544_pt1 | contig 13378 bp, 14 predicted proteins | sample AD_JPNNA7_MetaG_FD_89754 | JGI IMG/M metagenome (GOLD analysis project Ga0116185, IMG submission 89754) | Active sludge microbial communities of municipal wastewater-treating anaerobic digesters from Japan - AD_JPNNA7_MetaG | ecosystem: Engineered > Bioreactor > Anaerobic > Digestate | place... | reverse complement strand
TGTTATATGAACAATCCCATTTAGCTCAATAAAGACAGTCATAAGGAAGAATTTTTAAGAAATAATTATTTGTCCGTTAAATTATCTTTGTTTTTATGTCCTATATCGGATTTGAGATTTAAATAAAGACTAAACTATTTTATTGACTTTGTTTTTCGAAATACTTATTGTAGAAGCACATTTTTAAGAAAATTATTTGTTAATTACATAATTAGATTTATCTAATATACCAGGAGGTTATCTTTTATGGATTTCGTACTAACTATCGCTTCAATTTTCAATATTATTGCCCAAGCTACAAATGATAGTGGGGTAATGAATTGGCTCACCGAAAAATATGTTGCCGGTGGTATTTTTATGCATCCAATTCTTGCATCACTTATTATTGGTTTAGGATTCTGTTTTGAAAGACTTTGGACACTTACCAGAGCAAGAACTAATACAAAAAAGTTTATCGTTGATGTAAAAAAAGCATTAAATAGCGGCGGCGTTGAAGCAGCTAAAAAAGTATGTGAAAATACCAGAGGTCCGGTTGCTTCAGTATTTTATGCTGGATTATTAAGATATAATGAAGGTTTGGATGCTGCAGAAAAAGCTATTTCTGCTTATGGTGGAATTGAAATGGGATTCCTTGAAAGAGGACTTATCTGGATTTCAACATTTATTACATTAGCACCTATGCTTGGTTTTACCGGAACGGTTCAGGGAATGATTGAAGCATTTGACGCTATTAAAGAAGCTGCTCAGATTTCTCCGGCAATTGTTGCTGATGGTATTGCTATTGCACTTCTAACAACTCTTTTTGGTCTTGTTGTAGCAATGATACTTCAGGTTTTCTATAACTATTTCGTATCGAGAATTGACAGACTTGTTGGAGATATGGAACAGACTTCTATCGAATTGATAGATGCTTTATATGAAATGAAATCTCCCAGAAAGTAAAATTTTTAAGGAAATTTAAATGATTAAGAAAAGAAAAATTCCGGATGCTGAAATTCCGACTGCTTCTCAAGCGGATTTGGCATTTCTTCTTTTGCTTTTTTTCCTGGTATCAACTGTTATTGATGTTGACACAGGATTAGGATTAACTTTACCTGAATATGTTCCACCAGATCAACAGGTTGAAGTTAAAGTTGATCCCAGTAGAATGGCTGCTGTTTTAGTGAATGAGAATGGTGAGGTTCTGGTAGATAATAATATTGAACCTGTTTTCAGGATTAAGGATATATTAAAACCCAGAATTGAGTCGAAAATTAATCTACCACTAAATAAAAAAATGATTGTATCATTAAAAACTGATAGAAAAACAGTTTATAATGTTTATATAGCTGCTTTAGACCAGATTAAGCAGGCATTTTTTGAAGTGCGTGATGAATATTCTAATGGGAAATTTGGCAGAAAGTTTAATGATTTGAATCAGGAACAGCAGGAAGATGTAAAAAACGCAGTGCCGATTATTATTTCTTTAGCTGAACCAGAATTAATTAAAAAATAGTCAGGGATTTTAAAATGACATTCGAAAAAAGACGTGCTAAAACTAAACAGGAAATTCCAACTACATCAATGCCGGATATTGTTTTTATGCTGCTTATGTTTTTTATGTGTGTTACAACGATGAGAGAGGTTGATGTTCTAGTTCAATTTAAATTGCCTGAAGCAAAGGCTATCGAAAAAATTGAAAACAAACGACTTGTTTCTTACATCTGGGTTGGTAAAGATAAAAGAATTCAAATAAATGATTCTTTAATCGATCTTGGTAAGGTTGAAGAGATAATGTATGGTAAAAAGAAAACCTTGCCTGAATTAATTGTCTCTTTAAGATCTGACCAGAATGTTGATATGGGATTGATTACTGATATTCAACAAGCGCTGAGAAAAGCTTATTGTCTCAGAATCAATTACTCAGCTATGATTAAGGTTTAATAATATCTAAATATTCTTTTTATTAAGGCAGGTTCGAACTATCACCTGCCTTTTCAATTTATAGAGGGCATTAATGAGTTTAAAAGATAAAATTAACAACGATCTTAAAGAGGCTATGAAATCCGGTGATAAAACCAGATTGGCTGTTGTAAGATCAATCAGGGCTTTAATACTTGAATTTGAAAAAAGCGGTGTTAGAAGAGATCTGAATAATGAAGATGAGTTGCAAATGCTTACAACTGCAGCTAAAAAAAGAAAAGACTCAATTGAACAATTTAGAAATGCTGGTAGAAATGATTTGGCTGATCAGGAAGAAGCAGAATTAAAAATTCTTCAGGAATATCTTCCGAAACAACTTAATGAAGATGAAATTAAAGCTGAAGTTGCTAGATTAGCTTCACAGATCGGCGCAAAGTCTAAAGAAGATTTTCCAAAACTAATGCCTCTGGTTATGAAAGAGCTTAAAGGTAAAGCTGATGGAAAGATTGTAAAATCAATAGTTGAAAACTTTCTGGTTTCGAATTGAATTATATTGATATCATCATACTTGTAACTGTTTTAATTGGATTTCTTCTTGGATTCAAAGATGGGTTTGTCAGAAAATTAGTTGGTATTATTGGTTTTATCGTAGCTGTTATTGTTTCAATACTTTTATCTTCACATTTTGGTCGAGTGATTGAGTCTGTTCTGAATATTGAACTTTATCTTGCGGAAATTATGGCGGGGATGATTTTGTTTATTGTTCTGATGATAGTAACAACCATTCTTAAACGTGTAATACATCCTTTCGATAAAATAAACAATCTTATAAATCAGATAATTGGCGGTTTAGTTGGTGTTATACAACTTCTCTTTTTTATCAGCGCTATTTTTTTGCTTCTGAATGTTTTTAATTTTCCGGACAAGAAAACTCAGAATTCCTCACTTCTTTATAAATATGCCTATGGCGTTATTCCACATTCAATTGATTTTCTAAAAGCTTATACACCTGATACTGAGGACATAATCAAAGATTATATTAATCAAAAAGATACTCTTAAATGATTGATCAATCAGTTTTAGAAAAGTTAGAGTTTCCGAAAGTCCTGGATTTTATTTCACGATATGCCATAACAGAATCAGGAAAGAAAAAAGTTTTAAATCTTTTGCCTGTTAATAACCTGGTTTTTATCAAAACTGAAGGAGAGGCAGTAAACGAAGCAAAGGAATTAATAAACAAAGTTGGTTATCCTCCGATTGAATATTTATCAGAGCTTCATTCAGTTTTATCCGAAACAAGAATTGAAGGCGCAGTCATTCAAGGAATAAAATTGTTAGAAATTTTAAAGTTAGCTAAGACTTCCAGATTACTCAGGCAATTTATTTCTCAGGAAGCAAAAGAAAATTCTATTCTTAAGCAAAAGTCATTCAATCTGTTTACAGATAAACTTTTTGAAAATAGAATAGAAAAAATTATTACTGAACAAGGTGAGATTAAAGAAAATGCAAGCCACGAATTAGCAAGACTTAGAAAAGAAATAAACAATAAAAAATCTGAGCTTGTTAAGTCAATTAATCGTATTATAAAATCTCTTAAAGAAGATGATATTGTTCGCGAAGATTATCTTACTTTACGGGATGGCAGAATGGTAATTCCCGTTAAAGCTGAACATAAAAGACACTTAAGAGGCTTTATCCATTCGGAATCTTCGACTGGGCAGACAGTATATATCGAACCTGAAGAAACACTTGATTTAAACAATGAAATTATCTCTACTTCATTTGCTGAAAAAAGAGAAATAGAAAGAATACTCAGAGAATTAACAAAAGTCATCGGGCAATCAGCAGAACAATTAAAAGAATCGCTAGATACTTTAGCAGAGATTGATTCGGTTTTTGCCAGGGCAAAATATTCGTTAGAGATAATTAGCGAACTACCAAAAATGGAAAGTGACAAGCCTTTATATTTCTCTGAAGCCAGACATCCACTATTACTAAAAAAACTTGGTAGACAAAATACAATTCCGCTTAGTTTTGAATTAAATGATGTAAATGTAGTAGTAATTACGGGACCAAATGCGGGTGGTAAAACAGTAGTATTAAAAACTATTGGATTATTGAATTTGATGTTTCAGTCAGGTATACATGTTCCGGTTAATTCAGAATCCAATTTTCACATATTTGATAATATCCTGATTGACATTGGCGATCAGCAATCTATTGAAGATGATCTTTCAACCTTTAGTTCTCATTTAAAAAGCTTAACTCATATTATCAATTCATCGGATTCCAAAACACTGGTTCTTTTAGATGAAATAGGAAGTGGAACAGAGCCAGCTGAAGGCTCTGCACTAGCAGCATCTATATTATCAGAGCTGCAGAAAAAAGGATCTTTAGTTTTTGCTTCAACGCATCATGGCAGTCTTAAGGTGTTTGCATTTAATCATAAAGAAATGCAAAATGCAGCTATGGAGTTTGACCATTCTAATTTATCGCCAACATATAGATTTCATCTTGGCATACCAGGTTCAAGTTATGCATTCGAAATCGCGAAAAGGAGCGGTATAAATGAAACAATCCTTGAAAATGCAAAGAAAAATATTGATGAGGATAAGTATAATTTAGAAAGATTCCTTTCGGAACTTGAAGTGAAATCCAATAAACTGAATAAAAAATTAAATGAACTCGAAATAGAAAACACAAGGCTCAAAGGCTTATCAGATCTCTATAAAAGAAGCTATGAGAAAATTGAAAATGAGAAAAATCAGATATTAAAAAAAGTAAAGGCAGAAAGTGATTTATATTTAGAGAATATCAATAAGCAAGTTGAAAAAGTGATTAAAGAAATACGTGAGAAAGATGCTAGTAAAGAGGTTATAAAGGAAGCGAAAAAAATTATTGAAGATGTTAAAACAGAAAACAAAAAAATCTTTAATTTTCTGAATGAAAAAACCGATCACAAAAAACAATTTAAAACAGGTGATACTGTAGGTATTAAAAACTCATCTACAGTGGGAAAAATTGTTGATATAAATAATGAAAAAGCTCAGGCAACAATTCTGGTTGGCGCAATAAAAATGAAAGTGAAATTATCAGAATTGATTGAAGCAAAAGAAAATAAAACTGTGCGGACAGAAACTTATAATAACTATCAAATCCCGGAAATAAATTACAGATTGGATATCAGAGGTGAACGACCGGAAGAAGCAGAGTTTAAAGTAATTCGTTTTATAGATGAAGCTTATCAATCTTCAATGGATAGGGTTGAAATTTTACATGGAAAGGGAACAGGTGCGCTGAAGAAAACTGTTTGGGATCTATTAAAACACCACGATAAAATAAAAAGTTACTACTTTGCTCCAATTGAATTTGGTGGTGAAGGTATAACTATAGCTGAATTAATATAGGAGAAATATTGTTTAACAAAATCCTGATTGCCAACAGAGGCGAAATTGCTGTCAGAATTATTAAAGCCTGCAAAGAGTTAGGTATTAAATCAGCAGCAATTTATTCAGATATTGATATTACTGCTACACACGTAAAATTAGCCGATGAAGTATATCATATTGGTTCGTCTGTGGTTTCAGATTCTTATCTCAATAAGGATAAAATAATTGAACTGGCTAAAAAAATCTCAGCAGATGCAATCCATCCCGGTTACGGTTTCTTTGCTGAGAATTCATCATTTATTGAAGATGTTGAAAGAGCAGGAATCACATTTATCGGACCTTCTTCCAAATCAGTAAAGATGATGGGAAGTAAAACAGCTGCAAGAGCATTGATGAAAAAAAACAATGTTCCGATTGTTCCCGGAAGCACTGAGCCAATAAATAGTATTTCTGAAGGTTTGGAATTCTCTAAAGAAATCGGATTCCCGATATTGTTAAAAGCTTCTGCGGGCGGCGGTGGAAAAGGTATGCGTAAAGTTAATAATGCAGAAGAGTTTGAAGCTGCATTTGAATCAACAAAAAGAGAAGCTTTAAAATCATTTGCTAATGATGATATCTACATTGAAAAGTTTATTGAAAAACCCAAACATATTGAAGTTCAAATAATAGCAGATAAGTTTGGCAATTACAGACATGTTTTTGAAAGAGAATGTTCAATTCAAAGAAGACATCAGAAAATTATTGAAGAAGCACCGTCACCTTTTGTCGATGAGAAAACCAGAAAAAAAATAGTTGCTGCCGCAATAAATGCGGCAAAGGCGTGCAATTATTATAATGCCGGAACTATTGAATTTTTAATGGATCAGAATAAAGATTTTTATTTTCTAGAGATGAATACAAGAATTCAGGTCGAACATCCGGTTACTGAACTTATCTCCGGAATTGACCTGGTTCGCGAACAAATATCTATTGCGGCTGGTAATAAAATTTCTTTTAATCAGGAAGATTTATCTATCAAAGGTTTTGCTCTTGAATGTAGAATATATGCAGAAGACTCAACAAATAATTTTTTACCTTCTACAGGAAAAATTTTAAAATATAAAGAGCCAAATGGTCCCGGAATAAGAGTTGACTCAGGCTTTTCAGAGAATTCTGAAATATCAATTTATTATGATCCGATGATTGCAAAATTAATATGCTGGGACAGCGATAAAACAAAGGCAATATTGCGTATGAAAAGAGCTTTAAACGAATATCAAATTGCCGGAGTTATCACAAATCAGGAGTTTTTAAAATACATTATAACTAATGGACTATTCATTAACGGATATTATGATATAAATTTTATTGATTCTTTAAACCTGAATGAAATTAGTTCCTCTGAAAACTATTCAGCAGATCTCGAAAACGCAGCTGCTTTATTAGCAGCTTTAAATAAATTTAAAAAATCTAACTCAGGTGGTAGTAGAGATAATAAAACTGTTCAGTCTAAATGGTGGAATCAAAATTATGAATGAGTTTGTAGTCAGATTAAATAATAAAATAAAGAATATCAAAATCATTGATGATTCAACTGCCGAAATAGATGGTGTTATTGTAAAATATCAATCAGTAAATACTGATGAAAAAAATATATTGCTAAAACTAAATGATAAAATTTTTGAATCATCAATTTTATCAAACTCAAATGGGGAAGTGGTTTTAAGTATCAATGGTGTTTCAATACTTGCTAATATCAAATCCAGTCTGGAAGAAAAAGCATTTCAATTAATATCTCATTCAAAAAATGTTGATAACAGCTTAATTGAGATAAAATCTCCTATGCCCGGATTAGTATTAAAAATCAAAAAACAAAAAGGTGAGGCTATAAAAAAAGGTGAGGCAGTTTTAATACTTGAAGCGATGAAAATGGAAAACGAGATTAAGTCTCCAGTAGATGGCACATTAAAAGAAATGTATGTTAAAGAGGGAACAGCAATAGAAAAAAATATAATTTTATTTGCTGTAAAATAATTTGTTATTAGGAAAATTTTAATAATTTTAGTTCAATTAATTATCAACTAATTATTACAGGAGACAAAAAAGTGAAATCAAAGTTACTTTTTCTTATTATTACTCTATTGTTGATTTCTACAAATGCTTTGGCTGGTGGATTTCAACTAAATGAGCATGGAGCTAAAGCCCTTGCTTTAGGAGGCGCGTTTACAGCAGTTGCAAATGACCCTTCAGCTGTTTACTGGAACGGCGCTGGATTATCCCAATTTTCCGGAACACACTTGATGCTGGGTTCGTCTTTAATAGCACCTCAAAGTTCTTTCCGTGGTGTTTATCCTGATATTACTAAGTACAGAGCAGCTAATTTAGTATTCTTTCCTACACATTTTTTTGCTACACATGCTTTTAGTGAAAAATTCTCTGCAGGATTTGGTTTCACAACACCTTTTGGTTTGGGAACTGAATGGGACAGTGATTGGATTGGGAAATATCTTGCAGTTAAAACTCAGCTAATGACTTTCACTTTAAGTCCTGTTGTAACTTATTCACCTATTAAACAAATATCTTTAAGTGCCGGATTTGTTTATAGTTTTGCCAATGTAATCATTGAAAGGAAAGTTCAACCAAGCACAATTCTTGCTGATGATGCTTATGTTTCACTAGAAGGGAATGATAACGCAGCATTTGGTTTTAATGCAGGATTAATGATTAAACCAACATCATTTCTTACAATTGGTGCTTCATATCATAGCCAGGTTAAATATGGATTTACCGGCACAGCAACTTCAACAGGACCTGCACAATTGCAGTCTCAATTACCTTCGGGAGATATTTCTGCAGAGCTAACTACTCCTCAAAATATTGCAGTAGGTATTGCAATTGATATAACCAAAAACTTAAAAGTAAGTGCTGATTACCAGATGGTCGGCTGGTCAAGTTATGATAAATTAGAAGTTAAATTTGAAGAAACAGGAACAGTAAGCAGCAGTCCGAGATTATACGATGATTCTTATATAATCAGATTCGGTGCCGGATACAGACTTAATGATCAAGTAAGTTTGATGGGCGGAGCTTATTTTGATAAAAATCCGGTTTCAACAAAATATTTAAATCCTTCTTTACCTGAATCTGACAGATTAGGTTTAAGCTGCGGTATTGAAGGAAGACTATTTGATAATTTCACAATTACCGGATCATATCTTTTTATCCGTGCAAAACAATTAACTGTTTCTGATTCAGAAGAAATTTATTCTGGCTTAGGCAGTACCTTTAATGGCACATATAATTCAAGTGCCAATATATTTTCACTTGGTTTTGTTTATAGCTTTTAAGGAGGAAGATTTAAAATGAAATTGAAAATTAAATTTATAGTATCGTTATTTTTATCGGCTCTGTTTTTTATCAGTTGTAATGATTATTCAGATCTTACACCGGTTGTGCAAGATAAAGTTAGTGGCAGCGCTGATTTTACCCGGTTTGTAACAATCGGCAATAGTATTACTGCCGGATATCAAAGTGGAACTATTTATGAATCTGCACAAATGTATAGTTATGGAAATTTGATAGCTAAACAAGTTGGTACAGATTATCAGGTGCCGTATGTTTCTGATCCAGGTTTGGGCGGAAGAATGGAAGTGCAAAGTTTAAGTCCATTTACTCTTTATACAAATACATCTTCAGGAATACCGTTGAATGCTAATTATCCTGCAGCTTATAACAATCTAGGTATTCCCGGTGCTTTAACTTACGACGTATTATTTGCTAAAAATTCCACCACTTGTGCGTCTTTTGTGTTTTCAAATAGTCCAAATCCATATTTTGATTTTATTCTGCGTGGTAAAGGGACTCAATTAGAGCAAGCCTTATCATTAAAACCAACATTTTTAACACTCTGGATAGGGAATAATGATGTTCTTGGTTATGCAACAAGCGGTGGAACATCTCCAGCTGCACCAACAAGTGTTGCTCAATTTACTCAATTATTTGGCGGTATTGCACAGGGAATTCAGCAATATAAAACTCAGTCAGGTACAAATCCGGGCGTGTTAGTAGGAAATATTCCTAATGTTTCTGCTATTCCATTTTTTACTACTGTTGGGCCAGCTCTTGCTATAAACCCTGCCGTTAAATGGTGGCAAATAAGATTAATGCAGCAGGGTAGCGGCTTACCATTAACCGGTTTAATCTATGCCAGTCATGAAGGCGGTACAAATTTAGGAATGTTACCTTTTAAGGTAGGTTTTGCAGATTCAACTGCTTTATTATCGGGTAGTACGCTTATTACATTAAGAGGTCAAACTTATGCCGGACTGCTTGGACAGCAGACTGGCAAATTCTATCGGGATAACAATATACCTGTTCCACTAGGAATTGATACTACCAAGCCTTTTGGTTTTCATCCTCAGAATCCTTTTCCGGATGCTTTTGTTCTTGATCCTGATGAAATAACAACCTCAAATAATGCAGTAACAGGATTTAATAATGTTATAGCTGGTGTTGCTCAACAAAACGGATTTTATGTTGTTGATATAAATACAAAGTTCAATGAATTAAGAGCTGCTGATTTTACAGGTGGAACAGTAATCAATGGCATACCTTTTAAAACAACTTATGTTGAAGGTGGTTTGTTTAGTTTGGACGGAGTTCATCCATCGAGCCAGGCACACGGAATAATTGCTAATGAATTTATCAAAGTAATTAATGCGAAATTTAATGCTAATATACCTTTGGTTGATGTTGGCTCTATTCCTGGCAGCATTTTCTTTAGCGGAAAATATAGTTATCGCGATAATAATCTGATAATTCCATATAATCTTTTTGATCACTTATTATTTTAAGTTTATTATTTTCAGAAAAGGGATGTAATATCATCCCTTTTTTATTTAGAGGTTTATCTTTTATGAAAATTATTTTTTACACTTTTATATCTTTAATATTTTTTGCAGGATGTTCAACATTACATCAGGAAGCAGATGAACAAAAACAGGTTTATGTTTTTGACGAAGTACCAGAAGATAAAACTATTGATGTTCCTAAAACAGGGGAGTATCCCAATCTTAAACAAGCTTATTACGTTGTTCAGGTTGGTGCGTATACAACCGAAGAAAGAGCAAATACTTTTGCAGAAATGAGCAAAAAAAAAACAAATTATAAGTTTAGTGTTGTATACAGTGAAAGCCTCAAACTATATTTAGTTCAGGTTATCCCATTCTTTAAATCCAGAACAGAGGCAGAAGAAGTAAGGGATAATCTCTGGAAGATATCAGAATTTGTTGATGCCTGGATTTTAACGGTTAATAAATAAAAAAGGCTGAAAAAAATTTCAGCCTTAAATATTAATCAGATAATTATATATTATCATTCATACCAGGAAACAATTTCATAACCACCGGTTCCGGGGAAAAATGGTGGATATAATACCATAAGTCTATCATCATAACGATATTGTTTAGAAAAGCCATGTGTAATTGTGGTACCGCTAAAAGTTCCAACTGCCCCTCTTAAGGCTTGCTGTATGCCGCCTAATAAATTAATTTTTCCACTAACCGGTCGCGTGTTATAATTTTCAGCTCCAAAACCGCCATTTTCAATATAGATAGAAGCGTGAATATTAATATCATTATTATTCGCAGCGTTTTCTGTTACTTTAACTCCATTTTTTGCGACAATACCTAATAGGTCTAATGCACCAGGGTTTGTTTTGGGATTATTTTGGTAAACAATATCATCATCAAGATATACATTGCCATAGATTGACTCAGTGTTTCCGTTGCAGCCTATAGTATATTGTCCACTTATTGTCCCTTTCATATGAATATTTCCATTATTTACAAAAATTACACCATTAGGAGCTGCGTCTGGTAGATAAAGTTTAACAGAATCAAAATATGCTGTTGCATAAATTATATTACCTTTGATATCTTTTTTTCCAGTATCATACTTATATCCGTATTTGTAATAAAGATATTCACCTTGAAAATCCATATAAACTTCATCACGTAAAACTGTTTGGGATTTCCCCTTTGGATTGGTTAATTTGACACTACCTGCGTCAGCTCCAGCCAAATAATATCCGCCACCATCTAAACTTTTATCCAATGCGGCATTTTTTACTTGAATAACTCCATCTTTAGGCAAAGCCAAATCAACTCCTTGATCATATTTACCATGAATAATTGGCCTATCAGTCTTTTCATTTTTATAATATTTTAGACCTTTTAGCGTAGTAGCAGACATCATAAATGAAGGATGATTACTTGCCTTTAAATAATCTTGTGTATGAAAAGGACCCCAGACAGTATCTTGATTTATCCACCAAATATCACCAGCCCCTTCACTTACAGAAAAATAAGCAAATCTGGAAAATTTACTAGGAGATAATGTTACAATTACTTCACTGGTAATATTATTATATGTACCAACCGAATAAATTTGTTTCTGATGCCTTTTAGGATCTGAATTTATTATGGTTACATTAAGCTTACCATTTTGATAATCAATATTATTATAACCAGCATTCCAATCAGCATCAAAGAAAAGTTCATTAGCTGCCATATTTGCGCCGCTAATTGCAATATTATGAGCTGTAGTTTGCTCAAAATAATCAATATAGTTATCAGTCATTCTTCCGGACACTCCATTATAAAATTGTCCGGCAATCATAAATAACAAACTAAAACCCATAACTACAAAAAAGATTGCTTTACCACTCATTTTATTCTCCTATCTATTTCTTAAATTTCTTGCTAATAATCTGATTTGTTTCCAAAAGGCGCTAGAGTATTGCTCATCATACGCATACACAGTTTCTACTTGAATATTAAGTTCATAAGAATTAATCAGTGTCGGATCGGATACAGGTGCAGTTAATGTATCGCCAAATGTATCAAAATATCTTAAGAAAAATTGTGTTACACCTAAGTTTATTGCAGCCGGTGGCTGGTTATTTAGCTTTCTATAAAAATATCTGTCTCTTGGATTTGGAGTTGAAGTAAGAAAATCTCCGATGTAATAACTTACAGTATCCATAATTCCATTATTATCAATATCTGCAAAAAATTTTATGTTATCTTTTCCGGCACTAATAATAGAAAGCTTTGGATCAGGAAATTTCAGCCAATCTTTGCAATAACCCATTTTACGGAAATCATACTCCATTATTTGGGCAATGGTTACAAGATTCTGTTGCAACGAAAGTTCACCACCATAGTTTGTGGTTTTTTCAGTTGCAGTATCATTTAACCGGAGAACAATTATTAGCAAAATGCCGCCAATAATTGTTGAACCAAGTATATCTATTAGTGTACTAAATCCCATAGTTTTATCCTATCTAAAAAACCAATAACTGTATATTGTAGAAAGTTTAATGGTATCTTGTGAAAAAGGAGTTGTAATTTTAACTGTTAATTTTTTATGCCAGGTCTGATTTGCAACAGCTTTATCTGGATTGGTTGCATTAACATAATCCACTGAACAAATTGCTTTAAAAGGTATTGTAAATACAGTATCTGTTTTGGTATATCCATTATAGTCATCAAAATCATCATATACTCCTGGATTTTCAATAACAAATGGAGATGGAGTGAGTAGATTTTTGTCTGAAAGAGCTGCATGTTGGGTTTTCTCGTCAAATGGTAGCTTACTGGCATCTTCAATGATCGAGGTACCAATGGAGGTTGCTAAAACTCCTATCTTTGAGTTTAAGGCAACTTCATCGGTTCTTAAAATTCTGGTGTTAACACTCATTATATTAAGCGATAAAAGAATAAGTGCACCGATTGCAAATAAAGATTGTCCTAGATTCATAATAAATTGGATTATTTGTTAAATAGTTTCTTAGATTTTTTACAATATATATGCCATTTTATGAAATGTTATTTAATTTGAAATAGCTAAGAATTTTTAATAAATAGATGTTCCACTATGAGAATTATATAAATGTTGGATTACTATTTGTTTTTAACAAATTTTCAAAGAATTCAGAAATTTTTTTTTACTTATTTAATACATTTGGGTAGGTAAATATTACCGATTTTTTTGGTACAAAAAATTTAAATATTTTTTAAAATTATTAGACATTAAGAATAACAAAC
>Ga0116185_1003534_pt1 | contig 13393 bp, 10 predicted proteins | sample AD_JPNNA7_MetaG_FD_89754 | JGI IMG/M metagenome (GOLD analysis project Ga0116185, IMG submission 89754) | Active sludge microbial communities of municipal wastewater-treating anaerobic digesters from Japan - AD_JPNNA7_MetaG | ecosystem: Engineered > Bioreactor > Anaerobic > Digestate | place... | reverse complement strand
GAAGCAACCACTGGATTGAAAAAAAGCACATTTGAATTCGGCCCCTATAACTTTGAGAACCGGTTCGGAATAAAAGAGACGAATAATGCTACTTTTGAATTTACATTCTATGCTGGCGGCAGGCAGGTCGCAAAGACAGAGAAAATAAAAGGCCCGGTCGTCAGCCCCCCCGCCATGACAGGCATCAACTATGAGAAGAACCCCTACTTCTTCCAGGGCATCGAGGCCTCTGCGGCGTTCAGGGATCAGGGAGGCCTCACGCCCGCCCCCACCTGCCATCTCGAGGTCACCGGCCCACTGGGTACGCCCAACTCCAGTACATGGATCACAGCAGACACCCCCTGTCGCTCCTCAGGGAGGAGCGGCTACTCATGCACAGTATCTGAGGACATGGACGGCTTTCAGGATGGCGGAAACTTCAGCTTCAATCTCATTTACAATAACCTCAAGTTCGATCCTCTGACATTCGGCCCCTACAATGTAACCCTCCATCCCTACACTCCATCTGTGGAGAGGCTGGTGGTTCCAAAGCAGCTCGATTATACCAACTTCACGATTCAGGCTTTTGTCAGAGACGCTGGAGCCAGGATGGTGGGCGGAGCTACTGAGGGTTGTACTGCCAGCCTTGTCATCAGCCACCCCCAGAGGGGCGAGCAGACCTATGTCTCCACCGAGCCTTTAGTGCAGGGAAGCAGCCTTGTCTACCAGTGGGACCAGTCTACAGTCCCGTCTCCCTTCAACCGCAGCGATGTGCAGCTCTCCCGGACAGCTCCATTTTCCGCCAGGGTGGTCTACAAAAATGAGAAGTGGAATTATCAGGCAGAGAAGGCCAACGTCAGCTTCAGGGTGGTAGAGGAGATACCAAAAATCGACCTGCAGTATCCGTCCGTAGTTTATGTGCGGCCGGGAGAGAGCAGCCGGCAGGACATCGTTGCCACAGTCGCATTCTCCAAGGGCTCTGGAGATCTGGAGCTCGGCCTCTCCGGCCCCGATATGAATATCAACCGCACCATAAAGCCAGCGGCCCTGGGCGGTAATATGTACCAGTTCAAGTCGCAGATAGAATTTGACGGCAGGCACGCGAACAACAATTATACTCTCACTCTATCCTTTGTCAATCCCTCCCTCGAGGGCGGAAGGTACGACTTCGAGGAGAGGTATATAAAGGTGGCTCCAATTTCGGTGCAATTTTTAAATGCCTCAGTAACCCCTCAATTCGGGCTGTGGAATGACAGCTACACCTACTCAGTGCTCATTAACAGCACTGTCGTTCCTCTGGATGTCAGCCTTCAGACATATGATCCCTGCAGCAGAGAATGGACGGACAGGGCATCCCTGAAGGCAGAACAGCAGTCCACTCCACTCAACTTCACACTCTATCCCTTCGACTACGAGTGCGATGAGATGCAGCAGGAAGAAGCAAAGTACCGTTTCAAGGCCTCCTTTGCCGGAGTGGATTATGCCTCCAAGCCCCAGGACGGCCCGTCATTGCAGGGCGGCAGCCCGGTCATCATCTCACTGGATAGCGATCCTGTGGTCTATGTCTCCGAGGGCAGCGAGACCGCAGCCGCTATTTCCGCTGTTGTGCAGTACGGCGCCGGACAGGGGCAGGCGACGCTGCGCCTCTCAGGCCCGGATAAGAGCTTTGAAGAGGCGGACTTCGGCACAGCCCTGGGAGGAAACAGATATCGATACGATTGGAGCCCCGCCTTCTCATCGAGTGACGCAGGCAAGAGCTTCAATTACACCATAGGCTTCCGGCATGCCAGCCAGGGGACAGAGGTGCAGATAGCCGGTGGCACTATAGAGGCAAAGCCCGTCTCAATCTCATTCTCAGACGGCTCTGTGCTCCCTGGAAGGGGCAGGTGGAACGACAGCTTCACATATACAGTCAAGGCGGCATCGAGCGTGAATGCGAAGGCCGCTTTGGAGGTATACAATCCATGCAGCAGGGAGTGGGTGGAGAGGGCATCCGGAACGATTGCACCCGGAGAAGGCTATATCAATATGACAGCCCAGCCATTCCAGTATAGATGCGCTGAGGCTGAGGGCAGCAGAGCCAGCTTCCGCTTTTCTGCGGTCTTTGCCGGGCAGAGGATCGTCTCGGATGTCTACTCAGGGCCGGAGATCGCAGGAGGAAGGCCGGAGCTGGTATCTCTGGACTATACGCCGGTGCTGTATGTCTCGGCAGCAAGCACATCCTACCAGGTGGTAAATGCGATTGTTGAGAGCCCGCTTGGGCCCGGAAGGATGTCGATTCTCATCAGCCCCAAGATGGATGATGAGCTTTACGCCGGGGGATCTTACCTTGGAGGAGAGCGCTATGCCTACACCTGGTCGATTCCCTTCGGACTGCAGGACGCCGGAAACCACACAATCTCCCTCAAATACATTCACAGCGATCTTACCGGCGGAGAGATGTCCTTCCCGGAGCAGGAGATGACCGTCACCGCTGAGGATAATCCAGAAGGCGGCCAGCCCAAGCTTCTCTATATGGATTATTCCCCAATACTCTACATAGAGGACGGCAGGGCTGCCCGGCAGAATATAACTGCAGAGGTATACTCGCCCTCTGGAAGAGGTGAGCTGGATATAGCCATCACCGGGCCGGACAAAACCGCCTCAAGCAGAGTTCGGGCTGAGGATAAGGGAGATGGAGTCTATGTCTACAGGTGGTCGGAGCTGTTCAACTCCGATAACATCGGCAAGAGCTATACCATCTCTTCGACATATCTGGTGGGTGGGAATTCCTATAACTTCAATGACCGGATAATGACTGTTGTCAATAAGGATGATACAGTTTCTCAGGTATGGGAGCCTGCCTTGAATTTGAGATACGATCCGATAGTCGATATCCCTGCCGCCAAAGACGCGGAAGGAATTCAGCATATCAAGGCAACTGTGATATATCCCGATGGTGAGGGCGAGCTTAAGCTCAATATATCAGGAGAGAACAGGCAATTCGAAGAGACGCTCGAAGCCGCAAGCTCATCGAAAGACAGGTTCGTCTATGAGAAGAATGTGCCCTTTAACAGCACTCATGCCGGCAATATATACAAGATATCAGTCTCCTTCCTGCATCCCGACCTGCCAGGAGGAGCCTACAGGTTCACTGATTACTTCATGAGGGTCCGGCAGGATGTCGGCGGCAAGACTGAAGAAGCCATTCCTGAGATCAAGGGCTCGGTCAGCCCGGAGAGAGGAGTTCTGCAGGCATGGGAGGAGGAAAATAAGCTATATTCATTCACCTACACAGCTCAGATAGAAAATCTGACTTCAGGAGAAATGCCCTGGGTAGAGCTATCTGTGAAGGCCCCAAGAGGCCTGTGGAAGCTTGTAGGCGAAAAGAAGCAGTATGATCCATCCCGGGGAAATCTTAGCTGGACGGTCAAGCCCTTCTACGATACTGAGTTTCTGGGTACTGCAGAGTTCAAATTCCTGGTGGACGGAGCTGAGAGCCCCGTCTTTGAGGGGCCTGAGATCGTGGCCATTTACAAGGATTTGGACTATCAGAAGTCAACAGTTCCCAACAGGTTCAGCTACTCAGGGAAGGTGAATGCCTCAATAAACCTAACAGTCGATCTGCTTTCCTCAGAAGACAATATAAAATGGCGGAGTGTGGGACAACCCAAGAAATACCTGGCCGGAAGTGGAGAGAAGGAATTTATATGGGCCAATCAGCCCGCATATAGATACTATGAATTCGATTTCAAGACGGCGGACGGCAAGGTGATAAGCTGATGAAGAGGTGTCTCATCACCCTTCTAGTCCTGGGGCTTTTCATGATGTCTTACATCGTCCCGGTAATTGCTAAAGAAGGGCCGCAGCCCAGCGACACATCAGGCTCCTCAGGTGGGGGCGGCGGAGGTGGCAGCAGGCAGATCACCATAGACAGTCTGCTCAAAGCCGTGGAGGACGCAAAGAAGAAAAAGCCTGCCAAGCTGGAGGAGCTGAAGACCATACTGTGGAAGGAGCCGATCACCACTGAAGAATACAAACAGCCTATCGTGCTCATGTACTACAAGGGCAACAACACCACAGTCAGCCGAACCGAGCCTGTGGAGATCACGACCGTCGTCACAAACAACAATCCACTGGAGATTCGCCGCATGCTTGACCTCTATCTGGAGGTGAAAAATCCTGGCTCAGGCAAGTATGAGCGCATGAACACCTGGCCTGAAAAGATCCAGACAAATGAATATAATGAGAAGAATACATCCTATAGGGTCTGGGGCGTGCTGCCGTCCTTCAGCTATTTAAAACAGGTGGGAGAGGTTAGGATCAGGGCAAATGTCAGCGATGGAGTTATAAAATGGAGCACGGTCAGCTATAATGATGTCAAGCCACCTCACTATAGCGAGCTGGTCTTCAATGTGACAAACAGCATTCCCAAGATGAGCGAATTTAATTTGGCACCCACTGGGCCGGTTCGGTACAACGATCCGATCGAATACAAGGCAGAGATCTCTGATCCAGATGGAGATCTGCTAAACGTAACATTGCACATCCTCGATGAGCTGGGCAGGGAGGAGGTTAATAATATTACTTTGCAAATGAAGCCCGGCGCTGTGAGCTTCAAAGCAAATCAGTACGGAATTTTCAAGGAGTCTGATGCAGGAAAGAATTTCACATACTACTATAGCTTTGATGACGGCATAAGTCCGGATAAGACCGAGATCATGAAGGGCCCCACCATCCGCAAAGGTCCCAAGCTCTCTGTGGAAAAGCTCGCCTTTTCCTCTACAAGCGAGAATTACTACTGGTGGGAGAAATATGGATTCAGCCTCCGGGCGAAGAACCTGAATCCAGAAGTCTATAAAGTAACATTTACCCTGAGCGTCAGAACAGACGGCAGCGAATGGTCTGTGGTAGATTCCGCCCAGGCAGACGTCGGACAGGATCCGGTGGAGGTGAAATTCAATAACACTAGGCCGTTCAAGGTCACAGATGCCGGAAAGACTTTCTACTACAGGGTGAAGTACTCGGAGTATGATCAGAGCGGAAGGGACAGCATTGAAAATACAGGGGTGCGGATTAACGACAAGGTCGTACCATACAGCATCTACAGTCCTGTTATGATGCTGAACCTGGTGATGATGCTGCTGGTCATAATGTTGGGAAGCTTCGGGATCGAAAGAAAGCTGAAGAAGGGAATAGAGGCTCAAGAGAACGGAAGAAACGGAGACAAAAGGATAATGGTTGGGAGAGGCCGGAAAAAGATCGGTGAAAGCCTGACAGAAAAAGCCCTTAAAATGCTGAGGAGGGGCTAGAAATGGATAACGTGGGAGCTCTGAACCTCCTGTTTCAGGCGGGCACTTTGCTCTTAATAATCCTGCTGCTACTGGCAATGGTAATGCATATCAACAATCTCAACAAAGTATATAAATTGATGGCAAAACTTCAACATAAAGAGAGTGTACCCAAGGATCTCCTTTATAAAGAGATGACAGTGCCCCAGGGAATGAACTTCACTGCCCTTGCCCTGGCTTCCTGGATAATGCTCCTTGTGGCCATAGCCTTTCTTTATCTGCTGGTGCCAACCTACCTTCCCTTAAGCTACATGGATCTCTCTGATCTGGCATCCAGTCCCATGGGATTTGCCAAATTTGGGATCGCTGTTGCCGCTCTGGTCGCGGTAGTTCTATTATTCCTGGATAAGCTTCCAGAAAATTACAGGAATTTAAAATTGACTGAGTTGTATAGCTTTTATTCTATATCAAAGAGGATGAAGAAATTGATAGGTATAACGGTTGTAGTCCTTTGCCTCTCGATTATTATTTCGTCCTATGTCGGCACGATTTATCCGGGCCGCTCTCCTTCCGCGGAGCTGCTCAGCCTGATACTCATGATAATATCTGCCGGCATTCTAGTGATGCCTATTTTTAAAGAGGCCTGGGAGGCAAGAAGATGAAGCTATGCATTGTGGGCATCGGCGGAGCAGGAGGAAATATAACCCAAGAGTTCTTGGGAAATGAGGATCTGGATTTCCAGCTTCTCTCTAATATTACAGATGCTCAGTACATCTCTGCCGGCGGAGCGCAGGGAATATGGCTAGAGGCTGATAAAAATGAAGCCAAGAACATTCAGCATGGTTTCTTTGGGGATATTATGGAGGGATGCTATCCCTGCTTTTATATTCCGCATGATGCAATTCCAGACGGCTGTGACATCCATATTGCAGTGCGCGAGAAGTACGGCTACGATGTAAAGAAACAGGGCTTTGTCAGGGATGCCCAGTATCTGAAAGCCATATTCGAAATCTTCGATACAGATAAGGAGATACAGGAAGTAGCTGCCGAATCGGTGAAGAGGAGGGTGATAAAATCGCCGGATGGATTTGAGTTTGGAAATAATTCCGTCTCAGCTCCCAATCCCATATTCGATAGCGCCTGGAATTGCATAAGGGGTTTTACCACCCTTGGCGACGGCAAATGCGACGGTGTTCTCTTTGTGGTCTCATTTGGAGGTGGAACCGGAACCGGTTTCATCAATCCGATCATCAATCATATCCGCGATGAAGGCAAAGCAGACTACCCGGTTTTCGTCCTCGGCGTATTGACGGAGATGGGAGACTTCGCAGACAAGGCCCAGTTCACCAAGAGCGGGCGAAGGAATCTGGCTGCCATTAGCGCCACTTATGATCTGCTCACAAGGGGCGATGGAGCCAATGGCGTCATTATCTTAGACAATGAAATCCTGCTTAAAAGATACGGAAATGACTACATCTCTGCAAACAAATTCATTTATAGAATGATGCAGCCGCTCATGGCGGCACGAGACTATCCAGGAGAGGTGCCCCCAAGCCAGGCAGTCGCCCATCATGCGTCGGGAGGCTTATCCCTCCCACCAATCTTCGTTCCGCTGTTTGCATCTCTACCAAGGAGCGCCAGTGAGGACGAGCTTATTGAAAAGGCCCTGAGCAAAGAAGGGAGGCTTTTCGGCTGCGATCCAGAGAAGTCGGATTTCGCATTTGTGTTCTGCCGGGGTTTTATTGATTCGGACAGGATCAGAGATGTTCTAAGCCAGAAGACAGAAATTGCGCCTGAAAAGATATGGCCTGCGAGGAAGATGGGTGAAGGGAGAAATGAGATCCTGATTTTATTGAGGAATCCCTATGGAGGCAATAAAGAAGCCTATAAAATAGAGGGTACTCTGGAAAACAGGTTCTGCAAAGTCATCGGCCAGGCTTTAAAGTACGTGAGAGAGCAACCTGAAGATCTTTTTTACGAGGGAAAGCAGACTGAAAATGGAAAGGATGATGACAAAAAGGCCGACCGGGTCAAGCTGACAGCCATCTCCAAGGAGGCTCTCAAGGCATTTTTCTTTGGCAGGGAGGATATGGTGAATGATGGCGGAAATACGATTGGATTTGTCAATGAGTTGGAAAAGGCCAGAAAAAGGCTCATGAATGGCGAAAAGCCCTTCTTCATCACTCCTTTGAGGATATTTTATAAAGATTTTGGAAGTGAGCCGGAGAAGAGACTCAAGTCGCCAGAGCTGTCCAGTGATCAAATTGCAGCCGCGGTGGACCAGAGGATCAAGGAGCTCATCAGGAAGGGCGTTATAAAAGCCGGGTGAGATACATGCACCCAAAAGCAATAAATATGGGACAAAACGATGCTATGCAGCCGATGATTCTGCGAAAAACTGAACAGATAAAGGTCTTAATATAGTTTAGTAGAGCAAAAGATATTCCGGGGGTTATATAATCACGCTCGATAGGTCAAATGATTTTCCGGCATTACCAAATTTTGCAGCGAAGGTGGCCGTCCTCATTGCCCTTGTCCTCTCAGCGCCGTGCCTGGGCGAAGACTGGAGCAGCTACACGCCATCTCACAGCGTCGGCATGGCAGATGCTGATTGGTGGATGGTATATCCAGACCAGCATGAAAGCGCAGGCTCTGCTGTGGATCATCCCTCGTGGGTGCTGGAGGCGCTTCGGGAAAAGCCGCTTCTCATCTTCATACATAGCAGCAACTGCAAGCCCTGCCTGACACAGATTCCAAGGATCAGCTCCGCTGTGAAAAAATTCAGCAGCGATATAAGTTACTACGACATCCTTGCCGAAGAGAGCACGTACGAAAAGGCAAACCAGACTCTGGACTACTACGGCCCATTCGGGGGGGAGCAGAAGTATGTGCCCACTACCATCTTCATCACTTTGGCGGAAGGCCGGGATGGAGCAACAGATGTGGCCTGGCACAGCCAGATAGATGTCATGAGCCAGGATGAAATCGAATCCTACATAAAGGACTCCATCTACTATCATAAGCAGAGCATAGACGAATGGAGCTGAGGAGGATATCGATAATATCGAGGGCCGCCCCCCGTGCACAGTCTCGGAAAAGGGAGTCTGATAATATGTATGCGGTCAGGAAGGCCGCCGGCCGGAGGGCCTTTGCAGGATCGGCCATTCTCCCTGCATTTCTTTTTGTGTTATCTCTCGCAGTTCTGCTAACAGGCCCGGCGCAGTCTGCCAGTCTTGAGCCTGCTCCCGACTTTACTGCCGTGGGAGCCGATGGAAGGAGCTTCTCCCTCTCCGACTTTCGTGGAGAGCCACTCATACTGCACATAACCAATATAGAAATCCCACTCTGCGTGGAATGCATGAAGTCCCTGAGGGGCCAGGTGGAGGAGCTGGCAGCTCTCAAGGCCATGGACCCTTCTGCGCAGATCGTCACCATCAACCTCAGGAAGAATCCCTACTCCCGGGACGGGCGCTCTCTGGCAGAGCGAATGTGGAAGGTCAATATCACATGGCCATGGGCTGAGGATATAGAGCCCTATGCCATTGGCAGCAAGTATCTGGACTACTGGAATGTGCAGGGCAGCTCCTCCAATCCGACCATTATGCTCATAGACAGGGACGGCATGGTGGCCGGAGTCTACCACGTCTACCGGGTGGGCGAAGGGGAGATGGACGGGGTGCAGAATGCATCAGTCCTATACGAGAAGCTGCAGGATGTGGGAGGCCCCGGCTGGGTTGGGCTGGAGGGGGATGTCTTCCGCCAGGATGTGTCTGCCTTCGGCATGTTCCTGCTTGGCATAGTCACATCGCTTGCCCCCTGCTCCATAGCCCTCCTGATCGCTGTATTCTCCTACGTCCTGACTGTGAGGAGAAAGGACGATTACCTGAGAAAGAGCGCCTCTACATCCAGGGAGGGCTTCATGATAGGCGTGGCCTTCACATTCGGCATGGCTGCCGTCTTCTTCGTGCTGGGGCTTTTCATATCCAAAGCTGGCATTTTCATCCGCGACTCCAGGCTCTTCGACCTCTTTGCCGGCCTCGTCATGATTCTGCTCGGCATAAGCAATATCAAGCCCCTCGAGGAGATCTGGGAGTCCGTAACATCATGGTTGCGGTCTGGCGGTGGAGCCGGTTTTCAGGCCGGCGATGCGGCAGATGAAATAGCCGACTGCCAGGCAGGCTGCAATGCAGAGCCCAAAAAGAGCCTTCTGCAGAGATCTGTGGAGGCCTCACTGGTGCTGTTCAGGCGCTCGGCCTTCATAGGAGCCTTCACCCTGGGCATACTCTTTGCCCTCGGCTGGGCACCCTGCGCCCTGTCCATGGTGCTGCCGGTCCTGATATGGCTTGCATCGCAAGATGTTACGCCCCTTGCCGGAGGCATGATGCTCTTCATCTTCGGAGTGGGGCATGGCGTGCCCATCATTCCCATAGCCACATTCTCCCGTGCAGTAGGCGGCAGAATCGGGGAGAAGTATGTATCGGTTGGGGCCTGGACAACCAAATTCTTCGGCCTGCTTGTGATACTGGTAGGTGCGGTCTATGCCGCCAGATACGCCGGATTTCTGCTCTGGTAGGGGGGCCTCAGGCCTTCCAGCCTAACTCTCTCTTCCAGTCGTCGTATTTTATTGAGAGCCTTATCTTCGCCCTGTAGGCGACGATACTCCCCTTTTCGTCCAGCTTGACGTCAAGCTCCCTGACTTCGGCAATTCTCAGGTTCCACAGGGACCTGGAGGATGTATCTATTGCATCCCTGACCGCATCCTCCCAGCAGGCGGGAGATGATCCCACCAGCTCTATGACCTTATAAACGCTCATAAGCCTCCTTTGACCTGCATTTGAGGCGTCTCCTTGAACTTTATCTCGATCTCGAGCTCATCTTCTTCATATTCAACCTCCAGACAGATGGGCTCAGCCGGCTGCATGGAGATGGACCAGCTTCCGTATTCGGCACCGACATTGCCCCCTGCTTCTATCTCCTCTGCGAGCTCTCTCAGAAATGCTGCCGCCTCGGATCTTGTCAGGCGAAACTCCTGCTTGAACTCCTCAACTCCCTTCCCGGAAGAGAACTCCAGCGAGATCTTTCCGGGCTCTCCAGGCAAATTAACCATGCAAATCGTCAAGTAATCTGCTCTCAACTGATAAAGAGTTTTGGCCGCCGAATTTCTTTTTGAATCGCCTCCAGATTTGAATCTGAGGAAAATGTAGTTAAGCTGCAGGACCGTTTTCGGTCTGAGGACATCTTATGAATCCAACAGGCCGTCCAGACAGTGGTTCGGGCAATGATCGACAAAGCCGCGAAAATGATATCCAGAATCGCTCCATTCTGCAGGATATTGCCAGGAGGGCTATGCTGCAGAGGGGGCTTTTGGCCGGCTTTTCCCGGCAGGCAGAGGCAGAGCTTGAGGGCATCAGCACCCCTGCAGACATCACAAGCGCCCCGCAGGCCCGCGACTGCAGAGGCCTTCTCTGGTGCTCCATTGATAACGATGACTCCGAGGACCTTGATCAGCTGACTGTGGCTGAGGCACTGTCAGAGGGGCGGGTCAGGATCAGGGTGGCAGTGGCGGATGTGGATGCCCTTGTCAGGAAGGGCTCGGCCATTGACAGGGACGCCCAGCATAACACCACATCGGTCTATACAGCCGGCCAGATATTTCCCATGCTGCCCCTCAAGCTCTCCACAAACCTGACCTCCCTCAACTATAACCAGGACCGTCTGGCCGTCGTGGTGGATATGGTCATCGGCCCGGATGGCAGCATCGTTGAATCGGACGTTTACCGGGCGGCTGTGAGAAATCATGCCAAGCTTGCCTACAATAGCCTGGCCGCATGGCTGGAGGGGAGGCCAAAGGGCAGTGAAATGAACCAGCCTCCTGCCGCGGCAGCAGCCGTGCCGGGGCTACTTGAGAATCTGCTACTCCAGGACGGTGTGGCCCAGAGGCTGAAGGAGATGCGCCACGCCCAGGGTGCTCTCTCCCTGGAGACCATCGAGGCCAGGCCGGTTTTTGAGGACGGCAGGATCCGGGACCTGCAGGTTGAGGGGAAGAACCGGGCCAAGGAGATCATAGAGGACTTCATGATCGCAGCCAACGGCGTGACTGTGCGGTACCTGGCCGAGCGGGGCATACCATCCATCCGCCGGGTGGTGCGGGTTCCCAAACGCTGGGACAGGATTGTGCAGATCGCAGCAGAGCACGCATTCAAGCTGCCAAAAAACCCCGACTCCCGCAAGCTTGAGATGTTTTTGACCATGATGAAGGCCGCCGATCCCATGCGCTTTCCCGATCTCTCTCTTGTCATAATCAAGCTGCTTGGAAACGGCGAGTACGTGGCGGAGAGGCCTGGAGAAGAGGCGGCCGGCCACTTCGGCCTGGCTGTCAGGGACTACACCCATTCCACGGCACCCAACCGCCGCTATCCTGACCTGATAACAGGGCGTCTGCTCAAGGCAGCCATCGAAGGGCGGCCAGTGCCATACACGCTGGAGGAGCTGGAGGCCCTGGCCTGCAACTGCACAGAGAAGGAGGATGCAGCAGTCAAGGTGGAGCGCCAGGTAGAAAAGAGCGCTGCGGCGCTTCTCCTTCAGGACAGGATCGGAGAGCAATTCGAATCCCTGGTCACGGGCGCAGCAGAGAAGGGCACATGGGTGCGCCTCCTTGAGCTGCCTGTGGAGGGAATGCTCAAGAAGGGCAGCCGGGGCCTTGATGTGGGAGACCAAATCCGGGTGGAGCTGATATCTGTGGATGTGGAGCGGGGGTTCATAGACTTCAAGAGGGTGGGCTCTGCCGGAGATGGCGAGCACAGGCAGGAGAAGAACCTGTAGATGGCAGAGAGATCAGTGAAAAAAATATAGATAATATCGATTGCATATGATCTTTCGTAAGTATATACTGTCCTGATATATGAAATCTGCTGGTTATATCTATTCTAAAACTCATATCGATCCCTTTGCGGTATCTGTGATAAGAGGCTCGGACTGAATTGAGAGTTGATCTGTGATAAGAGGTTTGGGCTGAATTGAGGTGCCGCCCCATGTCCTTAAATCCAATGGGCGCGAGATGGACTCCCATGAGAAAGCTGAGCGAAAAGCCTCCCGGAGAGGCAGAGGAGGAGGTTCGGGAGCTTTATAAATCCTCGACATGCTATGATGCAGGGTGCTGAGAATGAAGGCGGTTTTAATTCTCTCAGGCGGCGTGGATTCGACCACGCTTCTCTACAAGATGCTCTATGACGGCATCGATGTCGAAGCCCTTACATTCAACTATGCCCAGAGGCACAAGAAGGAGATCGGCTGCGCTGCGGCGATTGCAGGGCGGCTGAATGTTCCGCACCGCATTGTGGACCTGTCATGCCTGGCAGCCCTCCTGGGCGACGGCGCCCTTCTGGGGGGAAGGGAGGTTCCATCCTGTCGTTACACAGAGGAAGCGGCCAGGAAGACTGTTGTGCCCAATCGCAATATGATCATGCTCTCTGTGGCCGCCGGCTATGCCGAAGCACATGAGATCCCCGGGGTCTATTACGCCGCCCACAAAAACGACAGTACCATCTACCCCGACTGCCGGGCCGAGTTCATCGAGTCCCTGCGCCCGGCCATCCGCCTGGCCACTGCCTGGCATCCGGTGGAGCTGCAGGCGCCCTTTGCGGAGATGAGCAAGGCGGAGATCGTGGGCCTCGGCCTCGCCCTGAGCGTGCCATACGAGATGACCTGGTCCTGCTACCGGGGCGGGGTGCGGCCGTGCAGGAGCTGCCCCACATGTATCGAGAGGGAGGAGGCGTTTGCTGCGAACGGCAGAGCCGATCCGCTCGTAGGATGAGCGGGGAGAATATGATGCTGGCGGGCCTCCTGGTCGTGGGGCAGGGCTTTCCGCGTAGGAGGCGCGGCCGATGGAGGGCGGAACGCTTTTCCGGTGCTGCATATCTGGCGACTGGCAGACGGAGGCGAATGCGAACCCAATCAACTGTACATACATCGGCTCGATAGATTTCTATGGGCTTTTCGGATTCTGGTAAATTACAGCATGGCGTGCGGATATTTTAAAGTCTGGCTCTTCGCTATTTTCTATGGGTGGCTGGGTAAGTCTTTATAGATAACTCCTACTAGAAAATGTCTTGTGTCGATCTCACAGGAAGCCCTCTTTAAAATAG
>Ga0116185_1003505_pt1 | contig 13466 bp, 7 predicted proteins | sample AD_JPNNA7_MetaG_FD_89754 | JGI IMG/M metagenome (GOLD analysis project Ga0116185, IMG submission 89754) | Active sludge microbial communities of municipal wastewater-treating anaerobic digesters from Japan - AD_JPNNA7_MetaG | ecosystem: Engineered > Bioreactor > Anaerobic > Digestate | place... | reverse complement strand
GGGGCGGGTGGGGCGGGTTTGGGCGCGGGCCTGAGCCGGAAAGGAGGAATGGACGAGTCGCGGATGATGTAAAAGGACGTTCCAAGGCGGGAGGGAGAGGACGCGAACGTTCGGCAAAGCCGGGACGGGCGGCCAGGTGTTGTCGCATGCCGTGGTTTTTCGGCGGGATGGAGCCAAGGTTGGCGGAGACGTTTCCCCACCCGGGCGGAGGTTGCCGCAAGGCGACTGCTTGCGCTGCCCTCATCGCGGGCAGGGCGTTCGCCCGTTTGGGTGGGGGCCGTTGCAAGGTTGCGTTCCGGCCAGAACAGCCCGTGTCCGGAAGCGCGCCGCCGTGGGAGAGGCGCGTTGTCTCGCGGGCTTCCATTCGGACGGCTTTGCGCGTAGTTGGCGGAAAATACCCTGGGTGGCTGGGGGCGGCATGAATTGCGGGGCGAGGGCCCGGGATATTGACTGCGCCACTGACAGGAAAAAGGATGTGGCCACCTTCAACCCCGGTTTGCGGTCGAAGCATCTACGCCGTGTTTTCTTTCTAGTTGACGGGCCGGGGGGCAACCCCAACTCTGCAAAAGATTCATATGTTCGCTTACTTTTGGGTCGCAACGGGCGGCGCGTTGGGCAGCGTGGCCCGCTACTGGCTTTCAGGGGTTGTGGCGCAACAGACTGGCGCCACCTTTCCCTGGGGCACAATTCTGGTCAACGCCTCCGGTTCGCTGGTCATTGGGGTCTTCGCGGCGCTGACCGGCGCGGATGGCCGCTGGCTGGTGCCCGATTGGTTTCGCCAGCAGTTCTTCATGCTGGGGCTATGCGGCGGCTATACCACTTTCTCCTCGTTCAGTTTGCAAACTCTCAACCTGGCACAAGCGGGTGAATGGCTTTACGCGAGTGCCAATGTCGTTCTTTCCGTCCTCACCTGCCTGGCCGCCGTCTGGCTCGGGCATGGACTGGCGGCGGCCTTGAACGTGGTTTCGCGATGACCGAACAGCTCCCACCCGCGACGCCGCCGGCAGCTCCGGACGGCCCGGTTAACCCGTTCTCCTGATATGCCCCTCCCCCGCGAAGCCGTTTTGTTGCGCATCTTCATTGGCGAAAGCGATCGCTGGGGACACCAGCCGCTCTATGAGGCGATCGTGCTCAAGGCGCGGGAGCTGCATTTGGCCGGGGCCACGGTGTTGCGCGGGCCGATGGGGTTTGGCCAATCCAGCCGCTTGCACACCGCCAAAATCCTCCGCCTCTCGGCGGACCTGCCGCTGGTCATTGAGATTGTGGACCGCCCGGAAAAGATTCAGTCGTTCCTGCCGGTGCTTGAGCCCATGCTGGCCGGCGGCCTGCTGACCCTGGAAAAGGTCACCGTGATCGAGCCCCGGGCGGGGCGGGCGGCCGAATCGGCGCGTCCGGAGCCAGGCCCTTTCGAGGCTTGACATTTCGGCCGAAACGGGCAGATTGCGCGGGTTGATTCCAAATCGGAGGTTGTCGTGACAGCCCCGTTGCGGCGGGGTCCCGGCTCGGAGGAGTCGGTAGCGCGGTTATCATAGCCCGGTTTGGCGAGAATAAATTATGCAGCATATACGCAATATTGCGATTATAGCCCATGTGGATCATGGCAAGACCACTTTGGTGGATTGCCTGCTCAAACAATCGGGCACCTTCCGCGCCAACCAGGCGATTGCCGCCGAAGAGCGCATCATGGATTCCATGGACCTGGAGCGGGAAAAGGGCATCACCATCAAGGCCAAAAACGCGGCGTTCAAATACCGGAATTACCACGTCAATATCGTGGACACTCCCGGCCACGCGGATTTCGGCGGCGAAGTCGAGCGCATCATGAACATGATTGACGGCGTGCTGCTGGTGGTGGACGCCGCCGATGGCCCGCAAGCCCAAACCCGCTTCGTATTGCGCAAGGCGCTCGAAGCCGGGGCCCGGCCCATTGTCGTGATTAACAAAATTGACCGCGAAAACGCCAACCCGCACCACGTGCTCGATAAGGTGTGGGAACTCTTCCTTTCGCTCCAGGCCTCGGACGAACAAATGGACTTTCCGGTGATTTACGCCAGCGCCCGCGACGGCTACGCCACCACCGACCTCAAGCACCCGGGCAAAACCATGAAGCCGCTGTTCGACGCGATCCTCAAGCACATCCCGCCGCCGCGCGTTCACGCCGGGGACGGCTTTCAACTGTTGGTGGCCAACCTGGATTATTCGGATTACCTCGGGCGAATTGCCTTCGGCAAAATCCACTCCGGCACGGTGCGGGAAGGCGATCCCTGCGTCTGCCTCCACGGCGACGGGCGCAAAAGCACGGCCCGGATTACGGCCATCTTTCAGTTCGAGGGCCTGAAGCGGATCCAGGTGCCCGAAGCCCACGCCGGCGACGTGGTCGGCCTGACGGGATTTGAGGACGTGTTTATTGGCGAAACGCTCACCGATTCGGAGACGCGGCCGCCGCTGCCGTTTGTGCCCATTGACCCGCCGACCATCCAAATGCAATTTGCGGTCAATGACGGCCCGCTCGCCGGGCAGGATGGCCAGTTAGTCACCGCCCGCCATATTTGGGAACGGCTGGTCAAGGAAGCCCGCGCCAATGTCGCCTTGCGCATCGCGCCAACCGCCGCGCCCAACATTTTCAACGTAAGCGGGCGCGGCGAAATGCAAATCGCCATTCTGGTCGAGCAAATGCGCCGGGAAAACTACGAAGTCCTGGTCTCGCGCCCCGAGGTCATCTATCGCAAGGACAGCCAGGGCAACCTGCTGGAGCCCATCGAAAAACTGTTTCTGGAAATACCCCGGGAGGCCATGGGCGCCGTCCTGGAAAACCTTGCCGACCGCCGGGGCGAGATCACCAGCATCCACCACCAGGGCGACCACGTCAGCCTCGAAGCGCTCATTCCCATGCGCGGGTTGATTGGCTTCGAGACCGACCTCGTCAACCAAACCCGCGGCCTCGGCGTCCTGAGCCATCTCTTCCATGAATACGGCCCGCACCGGGGCGAGATTGCGGCCCGCAAAAACGGTTCGCTGGTCAGCATGGAAAACGGCCAGGCAATGGCCTACGCGCTGAACCTGCTCCAGGAACGCGGCCGGTTGATCGTGGAACCGGGCGACGCGATCTACGCTGGCATGATTGTAGGCGAAAACGCCCGCGAAAACGACATCCCGGTCAACCCCTGCAAGGCAAAGAAGCTCACGAACATGCGCTCCCAGGGCGAGGGCAAGGGCATCCAGCTCAATCCTCCGCTCAAGTTATCGCTGGAACGCGCGCTGGAATATATCGGCCCGGATGAGTACGTCGAAGCGACCCCCAAAAACCTGCGCCTGCGGAAAAAGATCCTGGATGAAGTTCGGCGCAAGCGCGCCGCCCAGGCCCGTGCGACTAAAGGCGTGGCGGAATAACCCGCGCCCCCGCCCCGCGGCGCGGCCCGCGCTGACGCCCGGCTAACCAACGGCGCCGGTTCCCAAACCGGCCGGACTGCCGCCGGATGGAGCCCGGCGGATCAAACGGTAGATATTATCTTTGAGCTTGGCTCGCCGCATCTTGAGTTCCTCGATTTCCTGGTCCGTGGCGAAATCAATTTCCTCCTCGATGCGATAGATTTCGTCATCCAGCCGATGATATTCATCGTAGATGTTCCGAAAGTGGTCGTCGCCCCCCTGGAGTCGCCGGATCGTCTCGCGATGCTCCGGAAACTCGCGCAGGATGGGATGATGTAAGTCCATGGGAGTGGTCTCCTGTTTTTTGGTTTTCCTGGTTTATTCGTGAAACGGCGAACCGTGAGCGGGTCGTCCGTCGCCCGCGCCACGCACCGCCGCCCGACGGCCCATCGGGCTGGCCGGCCATTCTGTCGCCGGCCCGGGCGCGCCGGCAACCGGCTGTCTCGCGTTTCTTCAATGCCATTCGCGGTCTGGCCGCATTACGCGGCTCGGTTCGCATTCTACGCGAATCCGGCCCCCGGTAAAGGATTTCTCGCTCCTCTCTCCGGCAATCGAAACGCCGCGAACCGGGGAAATAGCGGATGGTCGTGGGGATTTCGCCCCTCTTTTTCCTCCAAATTCTCTGCCTATCGCCTTGACTTCCGGGCGGCGGCAGATCATTAAGCCGAGCCAGTAATCGCGATGCACAATAGTCCGGTGACAGCATGAATCTGCTTCGACGCAAAACCGTCACTGCCCTGCAAGCCGAGGCGTTGGCAGACCAAAGCCTCCATCGGGCGCTGGGTCCGGTAAATCTCACCGCCCTGGGCGTCGGGGCCATTATCGGCACCGGCATCTTTGTGCTCACCGGAACCGTCGCGGCCCAAAATGCCGGGCCGGCGGTGGTGCTTTCGTTCGCGCTCGCCGGGCTGGCCTCCATCTTCGCCGCGCTGTGCTACAGCGAATTCGCCTCGCTCGTGCCAATGGCTGGCAGCGCCTATACTTATGGCTACGCCACCCTCGGCGAACTCTTCGCCTGGATCATCGGCTGGGACCTGATCCTCGAATACGCGGTTGGCGCCATCACCGTGTCCATTGGCTGGTCGGGCTACGTCGTGTCCTTCCTGAACGACTGCGGCCTGGTCGTGCCGCCCGAGCTTTCCGCCGCCCGCGGCACACAACTCGTCCAACTCCCGGCCACCCTGGCGGCGGCGATGAAAATGAAAGCCGGCTGGGCCGTCTTCAGCGCGGGATTGGCGGACCAAATCAAAGCCCTGGGCGCCGACCCCGCCACCCTTCCCCAGGCCACCGCCATTTTCAACCTCCCGGCGGTGTTGATTATCTTCGTCGTCACCACCTTGTTGGTGGTCGGCATTCGCGAGTCCGCCCACTTCAACAACATTATCGTCATTATAAAAATAGCCGTGGTGCTGCTGTTCATCGTCGGGGCGGCGCGCGCCATCCAAACCGCCCATTGGCATCCGTTCATCCCCGCTAATGCCGGCACGGCAGGCCACTTCGGCTGGTCAGGCATCATGACCGGCGCGGGCATCGTCTTCTTCGCCTACATCGGCTTCGACGCCGTCAGCACGGCGGCCCAGGAAGCCCGGAACCCGCAGCGGGACATGCCGATCGGCATTATTGGCTCGCTCCTCATCTGCACCGTTCTTTACATCCTCGTCTCGGCCATTGCCACCGGCGTGGTGCCCTATGCCCAGTTGGACGTGCCGGACCCGATTGCCATGGCTGCCGACCACGCGGGCATGGGCTGGATGGGCGGCCTCATCAAGCTCGGCGCGATTGCCGGCCTGTCCTCCGTCATCCTGGTCATGCTGCTCGGCCAATCCCGCGTCTTCTACAGCATGAGCCGCGACGGCTTGCTGCCGCCGTTCGTCAGCCAGGTCCATCCCCGCTTCCGCACGCCCTGGATTACCTCCATCATCACCGGCCTCGGCGTGGCGTTCTTCTCGGCCGTGTTCACCGTGCGCGAAGCCGGCAGCCTCTGCTCCATTGGCACCCTGCTGGCCTTTGTCATCGTCTCCGTCGGCGTGCTGGTGCTCCGCGTGCGCGAACCTCACCTGCCGCGCCGATTCACCACTCCCGCCGTTTGGTTTGTGGCCCCCGCTGGCGCCATCTCCGCCCTGACCCTGATGTCCGCCCTGCCGCTGACCACCTGGCTGCGCCTGATCATTTGGTTCCTTATCGGGTTGGGAGTCTATTTCACTTATGGCGTCCGCCGGAGCAAACTCGCCTCGACGCCCTCCACCCCGCCCCAACCTTAAAAATCACCGTGTCGGCGCAAATAGCCCGGCCGATGGGGACCGCCGTCACGTGGCTACTGGGCATTGGCGGGCGATAAGCCTCGGACGACCTTCGATATTTCTTCATAATTGTGCTTGCGCTATCGCCAGGATTCGGCATGATGAGCCCACCTAAGAAGCCGCGGGGTGGAGCAGCCCGGTAGCTCGTCAGGCTCATAACCTGAAGGTCGCTGGTTCAAATCCAGCCCCCGCAACCAATTTACGGGCCTGAAACTCACGTTTCAGGCCCGTTGTTCAATTCTTCTGCTCGCAATGGGCATTGCTATCTTTACGATGGTAAGTGCGGGTGGCGCAAAACCTGTCTTGTGGGTCAACTCGGCCTGCAGGTTTGTGCCACATTATGCTTGCCTTCAGGCAGTGCTATGTGAAAATAACTGTGCAGTCATTAACCATTAATCAGTAGCAGCTAGTTTGGCAGATTATCACCGCATGAATGAACTTCAGTCGGGGAGGGCTAATTGAGTCGCCCCTATCCCTTTCGCTCGCGTTACTCCCGAGAACCCCTCCACCGCCGTAATGGCAAGATCCGCGCGCGTGAGGTGCGCGTGTTGGACGAAAACCGGCAGCAGCTTGGAGTGATGACCCTCAATGAAGCCTTGCGCATTGCGATGAGCAAGGGACTCGACTTGGTGGAGATTGCGCCCAATGCCACGCCTTCCGTGTGCCGAATCGTGGATTATGGCAGGTTCATGTACGAGGAGGCCAAGCGAAACAAAGACTCCGCCGGGCGGCAAGCGGCGAGCAAAATGAAGGAGATTCAGCTCTCGCCGACGATTGATCCGCATGATTTCGAAACCAAGCTGAACAGGGCTGTGGATTTTCTATGCGAGGACATGAAGGTGCGGATCAAACTGCGCTTTCGTGGTCGTCAGAAAGCGCACACGGAATTTGGGTTTGAGGTCGTGAACCGCTTCGTCAAGGAAGTCGCCCCGTGGGGGCAGGCGGATTCGCCGCCGAAGATGCTCGGAGACCGCGATCTCAACGCTGTGATTAGTCCTCTTCCTCGCAACAAACGCGCCCGGAACCCCCGGCAGGAAGCGTCAACAGAGTTCCCGGAACGGGCTGCAACGGGTCAGCAATCGGAATCAGCGGCAGCGTCAGCAAATTCGGGCGCGGTTTCCTGAGTTATCGGGGCCTATTTCAAATCCGGGCCCGGTAACCGGATAAAAGTGGCGCCGGAAGCCGAGACTCTCCACTTGGACGAAGCGACTCTGTACGAGGTTGGGACAGCAGTTTCGTGACTATTGGGAGCGGAAAGGTGGGGTGGCCGACGGGATTTGAACCCGCGACAGCCAGATCCACAATCTGGGGCTCTAACCAGGCTGAGCTACGGCCACCAACCCGCCCGAGCGTAGATTTCCACGGGCAGAACGTCAAGTCCGCAGCTTTAAAAAAACCCCGCCGTTGCCGTGTGCGACCTTCCTGCGGAACCTAATTGCAACAGTGGGACAAGCGGGCTGTTTTCGACGTCCATTGAAGGCATGCCGGCCACACCTCGGCTACGCGTCCGTTTAATCGTTCAACTTACAGTTCGAGTTCTAAGTCGCTGATCACGAACAGGGCAGGGTAAATTCTGCGCTGGGCCTGGTAAAGAACGCAACTCCTATGCCGCAGTACTTGTGCCAATCTCAATTCTGAGAAACGGGGAGGGCCTCACGAATACGGTTCACCACTTTTGCGCCGTGCCATAGCCACGGACGAAGCCGATGCACTGGCCCACTTCCGGAGTCGAATTTTCCCAGTGGTATTCGTATTCGATAGCGACGTTGCCGGCAAAACCTTGCACCTTCAACTCATGCAAAAGTGCCGGAATATCGGAAACCCCAGTGCCAAACGGCACATCATGCGCACCGGGACCCATCTCATTCAAATCTTTGAGGTGGCTGCTGACAATCCGTCCCTTGAGGATGCGCAGGCACTCCACCGGTTTGAGGTGGGAGCGAACCCAATGGCCGCTGTCGGCACAGGCTCCAATACGGGCATCCCGGTCTTTGACGACCGATAAAACGTAGTTCGGATCCCACATGCGATATCCTGGATCATTGGCGCGCTTCGGATGGTTATGAAAACCCACCTTGAGATCATATTCCCGAACCAGCTTCTCGATGGTATCAATCGCCTCAACAGATTCGGTGGTGATGGCATACAGCCCCAGCGCTTTGGCGAACGTAAAAATCTTGCGGGCCTCCGCTTCGTCGCGGGGAATGCTGACCACGCCGTAGTTGACTGCTGTGACTCTGGCTGCGGCGAGCTTGTCTTTGACCTTTTGAATCGTTTCGGGAGAAGCGTGGTGGTCCCACTTGACGCCGGGTTCCTCCGGGCTAAGCCGTTGGCCGGGGTAGAACTCGATAACCTTGCCGCCGCCCTGAGCCGTCTTTTCGATAGCTTCAAAGACCGTAAACCGATTGAAGGTATAGGCCTGACAGCCAATGGCAAATCCGCCGGTCTTGCAGGCGTCAGGGATTTTAGTTTCGCCGCGCAACAACGACGGCATCCCTAGGGAGACGACCAGGCAGCACTGGCTCAGGAAAAGAATGAGTTTTCGCTTCATACGCGTTTAATTAAGTCTCGTTAGCCGTCAAAGGCAATACCAATTCCGAGTTCCAGGTATCAGGCGCCCCACGCGGAGCAAAGCTGCCAGACTCGGCTGGCCGCGCCCAAAACTAACTGGAGACAGGCTCGTGCTTCGGCAGAATTGGAACGGACGTGGCGGGCGCGCATTGAAACAATCTCTAAGAAAAAAGCCGAACCCTCTTTTTCGGAGTTCGGCTTTCATAAAAGACCTGGCGGCGACCTACTCTCGCGGAATCTATAAAACCACTACCATCGGCAAGACTGCGTTTGACGGCCGTGTTCGGAATGGGAACGGGTCGGACCACAGCTTCAAGGCCACCAAGAAATCTCAAGGAACATCGCCAACCCTGGCGGTTTCTCTGAAAACTGCACACAGGCGAACAACCGGATTACAATTCGCGAGTTAAAATCGCTCTTGCCCTTCGAGGAAGGGAAAGAAGCGATCAAGCCGCACGACCGATTAGTATTAGTCCGCTGAACGGATCACTCCGCTTACACGCCTAACCTATCAACCCGGTAGTCTGCCGGGGGTCTTTAGGAACCTTGCGGTTCGGGAAACATTATCTTGGGATGAGCTTGGCACTTAGATGCATTCAGCGCTTATCTCTTCCGCACATGGCTACGCAACGCTGCCGCTGACGCGACAATTGCCACACCAGAAGTGCGTCAAATCTGGTCCTCTCGTACTAAGATTTGAACCCCTCAAGTTTCCTGCGCCCACAGTGGATAAGGACCGAACTGTCTCACGACGTTCTGAACCCAACTCGCGTGCCGCTTTAACCGGCGAACAGCCGGACCCTTGGGACCTTCTTCAGCCCCAGGATGCGACGAGTCGACATCGAGGTGCCAAACCGAGTCGTCGATATGAACTCTTGGACTCGATCAGCCTGTTATCCCTAGCGTACCTTTTGTCCGTTGAGCGACGGCAATTCCACATTAAACCGTCGGATCATTTGGGCCTGCTTTCGCACCTGCTCGACTTGTTGGTCTCACAGTTAACCTGGCTTCTACCCATACGCTCGACGCATGGTTGCCAACCATGCTGAGCCAAGCTTAGCGCTCCTCCGTTACTCTTTCGGAGGAAACCGCCCCAGTCAAACTGACCCGCACGCACGGTCCCTCATCTGGATGACAGAGTGAGGTTAGAATCCTAATTAGCCAAGAGTGGTGTTTCACATTGCGACTCCACGGGAACCGAGGCCCCCGCTTCGAAGTCTCCCACCTACGCTACGCATGAATAATCAAGACACAATACGAGCTTACAGTAAAGGTGCATAGGGTCTTCCCGTCCTACTGCGGGCAGGCGGCATCTTCACCGCCGTTACAGTTTCGCCGAGATCCTCTCCGAGACAGTCGTTCGGTCGTTACACGATTCGTGCAGGTCGGAACTTACCCGACAAGGAATTTCGCTACCTTAGGACCGTTATAGTTACGGCCGACATTCACTGGGACTTAAAGACCGAGCTTCGCCTTGCGGCTAACAAGATCTCTTAATCTTTCAGCATTGGTCACGTGTCACACCCTATACGTCGTCTTCACGACTTGGCAGAGTGCTGTGCTTTTGTTAAACAGTCGCCAAACGCAATTTACTGAGGCCCGCCAAGGCTACATTGCTGCAACCTTTTTGGGCACCCCTTCTCCCGAAGTTACGGGGCTAATGTGCCGAGTTCCTTAGAGAGGTTTCTCTCGCGCGCCTGAGTGCGCTTACACTCACCCACCTGTGTCGGTTTGCGGTACGGGCGAATAAGACATACTATGCAACTTTTCTCGGCAACTTCTCCACCGGTGCGCTTCGGCCGAAGCCTAAGCTCAGCATTCGATTGCCTAGCCGATGTGTTCCGTTGCGTCATCGCATAGCTAATTCTTACCCGGCGCAGGAATATTTAACCTGCTGTGCATCCGCTACGCCTTACGGCCTCGCGTTAGCTCCCGGCTAACCCTGGGAGGACGAACCTGGCCCAGGAAACCTTGGGTTTACGGCGACCAGGATTCTCACCTGGTTTATCGCTACTCGTGTCTGCATTCTCACTAATCAGCGCTCCACCGTCCGTTTCCGTCCGGCTTCGCCGCGCTAATTACGCTCTCCTACCACTCGCAGGATTCGAAAATCCTGCGAATCCATAGCTTCGGTATGTGATTTAATCGCCAATCATTTTCGGCGCGACATCGCTCGATGAGTCAGCTGTTACGCACTGTTTAAATGATGGCTGCCTCTAAGCCAACATCCTCACTGTCTAAGCAACGTCACATCCTTTCCACTTAATCACATTGGGGCACCTTAGCTGATGGTCTGGACTGTTTTCCTCTCGGCAATGAACCTTATCGCCCACTGCCTAACTGCTGTGATACTGAGATCCATGGCATTCGGAGTTTGATTGGTTTTGGTAACCTGGTGGGGTCCCTAAGCCATTCAGTGCTCTACCTCCATGGAGTACTTCCACAACACTCGCCCTCAAGCGATTTCGGAGAGAACCAGCTATCACGGGGTTTGATTAGTCTTTCGCTCCTACTCTCAAGTCATCTCAGGATTTTTCAACATCCACGAGTTCGGTCCTTCACCTGGTATTACCCAGGCTTCAACCTGCTCAAGAGTAGATCACCTCCGCTTCGGGTCTATTGCCCGCGACTTGGTCGCGCTATTGGCACTCGGTTTCCCTTCGCCTCCGCCGCAGAACGGCTTAAGCTGGCCACGGACAATAACTCGCAGACTCATTATGCAAAAGGCAGGCAGTCACCGGCTCCATTCCGAAGTCAGGCCCCAGCCTTGCGGCCGGAACGGGCTCCGGAATGGAGCCGGCTCCTACACATTGTAGGCATATGGTTTCAGGTACTATTTCACTCCGCTAGCAGCGGTTCTTTTCACCTTTCCCTCGCGGTACTAGTTCACTATCGGTTGCCAAGGAGTATTTAGCCTTATCCGGTGGTCCGGACGGATTCATGCAGAGTTTCACGTGCACCGCATTACTTGGGATACCTCTAGGGGGCTTTGAACTTCGCTCACCCGGCTGTCACGGTCTCTGGCCCAACTTTCCAGATGGTTAAGCTCGCTCGCCACCTCCCACATTAAGGTCCCTCAACCCCGGGAAGACTAGTCCTCCCGGTTTAGGCTGTTCCGCTTTCGCTCGCCACTACTGACGGAATCGCTTCGTTTTCTTTTCCTGGGGTTACTGAGATGTTTCACTTCACCCCGTCTTGCCTCGCCGGACTATGAATTCATCCGGCGATACTCCAGTGTTACCTGGAGTGGGTTTTCCCATTCGGAGATCCACGGATCAAAGCCTGCTTGCGGCTCCCCGTGGCTTATCGCAACTTACTACGTCCTTCATCGCCTCTTGGCACCTAGGCATTCACCATAAGCCCTTAGTAGCTTGATCACAAAGTTACCTCGCTGCCCCCCTCGACAGGGAGCAACAAGAACTCAGCGAACTGTAATTTGCCCTAGTTATCTACCTATGTGCAGTTGTCAAAGAACACCGCCGACTGACTTGCGGCCGGAGATGCAGCTCCGGCCGGTCCGGGCCGGCAAACCGTTATGCAAGTGGTTTTCCGCGCGCCACGGCGCGACGGAGTGGTGGGCGTGACTGGAGTTGAACCAGTGACCCTGCGCTTATCAAGCGCATGCTCTAACCAACTGAGCTACACGCCCATGAAAATTGGTGGAGCTGAGGAGATTCGAACTCCTGACCTATAGCTTGCAAAGCTACCGCTCTACCAACTGAGCTACAGCCCCACTTCCGAAAGGCTGAAGGCTGAAGGCCGTCGCGGCAATGCTTTACAGCTTCAGGTTCAGCGCCTGATAGAGTTCGATTCTCTAACCACTTGCCAAAGAGCATCTGCTCATTGGAAAACTGAACTGTGCGATAAGCCGAGCCTTATCAACTCCGCAGAGTTGACCGACCTAGGAGCGCGGTTTTTACCCCGCCTCCATGCTTCTCCTTAGAAAGGAGGTGATCCAGCCGCAGGTTCCCCTACGGCTACCTTGTTACGACTTCATCCCAATCACCATCCATACCTTCGGCACCTGCTTCCTTGCGGTTAACGCGGTGACTTCGGGTACAGCCGGCTTTCATGATGTGACGGGCGGTGTGTACAAGGCCTGGGAACGTATTCACGGCGCCGTAGCTGATGCGCCATTACTAGCGATTCCAACTTCATGCCGTCGAGTTGCAGACGACAATCTGAACTGGGCCCGGTTTTTGGGGATTTGCTCCACCTGACGGTCTCGCTTCCCTTTGTACCGGGCATTGTAGTACGTGTGCAGCCCTGGCCGTAAGGGCCATGCTGACTTGACGTCATCCCCACCTTCCTCCTCGTTTAAGCGAGGCAGTCTGTCCAGAGTGCTCCCGACTCTCGCCGGGGTGGCAACAGGACACAAGGGTTGCGCTCGTTGCGGGACTTAACCCAACATCTCACGACACGAGCTGACGACAGCCATGCAGCACCTGTGTACGCTGATATTGCTATCTCGTCAGGCTTTCACCCTTCTACTACGTACATGTCAAGGCCAGGTAAGGTTCTTCGCGTTGCATCGAATTGAGCCACATACTCCACCGCTTGTGCAGGCCCCCGTCAATTTCTTTGAGTTTTAATCTTGCGACCGTACTCCCCAGGCGGCACGTTTAACGCGTTAGCTACGCCACAAAAGGGGTCGATTCCTTTTACAGCAAACGTGCACCGTTTACAGCTAGGACTACCAGGGTATCTAATCCTGTTTGCTCCCCTAGCTTTCGTGCCTCAGTGTCAGGAGTTGTCCAGGGACTCGCCTTCGCCACTGGTGTTCCACTTGATATCTACGCATTTCACTGCTACACCAAGTATTCCAGTCCCCCCTCCAACCCTCGAGCAGGGTAGTTTCCAATGCACTTTCCGAGTTGAGCTCGGAGATTTCACATCCGACTTACCCCACCACCTACGCACCCTTTACGCCCAGTAAATCCGAACAACGCTTGGGACCTCTGTATTACCGCGGCTGCTGGCACAGAGTTAGCCGTCCCTTCCTCTTTCGCTACTATCAGGCTATCATCTTTTAAATAATAACGTTTGCTCGCGAATGACAGGGGTTTACGGGCCGAAGCCATTCATCCCCCACGCGGCGTCGCTCCATCAGGCTTTCGCCCATTGTGAAAAATTCTCGACTGCTGCCACCCGTAGGTGTCTGGACCG
>Ga0116185_1003501_pt1 | contig 13470 bp, 8 predicted proteins | sample AD_JPNNA7_MetaG_FD_89754 | JGI IMG/M metagenome (GOLD analysis project Ga0116185, IMG submission 89754) | Active sludge microbial communities of municipal wastewater-treating anaerobic digesters from Japan - AD_JPNNA7_MetaG | ecosystem: Engineered > Bioreactor > Anaerobic > Digestate | place... | reverse complement strand
GGTTCAGGCTTGCGCCCATTGACCAATATTCCTCACTGCTGCCTCCCGTAGGAGTCTGGCCCGTGTCTCAGTACCAGTGTGGGGGATCACCCTCTCAGGCCCCCTAAACATTGTAGCCTTGGTAGGCCATTACCCTACCAACAAGCTAATGTTACGCATGCCCATCCCGTACCACCGGAGTTTTAAATATACCGGGATGCCCCAGTATATCATCATGGAGTATTAATTCCCGTTTCCGGGAGCTATCCTCCAGTACGGGGCAGGTTGCATACGCGTTACTCACCCGTGCGCCGGTCGCCATCAGATCCGCCTTGCGACGGACCTATGCTGCCCCACGACTTGCATGTGTTAAGCCTCCCGCTAGCGTTCATCCTGAGCCAGGATCAAACTCTTCATTGTATAAATTGTATTTTGAATCTCTTGCGAAGTCCTCTCCTGTCTCTCACAAAATTGACTAGCTGATTTCTAATCCATGCGAGATTACTCATCCCGCCTGGTGTGCTACTTCATCATTTCAAAGAACATCTTTTATATTCACTCTCCGCCAGATGACGGAGAAAATTATATCCACTATAATACCCTTTTCAGAATAAAAACAAATTCTTGTTTAATTTTGGGATTACAAAGATAATAATTTCTGTTTTTTCTTCCAAAAAAATTTAAAAAATTTTCCCCAACTTCTCTTCAAAAATCCTATAACATTTATTATCAGTCATATATTATCCTGTCCTAATATTTCAATCAACCAATTAGCTTCAAAAGCGGGTGCAAATTTAATAAAATTTATAACAAAATAAAAAATTTTATAAAATATTTTAAATTGATGAAGCCGTAACAAACCCTAAAACTATTTTATTTATCCTTCATTTGTTGTTCTGATAAATTCCACTCTTAAAATATCTTTAAGCAAGACCTTATACTAATATTATTTAATACATTAGTTATTATTGCATAAAATCCGGAAATTTTATAACAAAGAACTATTTTTGAATATTTAATTCAGCTATGAAAAGGACATTTATTGCTGTAAAAACAAGTGCAGATGAAAAACTTACAGAAACGGTATCACTGCTTAAACTCGAATTACAAAAAGATTCAATAAAATGGGTCGACCTGAATCAGATACATATAACCCTTACATTCCTCGGCGATACGGATGACTATGTAATTGAAAAAGTAAGTTCCATTCTTTCAGAAAAATGCCAGGGTTCTGGATTAGTAAATTTTATTATTTCAGGCATTGGAATATTCAGCGATATAAACAATCCACGGGTAATCTGGGCAGGTATAAAAAATGCCGAATCTCTTTTGAAATTACATCAACTTGTTACCGGGTCTCTTATAAAAATAGGTATCAAACCTGAAGAGAGAGAATTTAAACCCCATATTACACTCGGCAGAATTAAATATATAAAAGACAAAAACAGACTGAAACAGGTTTTATCGAAATATGACAATACAAAAGAATTTCAAGAAGTAAAAATAAAAGAATTAATCTATTTTGAAAGCATTCTGAAACCAGAAGGCCCACTTTATCTACCAATAAGACGGATTATTCTCTGAACATACTTTATTTATTATGCCTATTTTTCTCTTTTTCTAATTGCGACTTTCGGCTCCATTTTAAGGAGCTCCTAATGACCTCACAAAAATTATCTGCAGGCTTTAATTTTTCACTTACCATTACTCCTTCGATCTCATCTTTCACTTTGCATCTTCCCCGATTTTTTGTTTCAAGTCGAGGAAAGTAACATAAAATTTCTTAATTTTATTTTCAGCGCCAATTAATGGTTACAGGTTATAGGTCAAATGAAAGTTTACCTTTTGAATAAATTTTCTTTAAAATTTTGAAGTATTTTTACAATATATAATAACTGAATGGATCAGTTACCTGACGATATTGAACTTGTTAAAAGACTAAAAAAAGGAGATATTGAAGCATTTGACCTTATTTATGGAAAATATGCAGGTAATCTCTATGAATTTGGCATGAAATATCTCAGATTTTCTGCTGAAGCCGAGGAACTGGTACAACTTGTTTTTATGAAAATATGGGAAAACCGTAAAGAAATAGACCTGGAATTGTCGTTCCGAGCATATCTTTTTAAAATTACATATAACGATATCTGTAAAATTTTTCGCAGAAGGAATTATTTTCGCCAGTTTATTGGTGAGACATTTTACGAAAAAACGGAATTCTCATCCGAGACCGAGGAAAATATTGATTATCAGTTTACACTGGCAAGGGTAACACGGTTAATTGATATGCTTCCCGAAAAGCAGAAAATTGTCTTCAGGAAAAGCCGTCTGGAAGGCAAGACTACTAAGGAAATTGCAAAAGAGATGGGACTTTCTTCGGGTACTGTGGATAATTATATATCTGATGCACTTAAATTCCTTCGTAACCGGCTAAAGGACGAAAAACCGGATTGACTAATTTAATAATAAGGTGTAGAATTTTCCCCAGAGTTTAACAGTCGAATAACCCGAAGACCGGAAGCGATCCTGACTGAAAACTCGTATTACAAATTATAAATAAGTAATATTATCCCAATTTAGACTTACGATTTTTCAAGGTTCTGATACAGAGGGATTAAATAATTTGATAGTTTCATTTTGCATCAATACCCATATCGAATATACTCCGGCCAGTGTTCCTATAGGTATATTAAGGCAGCAGATAACCGAAACAACCATAACAAGTATCCTGGCCCAGTTTTTATATGAAAACAGGCCAATACCGCCTATAATCCCGAGCAATGATACAGATCCGATGAAAAATGGTATAGCATTTCCAATAAATGATATTATTGTTTCTGCTATCTCATCGCCAAGAACTAAGCCTTTTACAAACTTCATAACTGCAAAGACACATCCGGCGCCCAACAGTCCGAGTGAATTCAGAACTATTCTGAGTATTGCAACAAAGGTGACCTGCTTTTTCAATTTTAAATCATCCATGATTTTACTTTTTGGTTGTATTTATATTGACGGCTTTATGTTCAGTTTACTGCACAATTTTGTATAAAAATAAGAAATTAAAATATTAAAGGTCTAAAAATATATTAAAAATGTTGAGAAAATATTTTCCAATTTAATGAGTTTTATAAATTTGTAGATGAAAGTAAATAATTATGAAAAAGAAAATTATTTTCATTTTTTCCTTTATTCTGGTTGCGTGGTTTTTAGCTTCATGTGAAGAAAGATGCAAGTTCTGCAAGAGGGTGACTTATGATAACGGTACAGTTGTTAACGAAACCGAAGAGATTGAATATTGTGGAACAGACCTGGTCAAACAGGAGGCTCTCCCCGATGTTACGGTGGGCGATCTTGTAACCAAGGTCGAGTGCAAGTAGTCAGTATCTGACTCCAATCAGTGTTACATCGTCAACCTGGGGATTATCCCCACGCCACTCTTCGAATATTTTATCGAGCAATTCGCCTTGTTCCAGCATTGGTTTAGGAGCAAGTTCAATAAGGGTTTCTTTCAGCTTCCCCGACATGAATTTTTTCTGAGAAGGTCCACCGAACTGATCGGCATATCCATCGGAAAAAATATAAAAAGCATCACCTTTCATTATATCAATTTTTTGCAGTGTAAAAGGCTGCATTTTGTAGTGGATGGCTACCGGCATTTTATCGGGCCTGTAATGAATCAATTCTTTTCCCCTGACAAGATATAGCGGACTGTTGGCTCCTGCAAACCAGAGTATGTTATTGTTGAAGTCGAGTGTACATACGGCGGCATCCATTCCGTCTTTTACAGAATCTTCATCTGCAACCTGTTTCAGTGATGAAATAACATTTTCTCTTAGCCTGTTAAGAATCTGATCGGGCATCAGAATGTTTTTTTCATTTACTATTTCATTAAGAAGTGTAACGCCAAGCATACTCATAAATGCCCCGGGAACGCCATGTCCGGTACAGTCGGCTGCAATGATTACCTGAAAGTTGTCTTTTGAGCTAACCCAATAGAAATCGCCGCTTACAATTGCCAGAGGCTTATAAAGAACGAAGTGCTCGAGCTTGTCGCTGAACAGTTCGAGCGACGGGATAAGGGCAGTCTGGATCCTTTTCGCATACAATATACTGTCAGTAATATGTTTCTTCTGGTAAGCTATCTGGTCGCGTTGCGCCGCTGCAATATCTCTCTGTTTCTCAATTTCATCTTTTTGTGCCGAAATAAGCCTGTTTTTCTCTTCGAGTGAAATATTGGCTTCTTTCTTTATGCGATAAGCCCTTAAGATAAAATAAGCCAGTATGCCGACGAGAAGAAGTACAAGAAGTACAAAATAAAGAACAAGTTTCTGTTTTTCGAGAGTCTCTAGTTGAATTTTAATTTTGTTTTCCTGATCACCGATTTTAGCCAGTTGTTCTTTTATCATCAGCATCTGACTATCAATTTTTGCTTTCTGCACTGCAAGAGTATCTTTCTGAGACCTGACCTCATTTTGCTGTTGTGTGATAATCTGCACCTGGTTGTTTATCTCTCCTCTTTGCCTGGAAATTAGGACCATCTGGTCATTCAGTATTTTCTGTTTCTGCTCAAGTTCTTTTTCTTTAAGCAAAATCTGATAGTTGAGACTGTCGAGCAGGTTTTTCTGTTTCATAATTTCCTGCCGCTGTTGTTCAATAGTCTCAAGTTGCTGTTTTATTGTTTCTTTTTGCACTTCTATTTCTATGCTGGCCTTGTTGAAAAGGTTTTCCCAGTCTTCTTTTGTTTTAATTGCAGTAAGAAGGAGGCTTTGAGGAACCGACATACCTTCTTTTCTTATATATTCATCATTAATGTCGAACCTTGGTTTCCCGTTCACTACAATAAAATTTATCATTGACTCCCTGAATTCATAACCTTCAGTTATCAGCATTGTTCGACGGCCGGCAATCTTATCTTTCACTTCGTTCAGGTCGAATCCTGCGTTTTTATTCAAATACAGAACCTGGACATGTGTTAGACTTTCAAGTTTTTTAAAGCCAAAAACTCTTACAGGCTTGTCCTGTATTCTGTTTCTGGTTTTTGCAAGATTCATCATTTCATTAATCAGGTCATAATCTCCGAGCAGGACGCCTATTTTAAAAGAGGATGAATCTGCAAAATCAGGACCAAAGTCAATATATTTTGCAAGGTCGAATATATAAAGGGCTCTTGTAGGATTGTCAAATCCGCTTTGAGCTTTCAGATCACTAAACTGCGCAAAAATGAGGATTAGAAGTACAATTTTTTTCAGGTTAAAATAAATGCAGGTCATAGATTTTTTATTTATTACAACGAATTTGCTAAATTTTATTTAAGATTGCAAATCAATTATGAATTAACTTAATATGGTTTTGTTGAAAAAATGTTAATAATTTTAAATAAAATAACCATCGTTGTATTTTTTTTGTCATAAATTTAATGTCCAAATTATGTTTTCAAATGAGTATGATATATAGTAATTTGGATTTACGCGACAAGAAGATTGTGATTATAGAAGATGATTTACCATCTGTGAAATATTATAGAACTCTTCTTGAGAATTCAGGTGCATTGGTGAATATTTTTGAAAACGGTAAAGATTTCGTTGAATATATCAATAATTCTGACGATAAAATTGATGCAGTTATAGTTGATTTTCTTATACCTTTTATTAACGGCATTGATTGTATAAGAATAATGAGAAGAAAAAATCGTACAACGCCGGTAATTATGATTACAGCTTACTTTTCGGAACAGACAAGAAATGAGGCTTTAATAGCAGGCTGTGATGAATATGTATTAAAACCGGTTTTTCCGGAGAAACTTTTCTGCGTTCTGGAAAAATTTCTCAGTCCTGAACTGAGCTATTTACGTTCCTGATTCCGATAATTTTCTTATTTTACTTCCGGTTGCAGCAATTTGATGTAATTTGCGTAATAACTTTCAAGTTTATCCTCAAGTTCTTTTGCAAGGTCAGTAAATCCATTGTTCTTAGCGGCAGTTGCTATACGGGATACTGATTGAATTGACAATTGAATTTCATAGTCAGTCGAAAACAATATATTTTGTGGTTGTCTGAAATAATAATCGAGTCTGTTGAAATTGTATGATGTGAAACTTTTTGAAAGTTCTGTAGCTTTATCACTACCGCCAGCATCATAGTAGGCCTCAATAATATCGGGAATAAACATATCGGCAGGAACTTTTTCAACAGGTATCATCTCAATGCAGTGGTCGAGAACTTTAAGGGCTTTCCCCTTTTGGCCTTCGGCAACCAGCGATTTTGCAAGTCTGGCATAATTGTATCTGGCCTTAATAACTGTAAGAGTCCGCCTGTGATTGTAATCAATGTACACACCTTTCTCTTTTGCACCGCCCCAGACAAAACGGTTCATCATATTTTCGTAAAGGATGTCTGTATCCACTCTTCCGTAATTGAGCCAGTTTTTATTTTGTGACTTTATTGGAACAAGTCTGTAAGCAAGACCTTCGAGTTGAAAATATTCCTCAAGACCCATTGCATCGTTATGATAACCTGTAACAAAGTAAACCGGCCTTTTCCAGTTGTTATTTGCAAGAATGTCGAGTATAATGAGCTGACTTTTCATAATTGAATTGCCTTTCAGGACAATGTCAATGTATGGAACTATTTTATCTGCGTCTTTTGGTTTTACTGTTCCTGAGGCTATAACCGCAGCCGAATCGACAGGAATACGTATTGTCCGTGAGGGTATTACATCGAGTTTTTCAGTTGCCGATATCTGAACCTTTGTTGCATCGTTTTCACTCATCACCCAGTCAATAACAGTCTTAATATTAACGGGATCTTTAGTTTTTTCCACGATAAATACCTGATTATTTACTCCGTCGTAATACTTATAAGTCGGCAGGGAAATAGGAAGAGGATCTGACTCATAAGCTTTAAATTTCATCTGGTCTATGTACCAGTCGGTATTCAACAGCATAAGGTTGCATACACGGACATCTGTTCTCATCCCTTCAACTTCCTGGGCATACCAAAGAGGGAAGGTATCGTTATCTCCGTTAGAGAAAAGAATTGCATTGGGAGCACATGAATTCAGATAGTTAAAAGCCACATCCCTGGCAAGGTATCGTCCGGATCTGTCGTGGTCATCCCAGTTTTGCGTGCCCATTATTAAAGGAACTGCAGCAAAACATATAATACCTGAAACAGAAGCCGAAATTTTTTCGTTAATTTTCTTTGATATCCATTCAAAAAGAGCAAGAACACCAAGTCCAATCCATACGGAAAAGAAATAGAAAGAACCTACATAGGCATAATCTCGTTCTCTTGGCTGATTAGGATATTGATTCAGGTAAATCACAATAGCAACGCCAGTCATTATAAACAGAAGCATAATTATCCACCAGTTCTTGTTATCCCTGCTGAAGTGGTAAAACATGCCAATAAGTCCGAGAATAAATGGCAGCATATAATAAACATTCCTTGAAGGGTCTTTTTTCATTTCTTCGGGCATATCTTTTATACTCCCAACCCTTGGCTCATCAAGAAAATTGAGGCCGGTTATCCAGTTACCGTTAATTGGTCCTCCATAGCTCTGAGTATCGTTTTGCCTTCCTGAAAAATTCCACATAAAGTAGCGGAAGTACATGAAATCGAGCTGGTATGTAAACATGAAACGCAGGTTTTCAAAAAATGTGGGCTTACGTATAATTTTTTTCTCGCCGTTCTGGTCGGTCACCTGAACAGGGACTCCTTTCATACGTGACCATTCCTGATAGACCTGCTGATGATCGCTTTGATCGCTCCACATTCGCGGGAAAAAAGTAATAAACCTTTTGTCGTATTCTCTAATAATGTCATGACTGGTAACTTTATACTTTCCGTTTACAACACTATATTTTGGTTTACCTTCTTTATAATTTATCACCGGTGCATTAAAATAAGGACCTGTTAAGAGAGGCCTTGAACCATACTGTTCACGGTTAAGAAAGTATAACAAATTGAACGGATGTTCAGGATTGTTTTCGTCGAGAGGTGGATTTGCAGATGAACGGATAACAATGATGGCGTTTGCATAATATCCTATTAGGATGACAGCTAATACTGTAAGAGTTGTATTTAAAAGCCGAAGATTTTTCCCTGCCGAGTGCCATATAAAAAACGCCATACATGCCAGCAAGACGATATTAATAAATAAGGAATTTGAAACAATCCAGATTCCCGAAAGAAAAATTGCAGTGGATGTAAGCAGGATTATATTTTTTTCTTTCGAGTGGATAAGAGTAGCCCTGATAGCAAGAATGAAAAATAGTGCAATAAGTAATGCATGAACAATCATGCCGCTGTTTACTGGTAAGCCAAGGGTATTAACAAAGAAGAGATCAAATCTGGAAGAAAATTTTACAATTCCCGGGATTAATCCATAAAGAATAATAGCAAGAAGGATAAAAGAAAGAATTGTTGATATTATGAAACCTTTCCATGTAAATTTATATTTCTTAAAATAGTAAACCAGTACTATTCCAGGCAAAGTGAGTAGATTGAGCAAATGAATGCCTATTGATAAACCTATCAGGAAAGCAATAAGGATAATCCATTTGTCGGCATATTTTTCATCTGCACACTCTTCCCATTTGAGCATTGCCCAGAAAACTATTGCAGTAAAAAGTGATGAGCAGGCATAAACTTCACCTTCGACAGCAGAAAACCAGAATGAATCGGAGAAAGTATATGCAAGTGAACCGACTATACCTGCTGCCATTACGGCAATTATCTTACCTGTAGTGTAATCCTGTTCGCTTTTTATCAAAATTTTCCTTGCCAGATGAGTAATGGTCCAGAAGAGAAAAAGTATAGTAAATGCACTTGCCAGGGCCGACATAGAGTTAATCATTGCGGCAACCTTCGACTCATTTCCTCCGGCAAACAAAGAGAAAAACTTCCCTAACACCATAAAGACAGGATTACCTGGAGGATGGCCTATCTCAAGCTTATAAGCCGAAGCAATGAATTCACCACAATCCCACAGGCTTGTTGTAGGTTCAATAGTAAGGAGATAAGTTACTGCAGCAACAAGAAATATTACCCATCCTGTAATGTTATTTATCAACCGGAACTGTTTCATTAATTCAGACTGTTATTCAAACCTTAAAATTCAGTTGTCGAAAATACTTATTTTTTCAAAGCTTACAAAAAAGCAACTCTGTTGTATTATTTAAACATGCTTATTTCAATAAACCAAAGCTAAAAAGTAATAAAAAGCTTTCCGGACATTTTTATTTTTTAATTTTGGACAAATGGTTTTTATGTTATAGTAATTTTATTTTTTCTTTTTACGCCTATCCATGCTCAGTATTATGATACAGGAGAAGATCCGGCTTCAATCAGATGGCTTCAGATTAAAACCGGAAAGTTCAGAGTTATTTATCCTGAAAGCTATGGTAATGAGGGAATAAAGTTTGCCAATGCCCTTGAGGAATCATACAGAAAGCTCTCTTTTTTTTATCCCGATATTAAAGTTCGGATTCCGGTTGTAATCCATAATTATACGATCAATTCGAATGGTTATGTTGCCTGGGCGCCACGAAGAATGGAAATACACCCTACACCTGAACAGAATACGATTCCGATTGATAATATAGAGCAGCTTACTCTACACGAAATGGTTCATGTGATGCAAATGAGCGCTCTTAATAAAGGTTTCTCGAAATTAATGGGTGTTCCGTTTGGCGAACAATATTACGGTGCGCTGGCAGTCTATATACCGATGTGGTTTATGGAGGGTGACGCAGTGTTTTTGGAAACCTTGCTTTCAGAATCAGGGCGAGGACGTTCTCTCGATTTTCTTAAACAGCTTAAGGCTATTCCCGTCGAAAAAGGAAAATTGTACAGCTACGATAAGATGATTCACGGGTCATTCAGAGATTACACGCCTGATGAATACAGATATGGATTCCATATGGTTGACTGGGTAAATGCCAGGTATTCACACGATGTGTGGAATAAGGCATTGGATTATACTGCAAAATACCCTTTTTCAGCGGTACCTTTTAATCTCGGACTTATGAGAACGTCATCCCTTACAAAAAGTAGAATTTTCAGGCAGACGTTCAATTTCCTCGGGGAACAATGGAAAAGTGAGGATTCAGAAATTGCTGCCGAATCGTACAATTATGAGGTAGTAAGCCCGCCAAAAGGTAAAGAATATATTAATTATTTTTCACCTGTAATGACAGGGAGCGACAATATAGTTGCAATAAAAGTAACAATGAACAACCCGCCGGAATTTGTGCTTTTAGACATATCTTCTGGAAATGAAAAAAGAGTACATATTCCCGGTGAAATGTATCCGTATTTTCTTTCAGGTTCTGCAGGTAAGATTGTCTGGGTAGAGAGCCGGCCCGACCCGCGATGGACTAACAGAAGCTATTCAGTAATCAAACTAATGAATATCAATGAAGGAACGATTGTTCAGATGAGTCACCGGAGCAGATACATGGCCGCAGGATTATCAGCCGATGGAAGGTATATATGTGCTGTTGAAAATACTCCCTCGAACGAAAACTCAGTTGTAATCATAGATGCTTTCAATGGTGAAATTCTCGACAGGATAGAGATTCCAGGAAATGTTTACCCGCAAAGACCTCAATGGTCAGCTTCAGGTGAAGAAATAACCTTAATCTCCCTTTCTCCTGAAGGTGAAGGAATATTATGCCTTAAAGTAAAAGAAAAAAGCTGGAGGACACTCAAGAATCCGGGGAGAGACGATATTCAGGCATCTTATCTCAGGAACGATTCGCTTTTCTTTATTAGTTCAGCTTCAGCAAATAATGAACTCTGGCTTATCTCTCCCGGGGGCACTGAAAGCAGACTTACTTGCTCAAGATTTGGGCTTAATGATCTTTGCTTTTCGGGAAATTATCTATTCTCTTCCTGCTATACGGCCTCAGGCAATGAGATATGCCGGATTGAAATCAATGATATTAAAAACCGGTTCAGTAACAAACCGGACAGGAAAACATTTTTAAGTGAGGTCCCTGATTCTGTAAGAAAAAAACTATCCGAAACCAGTCCGGAGGTCAACTATACACCGGTTCCATACAGGAAAGCGATTCATCCTTTCAGGTTTCATAGCTGGATGCCCTTTTATGCCGATCTTGAAGAATTCCAGAGCGATCCTTCCGAAGTAAGGCCAGGGTTTACTATTTTGTCACAGAATGACCTCAGCACTTTAATTTCTTCGGTTGGATATGAATATTCAGGCGGAAAGAACTTTCTTCATACCCGATTTACATGGAAAGGGTGGCTGCCGGTAATAGAATCGGAAATTGACTATGGAGGAATGTCCGAAGTTTATAAACTCGGAAGCAATGCTGGAGAACCTTCTGATGTCTCTCCCGCTTTAAGGTTTAACAATTCAATCTCATTGCCACTTGCTTTCCGGCATGGCAATTTCTCAACTTATCTGAAAGGTTCTGTTTCCTCAAATTATATTAACAGGTATATATACCTGAAGGAAAAGAATGCCTATGATTACGGTCAGACCGAACTTACAACACGTGTTTACTTGTCGCATTATTCGCAATCGGGAATACGGAGAATTTATCCGAAATGGGCGCTGATAATGGATTATTTATATACATATTTCCCGTTTGACAAATCAATTTATGGAACAATGTCAACATTACGAACAGCTCTTTACATACCTGGCCTATTAAGAAATCATGGTTTAAGATTAAGATATGAATCAGATTATCAACGTCCTGAAAAATTAATACTTTACAACAGAGCAAATTTTCCACGTGGTTATGATAACATAATTTCTGAGGATTTAAAGTTAGTCTCAGCCGACTATGTAATGCCTCTGGCTTACCCCGATTTAAATATACCGGCGTTTTTGTATGTTAAGCGTATCAGGGGAGGATTATTTTATGATTATGCTAAAGGTAAGGACAACACATATTTGGAATCGAATACTTTCGTAAAAGGCTTGGATACATTCAAATCGTTCGGTACCGAACTTCTTGCAGATTTTTTTGTTTTACGTATTCCCTTTATGATTTCCGGAGGTGTTCAGGTGAGCTGGAAAAACATAAATGAAACGCCGTCATTAAAGATTTTGATGAGTTTGGATATTTATGGAATGATGATTGGCAGGTACAGGATGGAGTGACTTTCCGATTCAGACTTTCATTGTCCTTGCCGTGTTCTGTATAAGATTCCATGCATTTTCAACGTGTTTCATTGTCACATTTGTCTGAGCGGTCACCATCCTCAGGCAATATTTTTCTCCGATTTTTGTATGTGTCAGATAAATACGGCCTGAGTCGTTTAGAAGATGATTGAGTTTTTCATTTATAATATTAGCCTTTTCCTCAGATAATCCATCGGGTTTATATCTGAAGCATACAGTATTAAGCGTTACAGGGACGAGAATTTCGAAGTCGTGTTCTCTGGAAATCATTTCGGAAAGCTTTCTGGCAATTTCAATATGATTTCTGACCATATTCTGAAGCCCTTCGACGCCATACATCCTTATTACAGACCATAATTTCAAAGCCCTGAATCTTCTGCCAAGAGGTACGCCCCAGTCACGGTAATCATTAACCTGTCCTCTGGTACGGGTTTTAAGATACTCCGGAAGAATTTCGAAAGTATGGATAAGTGAGCTGGCGTCTCTGATGAAAAAGGCGCTACAGTCGAAATTTGTAAACATCCATTTATGAGGATTGAAGACAAAACTGTCGATATACTCTTTACCGTCGAGCATCCATTTGTATTCGGGCAGGATAAGTGCGGTGCCACCAAGAGCTGCATCTACATGCAGCCATAAACCGTATTTCGAGCATATTTCACCGGTTTCCCTTATCGGATCAATTGCTGTGACACCTGTAGTTCCAAGTGTTCCCACAACGCAGCATGGAGTGTATCCATTTTTAAGGTCTTCCTCTATTGCAGCAGATAGTTTCTGAGGGTCGAGTGAAAAATCAGGCCTCATATCAATTTTAACAAGATTCTTTATTCCTATACCCGCTATCTTAACAGCTTTGTCAACCGACGAATGTGCCTGATTGGAACAGTAAATACGAAGAATTTTTTGTTTGAAAGCACCTTCTTCATTTACTTTGAATCCGCTTATTTTTTCCCTGGCAGTCAATATAGCTGCAAGTGTGGAAGTGGAAGCAGTATCCTGAATAACACCCTCAAAGTAATCGGGCAGGCCTATCATATCCCTCAGCCAGTTCATCATTTTTTCTTCGAGTTCTGTTGCTGCAGGTGATGTTTCCCATATCATACACTGAACTGCAAGAGTAGAAGTAAGCATTTCTGCCAGGATGGAAGGGGGGCTTGTATTTGCCGGGAAGTAAGCATAGAAGTTCGGACTTTGCCAGTGAGTGATGCCCGGCATAATAATTTCTAAAAAATCGTGAAAGAATACTTCGAATGATTCAGGTTTAAAAGGAGGGCTATCAGGTAGTTTATTGAAAATTTCGCGAGGTTTTACGGGTGATTTTACAGGGTAATCGGC
>Ga0116185_1003497_pt1 | contig 13476 bp, 10 predicted proteins | sample AD_JPNNA7_MetaG_FD_89754 | JGI IMG/M metagenome (GOLD analysis project Ga0116185, IMG submission 89754) | Active sludge microbial communities of municipal wastewater-treating anaerobic digesters from Japan - AD_JPNNA7_MetaG | ecosystem: Engineered > Bioreactor > Anaerobic > Digestate | place... | reverse complement strand
TTCTGAGCTTCTTTATACATAGTTTCTAACTGTTCTTTGCTGTGTGTCTTTGCCATTTTTACTGCTACCTGGTAATCATTTGCTTTTGTGTTCTGTATTCCGTTAATCATTTTTTATTTCTCCTTTATATTTCAATTTTTTTATTTCAGTTGTTGTTATTTCTTTCACTATCTAAAGTATATAGTATGGTTGTAACAACGGTTTTTCAAATTGTAAGAAATTGTAACAAGCAGAAAAAAATTTCATGATGGTTGGGTTGGGATCGGGTCACGATTCTTAAACTTGCTTCGCTGCCAATCAGCGTTTATCTGCCGGCTTTTGCTTGAGCTATTTATGCTCGGTTTCGATGAACGAACTGACAACAAAGAGAAGATCGGTTAAGAGGGTGGGGCAAAAAGCGGGCAAAAAAGCCTACTGGCTTTTTTTTTGCCGTGAAGGGGTGCATGGGGCGTGGGAAGGCACGGCAAGTCAAATTGCGATTAGCAATTTGACGCCCGCTTTTTGCAGGGTGGGTTCCCCCGGTCTCGGACTGACTTCGTTAAGAGCATGACAGAACGGTTCAGAGGGCAGGCATGGGGCGGGCTGCCGGCTCTATCGGCCTTGCTGCTCACCCCGGATATCTCCTGCAGCAAAAGCAATAGCTGCTCCCGGCTCTCTCTGCTGCACTGCACTGCTCATGCTCTTTTGCCTGTGTGCTATGTGCAAGCTTCGCAGGCTGCGTGCTGTATTTCTCTCATGCTCCGCCTGCTGCACTGCACTGCTTCTGCTCTTTTGCCTGCGTGCTATGTGCAAGCTCTGCCTGCTGCAGCTCCTATTTTTGCAAAGTCCGGATCTGCTTTCTCCGGATTTTATCTGCCCGCTGTAAGCAAGCTATCTATGCTTGAGTTGCCGGGTCTGTCTGCAAATTGCCGGTTAAATCGGCAAATAAAAATGTACCGGCTGCGGCAATTAAGAATGTACCACCATGGGATATCAAAAGTCGGACATTTTGACTTATTTTTTTCTTCTGCATAATGACGAACTAATGCTGTATTAGTTATTCATTGTCGGAAAAGTGTTGATATGACTTGATTTTTTCATTATGCACTTTGAAAAATTGTATCAGGTTTCAAAAAATCAAAAGTGACATAAACTTTTTTACAATTATATAAAAATTTGTAAACCTGGGAGCGTGAGAGAGTAATAATTTTTACCGGCTTACCTGCTCTGCTAAATTCAGATCTGCTATTTTCTGCTCTGCAAAGCTGCAAAATATGGATCTGCTGTGCCTGCTGCTGAAAAAGCTATGCTGTTTTCTGCTTGCAATGTCATTTAAGTTTTTTATGTCGGTTGGGAGAAAAACGGATCGATAAGCGTCTGACTGGCTCCGGGCTGGCATGGGGCAGGGGAGCCAGGCAGATTGTTTATGGACACAGCTTTAAACCCCTGAGCCATTCATGATCGGTTTTGATGAACGAATTGACAACAAAGAGAAAAACAATTTCATAGGGGACAGGTGGCGATGTCTGTGACGCGTCACAGGCTGAGCCACGGGGCGGGCTGCACGCTCTAACAATCACCAGCGAACTTCGTTATAACATAAACAGAACGGTTGAAAGGGGACAGGTCGCCGATGTCTGAGACGCGTCGAAGGCTCGGCGACGGGGCGGGCTGTAGGAACTAACGGCCATCTGCAATCTTCAGGAAAAGCATGACAGATGGGTTGAAAGGGTGGGAAGGGGGCGGCTGTCGGCACTAACGGTTATCGGCAATGTTCGGTATAAGCCTGACAGAACAATTATGGAGGGTGGGAAGCAGATTTTGCTTTTCCTGGGCGGTCGTGGGGCGGGAGGAAAAGCAAATCAGGGTGGGTTGCCGGCACTAACGGTTATATGCAAACTCCATTAAAAGCATAACTGAACGTTTCAAAGGGCGGGGAGGGGGCAGGTTGCCAGCTCTAAAGGCTGTGCTGTTTATCCTGGATATCTCTTGCAGTAAAAGTTAAAGCATAGCAGGCCCTGGGCTTCCGCCTGCAGTAGATCTTTTATCATGCTCTACACGCTGCAAAGCAACGGGTTTTCTATGAATATTAGTAAAATCCTATATAACATAAGCTTTTGAGAAGTTCTATTGTACCTTTTGCGGGTTTGGGTAAAATTACTATATTTCTTCTACATAAAAATTCCTCCTTTTGTTTTTTCTTTTTAAATTGTTTGGGTAAAATTACTATATTTCTTCTACCCATTAATATTCACCTCACCTATTACAATTTCTCTTAATTCATAAAATCTTTTATAACTATAATAATTTTATCGAATAAAAATTTCATAAAAATTTTTATTTTTTCCTGACTTTTCAACCAATGGGAAATAGGAGGACTTATAAAATAATAATATTTAATAAATAATCTACCAAATATGCTTTTATTTAAAAAATTATCCCTAAAAGAACGTAAAATTAATACTTCAGAAGAATCATAACTACCGTAAATAGCTGTAGCTATAAAACATCCAGCAGATGTTTTTTTAGTGGGGTAGGTCGCTTTGTAATGAGGATCTATATGCAGAATTTTTCTTTCTGTTTCTAATATTTTACGCTCTGCATCATTATAAATGGCTTCTTGATATTTATAATCCTCATTCGTTAATAATATTCTATCATTATAAGATTGTTGCAGTTGAGATTTAGTTTCATCCCAATAAGATACTATACGCTGTGAAGTTAACGTTATAATATTTTCTAAAATATTTTTGTCATCTGGATTATAATTACTAGCTATGTCAAGAATAGATACCAAAAACTCAAGTATTGAGCTAAATTCAATATGGGATTCATAAAAATTATAGAGTGTTAGATAATTCATAAAATTCTCTAACGCTAATTTATGAATGGCAATTGCCAAAGATGTTAAATTTGCTGCGGCTAAAATTTTTAAATTATCTTTCCCTTCATCAGGAGCTTTTTCTATCGCAATTTCAATACCTTTAACTGTTTCTACTATTCTCAAATTAGCCAAGGTCGATTGCCATCCAGCTGATATAGCTTTTCCATACCATGCTTTATAGTTATCAGGATCTACTTCCAAAATTTTATTATAATAGTTATACGCTTCCTGATAATTACCGGATTCCGCTGCAGTATTGGCCAAATTAAATATATTTTCAAATTGTTCATCATTTTTTGTTGATTTTGCCTGTAGTTGTGTATTTTGAGTTAATTGTTCGTCAAGCACACTTCCACAGTGTTTACATTTTTTAGCTTTTTCCTTGATTATTTCTGCACAGAATGGACATTCTTTTTCGTCTGGATTCATTTTTTTGCTCTCCTTACTTTTAGAAATATTTAATTTATAACATGGTCTTCTTGACAGGATTTACTTTTACTTCTATAAATTTTCATAAAACTCCTTCAGAACATAAACCGAGCGGTTCAAAGGGTGGGAAGAAGATTTGATTTTCTAGGGCGGTTGAGGGGCGGGCAGAAAATCAAATCCGGATGGGTTGCCTGCACTAACGGTTGCCTGCAAAGCTCAGTAAGAATCTGGCAGAAGGGTTCTGATGGGTGGGAAGCAGATTTTGCTTTTCCTGGGCGGTCGTGGGGCGGGAGGAAAAGCAAATCAGGGCGGGTTGCCGGCACTAACGGTTATCGGCAAAGCTCAGTAAGAATCTGATAAAAAGGATCTGATGGGCGGGGAGGGGGCGGCTGCCATGAGCATCGGTTATCGGCAAAGTTCGGTATAAGCATGACAGAACAATTATGATGGGTGGGAAGCAGATTTTGCTTTTCCTGGGCGGTCGTGGGGCGGGAGGAAAAGCAAATCAGGGCGGGTTTCCGGCACTGACGGTTATCGGCAAAATTCGGTATAAGCCTGACAGAACAATTATGATGGGTGGGAAGCAGATTTTGCTTTTCCTGGGCGGTTGAGGGGTGGGAGGAAAAGCAAATCAGGGTGGGTTGCCGGGAGCATCGGTTATCGGCAAAGTTCGGTACAAGCCTGACAGAACAATTATGATGGGTGGGAAGTAGATTTGCTTTTCCTGGGCGGTCGTGGGGCGGGAGGAAAAGCAAATCAGGGCGGGTTGCTGGCACTAACGGTTATCGACAAAGTTCGGTATAAGCATGAAAGAACAATTATGATGGGTGGGAAGCAGATTTGCTTTTCCTGGGCGGTCGTGGGGCAGGAGGAAAAGCAAATCAGGGCGGGTTGCCAGCACTAACGGTTATCGGCAAAGTTTGGTATAAGCATGGCAGAAGGGTTTTAAGGCGTGGGAAGAGGATTTGATTTTCTAGGGCGGTCGTGGGGCGGGCAGAAAATCAAATCCGGGTGGGCTGTCAGGAGCATCGGTTATCTGCAACCTTAATTAAAAGCATGACAGAATGGTTATTATGGGTGGGGAGGGGGCGGATGCCGGCACTAACGGCATGCTGCTTCCCCTGGATATCTCCTGCAGTAAAAGTTATAGCATAGCCGGACCTGGCTCCGTTTGCAGCAGATCTTTGTCATGCTTTGCATGCTGCAAAGCACAGCTTATGCAGCTCCTATTTTTGCAATGGATTGGATCTGCGGAGCTGTGCCGGTAGATGCAGTTTTTGCAGGTTATGATGGGCGGGGAAGGGGGGATGGGCCGGGAAAAACTTTTTTCTGTCATTTTATGTATTCATGCGGGATTCCTAATTTCGTATAGATTATCAAATCGGCATGAATACAGGTGAAATTGCGTTAGAGTAAAAAAATGTCAAAATGTGAGCTCCCCATACATAAATTTTTTTTATTTATACATGCAAAATATAAAAAAAGTACTGTAAGTACTGTAAGGTAATCAAAAAGTCAGATTTTTTAAGGATTTTAAGCTGTAAGGTGGGCTGTAAGGTGGGCTGTAAGGTACTGTAAGGTACTGTAAGGGCTGTAAGGTAACTGTAAGGTAAACTGTAAGGTATTATATTATTGTAATTACTAATTTTATATATATAAAATATAATACCTTACAGCCTTACAGTATAAAAAATTTTTTCTCATGGAAAAAAATAAAAAAAATATAGAAAAATTAAAAATAAAGATTATTGCCATAGATTATTAAAGGAATTCCAGTCAATTTTTATCATTCGAATCATTTTATTTCTAAAACCTACAGGATAGGTATGTGTACCTTTAGTTGTATGAATCCATTTTCTTTCTTTAAAAGTTTTCATGACAGAAGAACTATCAAATTCGCTACGTTTAATTATTTCTTTAAATTTATGAGGAAAGATCCCTATGTATTCTCCTTCTCTTATAACTCCAAATATTTCTCCTCTTTCTACTGTTGCCAGTTGGTCTTGCCTGTCAAAGCTATTTTGATTCCCCTGAACCCATGAAATGATATGTTCTAAAGCTCTCTGCGGGTAATCTCCTCTTTCTTTATTTTCTCCACAGGTGTATTCAAACATTTTTCTTACAATTTTTTGCGATTCTCCACCAAAATGAAAGACATCTTCTGCTATTCTTCCTGCGACCTGGATAGATGCAAAGTATTGTGCCATACGATCTGAAACATTGTTTTTTCCTAACTTTGCTAATTCAGATGTGGCCTGTCTGTATTCTTCTCTTAAAACTTTGTTTGATTCATGATAGCCTTTGTTTAATAGTTCTTCAATAAAAAGTGGGCCCGCAAGGCCATAGTTGGCATGAATATCTTCTTTTATTTTATAGATGAGTTCTGATTTATTTTCAGTATCAAATGGTGAGCCGTATAGCTCTATTATTCTCGCCTGTGCTCCTTCATATTCTGTTACTTCGCTCAGTCTTCTTTCACCTGTAGAGAAAGCAATAGTTCTCCAGTTTGATGTTTTTTGAATGCCTTTTAGAGCTCCTCTGAATCTTCCCACACCATTTGCAAGCATATAGAGAATCATCGCTATAATTTTTTCATTTGCAGTTTGAGAGTCATCCAAGAGTAGAGGCAGGAAATTAAACAGACATGCAAGACGTTCTATTGATACTTTAGTTGCATCCCAGGCAATGATTAATCCTCCTAATTCTTTTATAGGCAGTCCCCATACTGAAGCAGCTATTTCTAAAACAGTTGTTTTTCCTATAGAGGTTAATCCCCAGTTATCTATTATGAAATTTGGAGCGTCAATTATTTCTAATAGTGGGGAAGTGAGGGAAGCGTATATATGAAACATTACCCTGGGATAATCAATACATCGTCTTATTCCTCTAAGCCAGTTATTAAGGTTCCCCTCTTTTCTTAAAGCTCTGGCAAGTCGTTCATCTCCAGGGCTTTCCGGTTCAAATACTATAGATCGATTTGTGCCATAGGCTTTCTCAGGCATTACGAAAAAAGGAGAGCCTTTTCCTTTTTTCCATCCAAACCCTGATATAGTTGTTTTCTTTGGAAGTATTTTGTCATTTATGGCTTCAAAGTTATTGATAAAGTTGACTATTTCTTTGCAGTTAAGGGAGTTTACAGGGAATCCTTTTCCTGCCAGTTGAACCACTTTTCTATGATCTAAAAGTGTTGCTCTCTCTTCATAGATGGTTTTCCAGGATTCATCTCGTAAGTAGGTCAATTCAAGTTTCTCCTGTGCAGAATCCAGGTTTATAGATCTTGAAGATGCATAAAAAGGTGCTGTTGCTACTAATGTTTCTTTCAGTCCGTCTTTATTTAAAGAGAGTTTTGTTAATCCGTTCAGGTTAAGTATCCAGCCGGTAGGGATCATAAAATCTTCCAGTGCCGGTATAGTCGGTATATAATTTTTTAATGGTTTTGTTTCCTGTTTTTTATTTAATTCCTGAAATCTCTGTTCTATCCTCTGGCGGATAAGTTCCTGATCTATTTTTAATTCTTTGGCTGTAGATTCAATAAAAGAATCCAGGATAAAGCCTTTATGATTTTTAGCTTCTTCTATAAGGTCTATTTTAGCTTTTTCTATGTTTTCTTTATTCAGGTTGTGATATTTCTGGAAGAATTCTTGTTTAAGCCATTCCCCGGCTATGGATGCGTTTTTAACACAGTTTTTATATGCTTCTAATCCCTGGGATTTTATGAATTCATCTGGATCTAAGCCGGTAGGAAGATTTACTACAAAGGGGCATAAATCAAGTTGTTCTGCATATTTGATGGCTTCTTTAGTGGCTTTCTTGCCGGCCTGGTCTGGATCGAAAGAAAGATATAGCACTCTTGCTCCTGCTCGTTTAAGTGTTTCCAGTTTCGAAGGTTTCACATCGGACCCGCCAAAACATATAAATTCGCCAGTCTTATCATACTGTTTAAGGCTTGCTACCTGGGCGGTGAGCCAGTCAAATTCTCCTTCAAGGCAGACAATTCTTTCACCGTCTTTTAATGCAATGTTGCAGCACTCTAAACCCATTACAGCTCTGTCTTTAATTTCACCTTTAAAGCCTTTCTGATATTTTATCTCTTTTACTTTGATAGAAGGTTTTCTTCCTTTAAAGCCGAGAGTATTTCCTATTTCGTCTTTATAGGTAAATATGAGGCAGCAGTTTTGAAAACATTTCTGTAATACGTTGCTTTCCTGTATTATTTCAGAGCTAAAACCTTCTGAAAGCAGGTATTGTTCTATGTCTTCTATTGATGGATAAAAACCTATCATTGGGAATCGCGAAAGATATTTTAGCGGTATTCCTCTTTGTTCCAGATATGTTCTTGTTGTTTCCGCCCATGAGCTTTCCAGAAGCTGACTATGAAGATATCCCGGCAGTTTGTTTTTTAGATCCTGGATCTCATGCTGATGTTCATAATATTCTTTTTCTTCCGGCGGGAAATCTATATGCAGTCCTCCGTTAAGAGCAGATAAATTATTTAAAACCTGCCAGAAGTCTCTGCCTTTTACCATGCAGTCTTTATGCCCTGAGTGGATGGCTACTGCATCAAACCATGTGAGATGATATCCGCAGGACTGGCATTTGCCTGCAGGTATGCCTTCTTTCATGAGAAAGGATGGCTTTTTCTCAGGATGTGCCGGGTTCGGGCAGCAGGCAGTATAGCCGCCGGAATTGGCTTTGAAATTATTTAAAGGGGTGAGTCCATCCGGGCCCCATATTTTCTCATGGGAAAGGGATTTATATAAATTTTCTAAAAGGTTCATGGTTGAAATTCTCCTTCTTTTACAAAGTTTTTTATCTCTTAGAAGGTAATTCCACTTTTCCCTAGAAAATTATATCTGTCAGAATATATTTATCTAGGGTCAATGGAATAGATCTAAAAAAGTGGTGCCGGGGTTCGCAGCCTCGGTTCTTCAATTTTAGACTATTTTTCCTTCATTTTCTTGTCAAAAGTGCCTCATGAGTATTCTATTTTGTTATTTGTTTATCCTTTACTGGGGAAAAGATTTTTAAATTTCATGGTCACCAGAATTTCCACCAGGGTTTTTTGGCTAGTTCTAATTCTTTCTTCCACGCTTCAGAAATAGCAATTTGTTTTGCTTCTGCTTCCAGAAGTTTTGCTTCATATACTCTGAGAATTTCTTCTTTTTCTTCTTCTATTTTTTGTAAAGCTTCTTTTTTTTCCTGTATTGTTCTTGCTTCAAAAGCTTCTTTTTCTTCTTTTAACTTTGTTTCCAGTGATTTTATTTCTTCGTCTCTTTCTTCTATTTGCCAGGGTAAGGCTTTATATTTTTCTAGCTCCTGGATAAGTGTTTCTACTTTTTGTTTCAGGAACAAATTTTCTTTTTCAAGTCCTCCAAGTCTATATAGGGCTTGTTCTTCAATAGGCTTCATTAATTGGCTTCGTTCTTCTGAAATAGTTTGCTTTACTACTTCTTTCAAAGTATCCTTTAAGGATTCTATTTGTAGAATCGGTTTCGTCGAATCGCTTTCGTTTCGTCGAATCGCTTTTGACGAAAGAGAATCGCTTTCGTTTTCTGTTTGTAGAATCCGTTTCGCTTTATTTATTAAAATACTTTCCAAATCTTGTTTTTTTACTTTCTTTATTTTTACTCCGCCAATAGAAAACGATTCGCTTTGGATTCGCCCCTGTTGAATATATTTGTATATTGTACTTTGATTTATTTTAAAAACGTCTGAGGCTTCTTTTATTGTTAACAGGCCGTTATTACTCATAATCATATCTACCTTTCATCGTAAAAAATAGAGCAGGTGAATTGCCTTATAACAAGACATCTTCACCTGCTTTATTTTATTATATATTTCATATTCCACAGATCAATAAAGTTTCCTGCTTTTATCCAAAGGGCTTCATGCGAATCTGACAACGGATAAAAACAGATCATGACAAAATTATAATATCGTGCCAGGTTTTGTGCTATTAAAATTAATGCCGTGCCAGATTCAGCAGGGTTAAAATTAATAATCGTGCCAGATCTGGCAAGGTGTTGATTTACAATCTTTTTATCGTGCCAGATTTTGTGCAGATGAATTATTGTCCGTGCCAGATTTTTTTGCTTATGTTGTCAGTGTTTATCTGTATTAAACTGGTTATTTGAGGCTTTAAAGGATAAAGTTTTGTATGTATTGAATAATTCTGAAAAATAAAAGAGAGAGGTATTGTGACGTGGAAGATATAAAACAGATAAGCATATTGAGTAATGTTTTAAGTAAGAAGGTTAAGGAAAAGGGCTGGAGCAAAAGAGAGTTTGCAGAAAAGACCGGTTTGAATGAAACTTATGTATATAAGCTTTTATCCTGGAAAAGAGAGTTTACACCCAATGATGAGACTTTAGAGAATATTTCTAAAGTGCTGGAGCTATCTGAAAAGGACAGTAAATATCTTCTGGATCTTGCTGCCAGAGAGAGGGAGACAGGTAATATAATTTATGAAGATGTGCCAGCACCGCCGCCAGAACCTCCTGAACCCGGACCAGTTCCAGAACCTCCTGAGCCGGTACCGCCGCCAGATCCACCGCCTCCAGAACCTCATCCACCGGATATTGATCAAAATACTTATTTTGAAATTGTCCATGAAAAACTCAGACGGGATAAATTTGTTTTGAGGAATGACAATATTGACGGGTTAAATGTCGTTGTTGCAACCAAACAGGAGTTTCAGTTGTTATGGTTTGGAACTCAGATGAACATTTTTGCAATTATGGGTTATGCGGATAATATCTCCAGGGAAGTGATAGAGAGTTTCTCCAGGCATGCAATTGATTATGCGATAAAGAATAATCATGGATTGCCATTGGGCTTTTTATCCTGTGTCACTTCCTTTGCTCTTTTGGTGTCATCGGGTATTGATGAAGATGCGAAGCAATTTGTCCAGGGAAGTTATAAGAAGCATTTTGCAGCCTTTGAAATGCCTGTTCTTTTTAATGTGAAGAGTAAGGAATTATTTTATTACAGGGATACTCCTTTCTGGGGGTCTATTTATTATAAGTTCTTTAGAGATTTTATTGAGAAGTTTTTTAGAAATAAAGGTTAGTTTCTACCTGGTTTTTGTGATTGATTTGATTGCAGTGTTTCCTGGTTAATTCCTGTGGTATATAAGTATTTGAATCTTCAGCAGTATTATCATTTTTAAAGAAAGAAGGTTTTTGGAAATGGGTAGTAAGAAAAAGAAAAATAAAAGAAGTGAAAGAGAGAAAGATAAACGTGTATGGAGAGTTGAAGAAAAGCCAAAGGATATAAAATTCCCTGAATATATGATTACCAATCAGAAAGTAGATGATGAAAGGGTTGTCGCATTGCCGGCTGAAATCAGGAGTAAAATAAATGACTTACGCAGCAAAATTAGCTTTACCCCTGGAGATGTTATTCCTGAGCTATTGAAATTGATAGAAGGATATCCTCATATTCCTTTGTTTTATAATTACCTGAGTAATGCTTATCTATTAATTGGTGATATGTCAAAGGCGGAAGAGACAATAATAGAGTGTTATAATAAATTTCCTGAATATCTTTTTGCAAAAGTTGGTTATGCCAATGTATTGCTTAAAAAGGGTGAAGGGGAAAAGGTGCCTGATATTTTTGAAGATAAAACTAATTTGAGGGATCTCTATCCTGAAAGAGATGTTTTCCATATAAGTGAGTTTATTGCATTTACTGATACTGTGGTCAGGTATTTTCTGTTTGCAGGCCAGATAGATCTTGCCATACCACTTTTTGAAGATTTAAAGAAGGTGGCTCCTTATAGTCCTTCAACAATGTTACTTGAGCAGGTGATTTCTTCTTTTAAACCTTCTGTGGTTGTAAGTGATAGATTGGGAAGAGGGTAATTGATAAAAAAATTGCTTGCAAAAACATGTCCGAGAAATTCCTTCGTCATTTTGCGGACATCCACCCGAAAAATCGGTCATTTTTGAGCTAAAATAGGCTAGATTGGGGCTAAAATGCCGTAAAATAGGCGTTTTTTGAGGTTTTTGTAAGGTTGATTTTTGGCAGAACATGTATCAAAATAGGGGGTTTTTGAGAAAATTTTGTCAGAATTTTAAAATAAGCCTCCAGAATTGGCTGAAATGTTTTCATGGATGAGATTTACATTTGCTGTGTCTAAAATGCGTTAGAAGCGATTTTAGAAGCATAAATGAAATATCTGATAGAGAGGTGACTTATGAAAAAAGTTGATAATGAGCCGGGGCAGGGTGAGCAGCCGGAAGATATAGAGCAGGCAGGCAGGAAATATAAAAGTGCTATTGCAGAGATTAAGGCAGAGCTTAAAAAGGAGTTCGGGAAACTTCCTGCAGATTGGAGCTGGAATCGTGACAGGAAATTGCCAGCCACTCTTTCAAGGGAGGAGTGCCAGGCTCTCATGACTGCCTATAAGAAAGGGAAGCTGGCTGTCAGGAATAATTTGATAATAAGGACTCTTTATGCTACAGGGTTGAGAGCTGAAGAAATAGAAAATCTCAGATTCTGTGATATTTTTTATGATAATAAGACTGTGTTTGTGAGAGCCGGCAAAGGTGATAAGGATCGTTATTGTGCAATTGACAGGGGGACTCTGGAGCAGCTTAAAGCATGGCAGGAAGGGAAGGGGCTGGAGGAGTCTGTATTTGGGATAACCTTAAGGCAGATCCGCAGGGTGGTGGAAGGTGCCGGGGAGATGACGGGGATATCGGCGAAGTATGAGGCTATGGGGAGGGTTTTTAGCACGCATAGCATGAGGCATGCTTATGCTACTCATTGTTATGAGAATTCTATGAGGCTTCCTACTCTGCAAAGGTTCCTGGGGCATGAGTATATTTTGACTACCATGGTTTATCTTTATACTGCTCAGAGGTATGATGTGATTGAGTATGGGAGGACTCATCCGCTGGAAAGAGAGTAAAGTTAAAAAATTAAATTCTATAATATCGAGACCTCCCGGTATTACAGAAAAATTCACCGCAATTTTTCGCTATTTTCGTCTATAATAGCGGGAAGTTTCTAATGTTATATTACACGAATTCATCTTAAAAACTATTGTAATTACTGGTTTTGGGTGAGGTGGTGTAATCTTATTTGCCGCAAGTGGTGTACTTTTATTTGCCGTTGACAGATAGGTTACGTAATCTAAAAAAAACAAGTAAGTAAGCCTATATTCATCATAGCTGTCGTTACATTTATTTAGAGCCTGCCGTATGAAGGAGAACTTCACGTACGGTTTGATGTGGCAGGAGGTGGAAACCAGGATTTATTTCTCAGGTGCCACCTCTTGACCCTACTTAATCGTTTTCGTACCCCTATAAAAATTAACATATTTTAGTATAAACAAATTTTTTTCAAAAAAAGCTTGACTTATAAATTTCTTAGGTATACAATGACATTATATAGATAGATATTTAACAAACAGGAGAAATCCTACACGAGGTAGTAGGAGCATCCGTATCACTAATGGCAAAGTAGTTGAAAGTAAGTGATAAGGTGGTTGTATCAAAACTCATTAATATAATCAATTTATTTTATTTTGTTTTTAATACGAATATTGATACGATTTCTACTACATTTGACCTTTATAATATAATTATTTATGGATTTATAAAAAACTTGAATTGGTAAGACTTTAATTCTTACTTTGCCCCTGGTGACAGATATGCTCCTACTACCCCAACTAGACAGGTATAGTATAATTATTAAAGAAATTGTTGATGAATTTTAAATAAAAGGAGATGAATTGAATAATGGCATACCATATTATTATTAAAACTAATGTAAAAGACAAAGATGGTAAATTAATAGACCAATGTATTGCAGGTTTGACAAAAGAAGATGCGGAAAACCTAATAGACCTTATTAGCAAACCTGAAACAAAATTTATTAATTTAACTAAATATGCTAGTAATTTTCGTCACGATGGGCGTGATTATCAATCTATTATATTTAATCGTGATTGTATATTAGAGGCAGACATAATAAAAGGTGAACGAGAGTAGTAAAAAGGGTATTTTGGGGGAAATAGGGAGAATGTTTCTTAAACATGGGTATTTTTGCCCAACCCCTCGAAAAGGCCGGTAGGATTTTTAAGTATATAACTTCCCCTTTATTTACCTCGGTGTAATTTATGTTTTTTCATCCAACGATGCAAGTTACTTTCTGTAGTGTCATATCGTTTTGCTATA
>Ga0116185_1003495_pt1 | contig 13485 bp, 15 predicted proteins | sample AD_JPNNA7_MetaG_FD_89754 | JGI IMG/M metagenome (GOLD analysis project Ga0116185, IMG submission 89754) | Active sludge microbial communities of municipal wastewater-treating anaerobic digesters from Japan - AD_JPNNA7_MetaG | ecosystem: Engineered > Bioreactor > Anaerobic > Digestate | place... | reverse complement strand
CTTTATGAAGAAAAGTTCTTTTCCGGAAGGTTTTACTCTGTAGAAAACATGGCAATGGCTCTCTATCTTGGTGTCCCTGTGCTGCTCACCACTTTTCTTGTTGCTGAATACTACAAATTAAATCAAATGCTTAAGTGCATTTTTGGGCTGTCTATCCTTGCTGCGGTCATTTTTTATTACTTTTCTCTTCCTGAGAAATTTCTCGTTACTGACACCATTCGCTTCATTCTTCTTTCGGTGTTTTCATTTATGACTTTGTTCTCATTTCCAATATTTCTTAAAAAAGACAGGTTTGTAACCAGAAAGATCGCCCTTTTTCTTTATCAGAGAATGATGTTTGCGGTGATTGTAGCAGTTTTGGTTTATGCGGGACTCTCGTTTGCCGTTTATGCCATACAGCTGCTTTTCATTCCCGGCTGGAACGATTCTTTCCGGCTTACAAGTGCAATATTTGCAGTAAGTTCGGGGATAATCGCTCCATGGGTTGTCATGGCTGGAATTCCTGAAATTGAAAAAATATCTGAAGTTGAAGTCGTTGAAAAAGCGGCGGCTCTGATTTCAAAGTTCGTTTTTATTCCTGTCGTTCTTTTCTATCTTGTAATTCTCTATCTTTACTTTGGGAAAGTGCTCTTTTTTGAAGAACTACCGAAAGGGATGACAAGCTATCTGATCCTCTCTTTCTGCACCGCCGGGAGTATAACATATTCAATAATCCTTGAAGAATCTAAAAGAGCTCAAAAGGGAATAACCGCCATGTATGAGAAATGGTTTTACCGAACTGTTTTTCCTCTTCTTTTTCTTCTTTGGTATGCGGTCTGGAAAAGGACTGATGATTACGGAATAACTGAAAAAAGATATATCCTTATAGTTCTTTCAGTATTACTTACGACCTGGGCTTCCTACTTCATTTTCTCCAAAAGAAAAAACATTGTCATCATTCCTCTTCTTACTGCGATTGTATCAATTCTCATTTCGTTTGGTCCCTGGGGAATGTTTGAAACATCATATAGAAGTCAGAAAACGAGAATAATTGAAATTCTTGAAAAAAATCAACTACTTGAAAATGGAAAGATCATTCCTTCAACTAAAGATGTCTCTTTTTAAGACAGAAAAAATCTCGGCTCAGCGCTTTTGTATATCGAAACAAGATGGGGGCTTAACAGGATTTCTGAGATAATTCCTGAAAACGCGGATATCAGCACAACTCCTCAGAAATATCTATCCCGTTACAGTGGAGAAAATTCAAACACTTTCAAACTTATGAAGTGGATGATAATGGAATGGCTTTTGAATTGGACCTTTTGCCTATGATCAAAAAGATGTATGAAAAAACCGATAAGACAAATTACAACCTCTCTGTTGATGAACTTTCGCATAATTATGAAAATGATTCAGTAACAGCAACGGTTCTTATCGCTCAGGCACACGGCCGGTTCAACTCAGAAAAAGAAAATTCAACAGTCAGCAGTATCACTGTAGATGTTTATTATCTTTTGAAAAATAAAGAGTGAGTAGAAAGTATGTCAGTATTTATTCTAAGGCCGGATGAACTCAAGAAAAATTTCAAGGACTATATCATTCTGGAATGCAGAGAAAATATCTCAGACAGCGAGCACATAAGCGGGTCATATTTTGTTGACGGAGAATCAGTGCTTACTGGGAAAAAAGGTCAGCACGGCGGAAGGCACCCTTTCCCCGATATGGATAAATTTGTAAGCGACATGGAAAACCTCGGCATTTCAGATAGTTCAAAAGTCGCGTGCTTTGGAGATTTCGGTGCGAGAGCTGCTTTTATGTTGCGGCTTTTTGGAATAACTGCTTCTTTTATCAGCGGAAATTCAGAAACTTTAAAAAGATCAGGGATTCCTTTTGATAACGATGATCCTGCTCCTGTTAAAAAAGGGAAAATTACAGGAAAAATCAATAATGATCTTCTTGTGAGCATGGAAAAGGTGCGCAAAAACATCAATAATACTGAACACATACTCATTGATTCGAGATCCGGTGAAAGATACCGCGGAGAAAATGAACCGCTTGACCCCATTGCCGGAAGAATCCCCAACGCAGTGAACTTCTTCTGGCAGGATATTATAAAAGAAGATGCTAATTTTTTGTCAGACGATGAACTTCGTGCTCATTTTAATATCAACACGAACAAATTGATCACACTTTACTGCGGAAGCGGCGTAACAGCATGTTTTAACTGGCTTGCACTCAGACAGATCGGCGTCAAATGCTCAATCTATGCAGGATCCTGGAGCGACTGGATAAGTTATCCGGAAAATCTGGATAGAATCGAACCTAAAATTCATTAGTGTTTCCTGCCACCATACCCCTCTTTACTAAGGGTTTTCATCAGGTTCTTGTTCACATAATATGGATTTCTGAAAAACATTGTTGCTCCGTTTGGGCCTGTGCTGTTGTCTTTAAATAATGGAGGTTCGTCGCCTCCTCCAAAATTATTATTTAACAGCTATATCAACAAAAAATATCCATAAAAACAAAAGAATTAAATTTATAATAAACAACAATATTATTTTCCTCCATATGCAGATTTCAGATCGCCATAGCTTCTAGAAATATAATCAAAAACAATTGAAGCAACAAAACTTACTTCCATAAAACCCAAAAAAAACAAGTATAATAAATTACTTTTAATATTTCTCATTCCCATGAATCAACCTCCGGCTGAATTATTCCTCTCATTTGCCACATTTCATAAGTATTCGACCACAAAGCACCGTCTTTCTGAGTAATCATCGGCTTGCCTTAATTGAATTAATCTCACCTTCAAGCATTGAAAGTCCGTTAATGATGTTCTCAAAAGACGGATACTCGCCGAATATCATATTCTGCATGTCTCTGTAATCATTTTTCATGAATTTCAGGACATGGTCAGGCGGAATGAGCTTCATTGTTCCGGGAACCGCCAGATCATACCTCGCCCAGCCTCTTGGATAGAACCTTTTTTTAAAAGCCGTTACACTTTCAAGGAGCTCAATGTCTTTCAATGCGGACTCTCTGATAACACTTCTGCTCAACATGAACATATCATAATAATGTCTTGAGTATCTCGCAGGAACAGGACTGCTCTCAGGCCGGTGAGCTTCGTGATGAAGGATCGTCACCTTCTCCCAGAATGTCCTTTCCGCTTTTATTGATCTTAAACCGCATTCGTGATCTTTAATCAGTTCGGGGAAAACATCATGCAGATAAGGGGTTATAATATATCTGTCATTCGGAACCCATGAGGCAAGAGGTCCAATCTCCAGTTTGACTCTAGGTGCAATATACTGATCTGAAAAAGACTCGGGATAAGTGACCTGAAGAATATGAGGATCTTTTTTATCTTCTTCCACTGAACATGCAGGGCTTAATACAGCACTTATTTTTTCCCTTAATTCTCCGGAAATGAAAGCGGATGCCGATTCATCGATCGCACTGTTCATCTTAGCCTGTTTTGTTCCAGACATTGGAGCCAGAGGATCGGATTCCGTTAACAGCCGCCAGTCAAGGATCAGATCAATATCTTCAGAAAATCTTTCAATGACTTTAAAAACTTTTGAAAGCGATGTTCCGCCTTTAAAAAGCATGATCTTTGATAAGTATTCATCGGCAAAGATCTTTCTGAGAACCCAGCAGACCCAGAAATCCTTTTCCATAATTGCAGGAGGTATCCCTTTTCTATAAGCTGCTTCCTGAAATATGTCCTTTCTTTCGTCAGCACTTAATTTTACGACATTTTCCATTGTTTAATCCTTACATATCTTTTTAATTATCTCATAGACCCATGCAGTTGTCTTTTCCGTATCTTTAAGCACCTTTCTTTGTTCATCGCCTGTCAGAAAATCTCTTACTGAATCTATCGTGTCAGGCGAAACATTCTCTTCACCGAGTGCTTTCAGTGCCTGAAACACTATTGAGCTCTTTCTGTGTCTGAACCCTGAATTTTTCAGAGCAGTTCTTTTAAAGATAAGGTCTGTATTCCCTATTTTGTATTTTTTTGAAGGTCCTGTTGAAAGATAGACAAATTTCCCCTGAACCTGATTTGACAATCCGAGAATATTCAATGCCGTGTCACCTGTGGGCTGTATCTCCCATTTAAACTTTCCCGCAATTGCCTGAGCAACCTGGTCAATGTCAGGGCTTAAAAAAATGTTAAGCAGTTTGTTAAATTTAGGATAACAGTAAACACCTCTTAATGCTCTGACGATCATTCCGTCACCGTTTAACCGGTGCAGAGTTACATCAATGGCCTCGGGGGAAGCAATATCAAGAAAATCACTTCTGGTAAAACACCAACCCCTGCCATTCCCGTAAATCCTGCTAACTATTTTATTTTTCAAAGTATTCATATCCAATTCCAGACAGTTTCTGTAAGGAATAGTATTCATTTTTACTTACAAAAGCAAGTTTTATAACATTATCACAATGTTGATTTCTACAAAAAAGGGAACAACCTAAAATCCTTTAAAAAATTCCGTTCTGTGAAAATCGGGCTTTTCGGTTTTAATTTCAAATAGATACATATAATGAGGGGTCGGTGAAAGGTCGGCACATTTATAGATGTTGCCAGCAACATTTATAAGATCAGGGTTCTCATCAAAAATGAACACCGTTTTGGGAATGAAAATTTTGATCTGGTAACTTGTGACACTTTCTTTTATGCCAAACGGCTTACTCCCGAGAGTTGATGATACTTTAATCAATTCAAGTGCTTGAGGATTAATAAATTTCCGGTTGTGTCTATTTTCACCATATTGAGCGAGAATCGAACCGATGCAGTTTATTTCAAAGTTGTAATAATTTTTATTATCAAAAGAAAGAAAAAGCTCAACACAGCTATCCTGCCAGACCGGCTGATTAAAACCGGTATTCACAGCCCTGACCGTTGGTTCTGTCACATTGAAAACCGCTGCAATTGAATCAGTTGATATATTGAGATCGCACTCGACTTTCAGATTTTCAAGCGGCTTTTTAACCCAGCCCTGTTTGAGAAAATACTTTGCCAAAAATCATTCCAAAGAAAGTTATTGCCTGATGATTATATTGATTTTTTAAAGAATTAAAGATTATTTAGGGCAGTCGCCTTTCTTTTCTCCACCCTCTTTTTCTTCTTTGTTCATTTTCTTCTGTTCTTTTTTCTGCTCTTTCTTTTCCTGTTTCATTTCCTGTTTCATTTCTTTTTTCATTTCCTTGTTTTCTTCTTTTGCTTCTTTGTGCTCTTGTTTTTTCTCCTGCTTTTTCTCCTGCTTTTTTTCCTGTTTCATCTCTTTTTTCTGCTCTTTCTGCTCTTTGTGCTCCTGGATCTGCTCTTTCTTCATCTCTTTTTCAGGTGCGGGCTCATCCTGTGCAAAAAGATTAAAACCTGAAAAAATGAACATCAAAGCAATTAAAGAAATCATTAATTTTGCAACTTTCATGGTAACCTCCATCAAATTATTTAAAGAACCGAACTGTCTGTCTGTCAGACATCCATATGACGGCTAAGAATCTAAAAATGTTCCGTATTTTTCAGAATTTGAACGAAAATTCCAACATTACTCTGTGACGGTCATAATTGTAGTCATAATAATCTGAGTCGCTTTCGCCTAAGGTGCTGAAATTTTTGAGATATTTATAGCCAAACACTATGGCGAGAAAATCTGTCGCATTTATAACAATTTTAAAAGACGGAGCTATCGCATGGTCTGTCCTTTTTTTCTTTATGCCGCTCCATTCATCACTTTCAAAGAAATACAAAAGTTCATACGAAATTCCAGGAATAAGATCAAATATTGAAAGTCCGAGTTTCAGCCGGATGTTCTCGGCAAATGAAAAATATGAATTTCTTTTCTCAACTGTTGTCGCATCATAGATCTCGGTTGAATCTTCAAGCAGATATAATGAAAACGATGAATTCAGGAACAGAGAACTGCGCCGGTTCATAAATGTTATCAATTCGCTGATGTCTGCCGATATTTTCTGCCCTTCATAATAAATATCACTGAATTCAGAAGGATACCGGTACTGCCATGAGAGCCGGTACCAGCCGGATGAATTATCGCTCTGATAGTGTACGGTTTCAATATACGGTTCAATTTCAATTCTGTTGTAAACTTCATTAAAATCATAAACCGTGTGCCCGAAAATCAACCCGAGATTAAGATCGGTACTCACAAATTCGTGCTCATATGCGATCTCGGCATTATGTGAAAAGAAGCTGTAGGATTCGTCTTTGAAAGTATAGCTTAAAGATGTAAAGTAATCGAGATAAAGCTGCTGTACCGGATAAATGAAAAGATCTGTGGAAAGATCAAGTGAAAAATCTCCAACATCTTTAAGCAGGTCTTTTCTTCCGCCACGGGTCGTACTTGTTTCATCATCACCGGGATTTGAATCATAAGATGAGCCGATCGAAACAGACCCGCCACCATCTTCAATAGCGGCAAGTGTCTGAAAACATAAGATTATTAACAGAATAACCAGGGTTTTAAGAATGCTACCTGCCCGATTTTTTCCGTTTTTCGTTTCGTTCTTTATTCTTTTCAAGCTTTTTTTCTCTTTTCTCTTTTTTCATCTCTTTTTCAGATTCCTTTTTCGCTTCCTTTTTCTTTTTCAGTATTTCATCTTCCCATTTCGGCGCATTATCACCTTTTTCAACTTCGACTCCGGTTTTCACTTTAGGTTTTTTGGGCTCCTCCTTTTTTTCTTCACCGGTTAATGGAGTCATTGCGAAAAAAAAGATGAAGATCAGAGCAAATAATTCTTTAAGCATTTATTTCTCCTGTCGCTTTTACAACGATCTCGTGGTTTAACGATCCGCCGTCATATTCAGCAGTCGCATCAATATGCCAAAGCCCTGCCTCAACAGCTTTTACCACAAAAGGTATTTCATTTCTCCCTTTTTTCAGTGCTCCGCTCCAGTTTATTGTTTTGGTGTTCAATATCTCGGGATTTTCCGAATTGAAGGCAAGCCCTTTTGGAAGATTTATTGAAAAATCGACATCATCTACATCATTTTCAGAATCGTAAACAAGCTTTATTGTCACAGTTTCTCCTGTCAAAACCTCAGCGGATGCAATGACAGAGTGCTCAAAATATTCTTCTATGCCATTATTTTCATTAACTATTGTTCCTGCAAAAAAACCTGACGCGAATATAATGATCACCGCGGCGACTGCAAAACCGCTTTTCATAAAAAGGGAGCCGGTTCTTTTCCGCGTCGAAACTGCACTGAATTTAGAAGCCATTTCTAAAGCAAAATTTTCAGGAAGTTTTTTCTTTTTGTAACTTAACTGCTCAAAAAGGGCATCTGCTATTTTTTCCGGACTCTGTTTTTCCATTTTTTCGTCCTCCATCGTTCATAAGACTCAGAAACTACGAGAAAAGTTCCAAATTTCTTTCAATGAGCCGGTGCAGTTCCTCTCTTGCCCTTGAAAGACGGCTTTTAATAGAACCGACCGGAACACCGAGAAATTCCGATGCTTCAACATAGCTCATTCCTGACATCTCTATCATCATGATAATTTCACGATAATTTTCAGGCAGTTGATCTATCATTCTGAGCAGGTTTTCTTTCCTCTGCTCAAGCATTAAGCTGTTTTCAACAGAGACAGATTCCGTATCGGGCTGATCGTCTGAAATATCGCCTTCAGCACCTGTTATCTCGCCTGACTCTTTTCTAAGTAACGATATGAATTCATTTCTGATTATCACCCACAGCCATGAAGTGAAACTACTCCTTCCTTCAAATGAGGAGATGTTTAAAAACGCTTTGAGCAGTGCATTCTGGAGAACATCGCTCGCAAGATCCTCATTCCCTTTTGTTATCGAAAGGGCAAACCTGAAAAGAACCTGATAATGCTTTTTGACAAGTTTTTCAAATGATCCGCCGTCACCGCTTTTTGATCTGTGAATGAAGTATTTTTCCTGAATTCCCATCAACTCTCCGAAAAACAACGCTCTAAGTTGGACAGATTATATATTAAATTTGTTCCAAAATAAACATTCCCATTTTTCAGATTGACCCGGCGCTTACAGCAATTTCTTTGATTAAATAAAAACCTGTGTTAAAAGTCACTATATTTGCTGAATGTTTGATTTTGGGAGTTTCTGAATGCAGATTATGGTGAAAACGGTTTTTCTTTTTCTGTTGATAATAATATTTACTTCATTTGTTCATCCGGAATGTTTTCCTGAAGAAGTTTCTTACATCAAACTTGTTGAAAGCAGAAGTCTTTCAGAATCAAGGTATGAAAACGAATTATTAATTGAATCATTGAAAAACCATCTGAAATGTCATCCTGACAAAGAGGTTTACTACAAACTTGCCGTCATTTATGAATATATTGGAAAACATTATCTTGCAGGGATTGCATATAAAAAAGCAGGGAAAAACAATGATTACGATAGGATGCAGCAGATAATTATCAGCAAAAAAGGGGCTGAGAAAGAAAAATTCAAGGCATCTGCTGATTTTGAGGCGGCAAAATATCATAAACCATACAAAACAAAGAAAACCGCCGCTATGGTGTTTCACATAACCGGTCCGATAGCATTCGCAACAGGTCTTTCTCTGTTCATTCATGACAAAGCCGGTGGAAAAAACTCTCTGACAGCTCAATATACACTTATGTTTGGCGGACTTTCAATGATAGCGGGAGGGACAATTTTGAATGCACATGCTGATGAGCATTTGCTTCTTTCAAATGCATACAGCTCAATGAGTGATGATGCCGGTGTTGATTATGGATTGACTCCGGATGAGTATTTTGCAAGTTCAGGGAAACGAGCCGGATTATACAGCGGTTACTCAGGTAAATATATGAACAGAGGGCTTGCTTTGATATTTATTTCTTTACCTATGATCGGGTTTGGAATTTTCAGTTTTTTTGACACTCTAAATTTTCTACATGAAAAACATTATGAAGAAGATTCAAATGACTCAAATTCTCTTGACAGATCTTTTGAGGCATTCTTTTCGTGTTTGATTCAAATTGCTGTATTCATTCCGGCAATATCTTCAATAGTTATCGGTGCAAGAATGATGGCACGGGGTTCAAAATGGGGGAAACAGAACACAGAACCGAATCTTTTAACTCTAAACAGCATTGCTCCGATAATTGATCCGGTTTCAAAGACTTACGGACTTGCGCTGGGGTTTTCGTTTTGAAAAATTTTGAGGATTAAATGAGAATTTTTATAAAGACAGTTTTCATTCTTTTGTTAGTTACGATGATAACACCTCAGATTCACTCAGAAGATTTTTTAAAAGATGATGAATATAAACGGGTTGAAAAGAAAAGGAAGATCAAAATTCTGACAGACTATGAATCGGAACAGTTTTTTAAGAAATTTAAACAAAAAAAAGGGGGAGAAACGGCCCTTTTAATAATCGGATCCCTTGCTGCTGCAACTGGGTTATCTCTTTTCATACATGACAAGACGGGCGGTGAAAATTCTCCTTACGCTCAATATTCTTTAATGTTCGGCGGACTTTTATCGATCAGCAGTGGAATTCTTATAAATCCATGGAGTTATAAAACATTGGAATTGTCCAGATTTTATGAAAAATATACCGAAAATATTATCGTTGACGAAGGAACGGTCATTGATGAAAGAGCAATTTATTATAAAGCACAGCATGCGGCAAAAAAGAGAACAGCAAAAAGATTCCGGAATGCAGGAATAGGTCTTTTCGCAATGTCAATCCCCACACTTGCATTATCAATTTACAGCTCTTATGAATTTTATAAAAATAACGAAGGTTCTCCCGAAGATTTTTTTATATATTTTTATGCTTTTACGCCATCAGTTCTTTCAATAGCCGGCGGAATCGCTCTGCTTGCGGTTTTCTCCAGATACGAAAAGCTCAGCACAGAACCGAATCTTTTAACTCTAAACAGTATCGCCCCTATAATCGATCCTGTTTCAAAGACTTACGGGCTTGCGCTGGGGTTTTCGTTTTAGTCACCCGAACACTTAATTGAACATTTGTTCAATTGTTCATTCATGGATGAAAGAAATTTCTGGCGAAAATTGCGACTATTCGGGAGCCAAATCCCAAAAAGTCTTGACTATTCGGGAATGCATGCTATTATAGTCGAATGAAACGGTCAATTGAGCCAAACATAAAAAAGGATATTCCAAGAAAGATAATACTTCTTTCGGGTCCAAGGCAGGTCGGGAAAACCACTTTGTCAAAAATGCTTTCCGATGAATATGATTATCTTAACTATGACTCTGCACATGACCGGCTTATAATTTCAGAAAAAAGCTGGAACAGAAAAAAAGAGCTCATAATTTTTGATGAACTTCACAAAATGAAAAATTGGAAGAGTTGGCTAAAAGGAGTTTATGATACAGAGTCCCGTCCTCCGCATCTTTTTGTGACTGGAAGTGCCCGGCTTGACACTGTCAGAAAGGTGGGAGATTCGCTTGCAGGAAGATTTTTCAGATTCCGGCTCCATCCGATTGATGTATTGGAAGCAGCTTCCATCTGCAAACCGGATGAAGCTCTTGATAGGATTATGAGAATTGGCGGATTTCCTGAACCTTTTCTTGAAAACGATGAAATTTTTTACAAAAGATGGAAGAAAACCCATCTTGATATCATTTTAAGACAGGATCTGATTGATCTTGAAACTGTAAATGACATTAAATCCATCGAGACACTTATTGAACTTCTAAGATACCGGGTCGGAAGCACGATTTCATATTCAAACCTTGCCAATGATCTTCAGAAAGATCCGAAAACTGTAAAAAGATGGCTTCAGATACTTGAAAATCTTTTTATTATTTTTCCGGTGACTCCGTTTCATCAGAAAATCACCAGAGCTATCACAAAAGAACCCAAATATTACTTCTTTGATACAGGTCAGGTTATTGGAGATGACGGAGCTGTTCTCGAAAATGCAGTTGCCTGTGCACTTTTAAAGGAACTTCACAGAAAAGAAGATGTTCTCGGAGTTGACGGCAGACTTCATTTCATCAAAAACAAGGAAAAGAAAGAGATTGATTTTGCAGTTTTTCAGGATGGCAGGATCACACATCTGATCGAAGTAAAATTAAGTGACGACAATCTCAGCAGAAATTTTTTCAGCTTTGAAAAATATTTTCCCGACAGTCAGAAAATTCAGCTTGTTAAAAACCTTTCAAGGGAAAAAACCTATCCGACAGGTGAAAGCATCTTAAAAGCTGCTGACTTTCTTGCAGAACTTGAACTGTAAACAAATTTTTTGGCGAAAATCACAAACATAAGTATATTCCTTCCGTTTCGTTCATTTACGATTAATTGGAGAATTAAATGAAGTATTTAGTCACATCCGCTCTACCTTACGCCAACGGTCCCATTCATCTTGGTCATCTTGCCGGTGCCTATCTTCCTGCTGATGTCTATGTCAGATATCTCAAGAATATGGGTCGCGAAGTGATCTACATCTGCGGAACTGATGAACACGGTGTTCCTATCACGATCAATGCTGAATCAAAAGGGGTGACCCCTGAAGTTGTGGTGAAGGAAAATCACGACTTAATTGAAAAAGGGTTCAAAATGGCTGGAATGTCTTTTGATATTTTTTCGGGAACTCACAATGACACCCACGCTGAACTTTCTCAGGAGTTTTTCATAAATCTCAATAAAAACGGATATATATCGGTCAAAGATGTTGAACAGCTTTACTGCGAACATGACAAAATGTTCCTCCCTGACAGATATGTTGAAGGAACATGCCCGATATGTAAAGACCCGGGCGCAAGAGGCGACCAGTGTGACAAATGCGGAAATGCTCTGAACACTCTTGATCTGATAGAGCCAAGATGCAAACTCTGCGGAAAAACACCCGTTGTAAAAACATCAAAACACTGGTTTTTAGATCTTGATAAATTTGAAAAGAAGCTTGATGCGTGGCTTGAAAGCAAGCTGAACTGGAAAAGTAATGTCAAGCAATTCTGCAAACAGTGGTTTGAAAGAGGTCTTGAACCAAGAGGGATAACCCGCGACATTTCCTGGGGAATCCCGGTTCCGGTCGAGGGCTCTGAAGGAAAGGTTCTGTATGTCTGGTTTGACGCTCCGATCGGTTATGCATCTTTCACAAAAGAGATGTTTGAGAAAAAAGGGGCTGACAAAGATGAGTGGCTTAAATGGTGGAAAGGTGGGAATGATGTTAAACTTGTCCACTTCATCGGCAAGGATAACATCGTTTTCCATTCGATAATATGGCCTGCAATGCTGATGGGTCAGAATGAGACACAGGAGTGGAAACTTCCTGATGAAATTCCGGCAAATGAGTTCTTAAACCTTGAAGGACAGAAGATCTCAACAAGCAAAAACTGGGCGATATGGGTTCACGAATTTCTTGAAATATTCAACCCCGATGCAGTCAGATTCTATCTCGCTTCGATTGCTCCGGAAACAAAAGATGCAGACTTTTCGTTCAAAGGATTTCAAGACGCTAATAACGGTCTTCTTGCAAGCATTTACGGCAATTTTGTCAACCGCAACCTCGCTTTCATAAATAAGTTTTTTAACGGAAAAATCGAAGGTGAAGTGAAATATACTGAAGAAGATGACAAACTGTGGAGTGATGTAAAAAAGGAACTTCGTGAAGTGCTTGACTGCTATGAAACTTTCAAAGTGAGAGATGCCGTATTTCATCTGATGGAGATTGGCAGAATTTCAAATAAATACTTTGACTCAATGGCTCCCTGGGCTTTAAGAAAGAACGACCCGGCACGATGTAACGGAGTTTTTATCAACTGCCTGAACCTTATAAATGTGATCGCGACTGCAATGGAACCGATCACTCCCACCTCGAGCAGAAAAGTTAAGAAAATGCTTAACCTCCCTGAAACATTTGATTTTTCAACAATTTATGAACAACAGATACACTCAGGCATAACACTCGGACCAGTCGAGATCCTCTTCACCATGATCGATGACGAAACAATAGAAAAAGAAAAAGCCAAGCTGGGATAAACCCGAATATCTAAAATAGAAAGGTAAAAGCAATATCAAGAGTCAATGTAAAGTCAATCACTATTGATTTGTGTTTCTCATGCAACGCACAAAAAATTCATTATTTTCTGATTCTGAGAAAAATGTTCCATTAATGAAATTTATGAGCCAGTTATGCTCTTTAATGTCTGTCCTGCTTGATCTTGTCCATAAAGATTCAGTGTCTCCTAATTTTGAATAATAAATATCGTTTCTGGGAGGACATGAATCATTATGAACATCTTTTGATTCATCTCCGCAGTAACAGTCACATTCGTCTTCATAACATTCCCATCCCGATGAACAGCCCATACAGTCACATTCATCAATTACGAAATAGCCACCTCCTGTCAGACAGTTATCTGTTAAACCGCAATCTCCTCCGGTTTCTGTGCGGGCACAATTTTTTACAAGTGTCCTCAACTCTGATACTGAGGGAAGAAACCAGTCATCAGTTCCATTTTCTTCAAGATTTTCACAAAAATTTACCGCATCAGATAAACTCATCT
>Ga0116185_1003474_pt1 | contig 13566 bp, 10 predicted proteins | sample AD_JPNNA7_MetaG_FD_89754 | JGI IMG/M metagenome (GOLD analysis project Ga0116185, IMG submission 89754) | Active sludge microbial communities of municipal wastewater-treating anaerobic digesters from Japan - AD_JPNNA7_MetaG | ecosystem: Engineered > Bioreactor > Anaerobic > Digestate | place... | reverse complement strand
GGACTACAAGGACACGGTGCCGCACCTGTTCCACCACAACGCCATCGTGATGTTCGGCAACGGCGACCAGGCGAAGATCGGCTCGGTCACCAGCCGCTGGGGGCACTTCCACGAATGGAAGCGCCTGGCGGAGAACCAGCCGGGCGCGGTGGACATGGAAACCCTGCTGAAGGGCGTGTGCGACAAGCGGAATTTCATGGATCTGGTGGAGAACTTCATCGTGTTCGACGATTCGGCCGGCGAGCCCCGGAAGATATTGGCCCGCAACCACCAGTTCCTAGGCGTCAACCGGGCCGTCGAGGCGGTGCGCGACCGCAAGAACCGGGACGGCAAGCTGGGGGTGTTCTGACACACGCAGGGCGCGGGCAAGAGCTACTCCATGGTGATGTTCACCCGCAAGGTGCATCGCACGCTGGGCGGCAATTTCACGTTCCTGGTGCTGACGGACCGCGAAGACCTCGACACCCAGATCTACAAGACTTTCGCCGGCTGCGGCGTGGTGGACAACGACCGCGAACCCTGCCGGGCGTCGAGCGGCGATGAGCTGGCTCAGTTGCTGGCCCTGCACAAGTCGCACGTCTTTTCCCTGATCCACAAGTTCAACCAGGAGGTGAAGCCGGATGCGGCCTATACGCGGCGGGACGACATCATTGTTATCTCCGACGAGGCGCACCGGACCCAGTACGGCACCTTGGCGCTGAATATGCGCAATGCCCTGCCCAATGCCAGCTATATCGGGTTCACCGGAACTCCGCTGTTCAAGGATGACGAAATCACGCGGCGGTGGTTCGGGGATTACGTTTCCACCTATGACTTCCAGCGGGCGGTGGAGGACAAGGCCACTGTGCCGCTGTACTACGATTCGCGAGGCGACAAGCTCGGCGTATCCATTGGCGACTTGAATGAACGTCTGGCTGACAAGCTGGAGGAACTGGAAACCGAGGACTTGGACACCATCCAGCGGCTGGAGCAGGAGTTGAGGCGCGACTATCATGTCATCACCGCCGGGAAGCGGCTGGATCAGGTGGCGCGGGATTTCGTGGCGCACTATTCCAAGGCCTGGGAAAGCGGCAAGGCCATGCTGGTGTGCATTGACAAGGTCACCTGTGTGCGGATGCACAAGCTGATCGAGTTTTACTGGGAGCAACTGATCCGCGAGTTGGAACGAGGCTTGGCGGAAAGCCGGGACGAACAGGAGGAAGCCCAGACCCGCCGTCGAATTGAATGGATGCGCCAAACCCGCATGGCTGTGGTGATCAGCGAAGAGCAAGGCGAGGTGGACAAGTTTCGCAAGTGGGATTTGGATATCACTCCTTACCGCCGCCTGATCAAAGAGGGCATCGAACTGCCCGAGGCCATGCGCGGGCTGCCGGAATTCCAAAACAAGCAGCGGTTGGCGCTGGACGATGCGTTCAAGGCGGAGGCGCATCCGTTCCGGGTCGCCATTGTTTGCGCCATGTGGCTGACCGGATTCGATGTGCCCAGCCTGTCCACCCTCTATTTGGACAAGCCCCTGAAGGCGCACACCCTGATGCAGGCCATCGCTCGAGCGAATCGCGTCAATGAGGGCAAGAATAATGGGATGATCGTGGACTATTGCGGCATCCTGAAGAACCTGCGCAAGGCTCTGGCTACGTTTGCCGGAGCCGCGGACGGCGGCCGCGGTGATGGGGGCGCACTGCCGGAGCCGGCGCGCCCCGAGACGGAGCTGCTGGCCGATTTGGAAGAGGCGCTAGGGCTGGTCCGTACGTTTTTGTCCGAACACGACGCACCGCTGGACAACATCGTTTTTCGGAAGGGTTTTGCGCGAAACGCAGCCATCGTGGCAGCGAAGGATGCGGCCAACGAAAACGACACCGCCCGGAAGCGTTTTGAAATCATGTGCCGGGCGGTGTTCGTCAAGTTTCTGGCGTGCACCAATGTTCCGGATGTCAACCGGTACCGGGGCGAATACAGAGCCATCCGGCTGCTGTACCAGAGCTTGAAGGAGGATGAAGAAAAGGCAGATGTGATAGATGTGATCCGCCAACTGCACCAAGTGGTGGATAAGGCCATTGTGACACAAGACCCCGTTTCAGCAGAGGGAAAAGAACCTTACGACATCAGCCAAATTGATTTCGACAAGCTGCGGCGGGAATTCGAACGCAGCAAGGCCAAAAATACGACCGTGCAAAATTTAAAGGCTGCACTGGAAAAACGACTGAAAAGGCTGTTGGAACGGAATCCCCTACGGACGAACTTCCAGACGCATTATGAAAAGATCGTGGCCGACTACAACCGGGAGAAAGACCGGGTCACCATCGAAAAAACCTTTGAAGAACTGATGAGAGCGGCGAAAACCTTTGACGAGGAAGAACACCGGGCCATGCGGGAGGGGCTGGACGAAGAAACACTGGCCCTCTTCGACCTTTTGCGGAAACCCGATCTGACCGCCGCCGAAATCAAACGGATCAAAAAAGTGGCCGTTGAACTGTTGCAGAAGCTCAAGGCGGAAAAACTGCGCATTGACCACTGGCGGGACAAGGAGACGACCCGCGACGCCGTACGGCTGACCATCCGGGATTTCCTATGGAGTGACACCAGCGGGCTGCCCGTCGAACGATACACGGAAACGGAAGTGCAAACCCGGGCTGACGAGATTTATGTCCACGTTTATCGCGCGTATCCGACCCTGCCCTCGCCGATCTACAATCAACAGATGGTCTGTTGACTCATGAGGGGGCAGCGGATAAGGGGCACCCATTAGACTACTCAAGTGCGACTACAGGAGGACCAACAGCCCCGGCCTCAACGAGGCCGGCTACAGTAAGACGGTTGCAGGTTAAAGGTTGCAGGTTCCAGGGGAGCAGCCAACAACCCCGGCCTCAACGAGGCCGGCTACAATAAAGACAAGAAAGCCAACAGCCCGCCGCCGGCCTTAAAGGCCTGGCTGTTAACTGTAGCCGCGGGCGGTGACCGCGGGGATTTTCTTCCGGACACCCGCGCCGCCGCGAGGCGGCGGAGGGTTCAGAGGTCAGGGTTCAGAGGTCAGGTGAAGACCATCGAACCAACAGCCCCGGCCTCAGCGAGGCCGGCTACAGTAAGACGGTTGCAAGTTAAAGGTTGCAGGTTCCAGGGGAGCAGCCAACAACCCCGGCCTCAACGAGGCCGGCTACAATAAAGACAAGAAAGCCAACAGCCCGCCGCCGGTACAACGGCGGCCTACTGGAAGGTCAGCAGCCCGCGCCGTCGTGAGGCGGCGTGATTGTAAAAAGGCCCTGCCGGGCCTTGTCCGCTGTGCGCAGCACGTGCATGCGGAGGATTTCTTGCGGATTTTGGCAGGGCTGTCGCGCCAAAATAACCGGTGGATTTTCCGATGATGGCGCGTTGCGGACGACCCGAGCTGGACTCGTGTCCGCGAGCGGTCGGTCGCGGCGCGCCAGCGCGGAAAAGATGCCGGTTGGTTTTGGCGCCGCCAAAATCCGCAAGAAATCCTCCTGATCAAACGCCGACACCAGCAGACCAACACCAGCCAAACGCGCGAACCACGAGCCGAGACGATAGCGGCGGGTGTCCTGAAGGTATTTTTCCACGGTGTGGAAAAACCCGCCGATGCGGGATAAAATGTTTTCCACAGTGTGGAAAAATGGGCATACTGCCCCCCGCGTATTGAAAAATGCGCGGCCAATTTTTCCACAGTATGGAAAAAGTTTGGGCGATTTTTCCACACAATGGAAAAACTTTCCGGATTTTTTCCACGCAATGGAAAAACTTTGGCCGATTTTTTCCACAGTGTGGAAAATCCCGCCCGTGCGGGATGAAAAGTTTTCCACAGTGTGGAAAACCGCAGGCAAGATTGAAAGAGGAGTGATTCAATGATCAACCGCAAACCGTTAGAGGCGTCGTTGGCCGCCGTCAAAAAGGCTTTTCCGAAAGCAAAACCGAAATTGGGCATGATTCTGGGCTCGGGCTTGAGCGAGATAGCCGAGGCGTTCGAGCAACTGGGGGTGCTGCCGTATGCGAAGATTCCGGGGGTGGGCGCGGCGGGGGTGGCCGGCCACGCCGGGCGGCTGGTTTGGGGGAAGTCGGCGGGAATCGAGACGTTCATTTTCCAAGGCCGGCGGCATTATTACGAGGGCGTGGGCTGGGAGGCGGTGGCTACGCCGCTGTTCCTGCTGAAGAGCCTCGGGGCCAAGGCAGTTTTCCTGACGAATGCGGCGGGTGGCACGAATCCCAAGTGGAAGCCGGGCGATTTGATGATCATTGAGGACCACATCAACATGATGGGGGTGACGCCGCTGTTGGGCACGCACGACCCGTTCTGGGGGCCGCGGTTTCCGGATCAGTCGTTCATCTATGACCAGCAGTTGCGCGCGGCGTTGGCGCGCGCGGGCAAGCAGAGCAAGGTGGCGCTGCGGCGCGGCGTGTATTTTGCCGGCACGGGCCCGACCTATGAGACGCCCGCGGAAGTCCGGGCGTGGCGCAAGCTCGGCGCGGATGCCGTGGGGATGAGCACCGTGCCGGAGGCCATGCTGGCCAACGCGGCGGGGCTGCGCGTGGCGGGGCTCTCGTGCATCACCAACATGGCGGCGGGCATCCTGAACCAGGCGCTGACCCACCAGGAAGTGTTTGAGACTTCCCAAAAGGCCATGGCGAACATGAAGAAGCTGATCCTCCAATTCTGGAAGGAGCTGGGCCGCGCCGGCCTGTAGGCCGGCCCCGCGCAGCAACGCTTTTTGCGGAACGCTTGAAAGCCCGGGGGGGCGGGCGTATAGTTTCTCTTATATGAAAACGATGCGTTTGGTCTGTTTGGGGCTGGGGATGGCATTGCCTTGGGTGGCGGTGGCGGATGAGCCGCCGGCCGCACCGCTGGCGCCCAAAATTGTCTGCGACGAGCCGAGTTATGATTTTGGCGAGCGCGACAATAACGGGTTTGTGGAACACAATTACGTGGTGCGCAACGCCGGCACGCTGTCGCTGGAAATCCGCGAGGTGCGCGCGTCGTGCGGCTGCACGGCGGTGAAGCCCTCGGTGGATGTGGTGCCGCCGGGCGGCGAGGCGCAGGTGCAGGCGCGCTTCGATTTGCGCGGCCGCACGGGCTACCAGCAAAAGGCGATTTTTGTCACCAGCAACGACCCGGAAACGCCGACGTTGACGCTGACCCTGAAGGGCACCGCGACCCAGCCGCTGCGCGCGGAGCCGTCCACCATTTTCTTTGGACAACTGGGGCCGGACGGGTTGCGCAGCCGCGATGTCGAAATTATCTCCACGCGCGGCCCCATCCAGATTGAGAACGTCCGCAGCGACCAAGCGGCTATTCAAGTGACGCCGCTGCCAGCGGCGGATGATGCAGACGGCACGCGGCACCGTTTCAACGTGACGCTGGCGAACGACCTGCCGCCGGGACAGCTCAATGGCGTGGTGATCATCAAAACCGACTTGCCCGACACTCCTGAACTAACGGTGCCGGTGCTGGCCTTTATTGTCGGATCCGCGCCGGCCCAGTGATGGCTGAAAGCACGGCAGGGCGGCGCGCGGCGTTCCTCCGGATGCTTCCGGCCAGCGCGACTTTGCTGGCGCTGGCCGTGGCGCTGGGGGTTGCGGCAAATCTGGTGCGCCCGGCAGCAACGCGCCTGCCGTGGGCCAGTGATTGGAGCCGGCACATCGAAACCCAAGCCTACCGCGCCGGCGTGCCGGTGCTTTTTCTGCCGGGTGTGCGTGAGCGCGCGGGCAACCCGGATTGGTTGATTTGCGATGCGCGAACTCCCGAACAATATGCGGCGGGGCATTTGCCCGGCGCGTGGAACCTGCCGCTGGAAGAAGTGGATGCGCGGCTGGGCGCGCTGGCTGCGCGCTTGACGCTGCAGTCGGAGCTGCTGGTATATTGCGGCGGGGCGGATTGCACTGATGCCTTGGAGCTGGCACTCAAGCTGCGGCAACTGGGCTTTGAACGCGTGACGCTGTATCCCGGCGGATACGCGGAGTGGGTGGAATATGGCGGTGAAGTGCGCACGGGAGACGAGCCGTGAGCCGCGCGCGAATCATTTTGGTATGGGTGGCGCGCCTCGCGGTGGCGGGGATGTTCATTGGGGCGTGTCTCGCCAAGATTGCGGCGCCGGAATCCTTCGCGCTGGCGGTGCATCGGTATCGGTTGTTGCCGGATTTGCTGGTGAATGCGGTGGCGCTGCTGCTGCCTTGGCTGGAGCTGTTGTGCGGCGTAGCGGTGCTGGCCGGGCCGCCGCGCTGGCGCGCCGCGGGGGCGCTCTGGATTGCGCTGATGTTGGTGGTCTTCACCGGCGCCATCAGCCTGAACATCCTGCGCGGGATTGAAGCCTCGTGCGGTTGTTTCTCAACGCGCGCCGATGCGGCGGCTTCCGACGGCTGGAATCTGGCGCGCAATGCGACGCTGCTCGGGCTGACGCTGGTGATTTTGTGGGACGCGCTGCGGCGCGACCAGTCCGCTGCCGCGGGCGAGCCGGCACCATGAGCCAAAACCTGCAATCCATTTTTGAGGTCTATGTGGCCGGCGTGGGGCCGTCGAGCAGCCATAGCATGGGCCCGGAGCGCGCCGCGCGGCTTTTTGCGGCGGGCTTGGCGGAAACTCCGGCGCGCATTCGCGTGACGTTGCAGGGCAGCCTGGCCGCAACGGGGCGCGGGCACTGGACCGATCGCACGCTGGTGCGCACGCTGAATCCCGTGCCGGTGGACGTGGTGTTTGACTCGCAAACCACCAACCTCCCCCACCCCAACACCATGATTTTTGCGGCGTTCAGTGCCCAAGGCGACTTGTTGCGGGAATGGACCGTGTGTAGCGTAGGCGGCGGCAGCCTGCGGGAGGCGGATGGACGGCCGGTGGCGCGCGCGGAGCCGGCGGAGTATCCCGTCGGCAACATCGCGGATGCCATGGACTACTGCCACGCGAACCATCTGGAGTTCTGGCAATTGGTCGAACAGAGCGAGCGCGACGTTTGGCCCCGGCTGGAGAACATTTGGCGCGCGATGACCGATACCGTGAAACGCGGGCTGGCCAGCAAGCAAATCATTTTGCCCGGCACGTTGGAGCTGGCCCGGCGGGCCGGAACCACGCATAGCCGCGCGCTGGGGTTAAAAGGCACGCCGCGCGAATTGGGCCTGGTGGCCGCCTATGCGTTGGCGGTGGCGGAAGAAAACGCCGCGGGCATGCAGGTGGTCACGGCGCCCTCGTGCGGCGCGGCGGGGGTGTTGCCGGCGGTGCTGTACTATTTCAAGGCGCGGCGTCGCGTGCCACAGCGGCGAATTCTGGAAGCGCTGGCCACGGCCGGCTTGTTCGGGGCCTCCATCCGCGCCAACGCAACCGTCTCTGGCGCGGAGGCCGGCTGCCAGGCGGAAATCGGATCGGCCTGCTCCATGGCCGCCGCCGCCGCGGCCCAACTGCTGGGTGCAACGCTCCGCCAAATTGAGTATGCCGCGGAAATGGCGATGGAGCACAACCTGGGGCTGACCTGCGACCCGATTGAAGGCTATGTGCAGATTCCGTGCATCGAGCGCAACATGAACGCGGCGCTGCGCGCCATTGAGTGCGCCACGTTCACGCAGTTGACCGACGGCCGGCATTTGGTCAGTTTTGATGATGTGATTGAAGTGATGAACCGCACTGGCCGCGACTTGCAGGCGGCCTATCGCGAAACCTCCACGGGGGGGCTCGCCCAGCTTTGGCGGCGGGATATTGAAACCCGCCTGCGCAAACCGGCCCGCTCATGAGTCCGCGGGTCAATGAGTTCTCGTGGTCGTTTTCGCGGCAGGCGACGTTCCAGTCTTGCCTGAAGCGCTACTATTTTTCCTATTATGCGGCATGGGGCGGGTGGAGTGCGACGGCGCCGGCCCGCGCGCGGGAGATTTACCTGCTCAAGCGGCTGGCCACCCGCCAGCAGTGGGCTGGGCAGCACGCGCATGACGCCTTGGCCGCGCTTCTGCAACGGCCGGCGGCGGACGCTGCCGAAGCCGAGAGCATCGCGCAACAGCAAATCGAACAAATGCGCCAGGAGTTTCGCCAGTCGCGCGCGAAGGCCTATCACCGCGACCCGGCGCGCATTCCCGGGCTTTTTGAGCACGAATACAACCTGGAGATTCCCGCCGAGGAATGGCAGGCGGTGGTGGAACGCGTAGCTCAAGCCGTGCGGCAATTTGCGACATCCGAACTCTGGCAGGAGCTGCAACAACTGCCGCGCGAAGCCATGGTCGCGGTGGAGCAGCGCGCGCACTTTTTGCTGGATGGCCTCAAGGTACTGGCAGTGCCTGATCTCGTGGTGCGGCACGAGGGCCGGGTGACTATTTATGACTGGAAAACCGGCAGCGCAGATTTGGCCGAACACCGGCTGCAACTGGGGATTTATGTTCTGTTGGCGCTGGATCGGTGGACCAGCGCGCCGAGCGACATCCAAGCCGTTGCCTACCACCCCATTTTGAACCAGCGCGAGGTGTTCAGCTACACGGCGGATGATGTGGAAAACCTGCGCGATTTCATCCGTGACTCCGCTGATGAAATGCTCTTTCCCGTGGAAGACCCCATGACCAACCGGTTGAGCGCCGATGCGGAGTTTGATTGCACCACCGATGACAACGTCTGCAAGACGTGTCCTTTTTTGCGGGTCTGCCCGAAGTGGGCCACGTAAAGGCGTCAGGCGGCGGCAGCTTCAGGGCGTCTGGGGCTTTGCTCGCTTCTTGAATTCCGCGCACCACGAAAATCTCGCTGTCACTCGTCGCATTGCAACCGGTTGGATTGTTGGGCTGGAACGGTCGCCGAGTGGTTCAGGGCGCCGGGGGCTTGGCCAGTTTGCGTTCCAACAGCCGGATATTCACCGTGCTGATGTCCGTGGCCTTGCCATCGGCCACATTCTGGCGGAACACCGCCAGCGCTTCGGTATCGCGTCCCATGCGGCGCAATTGCACGCCCAATTGTTCGCGGTAGAAAATGTGCTTGTGCTGATAGGCGGCGGCGCGACGGAACTCGGCGAGCGCTCCTTCCGGATCGTCGAGCAGATTATGAACCAAACCCAGCGTGTACACCACGGCCATGTCGCCGGGATTCAATTCCGCCGCGCGCCGCAAGTGCACCGCCGCTTCCGTGGCGAGCTCCTCACGGCCGGCCTTCTCCGCGGCTTCGTCCGGGTCGCGATACCAGAAGGCCTGAATCTGGCGCAGCATGCCGAGGCCGGCATGTGGTTGCCAGTTGCGCGCATCCCAGCGGCTGGCGCGCGCGTAATCGGCGGCCGCGGCGTCCCAGTTGAGGCTGCTGCGGGCGATATCACCGCGCAAATTCCAATAATAAGACAGGCCGGCCGCAGTGGCGCGCCACGCGGCACACAAGCAGACCAAGACCGCCCCGCCGGCCACGGCCATGCGCCAGCCGCGGGCCTGCGGGCGGGCTTTTTTCCGCCAGCCTTCTTCCAGAAACCACGCGCCCCAGGCCACGCCAATCAGCCAGGCCAGCACGTGCGGGTTGGGGAAAATGTGGAAGTTGAAATCGAACAATGCGTGCACCATGTTGCCGGCGACGGCGCCGGCGGCGGCCGCCAGTAAAACACGTGTGCCGGCTGACTGCGCGCGGAGAAAGGCCACCAGCAAGCCGATGCCGCCCCACAACAAGCCCGCCACCAGCAGGCCGCTGCCGATGGCGCCATATTCCACTTGCAATTGCAGATATTCGTTGTGGAGGTAATCCCACAGCAGGTGGTATTTGACGTGCTTTTGGTAGGGCGGATAGGCCCAGACAAACGAGCCGCCGCTGAACCCGGTGATGGACCGTTCGCGAATCATCACAAGGGAATCGCGCCACATATCCAGTCGCCCCCCTCCGGCCTCGAGGCCGCGCTCCAGCACTGGTTGCACACGCTCCTGGACAAGCGGCAGAGTGCGCCAAGCCACCCAGCCCCCGCCCGCGGCCAAGAGCGGAAGGGCCACCAGCGCCAGCGCGAACAGCGCGCGGCTCTTGCGCCACGCCAGCAACAGCAGGCTGGTGATGCAACCGACCAGTAGGCCGGCCCAAGCGCTGCGGCTCTGCGTCCAGTACAGCACCGGGGTGGCCACGCCCAGAAAATAAAGCCCCATCAGGCGCAACGGGAAACCAGCATCGGCGCAGAACAGCAACAAAATCGCCAGCGGGAACAGGGTGGCCAGCACGTTGGCCAAATGATTCGGGCAGAGATATGTGCCGCTGGCGCGCAATCCATACTGCTCCGGGCGCGGCGCCCAGAGTACCTGCCGCGAGCCGCCGACACGCTGGACAATGGCATAGAGGCAGATCAGCGCCACCGACAGCAGCAGGATGAACACCAGCACCCGCCAGCGGCGCGGCTGATTGGCCAGTTGGGTCCAACTCCACAAGGCGCCGAGCAGGCAAAGCCATTTCAAAGCTTCCCAGCGCGCGGCATAAGGCACCATGGCGCTAGGCGCCAGCGCGACCACATAGGTGGTCAAGGCGGCAAAAATCCACCACCCGGCCGGCCAGCGCCAGGCGGGAGTATCGGCAAACCACAGCGGGCGGGATGCTGCCAGCGCAATGCCGCAGAAGGCCAGCACGAGACCGGGGGCAAAAGCCCACGTGCGAGTAGAGCCCAAGAGCCACATGCCGCCCGTGGCGGGCCACATCAACAGGAGGAGCGTCAGCGCGTCATACCAGCGGCGCGCGGAGGAGTGGATCACTTTCCCATCGGCGAACTGCGTCATGGGAGGCTTGCCGGTCGGCATCAAATCCAGCTACGCAGCACTTCCACCACGTCGTCGGGTTCCAGCAGGATATCATCTTCCGGCTGGCGCTCCAGGCGGCGGGCGTTGCGAATGACCTTGAAAATGCGGCCATTGCGCTTGACCTGCACCTTGCCGCTGGCAAATTCCGTATAGCCGCCGGCGGCTGCGATGGCCTGCGAAACGCGCGTGGCGGAGACGATTTGGAAACGCCCGGGGCCGCGGACTTCGCCCAAAATGAAGTAGAAGCGGGTGGGCACCACCACATTCACCGTGACGTTGCGGTAGATGTCCTGATCGAGATAAATCTGGCGGATGGACCGCTCGAGTTCGGAAGCCGGCAGGCCGGCGGCGCGAATATCGTTGATGAACGGCAGCGTGATCATGCCATATTCATCAATGACATCCTCAATGACCTCCGGCGTGGGGATACCGCGCAAATAGACCTGCACACCATCACCCACCTTGAGGACGTAGCCGGCTTCGGTTCTTGGTTCTTCCGTGACCGGGGCCGGTGGCGGGGCAACCGGTGTTTCGGGGGCGGGGCTGGGACGGGTTTCCGGCGCGGGGGGTGCGGGTTGCACGGGCGAAGCGGCCGGTTCGGCAGGAGGCAAAACTACTTGCACGGGCGGCGCCGGTTGAGCGGGCGCGGGCTTGGCCGGCGCTGGGGCGGGTGCCGCCGGTTTGCGCGGAGCTTCGGGGGCAACCGGCTTGGGCGGCGCTGGAGCGGGGGCCGGTTTAGCCGGGGGTGCCGCAATTTCCGCCGGCTTTTCCGCAACCGGCGCGGGCGCAGTCGTTGCGGGCTGCTGCTTAGCCAGCATTTGGTTGCGCGAAGCCAACAAGGCCTCGTAACGGTTATAGATTTTTTGCGAAGGCGCGGGAGCCGCACAGCCGGCGACCAGCGCGCCGAGGCAGCCCATCGCCAAAACCGTGCGGAACATCCGCATCATGGAACGATCCGCTTTCACATCAGGATTCCGTGAGGTTGTCATCATTTTCATGCCTGACAACACCATAGTATTTTCTGGTTGTGTAGTGGTAGTAATAATAATAGTCGTCGCGCATGATGTTGATGTTGTTCAACACCGCGCCCAGGACCTGGCCGCCGGCGTTTTCGATCATGCGCTTGGCGCGCAGCGAAATGATCTTGGGATATTTGCGGTACTGCACCACGAGCAGTACGCCGTCCACTTCGCTGGCGAGAATGGCCGCGTCGGTCACACCAAGAATCGGGGGCGAATCCAGCAAAATGTAGTCGTACTGCTCCTTGAGGTGGTCCAGCAGGTTCCGCAAGCGCGTGTTGTTCATGATGCCGATGGTGCCGCGGCGGAGCCGGCCGCTGGTCAGCATCCACAAGTTGGGCACGCCGGTTTCCTGGATTACATCCTCGGGCTTGAGCTCGCCGGTAAGCACGTTGACCAGTCCCGCGCGGTTGGCCAAGCCCACCATCTTGTGCTGTACGGGGCGGCGCAAGTCGGAGTCAATAACCAGCACTTTGCTGCCTTGCTCGGCGCAAACGTAGGCCAGGTTGAACAACGTGGTGGATTTGCCTTCGCCGACGCCGCCGCTGATGACGGCAAAGATTTTCTTGTTATCCTCGCGGCCCAGCAACGCCATGCTGGTCCGCAGGGAGCGATAGGCCTCGCCTTGGCCGCTTGACTGGCCAGCCTCAGTTAGCGGGCGGGATTGCTGCGGAATCACCGCCAGCACTGGCAGGCCGAGATACTTCTCGACTTCGTCCACGGTCTTGATGGACACATCAAGATATTCAACAAAGAAAGCAAGGCCGGTGCCGGCCATCAGGCCCAGCACCACACTCAGGAAGATGTTCAGTACGACCAGTGGGCTGGAGGGGCGGTCGGGGGGATCGGCTTCTTCCACGATATCCACCGTGGTGCGTGGCACTTCCACTTCAATACCGGTTTGAGTGATACGGGCACGCAGGGCCGTCAGAATATCACGATTCACCGCCACGTTCCGCTCCGCGCGGTCAAAGGGCAGATAATTTTCGCTTTCGGATTCGATATCGGTCGCCTTGATACTGGCCAGCTCGCTGTCCAGCGCTTCGTACTTCTGGCGGGCGACTTCGTAATCCGCTTTGACGCCGGCCTTGAGCCCGGCGAGGGCGGAATCCAACTGACGGCGCAACTCGTCTTGCGCGCCGCGCAAGCGCAGAACATCCGGGTGATTCTCGCCGACCACGCCGTTCTTTAGCATGAGTTGCAGGCTGACCTGACTGTCAATGTATTGCTGGCGGATGCTGAGCAGCGTGGGGTCTTGGACAATGTAGGCGGCGGCATCCATCAGTTTGTCGCCTTCCAAATCCTCCAACTGATCCATGCGCGCCTTGCGCACAAGCATGTCCACCCGGGCGGCGCTGCGCTCGTTTTCCAGCGCATTCAGGCGGGTGCTTTCCACCCGGATGCTCATGAGGCCGCGGCCGATGAGGGCAATGCCGCGCTCCTGGCGGATTCGTTCGAGCTCGGCTTCCGCCTCCTCCACGCGCTCCTGCTGCTTGCGCACCTCATTGCTCATAGCGTCAATGGCGTGCTGGATTTCGCGGCGTTTGTCGGCGAGGCGCCGCTCGCGATAGACATTGGCAATTTCATTGGCGATGGCCGCGGCCTGTTTGGGATCCTCGCTGGTGGCGCTGATGTTCATCAGCATGGTGTCGCGGTCCTGTTCGACGCGGATGCTACGCTGCAGGATTTGCAGGGCCAGTTCCGGCGTGATGGCCGACTTGTCCTCGTTGAGTTGCGCGCCCCACACCTTCTGCAGGTTCAGGTTGCGGATCACGGTGGTGAGCACCGGCTTGGACTTCAGGATTTTTTCCTGCGTCATCAGGAAGAACGGGTTGTAGCCCAT
>Ga0116185_1003465_pt1 | contig 13585 bp, 9 predicted proteins | sample AD_JPNNA7_MetaG_FD_89754 | JGI IMG/M metagenome (GOLD analysis project Ga0116185, IMG submission 89754) | Active sludge microbial communities of municipal wastewater-treating anaerobic digesters from Japan - AD_JPNNA7_MetaG | ecosystem: Engineered > Bioreactor > Anaerobic > Digestate | place... | reverse complement strand
TTGTTTCCCTACCGTCAGCCTTCCTTGAGGCTGACATCTGAAGGAGTCTGTTTGTGTGCTTTTATTTCTGAGTTTTGTGAAAATATTCCAGTTTATATTACAGAACACTTTCACTCGCTCCGCCTTTCATTTTAAGCATTTATGCCTGGCTTAGCTGTGCGATATCTAACAGCGATAAAGCACACTTATGCAAAATAAAAAAAGTAATATTGTTTTGACGATCCCTTAAAGGGGGCATCAATTTTTACCAGGAGGTGCTTATATGGATTATGATTCAACATATGTTCAGGAACTTACCAAAATCCCTGCCGCCCGGAGAGTAGATCTCATTAGGTACTACGGTAGACTCCCGGAGCAAATGTGCATCGAGGTTCACCGCAAGCAAACGGAGCTTGTCAGGGTACACAGAAATACCGGTATGTACCGCAAGGATTTTTTGTCGGAATTTATGTATTCGATGCTTATCCTTGCGCTGCACCAACTGAAGCAGACAGAAACAGTTCTGCAGCGGAAAAAGAGGATAAGCCTGTCTGATACTAAAAAACTCTCAGAGCTTCGGGTTTCGCGCGTTAAAGGAGTCAAAAAAACAAAACGCGCAAAAGATAAAGCGAAGATTGAGAATCTTTATTATGTAATTAAGCAGCTGCGGGATAATGAAAACCTTTCATGGAGACAGGTATCTGTTTTTTTAAAAAAGTACCATCGTCTCGACGTCAGCTACAGCTACCTCCGCCAGTGCTATTTGGAGCTCTGCGATGGGATTGATTCCCACCAGCAGTGTGGTTCGCCGATTTCGGCTAAATAAATCACTCTCTTAATGATATATTACTTTATTTTTTTATCATGTGTAAAAAAATCTATTGCCTCTTATTTGAGCAACCTTGAAGCTTAAATAAACTGCTATAAAAAGACAACGTTTTAACTGAAGAGTTTTTGAATTTAGCGCAGCAGGTTTAGCTAAAGCATTATTTAATCGCTGTGTGATATTTTCATAGGGAAAGAGTTGATTTGCTGCAAGGACTTATAGAGAGAGTTTTGGGTTTCTGCCATTTTTATTCATCGTATCCCCAGTTTCTCTAGCAGATAATTTACCCGTTCAAATGCATCCCGCTGCAGCGCTTCGCGTTCTTCTCTGTCCGTAACAGCCTCGAAGTCGGCCACATGTTTTGGTCCAACATGCCCGGGAGAGGCAAACTTTTCTGATATTTTTGAGAGCCCTTCCCTGACAAGTCCGTTATCAATATATATCCCAAACTCCTCAACCAGCTGTTCAATTCCGCCCGGATGATGGGTGAGACAATAGTATATATCCCAGGCATCTTTTTCTTTCATCCTATCAGCTAAGGCCATGCCCTTCATAACAATAAAAGGAACAGCTGCCGCAATTCTGCAAGTAACACGATCCTTACCTCCCCCCGGCAAGTCAGCTTCCATCTCTACGCTTACAAAGTTTTTAAAGGCAAGATCGCATCCGCGCGCTTTTCTTGCCCGAATATCCTGGACCGTTTGGGTTCGATGTGATTTTCCTGTACCGCCGTATTCCCCGGAAAGGAAGTCCACTTCTACGGTTATTGGGTTGCTGCCCCCTGCGGGAACTTCTCTTAAAAATATGAATGGTTGTTTACCCTCTTTATAACCCCTTTTCAAAAGGGTGTTTCTCATTGTCTGGTAGGTCTCTTCATCGATTGTCAGATGGTTTATTGCCAGATCAACATCAAGGGTACCAACGTAATCTCTGGCATTGTTTTGATAAAGCAGAGGGGGCACGGACCCGCCCACAAGGACAATAGAGTCCTTAAACTCACCAAGCAGATGGATTAACTCGACAAGCACCGACCTGCTGGCTTCTATTTCTCTTTTTCCGTAGTCTGCTTTTGTAACCATGATGGTTCTATCACCTGTTCAAACAGAAATTGTGCGGCATCTTCACCCCTGCCTTTGTAACTCTTCAAGTCCAGATACAACTGGATGGGCGAGACAACCGGCATTTCGTTATATTTCGATAATCCATAGAAGACGCCTTCATCATAAGGTTCGAGGAGCGTCACATTGGGACCCGTCGCCACTTGCTTGAGGTCAAATGCCTTCTCCAGCAACACTTCCTGTAAGCCATGCTCAATGTATGCGTAGACTCTTTTGAACCTGGCGTATGGAGCCACTTTTGCTGCACCTGAAAATAAAGTAAGGGCAAAACGGATGTTGTTTGCCGAACAGTATGCTCTCAATTCTTCCTCAACCGTTGACTCGTCTTTCATAGAATAAAGATCGGATATCCTGTTTTTTCTGTAATCATACTTTGATGCCCATTCCTGCAGCAATTCTTTTGGTTTAGCCAAGGCAAAGCCGACAGTTTTTTCTGTTATCCATTCTCTGTCAAGCAGTATCTTTTTTACTTCTGCCACTAATCCTAAACTTACCTCCGCTTTTTTGCTCAGCTCATCCACCTTCCAGGCTACGAAGGGATCGTTTAAGAGCACGCGGAGTATTCTTGATGACTTTGGAGAAAACAACGTGCGGAGTTCTTTATTCTGAGGGAAAGGATTTGGTTTGCCTTCAATCCTTATAAAAATCTTTTCAAAGTTGAGAAAACAATTTCCGGCAAAATCTACATAACCAATGCCTGCCTCTTTAAGCATCTGGGCTGAAGCGGGCGAGATATAGGGGGCTATAAAAACCCCGTAGCTGTCATTTGATCTTTGGGCGTAAAGGGTAAGTTTATTTATGGCCTGTCTCGTATATCTGGGCTGCCCATTATTCTTGACTTCGATTATGATATTTTTTTCTCCGTCTGATGTTGTAATCCGTGCAATAAGTTCAGGCTGGGAGGCGTCTGTAGAGAATTCTCTTTCAAATTCCACAGACTGTATAAAGAGAGGGCTTTCAAGACAGCCTCTCAGGGCTTTTTCGGCTTGCTGTATTATATCGGCCTCTTTCATCATATTAAACCATTTCAACGTTTGTTGAAAACATTATATTTGTTGAAACAAATATTTGTCAAGAAAATTATTTCACTATAATTGTATGTTTCAACGTTTGTTGAAATGTACACATAAAATGAAATTAATCGACACATTCTTAAGCTCATTTTTATGCCTTTGAGGCTGAAGGCTTATTGTATTCCCGCACATCGACTAAAACTATGTTTAATTTGCCAAATAGGCCACGTTCTTTAGCTGTATCCTATCTTTCACTTGCTCGTATTCCGTGAAGAATAATGACTTTGATGCCTGTTGGGCATTGCTGGCTTTTGCGATTATTTCAACCCGCTTTTGGATATTACTCCTTAATTGTGCGTTGTCGGCAAGTTTAAATACTATGATAGTCTTGTCGCTTGCACCATGTGAAATTTTAAAATCCTCTGATCCTCTCCCATCGCCCGCCTCTTATTAAAGTAATACTTTTTTGGAGGTGAAGCTATGGCAAAAGACGGCGCATTTGAAAATTTCACAAGAACATTTATCCAGCGGGTACCTCGCTATGGCTTCAAGAAAATAGGTGGCAGAGATTGGCGAACGGTAAATAAACCGATGCATGACAGCGCAATAATGGATCATATCGATGGCAAATGCTATATCGGAACAATCGCACCGTGGTATCCCAAATGGGGATTAATCGATATAGACAATAAGCCTATTAAAGAACTCGAAAAAATTCGTGACAAGCTCGGAATGGATGACAGTAACAGTATGTTATACGGCAGCGAAAGACCAGGACATTATCATCTTATTTTCGCTCCAGAATACCGGGCAGCGCCCCCGACAACTAGCTTGCTTAGCGATTCATTGAAAGAATTCTGCTATATTCAAGGAGTTGAATTGTATCCCACCACAAAAAAGATAGTCCGCGTACCGTTTTCGCCTCATTGCAATTTTATAGGAGAATATGCATATCTGAACAATTCCGATTATAGCCAGAAACTGCACTGGTTTTTGAAGCTTGATCCGTACAATTTAGCCGATGCTCCGCGAAAAAGCTTACATTCTAAACGACTCGACCTTAATTATCCTGCCAATGAAGGATTGAAGGCACCATCTCTGAATACCAGAGCGGAGGCAATGTTTTACATGGAAAACGGCATACAGGAGCAAGGAACACGGGAACACTGCCAATTCGTAATATTGCTGTGGCTGTGGCGCCAGAATTTTACGCCCGACGATGCTTTTAATACGACAGTGTCCTGGTTAAAAGCGAAAAACAACGGTAAAAGTAAGGATTTTAATAAAAATCCCAAAATCTGTATAGATCACATCAAACGCCAAATTAAACGTATTTGGGGTAGTTACTATGTAGTAGGAATATATCCAGACAACATACAGAATGAATATTACGGATACATAACACCTCAGGACATCCCTATGATTATACAAATTGCAAGAGGCTCTTTGCCCCGTATGAGGTTTTTATTCAATCTGATTAAATACATTTATCCTCGCCGTCAGCGGGGAGAGATATCTGTGCATTGTAGCAAGCTGATAAGCTGGAGCTCTAAATCGACATACCTTAAGTATTTGATGGAACTTGAATCGATTGGGATTGTCATACGCACTAGAGCTTATGAGGTAGGCAGCTTCAGCAAAAGCATACAAATAAAATGGCAGTTCGCAGATGGTTGCGATGCCATCTTGGTTGATGGTAGGTCGCCAGACACACTTGAGGATTGTTGTCGCGAGCTTTATAAATTCAGAGTAGACGAACTGAAGGCTATTCTAAAAAATGCTGGCGTTGATAGAAGATTGATTGGCCAATACACAAAAGCTTTGCTGCAGACATAATCTTAAAATGTCATTAAATCAGGAAACATATATAACTTTACAGATGGGATATTCTTGCAGTGGACGAGACAGAATATGGCAAAAATGCAAAAAACCTAATTTTCCTAATAAAATATTAAAAGTAGTTGAGAAAAAACTTGTTCCAATATACAGGAACATTTTAAAAGGCCAACTTGTTGATTTAGAGGGATGCTATTCACGAAAAAGATGCTCTGGCTTCTTACGGTGGATTGAGTTATTGAACAAAGAAAACAATGAAACAACCGTTCATCTCGCTAATCATTTTGACTTTGATGTCACAACCATATTGGCCGCACAAAGAGACTGACGGCTAATCTAGATTTTTTCAAAACGCAAATAAATACCCACGATAAAAACCTAAGTGGGACCCCCCCCAAAAAAATGATCTTCGGATTCAGATCTGTAAAAATTGATCCCTTTTTATTTTAAATGTGCAGCCAATGCACTGTTTTAAGAGTTTACAAATATTACAAATAAATTTATAATTTGGTACACTTTTTAGGACACCTTAAAGATACATTTTGGGTTCTACCCGAAGTGGCTAAAGTCTAAAAGGGTAAGATTTACTAATGTTTTTAGGTGTGATGTCAAAATGGGGTTCGATTCCCACCGCCTCCACCATTTGACAACCCAATACAATCCAATAAGGTACAAAAACCCGTTAGAAATAACGGGTTTTTTATTACTATTAACCCGAGAAAGTGCTATCAGATACCGCATTGAAGATAATGGCCGTATCTACAATAATAACTGGAAATTAAAAGACAAGGTAGAAGGCGACAGGATATATGAACTCCCTGAAGAGGATATTCAATCAGGCGGATATGTGATTCATACCCTTGAGGTTGAGGCAAGTATCTGGCGCCTTCTCAACTCCAACTCATACAAAAAGGCGGTTCTGAAAGCGGTTAATCTCGGAGAAGATACAGAACAGATACCACAGGAATTGTCATAGGCGGCCTTGCTGGAATTGCTTATGGTGTAAAGACAATTCCCGAAGAATAGAATCCTATGCCTCCAACAATAAATCCTTTGCTGAAAACCAGATTGAGTTTATACGTAAATATATTGACACATGCTTCTGGATGGAGTAACTCCCTGGAATCCGGAGAGGATAAAACTGTTTCTCTCAATGCAAAATGCTGTTGATGATCCCAAAAACGGGACGAAGAAGATGGGCTTCTAAAAATACCACAGAGTTTCTCAACGGAATAGAAAAAGACCTGCCCTATGACAGCATTATAATCTCCATGCTTTGCGGCCAACGTCATTGCGGAGGGCTTATCATCATTTCATTACTCGGTTATGTTTATTTGTTGTATTTTTAGTTCTGAAGGGATAGAATTTTCGTATATAGCAAAAAAGGGGTGATTGAAATTTCAAATTGTGGACTCATAACTAAGGATTTGGAACAATTTCCGACATGCAACTTCCAAAAGTGCATTTTTCCAAGCCCTTATTTAAATTAACTTTATAATGATTTTAGAAGCCATTGACATAGTGTCAACGGAAGGTTATAAGTTGAAAAGTATGAGCTATGAAATGCATGTAATTGCAAAATTTAAGAAAAATAGAGCAACAAGCATGATATGGAAAAGCCTTAATACTAAATGGTTTTCTTGCTATTAGAATGCACTGTTTTTTATTTTTCTTATTTTTAATGGTAAATATCCTATGCCCCAGATATTTGACAACATAGAAAAGGACCTCCTTACCACTCTTAAGCAAGCTATAGGACTTTCGGAAAGATGTGATTTCTGTGTAGGCTACTTCAACCTTCGCGGATGGCGGCAGGTCGATTCACTCATCGAGAACTGGGCTGGCGGTGATGGCCATTGCTGTAGGCTTCTTGTCGGTATGCAGCAAATGCCACATGATCAGCTTCGATCTGCCATGAGCCTTACAAGGTCAGGATGGCAGATAGATCAGGCTACTGCCGCCGCCTTGAAACGCAGGCTTGCTCAGGATTTCCGCGACCAGTTAATGGTGGGTATTCCAACAAACGCAGACGAAGAGGGGCTCCGTCGGCTTGCCGCCCAGATCTCATCCCGGAAATTGGTTGTCAAACTATTCCTTCGCTATCCGCTCCACGCTAAACTGTACCTGCTGTTCAGACAAGATCTCCTTAACCCTAAGATCGGTTACCTCGGCAGCAGCAACCTTACCTTAGCAGGACTCTCCAAGCAGGGCGAACTCAACGTTGATGTCCTTGACCATGATGCCTGCAACAAGCTGGACAAGTGGTTCGAGGATCGTTGGAATGACAAATTCTGCATCAACATCTCTCAGGAACTCGTTGATATCATCAACAACAGTTGGGCGCGTCCCGAACCGATCCCCCCTTTCCACATTTATGTCAAGATGGCCTATCATCTTTCCCAGGAAGCACGCTCAGGGTTGACAGAGTTTCGCATCCCCAGCGACTTTGGAAACAAGCTCTTTGAGTTTCAGAAAGCTGCGGTCAAGATCGCGGCACGCCATCTGAATAAACGCGGCGGCGTCCTGATAGGTGACGTGGTAGGTCTCGGCAAGACGCTTATGGCCACTGCACTTGCGCGTATTTTCGAAGATGACCATGGCGTAGAGACACTCATCATCTGCCCCCGGAACCTGGTGTCGATGTGGGAGGACTATCGGCAACAGTACCGATTGCGGGCCAAGGTTCTTCCCATCACAAAAGCCCAACGTGAGCTTCCCAATCTGCGGAGGTTTCGGCTTGTGATTATTGATGAAAGCCACAACCTGCGGAACCGCGAAGGCAGCCGCTATCGAGCCATTGCAGAGTATATCGCCGCCAATGATAGTCGGGTAATACTCCTTTCTGCTACACCCTACAACAAGACCTACCTGGACCTGTCGAATCAACTACGGTTATTCATTGACGAACAGAAGGATATCGGCATTCGCCCTGAGAAACTCCTTAGGGAACTCGGCGAGATGGAGTTTATCCGTCGGCACCAGTGCCCCGTTCGTTCCCTTTCCGCCTTCGAGAAGAGCGAGTATGCCGATGACTGGCGAGACCTAATGCGACTCTATCTGGTACGACGCACTCGTAGTTTCATTCAGGACAACTACGCCAAGCTTGACCGCGAGCATAATCGCAAGTATCTTGAATTCTCTGACGGCACACGGTCCTATTTTCCAACGCGTCTGCCCAGGACAGTAAAGTTCGGTATCAACGAACAGGACCCCGACGACCAGTATGCACGCTTGTTTGCAGACGATGTAGTCGCGGCAGTGAATGACCTGACACTGCCTCGATATGGATTGGGTAACTATGAGAAGCGCTCACCACATAAACCGCCAACTCCGGATGAAGCCAGAGTGTTGGCCGATCTGTCCCGTGCGGGCACGCGTCTGAAAGGGTTCTGCCGTACAAACCTGTTCAAACGCTTGGAAAGCAGCGGCCATGCCTTTATCCTTTCTGTTGAGCGGCATATCCTCCGCAATTTTATTTGTTTACATGCCATAGAGCAGGGTCTGCCCATACCGATCGGCACCCAGGACATGGGCCTGCTTGACACCTGGGCTAATGATCAGGACACTGATCTCTGGGATCCAGCAGTTGATTCCAATGATAACGACTCGACACATGATCCTACCGATGATATCCCGCCTGTTACGACCATAGAGGATTTTCGTGAGCGGGCGGTAAATGTATATAACACATATTGGAAGCAATTCCGACGCAGGTTCAAGTGGCTCAAACCGGAACTCTTCAGCGATGATTTGGCCAATGATCTACGCAAAGACGCCAATGCCCTGATGAATATCATCAAAAACGCCGGGGTCTGGGATGTAAGACGCGATTCCAAGTTGCAGGCTCTGCTGACCCTTCTCATCAAAAAGCACCCCAGCGAGAAGGTTTTGGTCTTCTCACAGTTTGCCGACACAGTTGACTACCTTGCCGATGAGCTGAAGAAAAAGGGCCTGACGGCCCTGGAGGGTGTCACTGGTGACACCGATGATCCAACGGATATCGCTCACAGGTTTAGCCCGGTCAGCAACGAGAAACGTACTAAGATCGATGCGACTAAGGAACTCCGAATCGTTTTGGCTACAGACGTACTGAGCGAAGGTCAGAACTTGCAGGATTGTTCTATTATTGTGAACTACGACCTTCCGTGGGCTATCATTCGCCTGATCCAGCGTGCCGGTCGTGTAGACAGGATCGGACAGAAGTCAGACTCGATTCTGTGCTACTCTTTCCTGCCTGCGGATGGAGTTGAGCGGATCATCCGCCTCCGCTCGCGCGTGCGACAGCGCCTGCAGGAGAACGCAGAAGTTGTAGGTGCAGACGAGACCTTCTTCGAGGATCAGGACAACTCCCAGGCAATCCGTGATCTTTTCACCGAGAAGGCTGGCATCCTGGACGGTGACGAGGATACTGAAGTTGACATGGCCTCCTATGCATACCAGATCTGGAAGAACGCTGTCGACAAAAACCCAGGATTGGAAAAGACTATCCTGGCGATGCCCAATGTGGTGTACTCGACTCGGCCGCATAAGCCGACAATCGACCAACCGGAAGGGGCATTGGTCTACCTGCGAACCGCAGAGGGCAACGATGCTCTAGCCTGGATTAACAAGGAAGGAAAGAGTGTTACCGAATCGCAGTTCGCCATACTCAAAGCCGCCGAGTGCGCACCGGACACCTCGGGGCTTCCGCGTCACGACAGCCATCACGAGATGGTTGCCGAAGGTGTGAAGTTGATCGTCGAGACAGAAAAATCTGTCGGTGGCCAGCTCGGACGCCCGTCAGGCGCTCGTTTCCGAACCTACGAGCGGCTTAAGGATTACGCCGAATCGGTGAAGGATACCCTTTTCGCCACGCCTGAACTGCTAAAGGCTATTGAGGATATCTACAAGTATCCGTTGCTCCAATCTGCCGTTGACACGCTCAACCGTCAGCTCAAGAGCGGCATCTCCAATGAGGAACTGGCACAACTGGTGGTGTCGCTACGCGCCGATGCCCGTCTATGCCAAGTGGCTGAAGATATGGAATCAACCGAACCACAGGTGATCTGTTCCATGGGACTCAAGAGCAAAGGCGAAGGAGATGAGGCGTGAAGATTAATGTTGCAGAAGTTCGTGAATGCCTCAGGTCATTCGATTTCAAAACACTGTTTCGCGAACATTTGGGATGGGATAACCATCAGGCGCAACTTGACATCCTGGTAGACGGCAACGTCATCCACCTGTTCGCCATAGCTCAGAAGCGGGGTTTTGTGGCCTTTGTCTGTCAGTCAATTCCGGACCGTCAGAAACGCCTCAAAATAGATCACCAGGTCACCAAATCCGTCCGCGAGCATTTTGTTATCTATGCGGATCAGGTTTCCGGGCAACAGGTCTGGCAGTGGGTCCGGAGAGAGCATGGAAAACCTTTAGCCAGCCGTGACCATCGATTCGATATTCGACAGTCCGGTGACCCGCTCATACAAAGGCTCGACCAGATTGCAGTGAGCCTTGATGAGGAAGAGAAAATTACCGTAGTGGATGTCGCAGGCCGTGCCCGAGCCGCCTTCGATGTGGACAAAATTACCAGGAAGTTCTATGACCGCTTTAAGGCAGAGCACGCTTCCTTCCTTAAACTAATCAAAGGCATCAAGGCTGATACTGATCTCCAGTGGTATACATCTCTTATGCTTAACCGCCTGATGTTCGTTTATTTTATTCAGAAAAAAGGCTTTCTTGACGGCGACACCGATTATCTGGGCAACCGTTTGGCGATGGTTCGCAGGGAAAGGGGAACAGATAAATTCCAGTCCTTCTACCGTTACTTTCTCCTGCGACTCTTCCATGAGGGATTGGGCAAGTCGCCTGACGAACGGAAACTCGACCCTGCAATGGAGAGGTTGCTCGGCAAGGTACCTTATCTTAACGGAGGATTCTTTGAGGTTCACCAACTCGAAGAGCAGAATCCCAACCTCGACATCCCCGATAAAGCCTTTGAGAAACTCTTCGCCTTCTTTGATCAGTACAGTTGGCACCTGGACGAACACCCCCTGCGTGCCGATAACGAGATCAATCCTGACGTCGTCGGTTACATCTTCGAGAAGTATGTCAATCAGAAACAGATGGGCGCTTACTATACCAAGGAAGATATCACTGAGTATATCTCAAAGAACACTATTGTCCCCTTTCTGTTTGATGCCGCTGCGAAAAAGTGTGCTGTGGCCTTCAATTCCGACAGTGCGCTTTGGAGACTTCTCCGTGATGATCCCGACCGGTACATATACCCGGCTGTCCGGCATGGTGTGATTGACGAAGAAGGCGATATTCTCCCGCTTCCTACGGACATCGAGGCCGGAATAGAGGATGTATCCAAACGCGATGGCTGGAACCGGTCCGCTTCAGAACCATACGCACTACCCACGGAGACTTGGCGTGAGCATGTCGCCCGCCGCCAGCGATGCCTTGACATACGAAAGAGGCTTTATGAGGGCAAAGTCCACCATATCAACGACCTCATTACGTTCAACCTGGACATCTGGCAGTTTGCGCGGGACGCCATTGTCAACGCCGAAGGTCCCGAGCTGCTGCGGGCTTTCTGGCATTCCATCGAAAAAGTTACCGTACTTGACCCTACCTGCGGCTCCGGCGCCTTCCTCTTCGCTGCTCTGCGCATTTTGGAAACCCTTTACAGCGATTGCATGGAACGGATGGAACGGTTTATCGAAGACATTGCCGATAAGCCCCACCATCCTGAGCAATACAGCGACTTCAAGAAGGTACTCGCACAGATTGCCAAGCATCCCAACGAGCGGTACTTTATCCTGAAGTCCATCATAATCAATAATCTTTTCGGCGTGGACATTATGGAAGAGGCCGTAGAAATCTGTAAACTCCGTCTTTTTCTCAAGCTTGTTGCACAGGTCGAGACTGTTGCTCAGATTGAGCCTCTACCCGACATTGACTTCAATATCCGCTCAGGGAACACTCTTGTCGGATATGCCACGGTGGAACAGGCACGAAAAGCATTTGTCGTGGATAATAAAGGCCAGGGTATGATAATGTTTGGCGACAGGTCGGACGCCTTCCAACGTTTTGAGGAAAGCGTGGAATTAGTTGATCGGGCTTTCCAGCAGTTCCGGGCTCAACAGACCACCTATGGGGGGATTGTCACCCATGAGGACAAGCTGGAACTCCGAAAACGATTATCGAAGCTCAATGCCGAACTTGACCGATATCTGGCCGGGGAATATGGTGTAAAAGCAGAAAAGCAAAAGGAATTTGAAATATGGAAAGCCAGCCACCAGCCCTTTCACTGGTTTGTGGAATTCTACGGGATTATGCATTCGGGCGGATTCGATGTGATTATAGGGAATCCACCATACCTGGAACTGCGTCAAGTCAATTACATAGCTCGTTCTTTCCTAACATTTGATTCAGGCGCCATACATGCCATGTGTATTGAACAGAGCTTGTCACTTTTGAGTGCCAATGGGGCAATTAGTATGATTGTGCCTCTTGCCTTGGTATCAACTCAGCGTATGAGAATAGTCCAGCAGCTTATCGAAAAACAGTCATCTTCATGGTACACGAACTTTGCCTGGCGTCCTGGCAAGTTGTTTGACGCCGTCAATCGGGCGTTAACCATCTTCATTGCAAGTCGTGTTAGTGATAACAGTCACCGAATATTTTCAACAAACTATCAAAAATGGAACAGCGATACACGAGAAAATCTCATAACTACAGTAACTTACTGTGAAGTAAATAGGGTTCGTTCGTCTTTTTGGGTTCCTAAGCTTGGTGATCCGCTTGAACGAATTATTCTTTCTAAACTTCTCGCAACAAAGACTCTTTTATCTTCATCAATTGGGAAGTCAAAAAACCTCATATATTACCGGACTACGGGGGGACTATATTGGAAGGTTTTTACCAATTTTGCTCCGGCTTTTAAATGCAATGGAAAGACAGGACACTCATCTCGCGAAACTACATTTACTCTCAATAAGATCGCTAATGTGAAATCAACTATTGCCTTATTGAGTAGCAATCTTTTCTGGTGGTGGTATACGGTCACTTCGAACTTACGAGATCTTAATCCTTCAGATATCCAGGGGTTTCCAGTATCTGATACATTGCTTACTGATCAGAAACTCTCTGCATTGGGAGACAAATACATAGAAGATTTAAAACGTAACAGTTTTATGTTAATACGACAACAAAAACAAACTGGAAAGACTGAAACCCAATGTTTTAGGATTCAGAAATCCAAACCCATCATTGACGAAATCGACCGCGTCCTTGCCCAGCACTATGGTTTCACGGACGAGGAACTCGATTTTATCATCAACTACGACATAAAGTACCGCATGGGTGGGGCGGATAGTGATGAGGAATCCTAAGGGACTGAATAATACATGAGCAATTCAGTGAATAACAGAGGCGAAATAGTAATGTATCAAACGCCGGAGGGAAGAACAGAATTAGCGGTCAAGCTGGAACGGGAAACTCTATGGCTAAACCAGTATCAATTGACAGAATTGTTTGAGACAGACCGAACTTCTATACTCAAACATATCAAAAATATCTATGAGACCGGCGAACTGCTGCATGACGCAACTTGTGCAAAATTTGCACAAGTTCAGATAGAAGGCCGGAGATCGGTAACAAGACAGGTCTTGCACTACAATCTTGATGTAATTCTATCTGTCGGCTACCGTGTCAACTCTAAACGGGGTACCCAATTCCGAATCTGGGCAAACAATGTTCTGAGAGAATATTTGATGAAAGGCTATGCCCTCAACGAAAAACGTTTGAGTGAGCGCGAAAAGGAACTGAAAACC
>Ga0116185_1003463_pt1 | contig 13586 bp, 11 predicted proteins | sample AD_JPNNA7_MetaG_FD_89754 | JGI IMG/M metagenome (GOLD analysis project Ga0116185, IMG submission 89754) | Active sludge microbial communities of municipal wastewater-treating anaerobic digesters from Japan - AD_JPNNA7_MetaG | ecosystem: Engineered > Bioreactor > Anaerobic > Digestate | place... | reverse complement strand
GATTACTGCAATTACCCGCCGGAAGCCCTGGAAATACCGAAGGTCGGGGGATATAGCACGGTGAATGTCGAGAAGGTCATTGCGCTCCACCCGGACCTGGTCATTGCCGCCTACGGGAACGGCAAAGAACTGATCGAAAACCTTCGCTCATTCGGGATCCCCGTCATCTCCCTGCATCCCGCGAACCTCGACGACGTTCTCGACTCCATCGTCCTCGTCGGGACGGCCACGGGTGACGTGGAGAACGCGACGACGCTTGCAGGCGAGCTCCGCCGGAGGATCCGTGCCGTGGAGATGGAGGCAGAGGGATCTGACTACCACCCCCGTGTCGCCCATATCATTTGGAGCGACCCCCTCTACGTCAGCGGCAACGGGACGTTCCAGGACGAACTCATCCGTCTCGCCGGGGGCAAGAATGCATTTTCCCATGTCGAGGGGTGGAAGAATGTCGGGATCGAGGACTTCATAGCGGCCGACCCCGAGGTGCTCATCGTGAACAAGGGATCGGGGATGGGCGGCGGGGAAGATGCAATAGCCCGGTACTTCAGGGAGGAACCGCGGTTTGGAAGGGTTTCGGCTATCCGTGACCAACGGATTTTCCTCGTCGATTCCGACACGGTGGATCGGGCAGGTCCCCGGATCGTGGACGCACTCGAGCAGTTTGCAACCGACATCCGGTCTGCGAAGGGTGGAGAAAGTGATCAGGGAGAGCGGGAATCGCACGGGAAGAAAATGCCGGGTTTTCAGGCACTGGCGGCAACTGCGGCGTGTGCAGTCGTCGTGGTATTTTCAGGGGGGAAAGCAAAGTTCCGTGACTTCTTTCCAAAAAAAGGGAAAGATTCAACCTCCGGATCTGTGGTGGTGTTTGTCCGGGACGGTGAAAAAGCAGGAAATTCCTTGGAAAAAACCGCGAAGGTGAAATGAAATGTCACGTTTTTATGGTTACTCGCCGAAAGGCACCGTGAAGAGTGCCGTCGAATCGTTTGAATCGACAACGCAGGTAAGTGCCCCCGGAGGGGTCCTCCTTGGGACGGTCTATATTGACATCCGCGAGGAGGAATGGGCGGTGGCGATGGCATTCGGGAGGACGAGGCACCCGACGATCCGGGGCCCGGAACCAACCTACGAAGTCCGGTATTCCTTCAGGCCACAGGGAGGAACCACGGTTGCATTCCTCGACACGCGGAAGGGAGAGACTGTCCCTCTACCGGGAATGTCATTCTCCTCGGTCGATGAATTCGTCCTGTGGGTGATCGGGAAGGAGAGGGAACGATTGGGTGCAAAAGGGATTTAATTCCATTTTTCCTTTTGCATCATCACTCTTTGGAGAAGACTCTCCAATTACCTCGTCGGAGAGACAGTTGCAGGGGGACACTATCACTGGTTGCCCTTGCGTACCCATGGTTCATATAACATGGCGCCCGGATTGTGAGGATGAACTGGAACGGGGAGCCATGAATATTATTGTATCACCGGAAATGTCTTTCCCGGAGCAGGGTTTCGTATCCGGGAGTCAGCCGGCATTTTAGCAGGAATCAGGGTACAAGCGACCCGGCGTCCCGTTCTCTCTCCCGGGTTACCGGAAAAAGTGGGGGATTATCTCATGCCTCGTACGCCACCAGGATTGCTCCGGATTCTTTTTCGAGGGACCGGATACGCGCGAGCTCCTGGGGCGAGAGTTTCTTGTACGCCGGTATCCTGTCATACGCGACAAGAATGACGCCGAGTTTCTTTTCAAGTGCTCTGATCTCCTCGATCTGTTTCTCAGAGATTTTTGCAGGTCTGGGGCATTCCATTGGTTATCACCACAGGGTTATAGACTATAACATTATATTTATATTTTATCTCAAATAGCATTGAAATATCACATTTTTTTTGGATCGTGGAAATAGATCATGGGGAGGCAAAACTCCCTCTTCCGGCAGGAACACCCATGCCTCCCCCGAAACCCACGTACCGGCAGCGTGTTTTCCAAAGAACGATCTGATAAAGAGATCCTGTTTCTGCCTCTGATCTGCGTCAAAAAAGCATGGAAGCCTTTTTATTCCTGTTCAACCATGGACAAGTCCCGGCCACGTCAGGAATAGCCTGCTCCTGTGTTTTTTTCAAGGACCGTGAGAACCCCGTGGCACCTGCAGGCAGTCCCGACAACTATCTTTTCCCTGCTCGTATTCATGGCCAGGAGTACCTGCACATCACTTCCACGGAGGGCCCCCATGCCTGGTGCGACCTGCAGGCTTTCGAGGACTTGGGCTTCAGGCAGCAGTCTCTTCAATTCCGAGGAGAGCCGGATGGATCGTGGTTCTCCTGTGACGGGGCACGTGGGCGGCTCAGGGCAGTCAGGAATGCACAACCACCCATTGTTTTGCGAAAGGTACACAGAACCCCCGTTCGTTCCCTGTATGAGGTCCGGGGGAATTCTCGAAAGGAGGGGCTGGAGACCCGGGGGAGATTCCCGGAGGCGATGCGCAACAGAGACCAGGCCTGCTGCCACGTGGACGGGAGCGGTCGGGAACACGCGCACTGGTCTGTATTGGATGAAAATACGAAATGCCTCGTCGAGTCCCCCGTGCACGAAGAAGGAGCCGTTGTCCATCTCCCGGATGATACCGATTGCCAGACAGCCGGGATCGGGATCGACGATGATACAGGGAATTCCCCTGGTGAAGAGGTAGCGAGCCGCCTTCGTGCCGTATCTTCCTCCACCCACCACCAGGTCCACCTGCATCACCAAGGACTCTATAAAAAATTATTTTAGTTAAAACAAATTAATTTTATTCACATGTCGTGGCGCAGATCGGGAGTTATACTTCTTCTCCTCGCATGCCTGCTCGGTGCCAGCATCGTGATATGCACGCTCGTCGGCCCTGCAGGTGTCCCCCTCCTCTCCCTCGCCGGGGACGAGTCCGGGGCGACCATCCTCTACGGGGTGCGCCTGCCCCGGGTAATCTCCGCTGTTCTCGTCGGTGCCGGCCTTGCGGCTGCCGGTGTCGTTATGCAGGGCCTTTTCCGGAACTCCATGGCAGATCCCTACCTTCTCGGTACATCGGCCGGGGGTGCCCTCGGAGCCGCAACCGCCATCGTCCTGCTCGGAGGCGCCTTCTCCATGCCCCTCGCATTCGCAGGGTGCATCGGGGCGGCATTTCTCGTTTATGGCATTTCACGGCGGGCAGGGCGCGTGCCCGTCGAGCAGCTCCTGCTCACGGGGATCGCGGTCTCGATGTTCCTTTCTGCGGTCCTTTCGTTTCTCATGTACATAGCGGGAGAAAGTCTCCACCAGATTTTCCTCTGGCTGATGGGCGGGTTCTGGACGGCATCCTGGCAGGATGCCTGGACGGGCCTCCTGGTCCTCCCTGCGGCTGTACCCCTCCTCCTGCTTGCGCGGGAACAGGACATCCTCTCGCTCGGTGAGGAAGATGCCCTCTCACTCGGTGTGGACATCGAGCTGCTCAAGAAATGCCTCCTCGTCATCAGTTCCTTCGTGACTGCTGTTGCCGTCTCCATCGCGGGGAGCATCGGTTTCATCGGGCTGATAACTCCCCACATCATGCGCCTCTGGGTCGGTCCGGGTCACCGTATACTCCTCCCGTCGTCCATGATGGCAGGCGGGATCCTGCTCGTCCTCTCCGATACCCTTGCCCGGACTGCAGGAAACGAGGTACCCGTCGGGGTGGTGACGGCATTCTTCGGAGCCCCGTTTTTTGTCTTTCTCCTTCGCAGGAGGTATGCATCGTGATAGACGTCTCGGGAGTCGAGCTCGGTTACGGGGCGCAGATGGTCCTGTCAGAAGTGTCTTTCCGATCGGGGAAGGGGGAATTCCTCGGCATCGTCGGTCCCAACGGCTCGGGAAAGACCACGCTCCTCAAGGCGATAGCGCGCCTCCTTATGCCCTCGCACGGCGTCATCCTGCTCGACGGAAAGGAGACAGGGGCGTTTTCGGCCATCGGTCTCTCACGGCTGGTAGGACTGGTTCCCCAGGCATCGTCACCCGGCTTCGATTACTCCGTGCGGGACGTCGTGATGATGGGGCGCTATCCCCACATCGGGATGTTCGGGGGGGAGACTCCTGCCGACCGCGATGCTGCGAAGAAGGCAATGGATGTGACCGGCATTGCCCCGCTCGCAGAAAGGTCGGTCCGGGAGATCTCCGGGGGCGAGCTCCAGCGGGTCATCATCGCGCGGGCGCTTGCCCAGGAACCCGAGGTGCTCCTCCTCGACGAGGCGACTGCCCACCTCGACCTCGGGCACCAGGTCAGCATTCTCCAGATGATCAGGGATCTTTCGCGCCGGGTTGCTGTTATCGGGGTTTTCCACGACCTCAACCATGCGGCATACTTCTGCGACCGCATTATCCTCATCCATGACCACAGGATCCTCGCAATGGGGGACCCGGCAGGGGTGTTGACAGAGGAGAACATCGCCAGGGTGTTCGGGGTCAGGGCGATAGTCCGGATGAACCCGCTGTCAGGTCGCCTGGTCATTTCTCCCGTGCTTCATCCGTCATGCGAGGCAGTGAAGGATTCGCGTGTTCACGTCATCTGCGGCGGTGGCGAGGGTGCAGGGATACTCGTTGCACTCCGCGACAGGGGATACCGGGTTACGGCAGGGGTGCTTTCCCTCAATGACAGCGATTACCTCGCGGCAGAGGCACTTGGGATACCATGTCTCACCGAACCACCTTTCTGTCCCATTTCAGAAGGGTCCCGACGGGACCTCGAGCTGCTCACGGGAGACGCGGACGCAATCGTCGTTACGCGCGGCCCGTGGGGAGCAGGGAACATCGAGAACCTGCGCGTCCTTTCGGCCCTGGACGCTGGCACCATCGTGATTATGGGTATTGCGTCATGGGACGGCATGAATTGGGATTACACCGGCGGGGAGGCAGAAGGGATCCTTTGTTCGCTGAGAGAGAAAGGGGCCCGTGTCGCTGATGATGTTCCTGCAGCCCTTGCTGCAGTCAGGGAGATTACGGGGGAAAAGAAATGAGGGAGCCCGGCTGTTCCACCTGGTGCTTTTTTGACCGGGACCTCCCCGCGGCCATCGAAGAACTCTGTGCCCGGACGAATACGATCGAGATATTTGCGGATGCAGCCCACGATATCCTCGGCAGGAATCCGCTGCCCGTGCCGGATGACGATGTCACTCTCTCCGTCCATGCCCCGACAGCTGATATCAATATCGCGAGCTGCCGCGAGACGGTCCGGAATGCATCCATCGGTCTCATCGCCGGGGTGTGCCAGCGGGCAGCAGAGATGGGGGCATCGCACGTCGTCGTCCACCCGGGTTTTTTTCCGTGGCCCGAACAGGAGCAGGAATCATTATCGGCGCTCCTCCGTTCACTCGACGATCTCGCCGTCATTCAGGAGCAAACGGGCATGAACATAGCCGTCGAAAATATGGGAAGCTGGGAGATGTGCCACTTCCGGGACCCCGGTCTTCTCCCCGAACTTTCCGGGAGGGGGCTCTCGTTCTGCCTCGACGTGGGACATGCTTTCCTCAACGGAGTCCTGGACGACTTCCTCTCCCGTGGGTCACCCTGTGCCGTCCATATCCATGACAACCGGGGGAAGACCGACGACCACCTCGCGCCGGGAATGGGGAGCATTGATTTTCCGCGTGTTTTCCGGCACATTTCACGGGGAATACCGTGGATCCTCGAAGTCACGGACCGTGCAATGGTTGACCGCGGGCTGCTCGCTCTCGCGAATCCCGGTGCCATGAACGGGCAGGGGATTGAGGACATCGAAGACAATCCTTGTCATTCTCCAGTTCCCCGGGAAAGCAGGGAAGTACCTCCCAAGTTTTCATGTATCTATAAATAAAAATGAAATAAAAGTATGACATTATACGATAGATAACAGATATATTGGCATTCATTAGGATGGATTATGATCATATCTTGCCGGAAATCTGAGAGAAAGGGAAAAAACGAGATAACGGCATATCATTATCATTTGAAAGTGTTGTTTTTACTTTTTTTATTGTTGTTTGTTATTCCGGCTGCCCTTGCAGCAAACGGGGCCGAAGACCTGGAGAGGGAAGGGATTGCCGCACTCAATGCCGGTCATTATCAGGCAGCACTGGAGGCTTTTGACAGGGCAATTGCTGCAGATCCCGGTTACCTTCCCGCACGGATAAACCGCGGTATGGCACTCCTCTCCCTCGGCCGTGCAGGCGAGGCTCTCCTGGCGTTCGAGGTTGTCCTTGACCGGGACCCCGCGAACGTCCCTGCCTGGATATACCGGGGAGATGCCCTCGTGGCACTGGGAAGAAACGGGGAGGCAGCCGAATCGTACAGGACTGCAGAACGGCTGGAACCAGGAAATCCGGTGGTAGCGGAAAGGCTGAAGAAGGTTTCCGGTACAATACCGGAATTTCCATTGCCTTTTTCGGGGGGGATCCTGGTTCTTTTTGCGGGAGCGGGTATTGTGACCACCGGTGTCCTCGCCCTCCTCATAACAAGGAGAAGGAAGGGGGAGCTAACAATCTATCCTTCAGAGAGCGAGAAAAAGGGAGACTATAAGAGACGCCGTCTGGATTTTTTCTTCCGAATGCGGCAAGCGGTCACGGGGGGCAGCAATACATTGCCCTCCGATCATGTCCCGGTGGAAAAGTCCAAAAAACCATCGTCTTTATCCCGGGCAGGGGGGACCCTGCTGAAACCCGGAACACTGTTTTCACGGAAAGAAAAAGGGGAATCAGGATTGAGCCCATCCCCTGCAGGCGCAGGGGATCCACTCTCCCCCGGGCCACTGGTGATGGAAGGAAATGTCGATTCCGTTGGGAAAGCAGGCCTGCCGGACAATGATCCCGTCGATGGAAACCAGGTCATCGCTGGTTTTGACAGTGTCCTTGCCAATAGCGGAGTCGATGCATCGGGGCTCAAGGGCATCTCCCTGTATGCCATGGGAAGGTATGCCGAGGCCCTCGAGGCCCTCCGGAGGGAGCGGCAGGACCCCCATGCATACCCGGGTGTCATCCCTCTCGAGGCAGCCGTCCTCCTGAAGATGGACCGGCCGGACGATGCTCTCGCTCTCTGCGAGGAAGCAATACGTAACAACCAGGGGACATTCGAGACGTTCAGGGTCCAGGCGGAAATACTGGAGAGGCTGGGAAGGTTCGAGGAGGCCATCCGTGCCTGCGACGAAGCCCTGTCGCGAAACCCGCACTCGGTCGATGTCTGGTCCCTCCGGGCACGGGCTCTCCATGCCCTCCATAGGGACCATGAAGCCCTCCAGGCCTGCGAAAGGGCTCTGGGAATGGATCCCTTTTCCCCCGAGCTCATCCGGCAGAAATCGCAGATACTTGCAACGATCGGGAGGAACGACGAAGCCATCGCGCTTCTCGAGAGCGGGATAGAAAAAAACCCCCGCGAGACGGGGCTCCTCCTGGAAAAGGCACGGATCCTGTTTCTTTCAGGACGTCCCAAAGATGCTGTCGGAGTGGTGGACTCTGCACTCGCAATTTCTCCCGGCGACCACCTCGCATGGAGGGAACTTGCAACCATTCTCCACGCAATGGGAGAATACCCCGAGGAGGCAGCGGCATGGGAAAGGGCGTCAGCCCTTTCCCCGGGAAATACCGGTTACCTCGTATCCTGGGCAAATGCCCTCCGGGATGCAGGGGAGACCCTGCCGGCGATCAGGGTTTACTTAAAGGCTGTGGAGAAATCCCCACACGATGCAGGCATCTGGAAATCCCTTGGGAAGTGTCTCTATTCTGCAGCCAGGTACGAGGACGCGGCAAAGGCTTTCGGGTTTGTCACAGGGGCGAACCCCGGGGATGGAGAAGCATGGAAATGCCTGGGATGGGCCTTCCTCAGGGCGGGCATGCAGGAACAGGCTGTGAGTGCCCTGAGGCGGGCGCAATCCCTTTTACCCTCTGACGGAGACGTCCGGAAAGGACTCCGGCTGGCAGGGGCAACCATTGCCGTTCCGGTTGGGGAAGAGGGAGGGCTTTCACCTGCAGAAACACCATCGGGTAACCAGAAACCGGGAAGAGACCAGGTGAACCTCCCCGGTTCTTTTCCGCCGGGTGACAGGGAGAGCAGAGAAACATCTCTCCAACGCCCGGAATCGCCCGGGAGTTTGTCGCAATCCGGGCATTCCGCGCCAGTTCCTCCGTCAAAAGGCACCTTGCGCGTGAAGATGGGAGGCGATAAACCATGAGGCTCTTTAGTGGCAGGAGGGGAGGCGCTGGTATCCCGGGAGGAAAGATGGAAAGGGAGGTCAGGGTTCCTGGAGGCGATGTGCCGGGAAGAAAGTCACCCGGGAGCATCCTTGGGTCACTTTTCCGGAAAGACAGGGACGGGAAGGATACCGTGGCAGTTCCACTCCCCGTTACCGGGCCGGAAACTGACATTTCCAACGGTACAGGGACGGGAAAGCAGAAGGTAAAAGACAGGTACTGGTTGAAGAAGGGGTTTTGCTATGCATCCATCATCGAGAATGATCTTTTCGATACCAGTTACATCGTGACGGAGCCTCCCGTCACGCAGAGAGAACGCATTCTCCTCGAAGAAGTCCACGATTACCTGCGCGACGTGCTCATCTACGAAAAGGTCACCGCGAAGGAGGAAATCAAGATAAGCCTCGCTGATGTCAGGAAGGCAATCTCCTTCTTTGATCCCGGGCTTTCCGATGATCGTGTCTCTGTCATCCACTATTACCTCGAGCGGAATCTCCAGGGATACGGACCCATTGATCCTCTCATGCACGATCAATACATCGAGGACATCAGCTGCAACGGGTACACATCGCCCGTCTTTGTGTATCACACGAACTATGGGTCCATACCGACGAACATTACGTTCACGGCGCAGGAACTGAACAGGTACGTTCTCAAACTCTCCCAGAAGGCTGACAAGCAGGTCTCCATTTCCTCCCCCCTCCTCGATGCCCCCCTCCCTGACGGGTCACGTGCCCAGATCACGTACACGGACGTCATCTCCTCCAAGGGGAGCTCGTTTACCATCCGGAGATTCAAGAGCGACCCCATGACACCGGTAAACCTCATCCGGTACGGAACGTATGACCCCGAGATCCTGGCCTATATCTGGCTCGCTGTCGAGAACCGCAAGAGCATGATCATCGTGGGTGGCACCGCAAGCGGCAAGACATCGACGATGAATGCCATCTCCTACTTCATCCCGCTCACAGCAAAAATTGTATCGCTCGAGGATACCCGCGAGATCCAGCTCCCCCACAAGAACTGGCTGCCGACCCGTACACGCGAGACCTCCTCGCAGTCAGCAAAGGGAGATATTGATCTCTTTTCCCTCCTGCGGGCGTCCCTGCGCCAGCGGCCGGAGTACATTATCGTCGGAGAGGTCCGGGGTCCCGAGGCACAGACCCTCTTCCAGGCGATGAATACGGGTCATACCACGTATTCCACACTGCACGCCGGAAGCGTGGAGGAATCGATCAACCGGCTGGTCAACCCACCCATCAACGTCCCCCGGGCGATGTTCGGGGCTCTCGATCTCATGGTTGTCCAGCTCCTCCAGTACCAGGAGGGCAGAGCGGTGCGGCGGTGCCTCTCCCTCAACGAGATCTCGGTGGACGCCCAGGCAAACATCTCATACCACGAACTCTACCGGTGGAACCCGCGCACCGATGTCTTCGAGCGGAACTACTACCGGTCGCGTGTCCTCGACGATATTGCCTACGCGAGGGGATGGACGCGTTCCGAGACGGAAGAACAGCTCTCCCTCCGGGCCCATGCCCTCGGGATCATGGCTCGCAAGGGTATCGTGAGGTCCGACCAGGTCAGCAACGTGTTCCACCTCGTCCGGAAGTCAGCCAATTTTGCAGGGAGGATAGGAGAAGCAGATGCTGCAGGCTGATGCATTCTCGGCTTTCAGGGACCGTGTCTTTGACCGGGAGGAATTTTCCCGGAACCTGCGGGCGGCCCGGATGAAGAAATCGTACCACGAGTACACGCGGGAAGTCCTTGTCCAGACCGGGCTCGTCCTCGCCGGGTCTGTCCTGGTCGCCATTTTATTCCACCTCTTTTCCATCCGTTTCATCATTCTCAAGCCATTTCCCCCCTGGGTTCAGGACGTGCTCCTCATCGGTGTCCCCGCAACGACGCTCTTCTTCCTCCTCTATTTTCAGCCCATGCTGTCAGCGAAGGGAAGGAAAGCACGCATCGAGATGGATCTGCCCTATGCCATTACCTATATGCAGGCCCTTTCCACCACGCTCACGCTGTATAACTCGATCCGCGGGGTCTACGAGCAGGGAGACCTCTACGGGGAAGTCTCGAAGGAATTCGGGATGATAGTGCGCGACGTGGAATTCTTCGGGGACGATCTCGTCACGGCAATCCGGAACCTGGGACAGACGACACCGTCGGAGAACCTCAAGAAGCTCCTGGACGACCTCATCCTGATGTTCGAGAGTGGCGGAGACCTGCGGTCCTTCCTCGCTTCCCGATCGGAACACTACAGGGAAGTTGCCGAAAAGGAACTCGAAATGTCCCTCAAGACCATGGAGATCATGGCCGAGGTCTACGTTACCGCTTTCGTAGCCGCACCAATCGCGGTCATCATCATGGTCGTTGCCGAGAACATGAGCGGGCAGTCGACACTCTCCTCGATGATGCCCTATTTCTTCATTTTTCTCCCCCTCGGTGCCATCGCGATGGTCTGGATACTTTCACTCGTTGTCCCCGGGGAGAACGTCGGGATCACCCGCAGGGAGAGCCGGAGCACGGAGTTCGGGAGCGCGATCCCCGTATCCCGGGACAAGGAAGCACCCGATGCAGAATATTCCCGGCGCATCCTCGCAAAGAAAAAGCTCCTCCGCCTGCTTGCCGTCCTGAAGGATCCCCTCCGCAATTACATGGCTGATTACCGGATCGGGATAACAGTCGGCATAATAGCAGGGTCCTTTATCGTGATCCTGTCCATGCTAGGGTTTTTCGAGGGAGTCTTTCCCAAGTACCCTGCCGAGATCCTCGTCTGCCTCCTGACCATCGCAATGCTCGCGCCCCTCGTTGCAGCTTACGAGCTCCGGCGCTTTTACGTCCACCAGGTCGAGAGCCAGGTCCCCGATTTCCTCCGGGAGCTCGTTGACCTCAAGGATATCGGGATGACTCTCCAGGGGGCTATCCGGCTCATTGCGGAGTCAAAGATCGGACTGCTGTCCACCGAGCTCAAGCTGGTCTCCCGCGACGTGCGGTTCGGGACAAGTATTTCCAATGCGCTCGTCCGCCTCGAGGAGAGGATAGGCGTCCTCGTCATCAAGCGCGTGATATCGTTGATTATCCGGGCAAGCGAGGTTACGGATTACATTCGCGATATCCTCATCATCGCGATTAGTGATCTTGAGCATTACCTCAAGATGAAGAGGGAGCGGTACACGGTTTCGTTCGCCTACATCATGATCATATACCTCTCCTTTGGGATCTTCCTCTATACCGCATACCAGCTGAACGTCTCCTTCATTTCGTCGTTTGAGAAGCTCAATACGAACATCGATATATCGGGAAACGTGCTCGACATGTTCCGGATGTCCATCATCCTCGGCGTCTTTTCGGGTATCATGGCAGGGCAGCTCTCGTCGGGGAGCATCCTTGCCGGGTTCAAGCACGTGATCCTCTTCCTGATCGCTGCGGTGGTGTTGTTTGCGTATGTCCTGTGAGAAACGGAAGACACCGGTCAACCCTGTTATGTGCTGCAATGCAGTCTCCGAGATCGTTGGGGAAATGATGATGATAACAATCGTTCTCATCCTCGTTGCAGTCTTTGCTGCGAATGTAGGGAGTCTCCTGCCGCCCCCTCGTGATCCAACAGTAACGATTCTCATGGATCGCCAGAAGGTGAATGATACTGCAATGAACATCACCCTCTACCATAAGGGGGGGGACTGGATAGAGAAAGATGACATTACCATAATGGTGACGGATGGAGAGACTATTACAAAATATGGAGCCCGGTTACCTCCGGAATTTTTTCTATCTCCCGATAATAATGTTTTTGATCTGGGGAGCAGCATAACCATCACCAATATTCCTGTTTCCCGGGTGAAAATCTCCATGGTGACACCCAGGAAAGTCATTTTTTCCGCAGATGTGATGCCTCCATGAACGATCAGGCCTTATCGACGGTTATTGCAGCCATGCTTGTCCTCGGTATCGCAGTGACAGTCTATGCGGTTTACACATCAGAATACCTGCCAGCGATGAAGCAACAGGCAGAAGTCGAGCATATGCGCAAGGTTGAGGAGAGTATGGTCCGGTGTGGCTCCATTCTCGAAAACGCCGCATCTCTTAAGAGAAATATGTACATTACCGAGCCCTTCGTTCTTGGAGGAGGAGAAATACTCCTCCATTCTTCCCGCTCTGCAGGAACGATTCGTGTTGAAGAGGAGAGCACCCCTGTTATGACTATTTATGTTACCTCTCCCACTATTACCAGGTCATATAATTTAACATTGGTCAATTTCAGTTATTGTCCAATCGACAATTTCTGGATTGATCAGGGTTATCGCTGGCAATTTGGATTCATCAATGTAAGCCATGTCTCGGGAGACAGGTGGTATGATGCGGTTCCCCTCCATTATCCGACAATGGATCAGGTCCATGAAATGGTCAATAATTCATCTCTGGCACACACTCTCATCGATGTTCAGCCTGACCATTCCGGACAGGTGGACTATGTTGTGTATGCAGTTACAATGGTCCCCGGACAATCGCAGTTTGCCAGTGGTAACGGCATAGCTACTCTCGCGATAAATGCGACAGTAATGACATACTCAATCCCGGAAGCAAATGTCACTTTTTCTATTGGTGATACGCTTTTCCAAAAACCGCTCTTCGATAAAGTTTCAGGCTTTCCAGAAATACAAAATAAATCCGTTATTTTGTATCTCACACGGATAGAAGTCTCCACGCTGGGTTGACAAAGGAGCATTATTGCGAAGGGGATCCAAGATCCCCACGAGGAATTAACAAACCCCAATAATACAAGGTTCCAAGGTTTTCCTCCCGGACTCTTCACTTCCTTGGAATGGTTAAGCGAAATATTGGAGATACACAGTCCCCACCCTGACGGGAATAGTTATTGATAATCTGTTATGGATCATGGTGGCAGGTGAAAAATCCAAGAAGGGCAATGCGATTACATTCCATGGTTCAATCGAACCATGCAATACAACGATGAGGCTTTTTGGACCACATGTTCTCTCTGCAGAAGTCTTCTCTTTTTCACAGCGGAGATCAGCAGGAGATTACATGCACTGGTAGCTGTTCCTGGTGATTCCGGTAGTCAGGATGAGGTGATGAGAAACGGCAGGTATCTAAAGGGTAAAAAATGTTGTAAAGGAGAGATAGGTACTTTACTTCTTTGTTTCCTTGCCGGTCGTTTTCCCTGCTGTCCGGGCGGCTGACCGCGATGTTGTTGCAGGAGTTTTTCCGGCAGACGCCTTCCCGGTTTTTTGTGCCTCTTTCCGGACAGGTGTCTTTTTCTGGGCTCCTCCTTTCCCCAAAGATGGTTCCTTCTCCTTGACAACAGGTGGACGTGCAGGGTCTTTTGGACCTGTCGGTGAAACTTTTGGTGATTCTTTTGCCTTTTCGCTGGACCT
>Ga0116185_1003440_pt1 | contig 13690 bp, 21 predicted proteins | sample AD_JPNNA7_MetaG_FD_89754 | JGI IMG/M metagenome (GOLD analysis project Ga0116185, IMG submission 89754) | Active sludge microbial communities of municipal wastewater-treating anaerobic digesters from Japan - AD_JPNNA7_MetaG | ecosystem: Engineered > Bioreactor > Anaerobic > Digestate | place... | reverse complement strand
GGACTCTGTGGTAGATCGAACTTAGATCATAGCGCCGTCTTCGTCGAACTTGGTTTCGTCTTCGGCAAACCGCTCCTTGAGGTATTCGTCGGAGATCAGATAGTCGTGCTCCGCTTCGAGCTGCTGATAGATCCAGTCCGCGAATTCGCGCATGCAGGATTCAATTTCGTCGTCGGTGTGCGCCGCAGGGAAGTCATCGAATGAGTCGATGCCCTGCGGCTCGTACTCGATGCTGAACTGCATCGTGCCGGAATGACAGTACCTGTCGTTGGCGGTGATCCGGGCTTTGAGTTCTTCAAAGCCCGGATACAACGCCAGCGTGACGCCAAGAACCGTGAGCCGCTCGGCCAGGCTGATCAGCGTCTCGTCGGTGCACTCCGCTTTCATGGCGCTGAGAACGTCGCCCTTCGGGCGATACCAGCCAAGAAAGCATGCGCCGTCGCCTTGCGAGCAGAAGCCACTGAAGAAAATCTTGGGGCCGTTGCCGGCTTTGCCGTAGTGCTTGTCAATCTCGATGCCAAGAATCTCAGCCATACGAGCGGCGTCCTCGTAGGTGTTGTCCCACCAGTCGTAGTCCGCCCAGCAGTAGCGGTAGCGGTCCAGTGCGGCCTGCTGAGCTTTTTCGCTCAACGCCTCAAACAAGAAAGTCTCGGCGGCCACCGTGTCACGCGAACGCTGCCGCGATGCGTTCCAGTGCAGCCTTGCCGTCGGGCGACATGATCAGTTCGTCCAACACGCCCTGGTAGATCGCTTCGGCCTTGGCCTCGACTTCGTTGTACTGGGCTTCCCAGGCGGCTTGTGCGGCCTCTGCTGCCACTCGACCAGGCGTGATCGGGTAGTCGAAAGCATCCCGCCAGTAGCAGAAATTGCTGATGTCCGGCCGCAGCTTGGCCGTGCCGGCAACGATCATGGCGCGCTTTTCGTCCTCGTCGGGTTCGTCCACTTCAGGGCACTCGCCCAGGTGTGCGGTGTGCTTGGCGATGTACGCAGCCTTCTGCTGCGACAAGCGCAGCACGGCGTGTACGATTTGGGCCTTGGTGAGCGCGGCCATGATCAGACCTTGGCGTCCATGTGGGCCACCAGCGCCGCAATGCCGGCACGCAGCTCTTCGATCTTGGCCGTCAACGCCTTCGGCTTGGCGCTGATGGCCTCGCACTTGGCGATTTCGGCCTCGGCCTGAGCGATGGCGTCGAACAGCTCGTCGTCGGTCTTCTTGGCGATGTTGTCGCCATTGATCAGGGTCTTGGTGGTGATCTTCAGCATGATGGATTGCTCCTGGGGTTGGGGTTGGGGTTCGCCAGCGCGAACCTGATCGGGCCACGGTTTGACGCGCCAGAACTCGAAAGGAAACTGCCGCGAACGACGTGCGCGGGAATCGGTGCTTTCGTCGAGTGCTTGAGCCATCTCGAACTTCATGTCGAAGTACCGACGAAGGTATTCGCGAGACATGAAACGCTCGCCAGCCACAACGATGAAGTCAGCTTCTGTTGCTTGGTTTTCTTCACAGGTGCCCAGCTTTACAGCGAAGTCGCGAATCTGTTGCCGTCGCCCGCTCGCTGTGTCGCTTCGCTTGTACTTTTCGCAAAAGACGCTGTCGTTTTCCAGCACCATCACGACACACTGCAATCGACGCGTATCTTCAGCGCGTGTGGTTGTCATCTACACCTCCACTTTCACAGTCTCGCCCCAGGGGGCGACCTTGTTGTTGATCGAGCACCAGAGCACGGGAAAATCCGGCGGTGCTTCGGGAAATGGGCCTTCAAGGTCGGTGAGATACACCAGGCATGACGGCGTGATGCCGTGTTCTTCGAGCCAGACAAACGGCGGCCGAAAGTCCGTGCCGCCACCGCCGTGGCACTTGACGACGAAGGGGTCGTCGGGGTCCAGCTCAGCCACGTGGTTGACCCGTGCATCGCATGAAAGCACGTAGGTCTTCAGAGGCGTGGCTGCCTCACGGGCTGATGCCGTCTCAGCGCTGAATGCCGACAGCACCTTGGTGTTGATGGAGCCCGAGTCGTCAGTGACAACCACCAGGGTCTCCATCTCTTGACTGAAGCGGCCAGGCAAGAACACGCCCATAGCCAGGGCTTTGCGACTGGGCTTCATCCAGTCGTAGCCGTTGCGGCCACGTTCAGTGATGAAGCGACGCAGCAACGTGCGCCAGTCCGCTTTGCTGTCGAGCATTTCGTTGATGAAACGCTCGATGTTGGCGGGCATCTTGCCGGCTTTGCGTGCAGAGTTCGCCGCTTGCACCACAGCAACCATCCAGTCCTGCGCGCGAACTTCGTCGGACTTGCTGGACTTGGGCGAACGCAGCGCGTCGAACGGCTTAGCGCTGCCCGACTCTTCTGGCAGCAGGTTGTAGACCTTGTCCGCGGACATGCCGGCGTACTTGGGGTCATACAACCAGGTGTGGGGGATGCTGAACCCGGCGCCCTTGAGCATCGCGTTGATGACGTAGTCACTAGCGCGATTCCAGCGATCCGGGTTCCGGTCGCCCAGCCGAGCCATGTGCTGCCATATGCAGTGGCCGACCTCGTGGGCCACGCCGCTCTTGCGCGCTTCATGCGAATTGGCGCGCACCCAGGCCGGGTGATAGTAGATGTACTCACCGTCCGTGGCGAGCGTCGGTGGATTGAGCCCCTCGTCTTCCACGAGTGGCAGGCGAAGTGCGAGTGCACCGAAGAACGGCTCAAAGCGCAGCATGTGAATGCGCGCCTTGATCATCGCGGTCTCAGCTTCCTTGTCGCGGTTCATCTGTTAATTTCCAAGGCGGTAATGAGGATGTCGTCAAAAACGTCTTCGCCGACATTGGACGCAACATGCAACGGAAGTCGCACGCCGTTGCCGTCGCCGTCGCCGTAGCCGTCGCCGTCGCCGTTGCCGTAGCCGTCGCCGTAGCCGTAGCCGTCGCCGTTGCCGTTGCCGTTGCCGTAGCCGTCGCCGTAGCCGTAGCCGTAGCCGTTGCCGTAGCCGTTGCCGTTGCCGTAGCCGTTGCCGTCGCCGTCGCCGTCGCCGTAGCCGTAGCCGTTGCTAAGTGGATTTTTCATGACCACCCGGTGCACTTGATGGAAAATAACAAGTGTTTTTTGTTGATAGCCACCGATCCACAGAATTCCAATTTGGTTTCGTCGGTCGGCCCTTGAGTAGCAAGCTGTCCGAGCCCGTTGGTTGTCCCCCAGCGCCGAATGCAAGAGGCTTCGCCGATGGAAATTTCATTGGTCGGAGAATACGAATCTTGGTATCCAGTCAACACCCAACCTGACGTGATGACGAAGATGTAGCGCTGTTTCATATTTTGGGCAGTCCGGAAAGGCGCCACTCGATGAGCAGCGGCATAAGGTGTAGGCGATAAGGCAGCAGCGGGTTGTTGAGCGCCCACTTGAACGAGTTGACGCTGTTGCCATGGTGATCGAGCCAGGCGTCTTCAAACTCGTCGGCATGCTTTCGAAGCAACCCGTCACCGGACTCCCGGTCGTTCTGCATGCGGATAATCAACGCTATCGCCTCATCAATAGTGAGGTCGTCGCAGATCACCAGCCAGCCCGTGCCAAGATCGCGTCAGCCTTGTCAGCGACGTGCCGGCGCAGGCTCTTGTCGGCCTTCAAGCGCTCGGTGGGCACCAGCATTACGTCGATGTCGGCGGCAAGCTGCGTGATCGCCGGATCGTTGTTGATGTTGAGTGCCGGCAGCAAGCCGACCAGCTCGCGGGCGTTGCCCATGAGCGACTCGTAAATCTTGCCGTCCTTGGCGCCGCAACGGTCGCTGATGCGCTTGACGACCTCCTTGGCGCGTTCAAGGCATTCGCGCACCATGCGCTGTTGACGTTCCTCGTACTCGCGCTGCAGGTCGGCCTTGATTTGGCCGACATGGTCGGTACTGAGGCTGACCCGGAAGTCGTCGGCCGTGGCCAGCGGCATGACGCTGACCTTGAAGCTGAACTTGTCGCGGACGTCGGCCGGGTAGTCTTCAGGGTCGTACATCTTGCCCAGTTCCTTGCGCGCTGCTTGCACGAAAGAGGGGTAGCCGGCCACGAAATCATTGACCTTGTTCTCGAACTTGAAACGCAGCTCTTGCATCTTGTCGGTGTAGCCCTCGAACAAAGGCACGGGCAGGATGCGATCACCGTTGTCGCCCCAGGTCAGCGACATCTTGGCATGCAGTTCGCGGGCTTCGGAGACGACGCTCACGATGTTGGCCAGCGAGTCACGCGGCAGCAGGCTCTTGTTGAAGTTGCCTGCGCCGTACTGGGCTTCGTTGGCCTTCACGACATCGCTCGTGACCTTCTTGTCCCGCTTGCGAGCTTGCCACTGGCTGATGTTCAAGGACACCAGCAGAGCGCGTTCTTCGATGGGCTTGGCTTGAGTCATAGTCAATCCTTCAGTGCGTGGAACACCTGTTCTGCGGTATACGCGGCGTAAATGTCCCGCATGTGCGAGTGATAGCCGCTCTGCCCTAGTCGAACGACGCGAGCGATGAACGCATCGCGTCTGGTCGGGCCCATTTGTTTCCACCGCTTCAGTTGGCCAGGGCTCGTAGCGATCAACGCCGTCTTCATCAGCTCGTGTTTGCGCAGGCTGAGTCGTGGCAGACCGATCTGCGCCATCAGTGCTTTCCACTGCACTTCGCGCCCAGTCGCCGACTTCGGGCACACAGTGTGCAGAAAAGGCCCCATGATGTCGTCGAAGATCACAGCACGATGTCCTTGTGGCGCAGAGCCCAGTCACGAAACGCCGGCGTGAGGCGAATCGCCGACACCTTGTTGCCGGCGTCACGCACGAACAACACCGACATTTCCTGCTGACCCATGCGGTCCATGTAGGTCAGCATCTTGGTGAAGTTGGCCTCGGTCACGGCGTCGCCCAGCATAGTGGCGATGGCGTACTGCGCGCTGGGGATGGTGGGCAGCTTGGCCTTGCTCGGATTGGCAACCACCTCGGCCACGTCAGGCAGCTCGGCCACGTGTTGCATGAAGCCGCGGTGTTCGATGGCGGCCGCTTCGCCGACCGTGCCCCGCACCAGCTCGAACTGGATGTCCTGCGGGGTGTTGGACTGCCTGAGCAGCCGATCCACGAAGACCCAGGTGCGCGGGCTGGGGAACGCCGGCTCCTTGGCTTGAGCGTTGAACTTGTGGAGCAGCTCCTTGCGGAAGCGCAAGAACGCCACCAGCTCGGCGGCCACGCCGTTGGCCTTGGCGAACGCCACCCATTCTTCGAGGTCCGCATCAAAGTCCAAATGGACGATGCGGTTGGCCAGCGGGCCGGCCATGCGGACGATGTTGCCGCGGTCCGACTCGCGGTTGCCGGCGGCCACGATGGTCCAGCCCGGCGGCAGCTTGTAGTTGCCCACCTCGCCGGTCAGCATGAGCTGATAGCAGCTCGCGCTGGTCATCTTGTCGGCCAGGTTCAGCTCGTCGAAGAAGAGCAGTCCCTTGCCGCTGGTGGGCATGAACTCGGCAGGCAGCCAAGTCATCACGCCGCGCTTCGCATCGGGGTACGGGAACCCCTTGATGTCGGTCGGATCGAGATTGGCCATGCGCACGTCGCGCAGCTCCAACTTCAACGTCTTGGCGACCTGGGCGACGACATCGGATTTGCCGACGCCAGCAGGCCCCCAGATCATCGCCGGCAGTCGTGCCAGGATGCAGACCTTGAGGGATTGAATGACTTGACTGGGCTTCATGGTTTGTGATGAGTTAGGTGTAGGGTGGCGCACCGGCTGTCGTGCGCCTCGCGCTGCAGCCAGTAGTCCACCGACTCCAGGCCTTCAGGCTTCTTGGTGCTGGGCATACCGAACGCGGAGAAGCCACCCGGCGCGCACTGCCAGCCGGCCGGCGTGAACACGTACAGCCACTCGCCGCCGGTCTCTTGGGTCAGCACGCAGAGGGCGTCGAGGTCGGCCGAGACCGCCGCGGGCGACGGGTCTTCGTGTGGGCGAGTGGCCGTGTAGAACTCGATCAGATCGAAGTTCGACTTCAGGGTGCTGAAGTCGCCGCCGGCCAGCAGCGCGCGGACCTTGTCCTCGGCGTCATAGTGCTGCTGCAGGATCGGCGCCTGATGGCTGGGATAGCCGTCCCAGTGGCAGTAGACCGACAGGTAGGTGTTGTCCGCGTTGCGGATGGCGATGCGAGAGCGGGTGCCCATGATCAGCCGCCCAGTGCCGCGATGCGGGCACGCAGTTCGTCGGCGGACAAGCCGTCGATGGCGGCCGCGTCCTTGCGCTCCAGCGCAGCCTGGAGCTGCTCGCGCTGCACCTTGCGGTTCTGTGCGTCGGCCTTGGCCTGGTTCTCGGCCAGCTTGGTGTTGATGATGTGCTTGAGCACTTCCAGCTGCAGCTCCAGCGGACCGCGCACGGGGCTGTTGGTGCTGATCGAGACGAAGCTCTCTTCGGCCACGGCCTTGAGCTGGCGATGCACACCGATGGCCAGCGTGTCCAGGTCGACGCCGTTGCGCGAGGTCAGCGGCAAGTCCCACAGGTCTTCCACGCTGAGGGCGCCCTTGGCGCAGGGAATGCGCATCTTGGTGCGCGCGGCCTTCTCGAAGATCGACATGGTGTTCTCCTTCAGAACGTGATGGTGTAGTTGCGCACGCCGGCGGCGCCGGTCACTTCCAGCGTCACCGAGTCGTTGCGGGTGGACGAGAACCCCAGGCCGCTGAGCTGGTCGGCGGCCACCGGGCACTTGGTCTTGTCGCCCAGCACTTCAAAGACCTTGCGGTGCTTTTCCAGCTCGGGCTTCAGGAACTCGTTATAGATGCCACGCACAGGCTCGTCGGTGACGCAGTCCTTGAGGACGAAGAACCAGTGCTTGTTGCCGATTGCGTGGTCGCCCCAGCAATTCGGGCTCAGCATCAGCGTGGACACTTCCACGAACGCCTCGGTGGTGACGCCCCACTTGGTCTGCGGCACGCCACCGCCTTCGAGACCGGTGCCATACACGGCGTTCGTGATGGTGCCGTTCTTGACGGTGAAGTGGCCGACCATGACATCAGCGCGAGCCGGGACGGCCTTCTTATAGGACATCTGGGTCACGCCGCCCGCGTGCGCGATTTCAACCGCAAAGCCGACATCCGAAGTCTCACGCTTGCTGAACTGGTTGACGAAAACGTCGTAGAGGCCGTCCTTCGGATCAACAAAGGACAGGTTCTCCACCGGCGTACGCGTCGTGCCGCCGCCTGCGTTCATGTCCACGTCGAGGATGCGAGTTCGGCCAACATACGGAGTGCCGAAGTAGATGTGCCCATCAGGGCACTTCACGTGGAAATCCAGATCGTCGTAGTTGAACCACGACAAGCTGAAGCGCAGCTTGGCATCCACGTTGCCGCCGGCCTTCTTCACCAACTCGCGGATCGAGTCGGTGACGTTGCCGGCGTAGGACCAGGCGAAGTTGTTGCCCCACTTGAAGATGCTGGGGCAGTCGTGCACCGGCGCCGTCAGCGTCATCAAGTTGCCCAAGTGCTGATGCTGCAGATGCAGCCGCAGGCCCGTGGCTGCCGGTAGCACTTCTTGGATGAAGCGCTCGACCGGCATGCCAACATCGGCTTGCTTGTTGCGCGTGAGATGCTTGGCCGCGCTCATCAGCAGCTCACCCAGGCCGGCCTTCATCTTGGAACGGGCGGCGCTGCTGACCCACAGCACGTCGTTGACGCTCACGTCAGCGATGGTGGCCAGCCGGCGTTCCAGCGCGGGCTCCAGCCCCAGGCTGGTGATGGTCTTCATGGCGTCTTGCACCATGCGCGGTGTGATGAGCGCCGTCGGCCGCTTGTAGTTCGTCGGCGCGACCTTGGTCTCGAACGACTTGACGGCTTGCTCGACGTCCACGCCGGCTGACAGGTCTTGCACCAGCGTGCCGATGGCCGTGTTGCGAAACTGGGCCGCCGGCGCCGTGGCATTGAGCAGGCGGAACATCAGGCGCTGAGCGTACTTCGTCAGCGTCTGATAGGCCAGGCGCTGTGTGCGGAATGCCTTAACGGCATGTTCATGTTCTTCGCCGCGGTACAGGGCCTTGTCTTCGATCAGGGCGAGTACCTGGTTGAGTGCGTCGACGGTCAGCTCTTCCAGGCCGCGTGTGAAGACCTGCAGCTTGGCGTCATACTGGCCGCGTTCGGTATCAGGCTGCGGGCAGAAATGCGGCTTGGCGACCTTGCCGAAGAAATGATTCCAGCGGCGATGGCCGCCATCGGGCAACGTCTCACGGGTGAACTCGGCGCCGTAGCTGGGCTCCTTGGTACGGTAGATCGACTTGATCGACCGTGCGCGCACGCACGTGGCCAGCTTGTCGGCGACGACATCGTAGGGGTACGGCAAGTTCTTGACGTCCCAGACCGTGCGCAGCGTGCCACCGACCAGGCTGACCAGCCCGCCCAGGTTGCGGATGAAGTTCTTGCAGCACGAGCAGTGGTGCTCGGTGTTCGTGCGGAAGATCGGATCAGTGCCGGCCGGGAAAGCCATCAGGTAGACCTCGAAGAGGTCATCTTCACCTTCCGTGGTGAACAGCTCACCTTTGGAGAGGTGGACGAACTGCTGGTTCACAGCGACAGCGAAGGGATGAAAATCGGCCATATAGGTCTCAAAGAAGGTGTAGAGGAAGGGGCCGCCAACCGTGCGTGCCTGCCGTGTAGGCGACCCCTGGGGCAAACCGATGTGTGCTGTTGGATGAAGAGAACGAGAACCATGACCGGCGTCCTACCGTTGAACGAGAGGGCTGCTGCGATCAACGTCGCACGCGGCGTTGATCTTGGAAGCCCCCGCTGGAATCGAACCAGCATCGCCTGTCAATCAGTGGTGTTGCAGCACTACATCTCTCACGCGGACGATGTCAGGCGATACGAGGTTTTGAAGACTCGAACTCGAACGACAACGACTACGCTTGCCTGAAACTTGAATCAGCGCATGCGGAACGGCTGCAAGAGCAACTCGATCAGCTTGGTGCCGAAGTCGAATGGCTGGACTTCGGTCTCGTTGGCGCGCATGCGCGCTTGCTTGACCTCGACCAGCAGCTCGTCGATGAGCTTGATGGCCTCGGCCTTCTGCACCGCAGTGGCCGCACCGCTGCGCTTGATCAGCGTGAACTTGCCGATGGTGTTGTCGCGGGTGGATTCCTTGACCTGGGCCGGATGCTTGTCCGTGGCCGGGGCCAGGATCACCGGCACCATCACCTTCTCGGTCTTGGTGGCATGCTCGGGCGGCGCAACCCAGGAGCCAGTCTGCTCATCGAACGCCCAGGTCTTGCCGGCGTCCAGGGTCGGCACCGCCAGGTACAGCAGCCGCAGCTTGGCCAGGCGAGCTTCCAAGCCCAGCAGCTGATCCACGGGCAGCTTGGAGAACACGACCTGGCCACGGAGCACCACATCGGCGACGGCGCGCTGATTGGCGGTGTTCTTCTGGTACTGCAGCGATTCGGCCTTGCCGTACAGGTCCAGGGCGTAGGCCAGCGTGTCCAGCACGTTGGTGGGCACAGCCTTGTTCTCGGCGGCCTGGGCCTGGATGGCTTCGTTGGCGGGGCTGTCTTCCAGCATCTGCAGCGACTTGGTGTGGCCCTGGAAGAAGTGATCGTTGCCGAACTTCTTCAGGGTCTCTTCGTACAGGGTGTTCCAGGCGCCGTTGACGGTCTTCTCGGCGGCCAGGGTTTCGTGGAGCTTGGGCATGACGTTCCTTGAGGTGTTGGTGTTGATGTTGGTCCCCGCTTCTCTCCCGGGGTGGTCACGCAGCGAGTAGTGCGCTGTTCCTTGCCAGGCGGACTAGATACCGCCGGACTCACGCTGGCGAACTGCGTGTTGCCGCTGGTCAGGTCACAGCCGGGCCTTCAGCGCATTCCATGCTTCACGCACGGTTGCGTACTTGTTGCCCAGCTTGAAGCCGCCGTATGCCGCAGCGCCGATGGCGCCGAGCAGCAGACACCCGGGCTGCCGGCATGGTGGCGACTTGCTCTGTCCGCTCCAGCCCGTGCGCAGACCGTTGCGGAGTGATCCAACACACGAACCTCGAAGGCTCGTGTCTTGGATCGAAGAAAGATCGTAGATCGAAGAGACGCGCTGCGCCCAATACAGCCTGGCTATGGAACCGGCGTGTCGAATAGTGCGCGGCCAACAAGCCACACAGCCACGTCATCTTCGGTGTACGTTTCGTCGGTCAGCCACGGCTCAAGTGCGTCCCACATGCCGATACGGTCTTGCAGCCAGGCACGACCCACGGTGTATTTGTTGTCAGAGAAATCCGCCCACCCGCCATCGAGCAAGACGTTCATCAGCCAGATGTAGGTTGAGTACCACTCGACCTTGATTTCGTCGGTGAATTCGACGTCGAGGATCTTCCTCGTCAGTTCAGCGGCGAGGCGTGGGCAGGCTGGTGCGGTCACTCAGCGGATTCCTTCCATATGCGGCGCACCCACTCGTACATGTCGATGCCTGTTTCGAACACGGCGATCAAGATCAAGGCTGGCGGCCCCACAATGGCGCTGTGATGACTGCCAGAGCGCCGCCGATCATGTGCAGCAAGAAGCGAAAGATGCGAAGAGTCACGTCAGTTCCTCGGGCACGTCTACCTCGTTGCCCAGCTTGCTAGTCACGAAGCAGCGCATGGCTGCGACCAGGGGAGTGGGGCCGAACGCGTTGAGTGTGCCGTTGTATCCAGCAGCCCAGCCCGTTGAGTGGTCAGAGAGGGTGATCTTTCCCCGCTCGATGATCGGGCCGCCTTGGGACCAGTCGGTCGAATAGGGCAACGGCTTGCTGTCCCAAGCTACGGTGCCGCGTGTGCTTGATGGGCGAAAGCACATCGGGCCGTATTTCTCGTCGTTGCGGTAACCCAGCCCAAGAGCTGTGGCCACCGCCCAATCCAGCGCAGCGCCGGTCAGTTCGCTCGTCTTGATTTTCATGATGTAGCTGAAGTTGGTGCTTTGAAGGTTTGGTAATAGCGTGCCGTGAACCGGGAAGCACCTGTGTCGCAGACCATCATCAGCTCAAATAGCGCCCTTGTCGCCTTGATGTGGGGATATTGCTCTACGGGCCGCTACAGCTCGCTTCCCACCACTGATCTACCTTATCGCGCGCCTGATCCCTTTCGGGCTCGGCATCAACAGAAAGGCCTTCGCACGCCCAGTGCAGGGCAGTCCTCGATTAGTCCTCTACATGCAAAGGCCTATCTGTTGGCCCTCGCTAATGCGAGGGCTGGCGATCAGGCCGCGTTGCCGGTGAGCCGCAGCAGCTTGGCGCGCTGATCGTCGCTGGCCGCGCCGAGCACTTGCTGGGCGAAGCTCTTGCGCATGTTGTTGCGCACGATCACGGCGGCCTCGGCCACGATTTCGGCGTTGCGCTTCTCGTTGGCGTCATGTGCTGCCATGTCGACCTTGTCGATGATCCAGAAGAACTCGGCCTCGCAGCCGGGCTCGATCTTGGCCTCGTCGTCCACGTGCTCGACCACGCCGATCTTGGTCTCGCCGGCGGCCATCACCACCACGCTGTCGCCCACGGCGAGCGGCAGATGCGACACGTAGGTGCGGGCCTTACGGGGCGTGTTGTCAGCAGCCGATGCGGGCAGCTTGACGTGAACGGTCTTGGCGTCGGCGCGCAGCAGTGCAGCGAGGTTGCGGTCCATGATGGATTTGGCTTTCTTGGGTTGAAGTGTGGGCAAAGGTAGCATCTGAAGGACGCCGTCGTATTTGTCGTACGTGGCGTCCTTCGGATCAGGTTTGACGCTGCAGAGCACGTCGAAGTAGCGGCGGAGCTGCTCGCGGTCGTAGATGTTGCACCGATAGGCGTCGCTGCCGAACGTCCCAATCAGCTTGTCTTGAATGTAGGCGCGGCGCTGTCCGTAGGTGCGCTGGTTGGTTGCGTAGCTGTGCAAGAAGATCGTGTTCTCGCACAGAGCGTCAGCCCATTTTCGGAGCTGAGGTGTCGTTGTAACCATTAAAAGTCTCCCGGTGCGACCTGGCAGCACACCAGGCCATTGCGGCGCCACATGTTCACGACCTGTTGACGGTCATCGAACACGCATACCAGACGACGACGGTCTGCAGGTGTGATCGACTGAAGCCAGCTCTGCTTCAGCTCGTGGTCGACCGTGTAGTCCTTGGCCGGGCGCATGCGCAGGCCCTTGAGCAAATGCAGGATGTCGTACTGCTCGAACCACTGGATCGTTTCGTCGCGCACGGTCTCCATGCGGCCAGACCAGACCCAGATGTCCGCACCGCTGCGAGCCAGGCTCACCAGCAGGGTGATCATCGGCACGATGGGCGTGTCGTTCACGCATGCGGCGTGGAAAGCGTCCCAGTTGGGCTTGAACGGGTGGCGCTTGTCGCAGAGCTGGCACTTGTGCTCGTTGTGCCGGTGCAGGCAGCCTTCGCAGTCGATCATCGGCCGCTCGACGAAATGCCGGCGGTGCCGAAGATCAGCGAGCGTGCCGTCGAGGTCGAAGATGTAGAGGGGCGTGGTCATCCTTGGCTCACTTCTGCCGCGCCAAGCGCGGCGCGGATGTCACGCTGAGCCTGCTTGTAGCCGGCGCGGTAGGCCTCGTTGCAGCAGCGGGCACCAGCTTCGGCGTCTTCGCGGCTGGTGAAGCGCATCTCGGGGAACAGCGTGCCGCTGTAGTAGCCCATGCCGCTGCCAGGGCCACTCACGAAAGGCTTGCCGTCATTGTCAGTGCCGGCGTTGTAGGGCTTGGCGATCACACGAGACCTTTCAGCAGTTGTTGAAGTTGGTCGAGCTTCTGCGTGCGCTCGCCCATGTCGGCGACCTCTTGGTCGATGATCAGCGCTGCTTCATCGATGTCGTTGGCAAAGTCGGCGAGGCTCTTGGACAGGTCGCGCGCCCGGACAGCCAGCATGCTGATGCGCTTGAGCGGGGTCAGGGGCTCGGCGGCTTTGCCCGCGGTCTTAAGAGGCACGATGTCGTCCTTGGCGGCGGGGGCGGGGGCAAACTCGGGTTCGAGCGGTACACGCATCCAGTGGCCAGGCGGGCGCTCAATGACCAGGCCGTCTTTCATCAGCGAGTTGAGGCAGCCTTCGAGGATGTTACGGTCCTTGGGCGTGCCCAGGCGCATCAGCTCAGCAGTGATGCGATGAGTTGGCCAAGCTTCGTTGATCGGCACTGCATCGAGCACCTTGCGAGCCGTGTGCGTCAGCTCACGGCAAAGTGAAGCGTATCGAGCTGCGCGCATGGTCGACGTGTTGGCGGGGCAAGAAGTTGCGGGGGTCTTTACGCACGATAGTTCGAGCTGTATTCGGCGATGCTCAGGAAGCGCATGATGTGCTTCACCAGGACACCCCGCCGGTTGTAGAACCAGGCCTGGGCCATGATCCCGGCGACTTCGCGTTTGATGTGCAGGAAGTGGCGGCGCCTACGGCGGTTGATTCGCATGACGGGTCTTCTGATCAAGGGCGCGGCGGCAGCAATCGCCCGATGCTTGGGTTGTTCACGGGGTCCAGCCAGTAGCCGAACAGCACATTCAGTAGGCGTGGATGCGGCTCCACCGGCACCAAATGCCACCCTGCCGGCACTACAGGTGGGGGGGCGCTGACAGCGCAGCGCGCCTGTTCCACGCAGCGCGGGCCGCCGCCTCGGCCTCGTCGGCATTCGGCGCCGTTGCCATCTTGTGTGCGCAGGCTGAGTAGCTGTCGCAGTAGCAAACCACGGCGGCAAAATAGGTGGTGGCGTCTGCGTTGTCAGGTCGCACAGTCAGTTGCGGGCGCTCGCCGCAG
>Ga0116185_1003438_pt1 | contig 13693 bp, 13 predicted proteins | sample AD_JPNNA7_MetaG_FD_89754 | JGI IMG/M metagenome (GOLD analysis project Ga0116185, IMG submission 89754) | Active sludge microbial communities of municipal wastewater-treating anaerobic digesters from Japan - AD_JPNNA7_MetaG | ecosystem: Engineered > Bioreactor > Anaerobic > Digestate | place... | reverse complement strand
TGGCAGATATGAAGTAAGCTTTGATGCAAGTAAACTTGCAAGCGGAGTTTACATCTATAGATTACAATCCGGCGAATACATTTCTTCCAGGAAGATGATGCTGCTCAAGTAAAATGTTACTTTCGCAAACCCAATTTCTTTGAGAAATTGGGTTTGTTTTATTAATAATTAAGCATCGGACTTAACCATTTTTCAACTTCAACTAAATTCATTCCTTTTCGTGTGTGATAATCAAGTACCTGATCTTTTTCTATCTTGCCTACATTAAAATATTTTGCCTGCGGATGTGCGAAATATAATCCGCATACACTCGCAGCCGGATACATAGCCATACTTTCAGTTAGTTTTATGCCGGCATTTTTATCTGCATCAAGCAATGAAAATACAATTGGCTTTTCTGTGTGATCAGGCTGCGAAGGATACCCTGGCGCGGGACGAATACCAGTATAACTTTCTTTAATCAACTCTTCATTTGAATAATTTTCATTTTCTGAATAACCCCAATATTCTTTTCTAACTAATTCGTGCAGGTGCTCTGCAAAAGCTTCTGCCAATCTATCGGCAAGAGCTTTAATCATTATTTTACTGTAATCATCAAGGTCCTTTTCAAATTTCTCAATCAGTTTTTCTATACCAATTCCTGCTGTAACTGCAAACATTCCGATGTAATCTTTAACTCCTGATTCTTTTGGTGCAATAAAATCTGCTAAAGCGATATTAGGCTGATCTGATGATTTTTGATTCTGCTGTCTTAAAGAATGTAAAGTCCTTCTTACTCCGTTTCTTGCTTCATCAGTATAGATTTCTATATCGTCAATACCAACAGAGTTTGCAGGGAACAAACCAATAACTCCATTTGCAGTTAATGATTTTTCAGCAATAACTTTATCTAATAATTTATTTGCGTCATCAAAAATCTTTTTTGCTTCCGTTCCGTTTTTATCATTTTCAAAAATATCGGGATATTTTCCTTTTAACTCCCACATCATAAAGAACGGTGTCCAGTCAATATATTTTCTTAAAATATTCAGATCAAAATTGTTAAGAACAGTTATTCCAATTTTATTGGGTTTTTTAATCACTGATTTTTCCCAGTCAATTTTTAACCTGTTTTCACGAGCTTTTTCAAGGCTGATCAAATTTTTTGCAGTTTTCCTTTTCAGATAATCTTCTCTGAGATCTAAATATTCTTTTTTTGTATCCTGAATAAATTTTTCTCTTTCTTCTTTGTTCTCATTTAACAGTCCCGAAACTACCGGAACGCTTCTGGAGGCATCAAGAACATGAACAACCGGTCCGCTGTAATTCGGGTCAATCTTTACCGCTGTATGAATTCTTGATGATGTTGCACCGCCAATAAGCAAAGGAATTTTCAATCCTCTTCTTTCCATTTCGCTTGCTACATGTATCATTTCATCCAGCGACGGAGTGATCAGACCACTTAAACCAATTATATCAACCTTTTTATCAATTGCTGTCTGAATAATTTTTTCTGAGTGAACCATAACACCAAGATCAATTATATTATAGTTATTACAGCCAAGCACAACGCCAACAATATTTTTTCCAATATCGTGAACATCGCCTTTAACAGTTGCAAGGAGAATTGAAGCCCCTCCTAAGCCTCCCCTTAAAGGAGCCTCACCCAAACCCTCTCCAAAGGAGAGGGCTTTTAAAGCAGATAAAATATCAGTTAATATTTTATTTGAATCTGAAAAAATCTGTTCATTAGTAAATCTTATAACTCTAAACCCTATACTTTCTAACCATTCAGTTCTTATCTGATCGGACTCTTGATTTTCAGGAAGCTGATGTATCGCACCATCTAATTCAATTACAAGCCTGGGAATACAAACAAAATCAGCAATGTATTTTCCAATTATATGTTGTCTTCTGAACTTATAATTTTCTAATTGTCTGTTTTTTAAAAGCTTCCAGAGTTCTTCTTCTGCTTCAGTTGGATTTGCTCTGTTCTTTTTTACAAATTCTTTTAACAGCTCATAAACAGCTGGATCTGCTGTCATCCAATCAAATTTATCATCTCCCTTCTCCTTTGGAGAAGGGTCGGGGATGAGGCTCTTTTCTCCTTTTGAAGGGGCCGGGGGATGGGCTGTTTGGGCTTCAGTCATATACGGCTCCAGTATACCCACTGCTTTTTTCATCACCCTTGCACTTTTTACAACCTGTGGAAGAAACATTTTACCAGCACCGAATAAATCACCAACCACATTCATACCTGCCATTAACGGTCCTTCAATCACTTCAAGCGGCTGAGAATATTTTTTTCTTGCCTCTTCAACATCAACATCAATAAAATCAACTATACCTTTTACTAATGCGTGCTTCAGTCTTTCATCAACTTCAAGTGAGCGCCATTCATCTTCTTTTTCTTCTGCTTTATCTTTCTTTTTAATAGTATCTGCAAACTCAACTAATCTTTCGGTTGCATCCGGTCTGCGGTTAAAAATAACATCCTCTACTTTCTCTAGAAGATCTTTTGGAATTTCTTCATATACTTCAAGCTGTCCTGCATTAACGATTCCCATATCCATTCCGGCTTTTATTGCATGAAACAGAAAAGACGAATGCATTGCTTCACGAACAGCATCGTTGCCTCGGAAAGAAAATGACAGGTTGCTTACACCGCCGCTTACTTTTGCAAGCGGAAGATTTTGTTTTATCCATCGTGTTGCTTCAATAAAATCAATAGCGTAATTACTGTGCTCTTCAATGCCGGTTGCAATTGCAAGTATGTTCGGATCAAAAATTATATCCTGCGGCGGAAATCCAATTTCTTTTGTTAAGATATCATAAGCACGTTTGCATACCTCAATTCTTCTTTCGAAAGTGTCCGCCTGTCCGTTTTCATCAAATGCCATCACTATAACGGCGGCACCATAATTTAAAATCTTTCGCGCCTGTTCTTTAAATACTTCTTCACCTTCTTTAAGAGAAATTGAATTCACAATCCCCTTTCCTTGTAAACATTTTAATCCAGCTTCAATAACGCTCCATTTTGATGAATCGATCATAATCGGAAGTTTTGCAATATCGGGCTCTGATCCGATAAGATTTAAATACTTTGTCATTGCCTGTTCCGAATCAAGCATACCTTCATCCATATTTATATCAAGAGCCTGAGCACCGCCTTCAACCTGACTGCGTGCAACAGATAATGCTTCATCATATTTGTTTTCTTTAATTAATCGTTCGAACTTTTTTGAGCCGGTTATATTTGTTCTTTCACCTATGTTCATAAAATTGGAATCTGGACGAAGTATTACTGGTTCTAAGCCGCTTAATTTTAACAAAGGCTCTTTAATCTTAAGAGTTCTTGGTTTATAATTTTTTACTATTTCAGAAATCTTTTTAATATGCTTGGGAGTCGTTCCGCAGCAGCCTCCGACAATATTTACAAATCCGCTTTTCAAAAAATCTTCTAAAACCTCTGCCATTGATTGCGGAGTTTCATCATAGCCGCCCATTTCATTAGGCAAACCAGCGTTTGGATATACTGATAAAAACTTATCTGAAACATTTGATAAATCTTCAACAAAGGGGCGCATCTGTTTTGGACCAAGCGCACAGTTCAATCCGACACTAACAAGATGCTTTGAATGTGATACTGAAATGAAAAAAGCTTCAACGGTCTGCCCGGATAATGTTCTGCCGCTGTTATCAACAATGGTTCCTGAAATCATCACAGGAATATCGAGAGATCTTTCACTTAATAATTTTTCAATACTGAATATTGCTGCTTTGGCATTTAATGTATCAAAAATTGTTTCAATCAGAAGTATGTCTGCCCCGCCATCAATCAATCCCTTTGCAGCGTTATAATATGCATCTGCTATCTCATCAAAAGTAACAGCGCGATATCCCGAATCATTTACATTCGGAGAGAGTGAAAGCGTTTTGTTTGTAGGACCTAATGCACCGGCTACAAATCTCGGTTTTGATTTATCTTTGATATTAAATTCATCGGCAACTTCTTTTGCAATTTTCGCTGATTCAAAATTTAATTCATAAGCAAGATCCTGCATCTGATAATCTGCCTGAGAAATTGAATTTGCATTAAATGTGTTTGTTTCGACAATATCTGCTCCGGCTTCAAAATAAACACGGTGTATTCCCTTTATAATTTCAGGTTGTGTAATTGAAAGCAGGTCGTTGTTGCCTTTAAGATCGTGCTTATAATCTTTAAATCGTTCCCCTCTAAAATCTTTTTCAGTCAGGTTATGACTTTGAATCATTGTCCCCATCGCACCATCCAGAACAAGTATTCTTTCTCTCAATAATTTTTTAAATGATTCAACAGTAAGTTTCATAGTTTATCCTAAAATGTATTTAAGCTGATTATTTAATTTTTTATTTTTTATCCTGAATTAGTTCATCTGAAATAAACAGAATGACACTAACGCCTGTGTCTTGCCGAACTCGTTTCGGTATCAAATTGTTTCGGCATCTTCCGATTATTTTACATTTAAATAATTTACTTGAAAACTTCTCAATAAGATCCTGAAATGAATTCAGGATGACCCAACCGCTTTTGTAATGCCGCCTGCCTGAGACAAACAGGATGGCACTAACGCTCGTGTCATGCCGAACTTGTTTCGGCATCTTCCAATTATTTTACATTAAAATACTTTACTTAAAAGCTTTTCACTAAGACCCTGAAATAAATTCAGGGTGACACTAGCGCTCTTATCATGCTGTCCGCCGAGGCGGATCGCTTCAGCATCTTCCTGTTTATTGTATTTAAATATTTTACTTGAAAACTTCTCAATAAGATCCTGAAATGAATTCAGGATGACACTGACGCTCCCGTCATGCTGAACTCGTTTCAGCATCTACTAGTTTCAGCATCTACTTCCTTTGGCATCTGTTTATCTAACATTTTCAAATATCGTCAGCTAAATCCTTCCATTCTTTATTTATTGATTCAATAAGATTAATTTTCCATTGTCGATGCCAGTTCTTTAATTGTTTCTCTCTTCTGATTGCCTCATCAATATTATTAAACGTTTCATAATAAACGAGTTTTTTAATATTATATTTTTTAGTGAAACCATCAATCAAACTATTTTTATGCTCAAACACTCTCCGATTAAGATCATTTGTTACACCGATATACAGAGTCTTAGCATTATTTGTCATTATATAGACATAATAGTAATCCATATTGTTAGCCAATTCACTAATTCTTCCGCAAGTTCCTGAAATAATCCGCCTTTGGCGGACAGGATGACACTAATTCTCTAGTCATGCCGAACTTGTTTCGGCATCTAATTGTTTCAGCATCTACCAATTATTTTACTTAAAATAATTTACTTAGGAACTTCTCAATAAGATCCTGAAATAAATTCAGGATGACACAGCCGCCTGTCATGCTGAACTTGTTTCAGCATCTTCCTGTTTTTACATTTAAATAATTTACTTGAAAACTTCTCAAAAGATCCTGAAATGAATTCAGGATGACACTAAAGCCTGTCATGCTGAACTCGTTTCAGCATCTGCCAATTATTTTACTTAAAATAATTTACTTAGGAACTTCTCAATAAGATCCTGAAATAAATTCAGGATGACACTAACGCTTTTGTAATGCCGCCCGCTTGAGACAAACAGGATGACTCCAGCGCTCTTGTCATGCTGTCCGCCGAGGCGGATCGTTTCAGCATCTATTACCAAACAGGTTTAAAATAAAAAACCTCTTACAATGAAATGAAGAGGTTAAAATAAAATCTCCATCTCATCTTTCCTCCGTTAAAGCGGAGGCAGGACTTAGCACCTGACATCTGCATAATTAAAAGATCGGTTGCTACGGCATCTACGGGCCTGTTCCCTTCGCCGTTCTTGATAAGAAAATTATTTTTATAAGAACAATTAAATCTGGGGCAAATATATAAATTATATCCCCATTGTCAATAAGACTTAAGTCAAATTTGTACGCTTATTTTCTTTTTTTAAAACACGCACAATTATATTTAAATTGCTTCATCAAATTTTCAAAAGGATGCTTTATGATAATTGTTACAGGCGGAGCCGGATTTATCGGCAGCGCAATTGTCTGGAAATTAAATCAACTTGGTAAAACAAATATTATTATTGTTGATGAACTCGGTAAAGATGAAAAATGGAAAAATCTTGTAGGACTTAAGTATGAAGATTTTGTAAATAAACTTGAGTTCATCGAACAAATTCTTGATGATGTTGTTCCATATAATATTGAAGCAATAATCCATATGGGCGCTAACTCATCAACCACCGAAAAGGATGCAGAGCATCTTCTTGATAATAATTTTCACTATACAAAAGAACTTGCAAAATACTGTGTTGAAAAAAATATAAGGTTCATATATGCCTCTTCCGCAGCAACTTACGGTGATGGTGCTTTGGGTTTTAATGATGATGAAAACAAACTCGAAACTCTCCGTCCGTTAAATATGTATGGTTATTCAAAACATCTTTTTGATCTTTGGGCAAAGCGGAATCATATTTCAGACAGAATAACAGGAATAAAATATTTTAATGTTTACGGACCAAACGAATATCATAAGGGCGATATGAGATCGGTAGTGCATAAAGCTTTTGAACAGATCAGAGATACAGGAAAAGTCCGGTTATTCAAATCATTAAATCCAAAATATAAAGACGGCGAACAAATGCGCGATTTTGTTTATATAAAAGATGCGGTTGATATGACCTTGTATTTTCTGGATAAGCCAACCGTGAACGGAATATTCAACGTTGGCTCAGGAAAAGCGAGAACCTGGAATGATCTTGTAATAGCTCTGTTTAATGCAATGGACAAGCCTGTTAATATTGAATATATTGATCTGCCTCTGCATCTTTGGGAAAAATACCAATATTTTACAGAAGCCAATCTTAACAAAATCAAAACTACAGGATATAACCAAACAATGACATCTATTGAAAACGGTATTAATGATTACGTAAAAAATTATTTACTAAAAGAAATGTATTTGGGCTATTAGAACATAAAGAGTGAGATTAGATTTTATTCATAATCTCACTCATTAAACTTAAAGACTAAAATCCCGGATCATCATCTTCAAAATCATCATCCTCATCTTCATCAAAGTCAAAATCCTGTTCATAAATATCATCTTCATCTTCGGGCTCTTCGTCTAATAAATCATCGTCGTCTTCATCGCTGTTATAATAATCATCGTCGTCTTCGAAATCATCATCATCTTCTTCTTCGTCGTCATCATAATCGTCATCGGGATCTTTTGGTTTTTTCTTGGCGGCTTCAAAAGCATCAAAGCCAAAAATATTTTCATCTTCAATTGCAAACTGATTTTCGTTGTCGTCTGTTGTCTGCAAGTTTAATTCGTTCAGTTCCATTAAATTATTTTCTCCGATTAATCTTATTTATTTCAGTTGTTAATTTATAGTTGATCAATAAATCTGCAAATAAAAAATTTCATATCATCAAAATTTATTTTTTAAATAATTGTTGATAAGAACATATAATGTTTTGTTATATTTTACAATAACCAAAAAAATCAAAAAAAAATATTTTTATTATTATGAAACTTGCAACACTTTGTTATGTGACAGATAAAAAAAACAATTCAACTTTAATGATTTACAGAAATAAGAAAAAGAACGATTATCACGAAGGAAAATGGAACGGACTTGGAGGAAAATTTGAACCCGGTGAATCACCCGAAGAATGTGCAATAAGAGAGATCGAAGAAGAAAGCGGATTAAAAGTTAAAAACGTAACGATGAAAGGCTTTATAACTTTTCCTCTGTTTGATGGTAAAGATGACTGGTATGTTTTCTTATTTACTTCTGATGAGTTTGAAGGAGAGCTGATAGATTCTCCGGAAGGAAAACTTGAGTGGATACCAAATGAAAAACTAACTGAAATTAATCTTTGGGAAGGTGATAAAATATTTATTCCGTGGTTATTTGAAGAAAAGTTTTTCAGTGCAAAATTTAATTATGAGGATGGCAGGTTTGTAGATCATTCGGTGTCGTTCTATTAATAAAGTAATTTGTAGCTGATCAGGATTTGACTTAACAGCGGGAGAAAAATTACCTTACTCTTCAATTAGTTCCTTTCTTTTCATATTTTATAGCAAGATAACTTTTAATTTTAGGTTATTACAAAATATTGCGTAAAGAATTATGTTTGTGGCAACTCTTAGGCGACAGCACTAACATCAATCAATACAGACAAAAATGGCAGATTTTGAAAAAGCATATAAAGCAATAATGACATTTGAAGGAAACAATCACAGACAAGAAATGGAAGACACCAACATTCTTCTTTGCTCTGACTGTTTTCGTGATGAAGGGCTAAAAATTGATGCTTTCAAAATCGGAATTGACAACAAAGACAAATGCCCAAAGTGCAATTCAACCAACGGCCACAAATTGACAAAAGGATTAGCTAAGGACTTGTGTTATAGATTTTTTGTTAGAGGCACAATTCTTAAACAGAAATATGGTGGTGCACCTTTAATTCAATTTAATCAGCAACACTTCAATAAAACCGATATAGATGTTTCTCCTTGGCTTGTAGACGATGTGAAACTAATTGAACAAGCAGGTGAAATAGGAATGTTTTATTACGGTCCAAGATTTTGGATGCTTGGAGAAGTTGAGCCTTTAAAGTCACTTCAAAATGAGAGCAAACGAAACGAAATAATTGAAAAAATTCTGACCACATATCCCATTAGAGAACTTACAGACAAAGAATATTTTTATCGGATAAGAGTAAATCCTAAAATTTCGCACGACTTCAGTGAGTATGACTCTGCACCTGATGAGTTTTTAGGTAAAAACAGATTTGACGATATTGATTTTCCTGTTCTTTATGGCTCTCCTGACTTAGAACTTTGTCTCCACGAATGTCGGACAACAGTTGAAGACAATCTTTTTGTGGCTAAATTGGTGCCGACACATAAACTAAAAGTGCTTGACTTTTCCGCATTACTTGATGAGGAAAATGTAACGGAATTTGAAAGCATTGACATTGCTATTCATTTTCTGTTTTTGGCAGGCAAACATTCATACAACATTTGTCGACAAATTGCACTCAAAGCAAAGGAGAAGGGTTTTGACGGAATAATTTACCCCTCCTACTTTAGCTACATTAGGACAGGTGCGTTTCCGTTTGAAACCATTTATGGAATATCAATAAGGCGTATTCCTCAATTAAAGGATTACGCACAATCACAAAGTATTCCAAACTTGGCTCTGTTCGGACGACCAGTGAATGAAAAAAAAGTTACAGTTGAATGCATAAATAAGATTATAATAAATAGAGTTGGTTACGACATTACTTTTGGACCAGCATATCACAAAGCTTATGAAGAAGAATCAGATGAACAAGACATTAAATAGAAATAGAGCAGCCACCAACAAGGTATTGCCAAAAGCGGGGCTGAACGGCTTCGATTGGACATTTGTGCAAGGCTCAAGGAAAGAACATTCGTGCTAAGAAACCGCCACATCGCTAAACCGAGAACGTTGGTACAAGCTGACGAAACAATATAATTATACGATAAACTAAATGGATACAAGAATCTATATAAAAGATTGGTTAGAAATAAAACCGTACAAAAAACAAACGACAACTGATAGTTTTTACCTCAAAGTATGTAATGAAGTTAAAAGAGCTATTATAATAAATAAAAAGTCGTCCGCCTTACAAATGTACTTAGATAAAAAAGATATTAACTTGTTATCTTGCTTTTTAACATCATATTTTGAAGATATAATTTCAGAAACTAATATTTGGAACTCTTTTGTCAAAGCACATCTACGATTATATAATAAACAACTTCCTTTTTATGTTCTGGATGAGTATTATGAAAAAGAAATAAATCCGCAGGACATTAGTTTCTTAATCTGGTATTTTCTTAATACAGCGCAGGAAGAAAAATTCATATCGCCTTTTAATGATTTTATTTTTGAAACTTCAGAAAAAATAATGGGTGTATTTGATAAAGCATGGGGTAATGCTCCAGAGAATGAATATTTAAAATCGTTATATCAAATAGATGAAGATGAAGATGATTTTTATGTTGCACGTAATTTAATAGACACGGTACTATTTAAAACATACCTGTTTTATCCAGATACTTTTTTAAAACAGCAAAAGCAAGAGTTTGAAATAATTAGAACCAGCAAAGATGATGAAAATTTGGTGATGTTCTTAAATGATAATAGAGACCGCAATTTACATAAGGTTCATACTCGGCTGCTTAGCTTAACAGGTAAAGAATGGGTTTCTGAAATTTTAGGTAAAAATCATCTTCTGAATAAAGACTTTTTAACTATCTCAAAAAAAATACAGGGATTTTTCTTATACAAAGGACAGGACAATATCAATATATTTATTGAGCATATTGCATCTGGTAAAAAATTTAATTTAACTAAGAAATCTTTTGACCACTCACATACTTTAAAAGAATCAGATACAATTTTATTTATGGGTATTGTTCAATGGAAAAATGAATGGTGGTTTTCTGGTGTATTTTTCCAACAGCCGTTTAACCCTGATTTAATTCTTGACGAAAAAAATTCATTGGAAAGCAGAATGTCAGTTAATTTTTTAGACCATCCAAGACAAGCAACCGATGAGATGCTTAATAAACAATTATTAGCATTTAAAGATTTTAACAATGGTTCACAGATAGCATTTTTACCATCAAAAAAAATTGAGGAATTTGTTGAAGGGTACATTGAATTCTTTAATAATACTTTAAATCTATCTGAAAAAGAAATTAGAGAGGCAAACCAAAGAGCTAGAAATGAAGGTTTTTTTGATTCAAAAGATAAGTATAAAGACTTTTCAGAAGTATCAGATACAGGATTGGTCTTCTTTAATCCAAAAAGTGGAGTTGAAATAGCACTGGCCGTAAATTCAGCATTTCCAATGTCATCCAATCCATATTTTAAAGAAAAAGATTGTCAGGAACATGTAATGCGTTTATTAATGAATGAAAGCCTGTCAACAGAATTGGTTATGTATTGTATTGATAATTGTAAATCTAAGTTATCATTTTTTAAAAATGACATTGGCAAAAAATATTTGGACGATATCGATTTCTTATTAAGATTTTGGAAAAAAGATAATTATCATACAATACCATCTATATCTTACATTGGACAAAATAAAGAAACAACCGGCAGATAACGCACAATAATAAGATGAAATATTTAACTGACAATAATAAACCAATGAAAATATGAGCGAACAAAAACAAATTGTAGAAAAATATATGAAGGGTTTCAGGGCAACCGACCACAAAAAAATATTATCCTGCCTTACCAATGATGTCGTTTGGGAAATGCCTGGCTATTATCTTCACAAAGGCGTTGAGGCATTTGAAAGGGAAATCGAAAACCCGAACGCTGACGGACACCCCGACATTAAAGTAGTCACACTTGTAGAAGAAGGAAATATTGTGGTTGTTGAGGGTGCAGTTAAAGCTAAAATGAAAGATTGAGACAAACTTGATGCGGTTTTTTGTGATGTCTTTCATTTTATAAACGGGAAAATCAGCAAGCTGACATCCTATTTGATGTTTAACAAATAATCTTAATAAATGAACACTAAAAAAGAAAATAGAAATGCCTATGGGCTGATGAAATTCAGAAAAGGTGTTTTTCAACTGAGAAATAAAAAATCCGGAAAACTATATCTGCAAATGAGTGAGGATTTGGAACAGGCATTTAACTCAGACAAATTCAAATTAAGAACGGGACTTCACCCAAACAAAGAGCTGCAAAACGATTGGGCAAAATCGGGTTCTGATAATTTTGAATTTTCTATTTTAGATGAGCTGAAAGCCGAAGAATCCTCCTCCGGAATAAAAATTAAAAGCGAGCTCAAAGAATTTCTTGAGCTGCACCGTAATGAATTAATCAAAAAAGTATTTACACTGTATTGATAACAATAAAATAACGAACAGCTAACAAGGTATTGCCAAAAGCTGGGCTGAACGGCTTCGGTTGGACATTGGCGCAAGGTTCAATTTTCAGCCTTTGATTGAACTTTAGTGATAAAAATCCGCCAAAACGTTGGCTGTAATTTTATATTCAACGATATGACAAACGAAATAACAATCAGACAAGAAACAAGTGACGACTTTAAAGAAGTTTTTGAAGTTAATCATATTGCTTTCGGACAAGACAACGAAGCAAGGTTGGTTGATGCTTTAAGAAAAAATCCGACAGTTTTTATCCCAGAGCTTTCAATTATAGCGTCCAAGAAAAACAAAATCATTGGTCATATTTTATTTACCAAAATCAAGATAAAAGACGACAATGGTAAATTGAACGAAAGTTTAGCGCTTGCACCAATGGCTGTTAGACCCGAATTTCAAAAAAGCGGTATTGGCGAACAATTAATCAGAAGAGGATTTGAAGTGGCAAAAGAATTAGGATTTAAATCGGTTATCGTCTTAGGACACGAACATTATTATCCGAGATTTGGATTTGAGTCAGCCGACAAATGGAATATTAAAGCACCATTTGAAGTTCCATCTAATGTATTTATGGCAATTGAATTAGAAAAAAACGGACTCAAAAACATATCAGGAACGGTAATTTACCCGAAAGAATTTGAAACAGTATAACGACAAAAAACAACGACCCGCCAACAGCCTGTTTGCCGCAATGGAGGGCAAACGACTTTTATTGAGGGTTTACGGTAAATTGAAAGTTCGTTCTTTGTTTGAAGTTTATCGGTAAAAATCCGCCAATTTAGCAAGCAGATCAGATATTATACATCAATACCGAAGGAAAACACTAATAACAGGAAGTAAATTTTTTATTGTTTCGACTTTATATTTAAAAGAAAAACTTGTTTCCCAAATAAGAAACTTTTATCTTTGTTTTAAAAATAGCCCTTAATGAGTGAATATAAATTTAACGTTGAGTTTTTAAAAGAAGAAAAAGAGTTTTTAGATAACCTTGATGAAAAAGCCAGAGATAAAATAGTTTATAATATTTGGGAGGCAAGAAGTACAAACGATAAAGAGCTTTTTAAAAAACTTCAAGACAAAATTTGGGAATTTAGAACAAAGTTTAACAAAACATACTATAGACTCTTTGCATTTTGGGATAAAACAAAAAATACCGATACAGTAGTTATATCGACTCATGGGTTGATAAAAAAGACAGACAAAATTCCAAAGAGCGAAATTGAAAGAGCCGAAAAGCTAAGAGAAAAATATTTTAATGATAAAAACAAAAAGAAATGAAAACATATAGCTTAGACGAATTAACCGACAAATACATTGGCAAAAAGGGGACAAAGAAAAGGGATGCCTTTGAAAATGAATTAAGACTTGATTTAATCGGAGAAGCCATTAAACAAGCTCGAAAGGAAAGGCATCTGACCCAAGAAGAATTGGGAGAACTTGTAGGCGTAAAAAAAGCACAAATTTCAAAAATTGAAAATAGTACTACTGACGCACGCTTTACAACTATTTTGAAAGTATTTGAAGCCTTAGGTGCAAAGGTGCATTTTAATGTTGAATTAAACAATCGAAAAAATGCATACTAATAAAGTCGAACGCCCAACATCTTTAATAAGTAAAAAGTCAATAGGCAAACAAAATTAATAGTGCTCCGGCTCGACACAGTTAAGTAAAAAAAGAGTTCTTTGAAAAACTGATCTACTAAATCTTCTCTCTTAAACAAC
>Ga0116185_1003437_pt1 | contig 13697 bp, 10 predicted proteins | sample AD_JPNNA7_MetaG_FD_89754 | JGI IMG/M metagenome (GOLD analysis project Ga0116185, IMG submission 89754) | Active sludge microbial communities of municipal wastewater-treating anaerobic digesters from Japan - AD_JPNNA7_MetaG | ecosystem: Engineered > Bioreactor > Anaerobic > Digestate | place... | reverse complement strand
GAAGGTCGAAGCGGAAGACACGATAACGCCCTCCCTCTTCGTCCAGGAGGAGGAAAAGGCGCTGTACCTGCGCTTCAAAGAGGCCGAAGACCCCTTTATCGCGGATGCCGCCAGGGGGGAGTACACGAGCGCGCTCAAGCTTCTCGCATCGCTCAAGGAACCCATCGACAGCTTCTTCGACAAGGTGCTTGTCATGAGCGACGACATCGATGTGAGGATCAACCGTATCGCTTTGCTCAAGAACCTCGTGAGCCTCTTTGACAGGGTGGCGCAGTTCTCGAAGATATCGACGACCTGAAGGAAATGACAGGCACTCATCCCATTCAAGGCCTGAGAAGGAGAGTCGAGAAATCGGGCAAATGGGACATGAGGGATGCCTTCTCCATCGACGTGGACAGGATCCTTCACTCCCAGGCCTACACCTCGTACATCGACAAGACACAGGTCTTCTACCTCGTGGGACACCAGGGAATATCGCACCGGGTCATCCACGTACAGCTCCTCTCCCGGATCGCCAGGACCGTAGGACGGCGGCTCGGCCTCAACGACGACCTCATCGAGGCCATCGCCATCGGCCACGATATCGGGCACCCGCCCTTCGGGCACGACGGCGAATGGCATCTCGACGAACTGTGCAGGAAGGCGGGCATCGGGCCGTTCAGGCACAACGTCCAGGCCATCCAGTCGCTCGAGCGGATCGAGAAGGGCGGCAAGGGCCTGAACCTCACCCTGCAGGTCTTGGACGGCATCCTCTGCCACAACGGAGAGACCTGCGAGCAGAGCGTTTCTGCCGAGCCGGCCCACACGTTCGCCGACCTCGACGGAAAGATCGAGAGCATCGGGCAGGGAAAAACGCTGCTGCCCATGACCATGGAGGGGGCGCTCGTGAGGATCGTGGACACGGTGAGCTACATCGGCAGAGACATCGAGGATGCCATATCGCTCGGCATCATCGCGCGCGAGCAGATACCGGCGCAGGCGAAAGGCATCCTCGGAGACACGAACGGCAAGATCGTGTACGCCCTCGTGGAAGACCTCATCAGGCACTCCACCGAGGGAAGGATCGCCTACTCCTCGAAGGTGTTCAGGGCCCTCGAGGTCCTGAAAAGGTTCAACTATGAAAACATCTACCTCAATCCCCGGGTAAAGACAGAGTCGTCGAAGATCAGGACCATGTATACCCTCGTTTTCGAGCGGCTCCTCGAGGATGTCCGGCAGGAGAGGAAGGACTCGGTCATCTATGCGAGGTTCCTCGACCGTCTCGATGCCTGCTATCACGAGAGCCATGTCCCCGGAGAGATGGTGAGGGACTTCATCGCGAGCCTCACGGACTCGACCTTCCTGCGGGTGTTCAACGAGCTCTTCGTGCCCGAATTCTTCGAGTGATCGGCAGAGGCAAGCCCATGACCATGGGCCGTTTACACTCCTCAGGACCCGCCGTAGCCGATCGTGACCTTTTCACCCTCGACGATCACCGGCACCTGGCGCGAGCCATTCGTATGGGCAAGCATCTCGTCGAGCTTTGCGTGGTCCTTCTTCACGTCGTAGTACGTCGCCCTTTCCCCATAGGCCGACCTGGCCTGGTCGGTATAGGGTCAACCCGCCTTGCCGTAGATGAGTATTTTTTCCGACATATCCAACCCTCCTCTGAAGCCTCCGATTCTGGTAGCACTCTCCTTAGAAGTATAAGATTTTCATAGAGGAATTCAACTTGTAAACAGCAATGTCTTTTTGATGCGTCAGTTCTCGAGTGCCCGGCGGACCGCTGTCTTGAGCTCAACGGTGTTCAAGGGCTTCATGATCATTTCCCTGATGCCCAGATCCTTCAGCTCATGCTCATCGATGGCTTCGGAAAAGCCTGTGGAGAGAATGACAGGGGTATCAGGGCGTATAGCCAGGAGCTTTTTTACCAGATCTATCCCTGTCATGCCGGGCATCGTCAGGTCTGTAATCACGAGATCGAATTCATCGGGGCTTCTCGAGAAGTCATCGAAGGCTTTCAGGGCGTCTTTCTGTGCGGTGACCGTGTAGCCCGAGGCTTCCAGCGCACGCTGTACGCTGGAAAGAATCATCTCCTCATCGTCTATGAGGAGGATCTTCCCGCTTTCCCCAAGGAAGGTGTGGCTTTCCCTGTCGGATTCTCTCGTGACGGATCCTCCATCATACGCGGGCAGAAACACGGTGAACAGAGACCCTTTCCCCGGCTCGCTCTCGACCGCAATGCTCCCGCCGTGGCTTTTCAGAATGCCGTGGACGACCGACAATCCCATACCGTACCCTTTCCCTGCCGCTTTTGTGGTGAAATACGGCTCGAATATCTGATCCATGATGTCGGGCGTCATTCCGCACCCCGTATCTTTCACCGCAATCTTGAGGTAAGGCCCTGCCTTGATCTCGGAAGTGTGCTTTGCCGGCTCCAGATAGGCGCGTTCAAGGGTTATCTCTATGGTTCCCCTCTCCGAATCCAGCGAGTCTGCAGCGTTGCGCATGAGATTCATGACGATCTGCTGAATCTGTGCCGGGTCTCCCAGAACCGTATCAGACGAGGCATCGATATGCTTGAGGATTTCAATCGTGCTCGGAAGCGTCGACCTGATGAAAGAAATGGTCTCGTCGATGAGGTGCACAAGCTTGACAGGTACGGCTTTGAGCTCGGTTTTCCGGCTGAAGGAAAGGATCTGCCTGACGAGATCCCTCTGCCGGTAGGCGGCCCTGAGAACTTGCTTCATTACCTCATGCATTCTCGTGCCGTGCTCCATCTCCTCGATGATCCATTCGCTGTTGATAATGGTGGGATACAGGATATTGTTCAGATCGTGCGCGATCCCTCCCGCGAATCTTCCGAGGGCATCCATCTTGTATGCCTGGATGAGATCATTTTCGAGCCGCCTCTTTTCTTCCTCCATCTTCTTTTTATCCGTGACATCGAGGAGGAAGTTCAAGGTGGCAGGCCTTCCCTCCCATGAGATCAAGACCACGTTTGTCTCCACCCAATGGACAGCTCCCTTCGCATCGATCACCCTGTAGGAATGAACATCGGGAACCTCCTCGCCGCTTATCCGCTTTTGATGGTTTTCCAACACCATTTTCAGATCCTCGGGATGAACGAGCTCAGAGATAGGCATCGAGATCAGCTCTTTTTTCGAATATCCCGATTGTTTCTCGGTCTCTTGATTGGCGAACCTGATCATTCCGTCCTGAACCACGAAAATGGCCTCGTGCGAGTTTTCCACCACAAGACGGTATCTTTCTTCCGAGGTACGCAGCTCCTCCCTGGCCTTCATTCGATCCGTGATATCCCTTGCCACGGAGATCACTCCCGACACCCGACCGTCACGTATGAGGGGGACCCCGCTCACCTCACCGAAGAGCCTCGTCCCGTCTTTGGCAATAAACCTGTATGTGGAAAACATGATGGTCTTCCCGGAGAGTACGGTCAGGGCATTGTCGACTGCTTTGCTCAGGTCGCCATCATCGAGCAGGTTCAGGTCCTGGAAGGACCTGCCGACCAATTCTTCGGGCTTGTATCCCAGGATGTTCTCAACGTTGGGAGAGATGCTCCGGATTCTGAACTGGTTATCGTAGAAATAGAGGACATCCCTGGTGTACGAGAAATGAAATCTGTATATTTCCTGGATTTCCTGCAGGGCGCTCAGCAGCTTCTTCTGCTCGAGGATGGATTCTTCCAGGGCAGAGATCTTGCGCTGCGCCTCTTCAAGCTCTCGTTCGAGGCATTCTTTCGACTTTTTGTCGTCTTTCATGCCGGCTCGCTCCCCCCCATGGGAGATCTGTTCCCGACACGTCCCTGTGCCAATTCCCTTATCTGAAAAACCGGCAGAGGAAGCATGACCGAACCGTCTATGGAAGCGAGATTCCTCCCGGCCGTCCTCAATACCATGAGCTCGGAGTATCGGAGCGATCAGGAGAGACTGTCTCTGATCGCTGTGTCCCCTTGTGCTCAAATTCATTTCATCTTTTATTCAAAAAAAATAAGAGATATTACAATACGCTGTTGTAAAGTGTAAAGATAAATATGAAGGCTTCCTGAGGGTATAGTACGAAATGCCTTCATCCCATGGCTGAGACGGGCATACGGCTGCTGGTGCGAGGATCGGGCTATTTCCACTCCCTCTCGTCCACGAGCAGCTTTGCATTGTCCGGGATGCTCCTCGAGGGGACGATTTCGACCCGGTCGACCTTTACCGTGCAGATCTCCTGAAAGGACTTCTCGAAACGGGCTTCGAGATTCTTCGGATCGATTCCTGAATCCCTGATATCGAGCCTCGCTGTGAGACTGTCCCGATGCCCGGACCGGGTGACGACGAGCTGGACGGCTATTCCCGGAAAGCCTTCGCTGACGCGCTTCACCTGGCTCGGTGCCACGAACATCCCCCGCACCTTCACGGCGTCGCCGACCCGGCCAGCAATGCCTGCAAGCTTGAGCGACGTCCTGCCGCAGGGGCACGGCTCCTCGATGAGGCTCGAGAGGTCTCCCGTGCCGAACCTGAAGAGAAAGAAGATGTGGTTGAGCCTCGTCACCACGACCTCGCCTAGCTCACCGGGGCTTACCTGGAGGCCGGTCGCCGGATCGATGATCTCGACGATGGTCTCCTCGCAGATATGCCAGCCCTTTTTGTGGCGGCACTCGTAGGCCACGTCGCCTACCTCGGTCGCGCCGTACATCTGGTAGGTATCGATGCCGAACTCGGTCTCGAAGCGCTGCCGCAGTGATGGCTGGAGAGGCTCGGCCGCAAAGCTTGCACGCCTCACGCGGAAGTCTTTCGAAAAGTCGAAGCCCATCTCTCCCGCCTTGTCGATGATGGCCATGAGAAAGCTCGGCGTCCCGGTATAGCCCGTGACCTGCAAGTCCCTGATGAGCTGAACCTGCTGCTGGGTCGTCGAGGCACCTGAAGGCACGACCGTTGCGCCGACTTTGCGGAGCCCGCCGTGGAAGGTGAGCCCGGCCGCCACCATGTGGTAGGAGAAGGCGTTCAGGGCGATGTCGCCCCTGCCGAAGCCGGCAGCCTTGTAGGCGCGGGCCCAGAGCGGGTCCCCGGAGTGGAGGTGAGGCTCGTAGACCGGCCCCGGAGAGGTGAAGATGCGCTCGATCTCGGCATTCGGGTCTTCGAGCCCTCCAAAGGGCGGGCTCTTCATCTCGAGCTCCACGAGCTGCTCTCGGTTGATGACCGGGAGCTTCACGAGGTCTTTCAAGGTCTGGATATCGGAGGGTGTGAGGCCGCGCTCGTCGAAGATCTTCCTCACGCCTGCCGAGCGCTCATAGCCGATCCTTGCCATCTCTGAAAGGCGCCTGCCCTGGTACTCCTCCCGCTCGAAACGAGGCATGGTTTCGAGATTGTCGAGATAATCACCCATCATTCTCCTCCCTTCATATCCTACAGCCACCTCTTCCGGCGCTTGTACGATTTCACGTCGCGGTATGACCGTGCTCCACCGCCTGTGCCCACTCCCAGGTAGAACTCCTTCACGTCCGGGTTCTCTTTCAGGGACTCGGCCTCGCCCTCCATCATGATCTTCCCGTTTTCCATGACATAGCCCCACTGGGCTATTTGAAGGGCCATGTTCGCGTTCTGCTCCACGAGGACGATGGTCGTGCCCTGCTCCTCGTTTATGCGCTTGATGATCCGGAAGATCTCGCGCACCACGAGCGGTGCCAGACCGAGCGAGGGCTCGTCGAGGAGGAGCAGCTTGGGGTGCGCCATGAGCGCCCTGCCCATGACCGCCATCTGGATCTCGCCGCCGCTGCAGTAGCCCGCGAGGGTCTTGCGGCGCTTTGTGAGGGCCGGGAAATAGTGGTACACGAGCTCGAGGTCCTTCTTGTAGGGCCTGGTCCAGCGCGTTGCCGTGCCCACCTTGAGGTTTTCCTCGATGGTGAGATACTTGAAGGGCTGCCTGCCTTCGAGCACCTGGATGATTCCCTGCCTCGTGATGTCCTCGGGCGAGAGGTTCTGGATGTTCTGACCGTCATAGACGATGCCGCCGTCCGTGACCTTGCCGTTTTCCGGCTTGAGGAGGCCGGAGATGGCCTTCAAGGTGGTGGTCTTGCCCGCCCCGTTGCTCCCGAGGAGCGAGACGATCCGGCCCCGCGGGACCTTCAGGGACACGCCCTTCAAAACCTGGATCACGTCCGAATACACCACGGATATGTTGTTGATCTGGAGCAGGATGTCGTTCTGGTCGTTTTCCATATCGTCTCACCTTTAGTAGGAGAAGGGCCAGAGTCTGAAGGACGAGCGCACGATCCGCCAGAGCTCAGCAAGGCCCTTGGGCTCGAAGAGGATGAAGAGGACGATCGCCAGCCCGAAGGCGAACTCGCGCAGGCTCGCCATGTTGAGCCCGAAGGAGCTGAGCGCGCTCATGTTCATCATGGCGTCCGTTACGAAGCGCAGGCCTTCATTGAGACCGGTGATGAAGACCGCCCCGAAGATGGAGCCCGGGATGCTGCCGAGGCCCCCGATGATGACCATGGCGATGTACTCGACCGAAAGGCTCAGGGTGAAGGGCTCGGTGGAGATGCTCCGCATGTAGTACGTCCACAGAGCGCCTGCAAAGCCCGCATAGAACGAGCTCACCGCAAAGGAGAGGAGCTTGTAGAAGAAGATGGGGATGCCCATGCCCTCGGCTGCCCGGTCGTTGTCCCGGATGGCGATGAAGGCCCTGCCGTATCGCGTCCTCATGAGGTTCGACGCCATGAAGGTGACGCAGACGAGGCAGAAGAAGATCACATAGAAGAAGCGCGTGTCCGAATTGATCTCGAGGCCGAACAGGCTTGCCGGTTCCGTCAGCATGATGCCCATGGTCCCCTTCGTGAGGCTCTCCCAGTGGACGAGGATGTATTCGATGATGAACTGGCCTGCGAGCGTTGCGATGGTGAGGTAGAGCCCTTTGAGCCTGCCCGAGGGGATGCCGAAGATCATGCCGACGCCTGCGGTGATGAGCCCGGCCGCAGGGACCGAGGCCCAGAAGGGGAGGCCGCAGGTGGTCGCCAGGATGGCGCCCGCATAGGCCCCCACGCCGAAGAATGCCCCGTGGCCGAGCGAAATCTGACCAGTGAACCCGATGAGGATGTTCAGGCCCAGCGCGGCGATGGCAGCGATGCCGGTCATGTTGAGGACATAGAGCAGGTAGGGCGAGGAGATGAAGGGAACGACGCCGAAGAGCAGGGCAATGCCGATGATCGCCCACATTCTCCCGAAGTCGGTCTCGAAGATCGTGAGCTCCTGCGCGTAGTGCTCCTTGTAGTTGCCGCAGGGATGGAAGTGAAGCCGCCTCATCGCCATGGCTACACCCTCTCGATCTCGACGAGCCCGAAGAGGCCGTAGGGCTTGATGAGGAGGATCACGACGAGCACGATGTAGGGGATCACGTCCCTAAGCGAGGGTGAGATGTAGCCGCTCGTGAAGGTTTCGAGAAGGCCGATGATGATGCCGCCGATGATGGCCCCGCCGATGGAGTCGAGTCCGCCCAGGATGACCACCGGGAAGACTTTCAGGCCGATGGAGGAGATCTCGTGGACGTTGATGCCGTTGATGATGCCGAGCACGATGCCGCTCATGGCCGCGACGAGGGCCGCGATGGCCCAGGAGAGCGCGAAGACCTTCTTTACGTGGACGCCCAGCGACATGGCAGCGGTCTGGTTGTCCGCGACCGAGCGCATGAAAATGCCCTGCGGAGAGTATTTGAAGAAAAGGCCGAACAGCAGCAGAAAAACGCCGCCCATGAGCGAGGACGCCACGTATACCGGCGGGATATAGATGTTGCCCGCCTGGATGGCGAGGGCTTCAGGCAGAAAGTCGGGGTAGGTCTGGAGGTTGCCGCCGAAGAAGAACAGGAGCAGACCCTTGAACATCGAGGCGAGCCCCACCGTGAGCATGATGACGAAGATGAGGGACTCGCCGATGAGCGGCCGCAGGAAGATGCGCTCTACCACGAACCCGAGGACGAAGCTCCCTGCCAGCGTGATGAGGAAGGCGAGGATCACCGGGATGTGGAGCCAGGAGACGAGGACGAGAAAGAAGAAGGCGCCGATGGCGAGGAGCTGGCCGTGGGCGAAGTTCAGCACCGAGGACGATTTGAAGATCATGACGAACCCGAGCGCCGAGAGCCCGTAGAGCAGGCCCACGCTCAGTCCGTTGATAAGCAGCTGCAGGAAGAAATCCATATATGCTCCTTTATAAATACCTTATCAGTTCACCGTGATCACCCGGGCGACCGTCTCGATCATGCCTTCGCGGCCGTCCCGGTAGCGCACCTTGCCCTTGACCGGAAGCTCCTGCAGACCTGAGTACATGGCCTCTATCATGGGCAGGTAGAGCCCGTACACGAAGCGCCTCCTCACCTTGCCGGTCCGGGTGAGCTCCTCGTCGTCCGCATCGAGGAGCTTGTAGAGGAGGATGAACTTCCTGATCTTCATGGGCAGAGGCAGCTGCTCGTTGACCTTTTTCACCTCTTCGAGGATGAGCTCCTCGACGCCTTTCTGCTGGGAGAGGTCGGTGTAGGTGGTGTACGGGATCATGCGCGCCTCGGCCCAGTTGCCCACGTTGCCTTGGTCGATGTTGATGAGCGCGGTGATGAAGGGCCTGGCCTCGCCGAAGGTGACCGCCTCCTTGATGTAGAGAGAGAACTTGAGCCTCGTCTCGATGAAATCGGGCGAGAAGGCGTTGCCCTCCTTGTCGTGAATGATGTCCTGCTTCCTCCCGATGATCACGAGGTGGCCGTCGTTGTCGAAGTACCCGGCGTCCCCGGTGAGGAGCCAGCCGTCGTCGAACGCGGCCTCCGTGGATTCGTAGTCGTTGTAGTACCCCGCAAAGACCGAGTGCGAGAGGACCATGACCTCCTGGTCGGTTGAGATCTTCACCTCGGTGTTGGGCAGCGCCTTGCCCACGGTCTCTGGCTTCACCTCGTCGTCGGGCTGCACCTGGAAGATGCCGCAGGTCTCGGTGAGGCCGTAGCACTGCTTCAGGTTCAGGCCGCAGGCCCGGAAGAACCGGATGACGTCCGGGCTTATGGGGTGGCCTCCGGTGTAGGCGCAGACGAACCGCGAGCATCCCACGCGATCGAGCAGTGGGTCGAAGACGAGGTGCTTCATTATTCTGCGGAGGAGCCTCAAATGGATCGGAACGAGGCTGTCCTTCCTGTCGATGCACGCCCTGCCGATCCTCTCGGCCAGCGAGAACAGCGTGCGGTTGATGAACCCGGCGTCGTCGATCCTGACCCGGATCTTCGAAGCGAGGTCCTCCCAGAACCTCGACGACGAGATGAGGAGCTCGGGTCCGATCTCGCGGAAGTCCGCCGTCACGGTCTCGGGCGTCTCGGGGAAGTTCATGGTCATGCCGCCCATGAGCGCCACGCCGAAGGCCCACATCTGGTCCACGATCCAGGCAGGGGGCGTCATCGAAAGCCAGTTCGCGCCGATGCCCACCGGTGCCGCCTCGATCCAGTTCCTGCCCATGGCCGTATAGCTGCGGTGGTTGAGCATGGCGAGCTTCGAGATGCCGGTCGTACCGGAAGTCATGATCATGTGGGCCGTCTCGTCCGGCTTTCCCTTGGCGACCTCCTCGGCGAACAGGGCCGGGTTTTCCGCGTCGTGCCTCTTTCCGAGCTCGAGCAACTCTTTATAGCTGATGAGGAGTTTGTTGTCCGCATACTCCCTCATGCCGGTCGGATCGATGTAGACGAGGGCCTTCACATGGGGGAGCTTCCCGATCTGCTCGAGGATCTTGTCCGCCTGCTCCTGGTCCTGGACGATGACGAAGCTCGCCTGGATGCGGTGCAAGGCAGAGGCGAGCTCGCTCGCGATGGCAGAGGTAAAGAGATTGAGCGTGACCGCGCCGAACGCCTGGGCCCCTATCTGGGAGAAGAGCCACTCGGGATGGTTGTTCACGATCATCCCCACGTGGTCGTGGCGCTTGAGGCCGAGGGCTTTCAAGCCGAGGCCGGTGAGCCTGGCGTACTTCAGATAATCTTCCCAGGTATACGTCTGCCAGACGCCGTAGGCCTTTTCCCGTATGGCCGTGTATTCTTTTCCGAAGAGCCCGGCCTGCCGGAGGAGGACCTGGGGAAGGGTGCAGCCCTCGAAGGCTTCGAGCAGGTCTGCAGCGACTTTTCTCATTGACGCCTTACCCATGATCCCGCTCCTCTGCCGCCTCTTCGCCCCCGTTCAGGCCGAGGTCCGTGGTATCCCCGAGATAAGCCTTTATGACCTCGGGGTGGTCCTGGATCTCCCGGGGCGAGCCTTCGGCGAGCTTTTCGCCGAAGTTGAGCACGATGATGCGCTCGGAGATGCTCATGACGATGGACATGTCGTGCTCCACGAGGATCATGGTCTGGCCCCAGCCGTCGTGGAGCTCGAGGAGAAACCGCACCATGTCCTCCTTTTCCTCGAGGGTCATGCCGGCAAAAGGCTCGTCGAGCACGAGCAGGCTCGGCTCGGAGGCGAGCGCACGGCCGAGCTCCACCCGCTTGCGCATGCCGTAGGGCAGCGAGCCCACGAGCTCCTTGCGGATGGACTGCATCTCGAGAAAGTCGATGATCTCCTCGAGGATCTCGTGATGGCGCACCTCTTCCCGCTTCACCGAGGGGGCATACAGGCATGCCAGGCCGAAATTGTATGACGAGCGCGTATGGCGGGCGAGAAGCATGTTCTGGAGAACGGTCATGCCCGGGAAGAGCTCGATGTTCTGGAAGGTCCGGCCGATGCCCAGCGAGGTGAGCTTGTGCGTGTGCAACCGGGTGATGTCTTTGCCGTTGAAGATGATGCTGCCTTGCGTGGCCTTGTAGAAGCCGGTAATGCAATTGAGGAGGCTCGTCTTGCCGGCGCCGTTCGGTCCGATCACGGCCATGAGCTCTCCGGTATGGACATGCAAGTCGATGTTCCTGATGGCGTGGATGCCGCCGAAGGACAGAGACAGGCCGCGCACCTCGAGCTCGGCCCGTCTCTGCGCCATCTTCTCGGCGGAGAATATTCGTGGTTGTCCTCTGAATGCCCTCACGGTGCTGCCTTTTCTCTTTATTTCACCTTCAGCAGGGTGATCCTGTCTTTGCCGGGGGTGAAGAAGTTTGTGAGCGGGGTGAACGTTCCGTTCTCATGGATCTGGACGATCCTCGCCTTGAAGGATGCGCCGTGGTCGGTCTTCGTATAGGTGACGTTCGGGACGAGCCCTCCGAAATCCTCGTTTTTGAAGGTCTCCATGGCCTTGTTGACGTTCTCGGGGCTTAAGTTGCCGAACCTTTCCAGCGACCTCAGGAAGGCCCGCTCCATGATCATGCCCACGACCACGCCTTCCCAGTAGGCGGTGTCGAAGGAGCTGACGGTTTTATAGCGTTTCCAGAGATCTTCCATGAGCCTGATGCCGGGGGTCTTGTCCGTTGGCAATCCGCCGCAGAACTGCATCTTTACCCGGTCGCGGATGAGGCCCTTGCCGTTCTTGAAGAAGTCGGGATCGGTCGAGGTCCAGGTGCCGATGAACATCGGGTTGTAGCCGATGCGGTCCGCGCTCTTCAAGGTGCTGATGATGGCGGCGGGCAGCATCTGGATGAACACGTACTGGGCGCCCTTCTGCCTGAGGCGGAGCAGCTCGGTGGTGAGGTCGACCGTCTGGGGAGGGAACTCCTCGATGGAGACGATGGCGATCTTCTTTTTCGCAGCATACTCCTTGCTCGGGGCGTGGATGGAGCGGCCGAAGGGATTGTTGTAGGTGAGCAGCCCCACCTTGGGTGCGCCCGGCCCCTTATGGACCGCCGTGATGTAGTCGAGCACGGCATAGCAGTCGAGCTTGTAGCTGCCGAACGGCAGGTACATGTAGTCGACCGGCGGCTGAAGGATCTCCCAGGCGGTCGAGTAGTTGATGGCCGGGATCTTGAACTGCTGCAGGAGAGGCTTCGCCTGGATGCCCTCGCCTGCGCTCCAGGTGGCGATCATGTTCACCCTGTCCTGCATGGCGAACTTCCGGACCGCGGCAACGGCCTCGGGGGCCTTGTAGGCGGTATCGACGGTGATCATGGTTATCTTCTTGCCCTTGACCCCGCCTTTGACCTCGTTGACGTATCGGAAATAGTCCTGCTGGCCTTTGGCGTGGTACTGACCCCAGGTCGACGCCGGGCCGGTCAGGTTCATGGCTGCCCCCACCTTGATGTTCTCTGCGCATGCCGTGACCGGCGCAAGCGCGAAGAGGACCGCACCGATCAACCCCGCTAAGGCTGAAACCCTCCATACTCTCGTCATGACATTCCCCCCTTTTTGATCTATTAGCATTCTCATGCACCTTCCCTTGTTCTCCATGCACTGTGCATAAAAAAAGCCGCAGGTAGACAGGTTCCGGTCTACCTGCGGCTTTTTTCCTCTTCTCTTTGATCAGATCTTAAAAAGCGATTACGCAGGCAGACCTAATCAAAAAAGAAAAAGAAGCTGATGGATGATGTGGGCATGTTAGCCATAGAAACGGGAGTTTAAAGGAAGAACGGCAGATGAGTCAAGCAAAAAGTTGGTCTCATAGAAAATGATGCAGGCGGGAAGCCATTTCTGCGGCGATCCATCCAGCTTCTGCCGGTTTTTCCTTATGAGCGATTAGATCACCGAGGGAATCGATCTGTAGTAGGCGATCCTCTCGCCTTCCGGCAGGCCGAGGAATGAGTCGATGAATTCGAGCATTCTCGATTTGTCGGCATTGAGGCGCCCGTGGACCTGGAGGTAGTTGTTCGCATGGTCGCAGGTAAAGGTCGTGCCTTCGCTGTCGAGCCCGGCAATGAGCCCTCGAAGCTCCCTGACCGTGCCTTCCGGAGTCTGCTCCCTGAACTCACCTGCCTGTATCTTTCCGGAAAGCCGGGACAGGGGATGGATGAAGAGCCTTCTCACCCTGATGAAGTGCGGCTTGACCTCATTGAAGACAGCCGCCGATTCGTTGACGTGCTCCTCCCACAGGTCCTGTCCGCCCAGGCCCAGGAGAAAGTAGTAGCTGAGCTCCATGCCTGAAGCCATGGCCTTCTTCCCGGCATCGATGAGCTGCCTGTGGCTCGTTCCCTTCATCTGGAATTTGAGCACCCTGTTCGATCCGCTCTCGAGCCCCACATGGACACGGTCGAGCCCGGCTTCATGGATCAGGGAGAGCTCCTCGGCCGTCTTCCTCGACAGGCTCGATGCCCTGCCATAAGCGGTCACGCGCTCGAGCCGGGGGAATTTCCGGCGCAGGTGCCGGAGCACATCCGCGAGGAATCCGGCATCGAGGTCGAGAGGGTTGGCATCGCCCAGGAACGCAGTCCTGAAGATATCGCCGTACATCTCGTAGAGCGCGTCGATGTCCCTGATGACCTCGTCCTTTTCCCTCGTTGAGTAGGGAGTCCCGAAGAGGTCACAGATGCCGCAGAAGTTGCAGCGGTTCCAGTTGCACCCGCGCACCACGCGCACGAGCAGGCTTTTCGCCTCGCTCGGGGGCCTGATCACCAATTGCTCCGGCATATGCATGAGACTTTTATAGGGAGAATCGCTTGAATGGTCAAGGAGATGAAGGCGGGTGCAAAGTTTGTTCGGTGGAGAGGAGGCAGGGGTAACCCTTCCTTCACCGGGGACCGCCTTTTGATGCAGCCGAGACCTGCGTCTTAAGGCCGGACCCGTAAACTCGCCTCACTTCGTGAGGCTCAAACAGTACGGGTCCAAGAGGCCTCCGACTCCGGTCGGGCTGCAT
>Ga0116185_1003434_pt1 | contig 13704 bp, 14 predicted proteins | sample AD_JPNNA7_MetaG_FD_89754 | JGI IMG/M metagenome (GOLD analysis project Ga0116185, IMG submission 89754) | Active sludge microbial communities of municipal wastewater-treating anaerobic digesters from Japan - AD_JPNNA7_MetaG | ecosystem: Engineered > Bioreactor > Anaerobic > Digestate | place... | reverse complement strand
CTACGCTGGACGCGGTCGGCCTCGACCTGGCCACCTTCGGCAACCATGAGTTCGACTTCGGCGAGCAGGCCACCCGGCAGCGGATGAGCGAGTCCCGCTTCACCTGGGTGTCCAGCAACGTGCTGGACCCCACGACGGGGCTGCCCTTCGGCAACGCCGTGTCCTTGGTTCTGCGCGATCTGGGCGGCATCCGGGTGGCCTTCATCGGGCTCACCACACCCGAGACCCGCGTCCTCTCCAAGGGCGGGCGGAACCTCAAATTCCTGAACCCCATCGACGCGGCCAAGGATGTGGTGGCCCGCGCCCGCCGGGTGAAGGCCGACGTCATCGTGGCCCTGACGCACCAGGACATGGCGGACGACAACACGCTGGCAGCAGCCGTCCCGGAAATCGACGTGATCCTCGGCGGGCACGAGCACGACCCACTGGACGCCAGGGTGGGGAAGACGCTCATCCTCAAGACCGGCTCCGACGCCGTATCTCTGGGTCGTGTCGACCTGTTGGTGACGGTGGGCCAGGGCGCTCGGCGCGTCGAGACCAAGTGGGAGCTGATCCCCGTCACCGACGAGATCCCCGAGAAGCCCGCCGTGGCGGCGCTCGTCAAGCAGTACGAGGGGTTGATGGCGGCCGAACTGAAGCAGGTCGTGGGCGCCACCTCGGTGCCGCTGGACACGCGAAACGAGACGGTGCGGGTCACCGAGTCCCCGATCGGCAACCTCATCGCCGATCTGATGCGCGAGGCGCTGGGCGCGGACGTGGCGCTGGTCAACGGCGGCGGCATCCGAGGGAACGCCGTCACTCCCGCGGGTCCGCTGACGAGAGGCGACGTACTGAAGATTCTCCCCTTCGCCAACAAAATCGTAAAGCTCGAGGTCACCGGCGATAGCCTGCGCGCCGCGCTCGAAAACGGCGTCAGCCAGCACGAGAAAATTGCCGGCCGTTTTCTCCAGGTCTCCGGCCTCCGCTACGCCTTCGACCCAAAGAGGCCGCCCGGATCACGCCTGACCTCGGTGACCGTCGGCGGCACACCGCTCGACCCTGCCGCCCGCTACAGCCTGGCCACCTTCGAGTTCTTGATGGGAGGAGGCGACGGATACACAATGCTCCAGCAGGCCAAGGTCCTGGTGGCGCCCATGTACGGTCCCATGGACTCCGACCTGATCCTCGAACGCCTCAAGGCCGGCCCCCTTGCGCCGGCCGTCGACGGCCGTATCCAGGTGGCCCAGTGAAGTCGGGGCCCGGGTCGCCCCCGGAGAAGCGGAAGCAGATCTATCGAGGGCGGGTGGTCACTCTGAATCTGGAGACGACGAAGCTCCCAAACGGGGTGACAATCGAGCTGGAGGTGATCCGCCACCAGGGCGCGGCTGCCGCCGTGCCGCTCACGGGCGACGGGAATGTCCTGCTGATCCGCCAGTACCGACACGCGGCGGGCGGGTACATCTACGAACTCCCGGCCGGAAAGATCGACCCGGGGGAGGAACCGCTCGCCTGTGCCGCGCGCGAGGTGGAGGAAGAGACCGGCCGGCGGGCCTCCTCCATCACGCCCATGCTCAGCTTCTACACCACGCCGGGGTTCACCGACGAGGTGATCCACCTGTTCTTGGCCACCGGTCTCGCGCCGGGCACCCAGAACCTGGAGCGCGACGAGGTCCTGGAGGTGGTGGAGATGCCGCTGGAACAGGCCATCCATCGCATCGCCGACGGTACCATCCGGGACGCCAAGACGATCATCGGCCTCCAGGCGGCGTATCTGGCGCGAGGCTCTCGGCAGCCGTGAGGGCGATGGCGCAGTCGGTGCTCAAGATGCTGGAGTTGCTTCCCGGCATCGGGCAGAGCGTGCGTGTCGTCAATCAGATCCACGCGATCCGCCGCCTCGAGGCAGAGCGGAAGTGGGTGGAAGCCCGTGCCCTGCGGAGCACGGCGCTGAAGCAGGCAGCCGCGGCCCGGTCTGCTCCTCTCTGGCGCATGGAAGGCGAGGACCTGCTATACAACCGGCGTGACCCCGCCGCCGCGCTGGCGGCGTTTCAGCGCGCCGAAAAGGCGCTGGGACTCTCTTCGGCGCTCTACGGGGTCTCTGCGCCCGATCGCATCTTCGCGGGCGCGGCCCAGGCGGCTCTGGCGCTCGGGAACGTCGAGGAGGCTCGCGCGTATCTGCGGAGATTCTCCGACGTCGCGGCCGAACTCTCGCGGCAGGGCGAGGATCCCGCCGCGCTCGCGTGGCACCAGGAGACGATAGCGAACCTCAAACGCCAGCTTCCAGACCCGCAGTGATCGGGGTGGTGTCAGGGCCGCCTACTGCAGAAGAGGCCACGCACCCGGACGTGAGAAAAACGACGCGCCGATCGGATTCCCGGCCGGCGGTTCGTCGTCTTGGTTTTCGGCGAGTCTGCGCCGCTCGGCTAGCGAGACCAACCGGGCCGCCTGCTGAACGACGTGAGGATATCCACGCCCCTTCGGAACGCTTGCTCCTGCGGGCCCATGGCGACGCCCCCGTACACCGCGGCGCCGGTCACGCCGGTCTGGCCCGCCAGTTCGCGGAGGTGTTCGGTGATCTGCGCCGCCAGTTCCCGGGTCGGGGCCACAACCAGGGCGCGGGTGGTGCCCCGGCGCTTTTCCTTCAGACGGTGGAGGATCGGCAGGAGGAACGCCGCGGTCTTCCCGCTGCCCGTCACGGCGGTGGCCAAGACGTCCCGTCCCTCCATCAGCGGCGGGATCGCCGCACGCTGGATCGGGGTGGGCTGCTCGAATCCCATCCGCTGAGTGGCCTTCAACAGTTCTGCATCGAGACCGAGTTCTGCAAACGACATACGTCTCCCTGTGCGTTCCGCGGACGCACGAGGCCCGCATGCGGGTCGAGGTGTGACCGCACAATGTGTCCGGCTGGACTTGGTTGCGGGGATCAACGGAGGGATCGCCGGAGAGGCCGCCGTTCAGGTTGTGAGACCTGCCCTACTCTTCTGTCCCGCTTCCGGCCCTGAATCGCTCAGCCTCCGTGGCGGAGGCGTCGAAGCATAGCACGACACACCGCATTGTCCAGGGTTTTTTCGGCGGGACGCCGCGCTGGGACGCGCACCGGCCCGGATCGAACGGCCGGGCCGGGCGCGTCCCGCGCCGCACGCGGTGCGCCTACCACCGCATCCGCACGCGGTAGTTCACGGTCACCTTGCCGTCCCTGGGAACCTTCACCACGTACTGCAGCGTGTGGGCCTCGATTTTACTGTAGGGATGGCTGCTCTTGACGACTTCCCAGTCGCCCGGGACCGGCTCGATGATGGTGACTTCCACATCCTCCTTCTTGTGGTTGCGCAGCTCCACGTCCCATTCGGTCTCGTAGAGGTTCCACGCGATCTTTTTCCATTCGCGCTGCGTGCGCTCCCCCACCACGTCGAAGGCTTCGCCCATCTTGATCTTGACCTTCTCCCCCTTCGGCGTGTGGTCGATCACATCCTCGCCGATGAACTGGAGGCTCTGGTCCGCCGCCGCCTTGTAGACGCGCACCGTGCCCTTGGGAAGCGGGATGCCAAGCTTCTGCGTCTCGGCGTTCTCGATCTCGAGAAAAACGCCGACCTTCTGATTAGCGATAGGCGCGCCCAGCTGGCTCCTGTAGTACTGGCGGGCGCCGTAAAAGCGCAGCTCCTTCTTGATGACAACGCCCGGCGCATCCAGCAGGCGGATCTGCTTCGTCTGGTTCTGCTTGACCGTGGTCCGCCCCTGCAGGGAGTAGAGGTGGTACTCGAAGAAGGACTCCTCCCGGAACTGGGGCCGCGGCGCGCCGGCCGTGACGGCGGACTCGAGCATCGCGCGCATCTCCTGGCGGGTCTGTGCACGGTGCACGTCTCCCGCGACCAGCTTCAGCGCCGCATCCGCGTAGGTCGCGCCGCTCTGGTTGTCGATCGTCACCCAGCCCGACAGATCGCCGCCGTTGTCGTTCTCGTTCAGAACCACGACGTAGTCCGCCTTCCAGGTAATGCCGGACGTCAGATACGAGGCCTCCACGCGCTGCGGCCGCGCGCTGCCGTTCTGCAGGAGCCACACCAGCGTGGGCGTGGGCGTCAGGTTCTCCGGCAGCTCGGGCAGAATCACCCGGCCGGGGTGCCCCAGATGGATCTGACCATCGATCTGGTAGATCGGGCCGTTGTTGTTGCTGAGCAGGACGGCCTCGACGAGGGTGCCGTCCCCCGTCATCAGCTTCACCGTCTTCCCCACGTACTTGTCCAGCAGCTTTTGCGGGTTGAGCAGGTCATACTCGTAGTTCTGCTCCAGGATGTGCACCGCGGCGGGGTCGGTGAGCGACTTGAGATGCACCGTGGTGGGATCGATCTGCGCTGCGACGTCCATGAACTTCACCTCATGGACCCCGGCGGGCAGCTGGAGCTCCCGGACGTCCTTCACCAAGCCCAGGTTCCCGGTGTAGATGGTGATGGCCACATCCCTCTGATCGTGCCGTGTGACTGCGCTGCGCCCCGGTGCGGCCTGGCCGTCGCCCGCCCAAAGCGCGGCCGCGCACGCCAGGACCACGGGAACCATCGCCAACGATCTGTGCATGTGTCTCCCTCCTTACGCACTTTACACGCCCTGCGACGGTCGGTTTACGGGGTAAGACCGCCTGCGGCCAAAAAAGTTCCTCGGGGTCAGACGCGGTTTTCCGTCCCCAGATGATCCGGCATTGGAGATCTCGGTCATCCCCTCTGTCGTCACGGACAGCGAGCGGCGAGCGTCTCTCGGGCGGTGACCGCCTCGCGGGCGTCGGGATACCGGTTCAACGCGTCGCGCAGGATGCCGCACCCGGAGTGGTCCCCCTGGAGAATTCGGACCTCCCCTTGGCGGTAGAGGGCGAGCGGCGCCTTCGGGTGCCGCGGGTACTGCCGGAGAAACGTCTCAAGCTCCCCCTCGGCCTCGCCGTAGCGGCCCTCGGCGCGGTACGCGTCGGCGAGAAGGAATCGCGCGTCGGGCGCCCGTCCGTCGTCCGGGTGCTGCGCCAGAAACGCTCGCAGATCGTCGATGGCGGGCTGGTAGCGCTGCGCGGCGAACTGCGCGGCCCCGGAAGCCAAGCGGTCGTCCGCCGAGCGGCTGGCCGGCGCGCGGGCGTCCGGAGGGGCTGGCGCCGGCTGTAGCCGTCCCGGCCGATCGGCGTCCGGTGCCGCATCCTGCGCGACCCGAGGCGCCCGTTCGAAGCCGGCCGGCTCCGGTTCCGGCGACCGCTGGGACACCCACAGCCCCACCAGACCCAGCACCACCAGTGCGGCCGCGTGGATCGGAAGCTTCACGCGGAGCGGCAAGACCAGCGTCGCGACGACTTGCCGCCACCCCCGGGGCGCCTCGATCCGCTGGACGACGCGGGCGGCGAAGTCGGACGATGGCTCCTCGTCCCCCATCCCCTGCAGTATATGCACCGTCCGGCGAAAGGCCGCCCACTCCGCCCGGCACGCCGGGCAGTCGTCCAGGTGCCGCTGCAGATCCACCAGGCGAGGACCGGAGAGCGTGCCGTCATGGAAATCGGAGAACACCGCGCGAGCCTCCCGACAGTTCATGGCGCACTCCGATCGTCGAGATGCGGCCCGAGGCGGGCCCTGAGCTCCATCCGGGCGCGATGCAGCCGCGATCGCACCGTTCCCAGCGAGACGCCCAGGGTCGCGGCGATGTCTTCGTACGACATCCCCTGGATGTCCCGCAGGATGATCACGATGCGCTGGTGCTCGGCCAGTTGTCCGAGTCCGGTCTGGATCACGCGCCGCAACTCGTGTCGCTCCAGCAGCGCATCCGGGCCGGGCGACGCATCCGCGACCCGGTCGGCCGCCGACGGCAGCGCGGCGGCGGCCCCGGCGCTCCGCTCCGCCCGCCTCGTCCGATATTCCCGGCCCGCCAGGCGGTTCAAGCAATGATGGCCGGCGATGGCGTAGAGCCAGGTGGAAAACCGCGACTCTCTCCGAAACCCCTGCAAGCCGCGATAGGCCTTGAGAAAGACCTCCTGCGCGATGTCCTCGGCGTCGCCGCGATCACCCACCATGCGGAGTGCCAGGGTAAACACCCATCGCTGGTACCGCCGGACCAGCGCTTCGAACGCCTGAACGTCGCCGGCTTTTGCCCGATCCACGAGGCCGCGATCCTCGTCCGCGGTCCCCGCGGCGCCCCTCGCATCCCGCAGTGTCAGACCCGTGGCGTCTTCCAAGGTTCCCGTCCGTCCAGTGGAATTCCGGGCGACCGTCCGACGGCGCCGAGCGCGAGACAGCCGTTGCGTTGGACCGCGAACATACTACCACCCCGGGTCGGCGCCGCCAGTGAATTCCGGCTACACACGCCGGGCGCCCACGACAACCGGCGCGCACGGGGTGGGGCCCGGAGCGGGGACGTTTCCCGCTTGCAAACCCCGCGCCCGTCTGGTACCGTCTGGTCGGTCACTCCCGACCCATTGGTCGAATACGACCACACAGCCGAGGCGCGCATTTCATGACGGAAGCGACACCCAGACAGACCCGCACCAAGCGCCGCCGTGCGCAGAGTTTCGAGAATCTGGTGCAGGCGGGTCTGGCCGTCATCGGCCAACGCGGCCTCCACGAGACCACGGTAGAGCGCATCACCGAGGCCGCGGACGTTGGGAAGGGGACGTTCTACGCCCACTTCGACTCCAAGGACGACTTGATCTCGCATCTGGTGCGCCTCGGGGTCGATGAACTGATCGCCGCGACGGCGACCCAGCGGCGCGCCGACCGGACGCCGACGGGCCGGCTGGCGGCTCTGATCCTCGGCCAACTTCAGACGCTCGGGCGCCGACGGGAGCTCGTGATTCTCTTGCACCAGGTCCGCGGGCTGCTGATCCGCCAACCCGAGGCGGGCGACCGGCTCCGGCAGGAGTACCGGCGCTACGTGCGCTTTCTGATGAGGGAATGCCGCAGGATCCTGGGAGTGCCCTCGTTGAGTCAATCCGAGGCCCGCACGCTCGCGTGCGCTGTTGCGGGCTTCGTGGCGGGCACCCTCTCGTTCGAGATCCTGATGCGAGGGCACCGGGGAAACACACTGGCCCTCACGCGGCCCGTGACCGCCTTCGCCCACGGTGTCGTTGCACGCTACGTCCCGTCGCGGTCCCCCACCAACGGCTGCTGAGACGGCGGAGACTCCCTGGCTTCCGGAGGAGGTGACCCAGACCGAGGAGGTTACCGGGAGAAACGGAGACGCAAGTCCGGTTCGCGCCCGCCGGACCTTTTTGGGGGCGCGGGTGTCGTTTTTTCTTGAATCCAAAGCGCATTGCACCTATTCTTGCGCGTGTTTTTCGCACGCCGGCAATCTTGCTGAATACGCGACAAGAATCCACGGACACTCACGATCGGGAAAGGAGGAGTATGATGCGATTTCGGGGAAGTGTACGCGTACTGTTGGCGGTGGCTGTCCTGATCGGCTCCCTGGCCCTGTACGGCTGCCCCAAGCGGCCGGAGGTCCTGCAAGCCGCTCCGGCCCCCGCCGGCCCGGCGGCGGCCACGGTGCCGGGGCCCGCGGCGGCGGCCCAGCCTAGCCCCCAGACGGCGGAGACCCCGGTGACCCGGCCGGCGCCTCCGGCCGAGGCCCCTGTGCGCCCCGGCGAGGCAGCGCCTTCCACCGCGGCTCCGGGGGCCGCGGCAGCGGCGGCGGCGCCTCAACCCGGCGGCGCTGGGCCGTCGCCCCTAAAGGACGTCTTCTTTGATTACGACAAGGCCAACATCCGGGACGACCAGAAGGCCGCCCTCAACGACAACGTTGGCTGGCTCAAAGCCAACGCCGGGGCCAAAATCCTCCTCGAGGGGCACTGCGACGAGCGGGGCACCGCCGAGTACAACCTCGGCCTGGGGGAGCGCCGCGCCAAGGCGGTGAAGGACTACCTCATCGCCGCCGGTATCGCCGCCGACCGCGTCTCGACCATCAGCTACGGGAAGGAGCGCCCCTTCGTCCTCGGCCACGACGAGAGCGCCTGGAAGTGGAACCGCCGGGGGCATTTCGTGATCCAGGGACGGTAACGGCTTCCGCTTCACCCTGGAGTGTCTTGGCGCCGTCTGTCTCGCCGGCCGAGCCAGGCGGCGCGTTTTTGCCACGCTGGCGCGGAAGGCGCGCCGGTGGAGCACGCACACCGGCGCGCCTTCAAGTGTTTGATTTGACCTAGGGAATTTCCTCGAGCGAAATCACGTGGTGTTTGTTTACGGCCAGAAACCCCTGCCGCCCGTGGCCGTTGCCGTTTGTGCCGGTGTCGGTGAGCGCAAAGAAATCCCCTTTCAGGTTCAGAGCGTCCAGCGTCCGGATGTTCTTGGGCTTGCTCATTCTCCCGATCAGCACCCCCGCCACGGTAATCACCTTCACCTTGACCGACGTCTCGTCGCCGGGCATGGCCGTCCTCCGTAGGTTGCGTCGTCCCGGGTCCGCATTCGGGAACATTCATAGCAGTGCGTCGGATGCGTGTCAACCAGTCCGACGGCGACCTTGGCGGCCGATCGAGGTGACGCAGCAATGTCTTCGCCGCGCGCGGCGCGTCCGTACGCCCCCCGTGCAGATTCTCGCTTGACACTCTACCCGTGTCCGAGCGATGCTCGGCCGCCAAAAGACTCGGCGGGCGTTGGGCCACCGGCCGTCCGCCGGGTGTCCTTGTCATCGCCGGTTCCTCTATTCTGCCTCGCCTACTCAGGCGGTGGAGCGTCACATGCGTTCGGATTTCCTGGCCTGGCTCGAAGAGCATCAAGGGCGGCAGTACGCGTTACACACCGACCACATCAACCCGGTATTCGTGAAGATGCTGCGCACGATCGATTTTGACCGCGGCTACGTGCGCGGTCAAGGGTGCTATCTGTGGGACGGGGAGGGGAACAAGTATCTCGACCTGCTGACGGGCTGGGGGGTATTCGCACTGGGTCGGAACCACCCGACGATCAAGGCCGTCCTGAGGCAGCTCATCGATGCCGAGTTCCCGAACCTGGTGCGGATGGATTGCAGCCTCCTGAGCGGCCTGGTCGCCGAAGCGCTCACGAAGCACGCGTCCGGAGGCCTCTCGCGGGTCTTCTTCAACAACAGCGGCGCCGAAAGCGTCGAAGCGGCGATCAAATTCGCCCGCTGCGCGACCGGCCGTCAAAAGATCGTTTTTTGCGACCATGCGTTCCATGGCCTGACCACAGGGGCGCTGGCGCTGAACGGCGCCGATTTCTTCCGCGAGCGGTTCGGCAATCTCTTGCCGGGGACGGAGAAGATCCCGTTCAACGATCTCGGCGCGCTGGAAAAGGCCCTGAGCGACAGGGCTGCGGCGGCATTCATCGTTGAGCCGGTGCAGGGCAAGACCTGCGAGGTCGTCCACGACGGGTTTCTCGGCGACGCTCAGCGGCTGTGCCGAAAGTTCGGCACCCTGCTGGCTGTGGACGAGGTCCAGTCCGGTCTGGGCCGGACCGGCCGGTGGTTCTGCTATCAGCACTGGCCCGAGGTGGAGCCGGACATCGTCTGCGTGTCCAAGGCGCTGTCGGGGGGGTATCTCCCGGTCGGCGCGACCCTCACGCGGCCCGCCATCATGGACGCGGTCTTCAATTCCATGGAGCGCTGCGTCGTCCACTCCAATACCTTCGGACAAAACGACCTGGCGATGGCCGCCGCGCTGGCGAGTCTGTACGTGATCGAGGAACAGCGCCTGGTCGAGAACGCCGCGGCGATGGGCGCATACGCCATGGAACGGCTCAAGCCGATCGCCGGATCCAGCCCCTTCGTCTCCGGCGTGCGCGGCAAAGGGCTCATGTTCGGACTGGACTTCGCGCGACCGACATCCTCGGGCAAGCTCAAGCTGGCCTGGGACATGCTGCACCGGATGAACTACGGCCTCTTCGGACAGATGATCATCATCCCGCTGCTCCAGAAGCACCGGATTCTCACGCAGGTGGCCGGCTATCACACCGAGGTCATCAAGTTTCTCCCACCGCTCATCATCACTCGGGAAGACCTCGACTGGTTCCTAAACGCCCTGCAAGAGGTCCTGGCGGACCTGCAGCGGTTCCCCGGCAGCGCGTGGGACACGGTATTCGGCCTGGCGAAGCGCGTCGCCAAGGCGTGATGCGGCCGCGGGCGCGCGCGGACGCCATCGGTCGACCTAACGGGTGCGGAGACCTGCGATAATGCCGCTGGCGATGCATCTCAACCTGGACGGCGCCTGGGACGCCGGAACCCTGGACCTCCCGGAGTTGGACCTGCGCAGCTGGGGGCCGCGTCTTCGGTACTGCGCGCCGTCGGCGGAGGTCCAGGCTTTCTACCGGCACGTGAAGGACCGGTTGCCACCCTTCGTGTTGTACGGCTCAGGGGACTTTCATTACCTGACCGCGCTCCTGCTGCGGCGCGTTGCCCGGCCCGTGACGCTGGTCTCTTTCGACAATCACCCGGACTGGGACCGCCGGCCGCCCCGCTGGTGTTGCGGCGGTTGGCTCCGCCGGGCGTTGGAGAGCGGCAGCGTCGAGCACATCAGCGTCTGGGGGTGCGGAAGCTTCGAGTTGAGGCTCCCGTCGCGCCTGTTCGGAGCCTGCGCCGAGCTTCGCGTCGGCCGCCTGTCGCTCTATGCCTGGGCCGAACGACAGGACGCGGCCACGCAGCGGCGGTTCGACTGCATCACCCGCCAGAATTGGCGCGACCGTTTCGACCGGTTGGTCGGCCGGTTGGCGGGCCGGGCCGCGTACGTCACGGTGGATCTCGACTGTCTGCGCTCCGAGGAGGCGGTCACCAACTGGGAGAACGGGCTCTTCAGCGTCGCGGATCTGGTCTGGGCGATCGCGCGCCTTGCCGCCCGGACCCGCATCGTCGGCGGCGACCTCTGCGGCGCCTATTCGCCCCCCCGCTACGCGCGCTGGACGCAGCGGGTCGCCAGCCAATGGGACCATCCGAAACTGCCGGCGCACCAGGAGGACCGAGCGCGTACCATCAACCGCGCTGCGCTGCGCGCGCTCTGGCCGGTCCTCACGGCCGGAGGGCGAGAGGCATGAGCGCGACCACGGCATGGTCGCGCCCCGGCGCGCGCGAGACGCGGGACCAGGTCCTGCGTGTGGATTCTGGACGCGCCTATGTCGCGGACCTTGCGACCATCAAGGGGTCGCCGCTGTGGGAAACGATCTTCGCCGGCCAGCGGAAGGATCACCGGCTCCTGGCGGTCATCGAAGAGACGATCCCGCAGGACTTCGAGTACCATTACCTAGTCCTCGAAGACGCCCGGGGAATTCCCCGCGCCATCCAGCCGTTCTTCCTGCGGACGCAGGACCTGCTTGCGGGGACGGGACCGGGGATGCAGGGCCTCCTGCGGCGCGCGCGCGCGGTATGGCCGCGCCTGCTGACGATGCGGACGCTGATGGTGGGCTCCCCTCTGGGCGAAGGCAGCTTGGGCGCGGCGCCCGAGGATCGGGACTGGTGCGCCGCGGCGCTCCGCGCCGCTCTCCTACCCTGCGCGCGACGCTACCGGGCGTCGCTCGTCGTGCTGAAAGAGTTTCCCGCCAGTTTTCGCTCGAGTCTGGCCTGTTTCGTGCGCCACGGATACACGAGAATCCCCAGCATGCCCTACACGAGCCTGGACCTCAGCTTCAGAGATTTCGAGGAGTACATGCGGACGGCCCTCAGCCATGCGTATCGCAAGAACCTGCGCCGGAAGTTCCGGGACGCCGCCCAGGCCCCGCCGATCGCCCTGGAAGTCGTCAGCGACCTCACGCCCTGTGCCGAGGAGGTCTACCCGCTCTACCTCCAGGTGTACGAGCGGTCGGCCCTGCGATTCGAGAAGCTCACCCTCGACTACCTCCGCCGGCTCGGCCGCGCGGCGCCGGACAAGATCCGGTTCTTTATCTGGCGGCAATCGGGAAAGGCCGTGGCGTTCAGCGTATGCCTGCTGCACGCCGGTGCTCTGTGGGACGAGTACCTGGGGCTGGATTACCGGGTCGCCCTGGACCTGCACCTGTACTTCTATACCCTGCGGGATATCATCGAGTGGTGCTGCGCGCAGGGTCTGGGCCGTTACTACAGCAGCGCGCTCAACTACGACCCGAAACTGCATCTGAAATTCTCGTTGGTGCCGATGGATCTGTACGTGCGACACACCCGTGCGGCCTTCAACCCCATCGTCGGCCGCAGTCTCCGGCTGTTGGACCCGACACGCCACGACCCGACGGTGAAGAAATTCCACAACGCCGACGACCTGTGATGGAACACCCGTCGCCCCCAACACCCGCAGGCCCGGGCACGCCGGCCCGTCTCCATTGGGGCTGGAACCCGTATCTGCATCTCGCCCTCAACGGCCTGCTCGTGACGGCATCGGAGCTCCTATTAAAGCGCGGGGCCATGGCGACTGCGCAGATCCCGGGCTCCGCCTGGCTCGACAGCCTCGGCCTGACGATCTTGGGTTCATGGTGGGTCTGGGCCGGTATCGCCTGTTACGTTGTGAGCTTCGTGAACTGGCTGCACGTCCTGCGCTGGATCCCCCTCAGCGTCGCGTTCCCGCTCGCCAGCGTGGTCCATGCGCTGATCCCGCTGGGGGCGTGGATGTTCCTGGACGAAAGATTGAGCCCGCTGCGTTGGGGCGGGATTGTGTTGATCATGGCGGGGATCTGGTTGATCGCCGAACCGCTGACGCACGCCGAGGAGACGCTGTGACCATCCATCTGCTCGTGCTCATCCTGCTGGCCCAAGGGGCCCTGGTCGCGGGCCAGGTGTTTCTGAAACACGGCATGAACCTTACGAGGTCTCCGGTCGGCGGCGCGGCCAGGATCGTGGGGATTCTTCTGGCGGGCATCGGCCTGCTCACCCTGTGGTTCCTCCTGTGGATGGGCCTGCTACAGAAACTCGACCTGAGCTATGTCTACCCTTTCGAAGGACTCAGCCCGGTCCTGCTGGTCCTCGCCGCCTGCGCCATCCTGAAGGAGTCGCTGGGATGGAAGTCCTGGACAGGCGTGGGGCTCATCACGCTGGGAACGATCGTCGTGGGTTTGAGCTGAGCCGATCGCCGACGCCGATCTGTCGGGCGGATTGATTATTCGCGCGCTCTGTGTTAGAAATGCGCGCGATTTTTGACGGGACATCGGTGCGCCCCCGGAGTGGAAAAAGGCGTCATGCGGCCGCGGATCCCACGGAGAGGCGGACGTGGGTGACGTGACGTGTGTGACGGGAGGGACCGGGTTCGTCGGCGCGGCGGTGGTGCGCCGGCTGGTCTCCGCGGGTCATCGGGTGCGCGTCCTGGCGCGGCCCAAACATTCGCGGCGGTTGCTCAGCGGACTCCCCGTCGGGATCGCGGACGGCGACCTGACCGATGAGGCCTCGCTCCGGCGGTGCCTCCGGGGGTGCCGCCTGCTCTTCCACGCGGCGGCGATGTACAGCCTCTGGGCCCGGGACCGGCGCCTGTTCTACGAGGTCAACGTGGAGGGCACGCGCCGGGTTCTGCGCTGTGCGGCGGAGGCCGGCGTCGGCCGTGTCGTGTATACCAGCACCGTCGGCACCCTCGGGATCCCCGATGACGGACGCCCGGGGACGGAAGACACGCCCGTCGGCCTGACCGACATGGTCGGAGACTACAAGCGTTCCAAGTTCCTGGCCGAGGAGGTGGCGCGCGATTTCGCCCGGCGCGGATTGCCGGTGGTCATCGTCAACCCCAGCACGCCCGTCGGTCCCGGCGACATCAAACCGACGCCGACCGGACAGATGATCGTGGACTTTCTCCGCGGGAAGATGTGGGCCTACCTCGATACGGGGTTG
>Ga0116185_1003427_pt1 | contig 13730 bp, 9 predicted proteins | sample AD_JPNNA7_MetaG_FD_89754 | JGI IMG/M metagenome (GOLD analysis project Ga0116185, IMG submission 89754) | Active sludge microbial communities of municipal wastewater-treating anaerobic digesters from Japan - AD_JPNNA7_MetaG | ecosystem: Engineered > Bioreactor > Anaerobic > Digestate | place... | reverse complement strand
GAGCAGTGCGTTGAGGTAACCGAGGTACCACTGGTACACGTCGGGATGCGCCGGGTTCTGCGCGTACGGTTTGCCAACCGTGTCCGGACCATTCCACCCGCCCCAGTACAATACGCGGTCCCCCACAAGCCGTCCGGCTCCTTCGCACGCAGTAAGGCCATCGGCAAAGTACAGCGCGACGCGCACGCCCCGGTCTTTTGCGTATCGAATCCGCCGGTGCATTTCGGACTTGGACATCTGCACGGGTTCGGAAGTGGGAAAGCCCTGCTCTTTCACCGCGGCGGCGTTCGGGAAGGCCGTCCAGGTTTCATCGAGCCGGCCTGTCTTCTCATCGAACGTGTACCGGCCCAGCATGTCGTACCATCCGTGCAAGGCAAAAACGATTTTCCGGCGATCGACAGGGGCCACCACGCGTTCCAACGCATCAAGGTCCTCGAACCAGCCGGTTCCCCCATGGCTCAAATAGTCGTAATGCTGCCAGGCGATATCGTGCAGCCAATCGGGCCCCGGGGGGACGTCTGCAAGAGCGGTGGCGTACCAGGCGTCCATGGCGCGTTCGGCTGCGCCGCTCTGAATCACCGTCCAGAACGTCCGCGTGAACGGTTCCTCGTGGCGTGACGTAGCCGCGACGGACGCGCGGTCCGTGCTGTTCACCAAGAAGCCCGAACCCCAGAGCGGGTCCCCGATAACAGTGATTCGCAGAGACGAATCAGGCATCGCTGCGCTCAGCAGCGGAATCGCCAGTTGCTGCTCTGGCGAGAATCCATGTTCCGGCTCGGGCCCGAGCGGCCACTCCCAATACGCGGGCCCGAAGCGGGATTCGAGGCCCACGCCGTCGATACGCGGTGCGAAGAGGGTCCCGCTCTGAAACTCCGCCGCCAAGTCCGCTTCCAGTCTGACCCGAACCTTCTGGCCTTCAGGAGGCACCATGTCCAGAGTCCGGCGAATCGTGGGCCAGCCGCCCAACGCTACAAACTCGATGCGGTACTTCAGTCGAGCACCCGGCGCATCGGCAATGCCGTACCGGAATTCCACTCCTTCGCCAAGCGCCATTGCCTCGGGAATTCCCGGGTCGAGCAATTCATCCCCGATTTCCACTGTCAGGATGTCTGCCTGGATAAGTTCCGTGCCGTCTTCACCTCGTAAGCTGCCGATTCCGCGCTCGCCGACCTTCAGTGAGAGGCCGCCCTGCGTGAAGATCCAATCGGACCCGTTCGTTTGCGCGCAGACTGCGGCGATGATGAAAAGATGGGCCAAGACAATCCGCCACATGAACCGGTATCTCCCGAACTTGTCTGAACACCCGACCCGCAACGTATTGTTATGTTCGCGGCGTCACCATCATGATTCCGAAGACGACGTTGCCAGAGTTAACCAGAGAACGGTCATGTGAATCAATCGCGTGGGACCGGTAGCCTTTCCAGATGGTTTTGCTTGCCCGGCAGCAGGGGCATTTGTGGGGTCGTCCTCGTGCTTTCATGGGTGTAATCACCTCTCGGGACATCACAGGGGCCCTCTTTCTATTTATATCTTTCCTTTTCCGGGGCGCGCGTTCGGGGGAAGTCTGCAACTTCCGGAGATGAGGATGGCCGCTGGCATGTCCAAATACCCCGGACGAATGGTCTATAAGAGTAAGCGCAGGGCTCGAAAGGGAATGGCAGCCCGGTTACTTGAGCGCCACGGGGCTCCACGAGGTCGCGGCGTTCGATTGGTTCGACCTGTTGTCGCCCCCGGCGGATGCGGGCTCGCACCCCAACCAATTGCGCGAGGAGTTGGGCGGAGCCGCGGGAGACTCGAACCCCGACGACAAGGCAAGTACTACGTCAACCCGAGTGTTCGCTTCCGGCACGGGAAATTCCTTCGACAAGGCATGGGCGGATTTCCTCGTTGGACGACAACGCTGCGCGAGACATGAGCCGGAGGGACTTTCTAGTGCTCCGCGCACCGGGCGCCGAAAAAGGGAATGGGCCGGCCTCCGTTATCAGAACTCGATTGGCAACTCGACCGCGCGCCCCTCGAATGCCGATGCGCGTGCCAGTTCGTACGCTTCGTCATATTGGCCCGTCACTACGTCCCAGGAAACCACGGTGTCAAGGTAATTCTCGAGATTGTTGCCCAGTTCGAGCCGCAGATTCTCGTCGCAGGCTAACCGGACTATTTTCCGGCGAAGCATCTCTTTTGTCGTGAACATGAGCCCGCCTTCGCTTTCGAGTGTCTGACTTGTCAAGCCTTCCATTGGCGCGCTGGTGATATACGGTTTGTTCAGCGCGATGATCCGGGCCAGTGTTCCCGACTGGGTTTCGTCCGTCGAAGGCAACACGATGAAGTCGCACACGGCCATGACCTCGTAATACGTCTTGCCGCGCGGGATGAATTCGAAGAAGTGCGCAAGCCCCTTTTTCTCGAGGATATCGAGTTGGTTTCGATAGAGGCGGTAATCCGGCTCGTGGGTCGGATCGCGCATGGCGCCCGCCGCCAGCAGGTCCCAGTCTTCGCCGGTTGTTTCGAAGATCTCGCGCTGGATGTCTTCCCACATCGAGGTGACAATGTCCCACCGCTTGTTGGACTGTATCCAACCGATTAGTCCGACCAAGTGCGCGCCGAGGTTGGGTATCTTGTCCAAACCGAGCTCTTTGCGCAGTGCCGGAACCATCTCGACCGAATACCGCATGTCCGGGCGCGCCCCGTGGGGGATGATCATGATGTTTTTAGGGGTCTTCCAATTCCTCTGGGTGAACGTCCAGTTCAATCGCCATTTCTGATAGGTGCACTTGAACAGCACCACGTCTGCTTTGGCGCACATTCTCCGGACAAAATCCGCTTCGTTGTCTCGAAGGCGGCCGTGGACCGTGTGCGGCTCGATGACGGTGGGCCATTTCTTCAGCGCGTCCAACATGTCGAGGAATCCGCGATTCCCATCACCTTGGCCTTCGTCATCGCGATGCTCGTAGAGACCGTACTCATGTTCGATGTGCACGGCGTACGGCTTGAGTTCCTCGATCTTGACCACCACGGGCCGCCACCAGTCCGGGCGCGACACGGGGTCCATGATTGGAAACACGCCGTCGCCCGCACCGTCCGTATGGCTGATGACCAGCACATCACGCTCGGGGTGACGCTTCTGAATGAACTCGCGCGCCTCCTCACAAAAGGTGCCGATGCCGCACAGACGCGGCGGGTAACTCGACACCATGACAATGGGATCAGGCATGGTCCTTCTTTCCTCCAGACTCTCGCACGCTCATCGCCATACGTGAGCAACTAATGACATGAGTACCTCTTACAAGAATGACGCCCCGTTCGTCAAGTTCGCTCCCCGGATATATCTCCAGCCAGCCCTCGGAAGTACGGAGTAGGGGAGTGCCCGCGCCGATACGACCGCTCTCCCGACGGTCTACGCCGCCCATGAGAACTTCGTGTTTGCCCCAGTGGACGAGGTCCGGCGAACGGGCCGCCAGCGCTTGCGGATGACGGGGAAATGGCGGCGTCGTAACGTACGCGAGGTCACCGTCGTCGCGATGGACAAGCGATTCAACGTCCGCGATGTCCGGAATCCCGAAGCGTCTGGCGGCGGCCAGGGTGGCCTCTGGGTGCGTACCCGCCATGGCAGTCTGTTGGACTCCCGGCGCCTGCACCGATTGCTGGAGGGCGAACAGCCCACACCCGCCGCAACTGACGACGCCCATCCAGGTAATATTGTCAACGGGACGCGTCATGCCGGCGTGACCTGTCTTTCTTCATCCGTCTCGTGCCCCTCGAGAAGCGCGTAAACGCTGAGCAAGGACAGTACCCAGGAAAGCGTGGATTCCGCACCCTCGTTTTGATTGGCGCCTTGGGGATTCAGTCCGTCGCGGCATCCGCCCGTCTTGAAATCGTACAGCGCAACACCTACGTCGTTCTTGCCCAAGAACCAAGTCAAACAGCGCCGGATCTCGTCGCCCCATCGCGGGTCCTTGGTAGCCCGGTAGGCCTCGGCACACGCGTCCACAAGCGACATGATCTCGATAGGTTGTTGGTCAAATAGGGCGCGTTCACCGCCCCGCGTATACCATCCATTGCATCCGATCAGGCTGATGTCGCCTTTGTCGTTTGTCTGGATGCGTAGCAGCCAGTCAAGGCTTCTCAGCCCGTGTTGAAGCATGTCCTGGTCAGGCAGCCACTGACCGCAAAGGATGAGTGCGTGCGGAAGCCGCGCATTGCAGTACGTCACCGAGTCCTCACACCACGGCCATTCCGGGGTGGCACGCTCTGCAAACAGCCCGTACAGCCTGTGGGCAAGCACTTCCCGAACCCGGCGAATATGGGTGTCGCCGCCGAACCGACGCAAATAGGCATGAATACCGACCAGCGCGAAAGCCGATGCCCGGGGGCCCATGCACGTCTCCAAAGCAGACAGTGCGTCATTCAGTAAGCGCGTCGCATAACCCAACACGCCGAGGTTAGGGGCCAGCGATACCGCCTCACCCAGCGCCCAGATGGCGCGCGCATGACAGTCTTCGCTCCCGGACTCTTCCATCCACTTGCGATCATAGGACATGAAGTTGCGGAAACGACCGACCTCCCGATTAAACGCCCCATGGATAAAGGCAAGATACTTGACCGCCAGCGGTATCACGGCTTCGTCCTTTCGCAGGTCATAGTAACGTAATGCCGCCACAAGCGCTCGGGCGTTGTCGTCCGTGCAATATCCGAAGTTGCGGTCGGGTATGGTGTAAATCGCGTGTTGAAAGATCCCCGTGTCGTCCGTCATCGTGCAGAGGTGGTTCAGGTTGATGTCCGGGACCGAGTCCGCAACCACAACCTCGGCGGGAGGCAGGACCACGCGACGCGGCATTTGGCGGCGCTCTTCTGTGGCATGCTGGGCTGATTCAAGATAGCGATGGGCCACTTCCCGCCAGACCATTGGCCGGCAGTGGACATAGGCGCTCTTCCGCATCGCGTTCCGCTCGACTGGGTTGTCGAGAAGGTCGAGGATATGGTACTGCAGTTCCTCGACATTGTTGAACGCGAACAGTCGTCCCCGCCCCTCGGCCAGCATCTCCTGGGCATACCAATACGGCGTCGAAAGCACGGCCTTGCCCGCGCCCATCGTGTAGGCGAGGGTCCCTGAAGTTATCTGGGCCTCGTTGAGGTATGGCGTGACATACAGGTCGGCTGCGCCGATATAGCGACACAGTTCGCCCAAGCTAACAAACCGATTCTGGAACATGACGTGATCCCGCAGGCCGTTCTGGTCCACGAGCCGGCTCAGCGTGTTTCTGTAGGCGTCGCCTTGTTCGCGCAGTACGTTCGGGTGCGTCGCGCCGAGAATGACGTACATTACGTCCGGACGCTGCTGGACCACCTTCGGCAGAGCGTTCAGTACGACCTCGATCCCCTTGCTCGGCGACAAAAGGCCGAACGTCAACAAGGAGGTGCGCCCCTCCAATCCGAACTGATCCTTGTAGAAACTCGGGTCAACGAACGGTACATCAGGAATCCCGTGCGGGATGAAGACGATCTTGTTTTCGGGAACACTGTAGACATCCCGGAGGAACTGAGCGCCTATGTGACTCATGACAACGAGCCGGTCCGAGAGTTCCGTCAGTTCTCGCATAACCCGAGCCTGGCCTTTGGATGGCTCCTTCAAGACCGTATGCAACGTTGTGATGACCGGCATCCGGAGCCGCCGGAGTAAGGTAAGCAACATGCTACCGTCCGCGCCGCCGTAGATGCCGAACTCGTGCTGGACAATGGCCACGTCAACCTGGTTGATATTGAGGAGGTCCGCGGCGATTCGGTAGTCGGCTTGCTGATGGGCCCTTATCTGATACCGGACGTCGGGTGGATAGTGGAAGTTCGACGCTTCTTCCTCCAGAGCCAGAACAAGCGTTCTATCCGACCCCAACAAAGCGCTCAGTGCGTCGCGAAGGTCCTTTGTGAAGGTCGCGATCCCGCAACGCCGGGGCACGTACGACCCCACAAGCGCAATGCTGTTGAGCCCAATGCCGTCAACCGGTTCTCTATCCATATACAGTTCCTCGACCTATAACCCGTTAGCGCGTCCTGTGCAATGACGTTTGAATCAGACTACCATTAAGACGTTCCGATACACCACCCGCTTCTCGCCTATCCTGCAGGCTTCAACTATCATGGGCATCTCGTCGAAAGCTCCGTTGACTTTTTTGTTTGTGCGCGCCGGTTGAGAAGTGTAGGGGGGATTGGGACGGGCGAGAACAGACTGTGTTAAAACCGCGGCGGGGGATTGCGATACCCGCATGGATGCGTTGAATCCGGGATGCGGAGTCGGCTGGTACGCAAAACTTATTCATCCCGTCTATGTTGTCAGGCTCGTGAGACTCTTGAAAGTCCAAACGGCGCTCGATTTGGTCAACCCGAAAGGACGAATCGGCTTGAACACCAGCCTTGGTATAATCTATGCCAATAAAGGGCTGTACAAAGGAGGGCCCGTTGGGCCTTGACACCCTCAAAATCGCAGACCGTCCACCGTCGGAACCCGTGGTTGGATTTCAGTATGCCGAATATTGGTTCGACGATGCGCCCTCGTTCGGCAAGAGCCGCTTGGTATCTGTTAACGGCGCGGTGAAGTAGAGGGTGCATCTCGCCGTGGCGGGGGCTGGCGAAGATGGGCGGTTCCGGATGCTTGGCGAGCAGTTTAACCGGGAGTGGGTCGAGGTGATGGTTCCTGTGCTTTCGCTGCGTGTTCCTTATCCGTCGCCTTGGGCGGGCATGGTCGTGGGGTGTTGTGTTTGGGCGGATGGGCGGCGGGTTGGGGAGTTCACGCGGCGGGTCAGGCTCGACCGGGCCAGGCTGCATGTGGCCTTTGGTGAATTCCGTCTGCCTGCGCTGGTGCGTTCTCTTGGAGTGGATGCGAGACCTTCAGGGTCTCCGTTCGAGTCCTGGACGTTTGGTGTCGTATTGGGGAATGGAAGCCGTGCTTCCCGGGTGATTCTGGGATTCACCTCTTTGTTTGAAGTGGCGGATGCGGAGGGGAGGCTTGATCCGGATACGCCTATGCCCGGTGTCAATTTCGATGCGGAGGCGTCGCGGATTTTGCACGAGGCCGGCGGTGGCCGGGTATCCCACGGCGCCCGTGGCTAGGGGCATTGCTTCTTGCATCCCCCCGTTCTTGCGATTGGTTGTTCGGGAGAAGCGGAGATGGATGACACCTGGCTGTTGTGTGAGGCGTATGAGAAAGGAACGGGGCGAGACGCACCACCGGTGACACTCTCCTGTTAACGGCCCTGACGAGGTTCGCCGTTTGTGCCACCTCGAGCTGGGTATTGGCGTTGGTGTCGGGAATCAAACGTGGGCGTGGCGTCCTGTTCTCAGGCATGAAAAGGCGTTCTGGAGAATTGCACTGGCGGGAACTCGCACGAGTCTCCGATCGCATCCTCCTCACGAAATACGGTAACATCATTCAATCCGGATTGATCGAGATCTCGTGTGCTTCACCGGCCTTCTGTCTTGCTGACAAAGGGACCTAAGCGGGGCTAAGTTTATTAACCCTATGGGGAATCCACATGAAACACCTCGTTCCGTTCGCCCTGGCGCTTACGTTCTGTACCACGTCCGCTTTAGCGGAGAAGTGGACCCTGGTTCTTCCGGACACGCTGGCCAACGACGCCGCCATAGCGGCGGCAGTGGCGGATCTGCAATCGGACGGCGCACCTTTGGGCATTCATTTTTCAATCGGGGACATGAATGACGCGGAGGACAACGTTATCGTGGTGGGCGCGATCTCCCGCAATGCGCACACAAAAACTTTGACAGCGGACGGACGGGTCAGCTTGTCCGGCGTGGAATCCGAACAAGGCTTTGAAATCCGTCCCCTTCAACGCGCCCGTGGACGCGTCATGGTGGTGTCGGGCGGTTCGCTCATGGGCGACGTCTATGGCCTGTATTGGATCTGGGATCGCATGCGCGTCTTCAAGGAGATTCCTGAACTGGACCTCAAAAGAGAACCTCGCCTCACGGTGCGTCTTACCGAGGCCCCGGACGAAGCGGCCTTGCGCAATGCGCTTCGTGCCACGGCGACCTGGGTGGCCGCTGCCCCGATTCTGGATATTGTGCCCTGGGACGCGGAACCGGAGGCGAGTGAAAATGCGGCCACGCGAAAAGACGTGCAGCAGATGATTGACGCGGCGCACGCCTTCCACATGAAATACCTGGGGATCTGCGACGAGATCTCGTTTCACCCTTCCCTGCAACAGGAATTTGGCTTCAAATTGGACCCCGCCGACCCGGCCTTGTGGGCGGCGCTCCAGACGAAATACCGCCGTCTATTCCAGGCGATGCCGGACCTCGACGGCGTCCGCATCCGCACGGGAGAATTGACCCGAGTGGGAGGCAACTACATCGCCTACGACGTCATGCACGAACCGAAGAATCATCCCTGGACCCTCGAGCAACGTTACCGCACCTTTGTCCAGAAAATGCACGAAGTTGTCGTGGGCGAGTTCGACAAGATCTATTTTCATCGCACGTGGGCAACCACGTCCGATGAGCAGCATTCGAACGCCGATGTCTACAAATCCATTTTCACGGATGAAGTGCCCACGAAGAATCTGTATCTTTCACCCTATATGAGTCTGGCTGACCGCTGGTACTACCAGCCCTACAATCCCACCTTCAATCAGACGCCCCACCAGATGGTGGTTCTTTTGTCCGTTCTGGATTACCATGCCTCGGGAACGGTCAACGTCTTTCCCTCCTGGCCGGGGGATTACCACCAGGGCGGCGTACGAAGCGTTTTGGCGAATGGGAACAGCAACCTGACCGGGGTGCATTTCGGCGCAAATGGGGGATTCGGATGGAATACGTGGGGCCTGACCGCTTACTTCGTCTTCCGGCTGGCCTGGAATCCCGGGGAGGATCAACGGACCATTGCCCGCGACTTCGCCGCCATCCATTTCGGTACGGAAGCCGCTGACGGCCTGGCCGACATCATTCTCCTGTCTCAAGTCGCTTACAAAGACGGCATCTATGTGAAGCCCGTGGCCGAAACCATCCGGGGCAATACGCTTCCGCACCTGCGTCTCACCACATTCCAGCTCATGGGCCTCCCCGACATCGATCGCGGGCGCACACATATGGACTGGCTGGAACGAGTGATGTATGCCCCCTCCAAGGGACACACCAGCGAAGCCATGGCCCTTCTTGATAAAGGCTTGGAGGCCGCACGCGAGATGGAGGCCCGCTTCGTCCCCCTGGCCGACAAGACCACCAATCCCGACTTGGCCGCCCAGGTAGCCGATTCACTGCGCCTTACTCGGCTGCTGGTGGAAACCAACCGGCTCTACGTGAAAACTATCTACGCCTACTTCGAGTACCGCGAAGCGCGCGACGAGCCCGCCAAAGCCCGCCTGGCACGGGATCTTGCCGATCTCCAAGATGCCATGCGCCGCTTCTCCCAAGCTCCTGGATTCGACTACAAGTTTTACGGCATTGAGGCGCTTGTGACCACCGCCGCGGACGCCCTCACCGGCCTCGAGGCCGCCGAGGCCCGTCTCGCGGAAGCTCCATCCGAAGAAGACGCATATAAACTCATTGCCGAGCAACAAGCCGCACACGCCCAAGCGATCAGGAAGCACGCCGGCGAGTCCACCCATTTCCTCCACTGGCGCGGCCGCGTGGACGGCAAAGACATCCTGCATATCAAAGGCGAGGAACTGAAAACCGAACATGTCGCCTACGATGAGCCCCAAGACATCTCCTACGAATTCAAGGCGCCCCTTCCCCGAAAGGAAGTCACCGTGCTCCTCCAGGAGAACGAAGCGCTCGAGATCCATCCCTTCGTGCTCGAACAACCCAGCGCCGCCAACGATTACACGGTCAGAATCTATCTCTACAACCGTCCTCCCGGCTACGCCTGGTGGGATTTCGACCTCTACTTCGTGGATAAATCCCCAGAATCGGTGGGGCTTGAGACGCCGTGGTAGAGCACACGAAGTAGCCTGTTGGTTGTTGTCCTCCGGGAGAGGGGCCGTCTGCACGAGTACATGCGTATCTCTGCATGGAATGGGGTTGCGGGTGTATCGTCCATCTCTGGCAGCTGTCGAAAAGCCCCGGATGAGCCTAACGCCTTCGCTCAGCGAAAAGACTCGGAAAGCCACACCGCGGGAAATCCAATGAATCGTCAAAGGCCGTCCAGCCAGCCGTCTTTCAGTTTTGCGCCGTAGGTCTGGGGGTGACCGTTGCGGCGCGCACCGAAGATGAGCCATCGATTGTTCGCGGTCAGGTAGGGGTGCGCGTGACTCCACTGCTTGCCGTCAAATTCTGTACGGCTGAGGCAGATACGTTCGCACTGGCCCGATTCGAAGTTGCCGATGTAGATCGGGACGCCGTCTTCACTCGCATCCCCGATCCAGTACTTCCCGTCGCGGGACACGCTGACGTGCATGAAGCGTTTGCCCGTGTAAACGAGGGTGGGGTTTTCGTCGTTCACTTTGCAGCGCCACACGTTTCCGTTCAGTTTCTCGTCCATCGCCGTGGAAAAGAAGATCTCGCTGGTAGTGCCAATCCAGGCTTCGTGGCCGGTGGGACGCAGGGTATAGGGGTGGTCGGCCGGGAAGGGCCGCTCGGGTCCGCCTACTTCCAGTTCGCTGAGCAACACCACCTTCACGTCCGGCATCTGGTTCAGTTGAATCAGCACCCGGTTGCGGCCGTCGCGAGAGAACTGCTCGTGTTTGGCATGATATCCCGGTTTGTTCAGGAGCACGCTCCATTCGTTCGTCTTCAAATCGAGCAGATGCACTTGGGACGGACCGCCCTGCGGCGGACGCACGCTCACGGCGTAATAGCGATGATCGGGGGAGACCGTACCGTAGCTGTAGGTGCCACGCTCCGGAGGAAGCTCGGCTATGTTTTCCACCGTAAGGCTCAGGTAATTGCAGCGCCGCAACATGTTTTTCCCCTCGGCGGTCTGTGCGTAGTACAGCCACTCGCCCCATGCGTGGAAGGCGGGGAAGGGCGGATCGCCGGAGAGAATTTCGTGATTTGAACCGTCGCGGAGGTCAAGGAAGTTGATGCCTCCGGGCTTGTTTTCCAGCGGATAGTAGCGGATGGCTATGCGCTGGCCCGTGGCGTCGCCGTAGGGCTGCTCGCCATAGATGTTGTCGGCAGGCCGTTCATCGCCGCCCAGCAGGTAAATTTCCGCCCCGCTTTGCGTATCTACCTCAACGGGTTCGCCGAGGGCAGTCTCATGGTCAGGCTGCGCATAGGCTGCCAGAGTCACAAAGAGCATGGTGATGATCAGGTAACGGATGGTAGTCTCCTCCCGTGATTGGAGTGGCTTCTTCAATCTTGTCCGATATTCTTCCAAGAGCGCGAGCGCGCCCGTCGCGGACCGTTCTTCGTTGAGTGTAATCGGCTACCTCGATGCGTTCAACGCGGCTGTTTCCCACCCGGGAAGCGTTTTGAAAGATCGCCTCAGGCGGTTGTCGCCTGATTCGCTGTGTGGCAACTTGCGTTCCGCATCAAGTCGATACCTGGGCTGACTTACCGGATGAATGCCTTACTGACAAAAGGGACTTGGAGTTCGGCTCAGTTTTTTGACTCTACCGCATTCAGATCGAGTTGAAGCGTTCAACTCTCACTCACAAAGGTCTCCTTGAAAAGCAAGAATTACCTGGCAAGACGGAATCCGTGAGCCGAGGTCCTAATCGATCGGTCGACGCAGGTCCGGATCGCCGAGCGGCAGCTATTGCCGTAGATCTGCCAGGTACCGCCACGTAAAACGCGGGTTACACCTCTCGGCGATTTCACCCACGGGCTGCTGTCCGTCGGCGCTCCAACGTAGTCGTAATGCCAGTCGTCTTCGCACCATTCCCACACATTGCCGCTCATATCATGCATATCAAATGCGTTCGACAGCTTAGACCCTGACACGTGCGCATAGGCCTCACTAACATCCTCAGCGTTGTATCCCCACCAGCAATAGTCGTCGCCCTCCGCATAGTCCGGGTCATCACCCCAGTAGAAGCGCGTGAGCGTGCCTGCCCGGCACCCGTACTCCCATTCTGCCTCCGAAGGCAGGCGGAACGTCTTGCCAGTGTAGGTGCTGAGCGCCCTGATAAAAGCCTTGGCGTCATCCCACGACACGTACACTGCCGGACTCTCCGGATCTTCAAGCACATTGTCCTGTCCCGTCCACGGCGTCGTTTCCATAATCGCTGTCCACTGTTCCTTGGTCAATTCACACGTGCCCATCCAGAATCCGGGGACCGTCACCGGATGCTGCGGGTCTTCGCTGTCCAAGCCTTCCTGCTCGCCCGGATACCGGCCCATCATGAAAGTTCCGGAGGGAAGGTAAATCATCTCTAAAGGCACGCCGCCGGGGAGTGTGAAGGTTTCTGTCTCGAAGGGAGCGGGCGGGGCTGGCGGACAACTCACAAGGCAAACAGTTATGACTGCAGCAGTGAGCAGGAACGGTTTTCGTTCAGAGCGCATCTTCGGCATACTGACTCTCCCCTACTGGTTACGAAAGAACACCCCAGACGCATAGGGCCGGATAACAAAACTGCATCAATTGTATGACAAATGACACACGAAGGATCAAAATCTCAGTGATCCCCAATTTCTGGATGGCGGCATAAACAAAGGGCGTACACGGCATAGATCCGTCTGGAATGGATTCGAGTTGGGAAACCGAGTTCCCGTTTGGAGGAAGAAGCCATGTACGACCCGAGCAAGATTCCTTCATGGATTGTCGCGAATGTCCAGGGGATGCGGCTGTCACGGTGCAAGACCCTGGCCGCGATTGTGAGTATCGCGCTGTTGATGAAGGACGTGGCCGTACTGGCCTTGGGACGGGCCATGTCGGGCATCATGGCGCCTTTCTGTTCGGAAAAGAGTCTCTGACCGAAAGTTTGATTTCATACTCGGGCCGTGGTGGCAGGTCGTCAGCCGAAGAGGGACAGGTCAGGGATTGGAATCACGGTATGGGTTCAGAGCAGCCGACGCCTCTGCAGGCGCATCCGCTGAAAGTGATAGCGCACTTGCGACGTGGTCACGAACGTTTCCGGACTGCTCCCGCTTGACACCCACGTCATGTCCCCGCCTCGCTGGCACTGTACCCTGCACTCAGGGAATCTATCAAGGACGCTTCACTTCTTGACCAGCGTTTACAATAATCTGTAACTTTATGAATGCGGACCAGTATTACGTGATTTTCGGCAAGGACAACTGGTGCCGACCTGCGTAGCCCTGCAGCATATGGGTGTTGCGTCCTCCACGTACTACCGCTGGCGGAAGGCGTATCGGCGTGGCGGGCTTGAAGGGCTCAGGGACCATTCCCCAGAGCCCCGGCGGGTGTGGAATCGCGTGACGGAGGAGGAGCGTGACGCCGTTATCGAGCAGGCATTACGCCATCCGGATGAGCCTTCCCGGCAGATTGCGTTCCGGGTGACGGACGCTTGTGGCTTCAGTGTGTCGGAATCGACCGTGTACCGGATTTTGAAGGCGAAGGGGTTGGTGGCCGCTCGGGAGGTTAGGGGCTTCCCGGCCGGGGCCGAGTACCCCGACAAGCCCACGCGGGTCAACGAGCAATGGCAGACCGATGCGACGTACCTGAAGGTGGTCGGTTGGGGCTGGTATTTCCTGATCAGCGTCTTGGACGACGTGAGCCGGCGGATTCTGTCTTGGCGGCTGCAGTCCCAGATGGACGGGGAAGCCTTCAGCGAGGTGGTGCAGGACGCGCTGGGGGCCACGGGCTTGGAGCAAGCGCCCCG